>Ga0209390_10000350_pt1 | contig 88811 bp, 49 predicted proteins | sample BON01_FD_187212 | JGI IMG/M metagenome (GOLD analysis project Ga0209390, IMG submission 187212) | Freshwater microbial communities from Lake Bonney liftoff mats and glacier meltwater in Antarctica - BON-01 (SPAdes) (version 2) | ecosystem: Environmental > Aquatic > Freshwater > Ice > Glacier... | reverse complement strand
CATCCAGTCGATCAAATCAGCCGCCCGAGGCTTTCGCAACTTCAACAACTATCGCACACGCATCCTCTTCTATTGCGGCAAGCTCAATCTCATGCCTGACAACTGCCACTAAAGTAACTGAAGAACCATTTAAAAGGTGCAGCCGAAATGATTAAACAGTTTCTGGATTCAGGAGACCATTCAGTTCATGACGAGTTTCAGGAATGGCGTGCGAAGCATCAAGCGGCCGTCTTTTTGAACTTAGAAACTAAGACCAGCGCACGGCTTCACGGTACCCGGTGTCAGCATCTGGGAAGCGGACCGCCTTATTTTTGTCTGTCCGACAATTACGGTTCATAGACGACAAAAGCCAAGGTCGTTGGCGAAGAAACGGAACTCCTGCACTGGGCAGGCAGCACTGGGCAGGCAGCACTGGGCAAGCAGCGTGCTGGATTGCCAGCACTGTCTCCGCTCCAAACTTATTCACCACAGCGTAACCGAGAAGGCGACACACAAAGTGCTTGGCGGTGAAGATGCTGAAAGTGAACTGCGTGAAGCGACCTTGAAAGGAAAAGATTCACCGAATTGGGTCTGCACTCAACAGGTCAGGAAAGGTGATCGAATCCTGATCTATTTCTACCAACCCACCTACGCCATCGTCGCGGCCGGCCATCGCCGGCCGTGATGGCCGGGAAACAGCTTCTGGAAGGACAGAGACTCGTCTAACCGAAATCCGCTGGCTGGCTGAACCGATTTCTCTGGAGGAAATTCGAGACGCCTTCCCAACTTGGCGATGGACTGCAAATTGTGCATCACGTCCCAAACTGGCCACTCACATCGCCGAACTATGGTGGCAGTTGACGCTGAAGAAACGGGCCGAACCCGATATGGCGCACCATGTGGCGCAGAAGACATGCGAAATGACGACAAACCCGAGGAAATTGGCGCCCCACAGAAAGCGCCACTTCTCGCAAAACATGAAAAAACCCCGAAAACACTAGGTTTTTCGGGGTTTCAGGTAGCGGTGGAGGGATTCGAACCCCCGACACGCGGATTATGATTCCGCTGCTCTAACCAACTGAGCTACACCGCCAAATTTGCTTTGCCGCGGGTTTTAGACATTCTTTGAATCGCTGTCTATGCCCTTGGCAAATGCTTCCTGTAGTTTGTTGGCAGGAAACATCGATCGAGCTTCTCTGAAAGCTCGTTCGGCCGCGAAACATACCTTCTGAGCTTCCTCGTTGCACATACACTCGTCAATTGGCTGGAAATTTTTGACGAAAACCCTGAATGAACCTCTGGTTTGCCAAAACCGACAGTTTGTAGGACCGCATTGTCGCTCGCTGCTGAAAAATTCGGTGCTTCCAGAACTTGCCCGGACTTTCGGACACTTGTACCAACCGGCATGTTCGCCCCCGCTTCGCCTGTTGTCTTATTGAAGCCGTTTGCTGCAGAGCATCCACGCATCTTTGCCCCGGTGTAGACAACGGCGGACGCTCGAAAGCAATCGCGGACGTTCAACATGTATGGCTGACTGCCACGAAGCCAATTCCGAATCAGGGAATCAGAAAGATCAGGCCGACCGTGGCGGCGGCCTGCATCGCAGTGCCATGCAGATTTGGCTGAGGGACATAGGCGTCCCAGCCAAACTGAGAACCAGTTGGGCAATCACCCAGCGATCTGACGCAGCTGTGTGGTGGATTGGATGCCATCATATAAGGAATTACGGGCATTCGGCCAAAGAAGCGGCCGATCGACACAAATTCAGTGAACAGTCCATGATGATGGCCACAACGTTCCAGATTGGCGTCTTCAAAGTACAGCGGGTTAAACCAGATTGGATGAAGATTTCGCCGTGGAATGTGAATTCCAAGTGACGGGTACAGATCCTGAATCGGATCGGAGATTGGTCGGAACCTGTAAGATTGATCCTTGGGCTCAGCTAAATCTTCACCACTTAGCGATACGGATCGTGTGGCGGCAGCCAAATTCACACTAACAACAGGCCGCAACAGTTCGGTGTAAAAACTGGCATCCTGCAAACTGCTGTCAATTGTCTCGGCATTTTCCTTAGCGGAAAAAGTCGGTTCTGCGCTGGTTTGATGATCGCTGTCAGTCCCTGCCGGCGGTACAAGAGTCACGGGCAAAGGTGCATCGGACTGATTTTTCGTGTCCACAATTGCTGCCGTTAATCTTGCATTCGAACTAGGTGTCCGGTCTGTTTTCGTGACTGGGATCGGCTTTTGATCTATTGAGCGAGCAGCCTGAAGTCGCTGCGGCAACCGCGATGCAATGGAGATTCCCGCCGAGATGTCCTGAAAGCTGATTTGCCCGGAAATCGCAGAGGGAATCGAATTGGCAACGGAGTTAGAATGGGCGACAAGCGGTGGCGCTGCGATGTCGGCTTCCTGTCCGGATACTGGTGAAACCAAAACCATCAACGCAAGCCACAAAATATCAAATTTGTTCGGGCGGTATAGACAATTGAACCAACGCATTGAAATCGTCCCTGAAAAAGCAGATGCAGTTTGTTTCATCGGAATCTCTACTTAGGGTTTGTTAGAACCGATGACTTCGTACGTTCAACCTGCACAGCAACAATATTCGTTATACGTGGCACTCTGTCCACGAGTTGTGAAGTAGTCCGACTTTAACGGTTGGTCTGTGTGGGGTTTTGGGTAGTCAATGTCGATGAGTGAAGCGATACGGGTAAGTGTTTGTGATTGGGTGACGCGGATTGCAGAAACGTGGCAATCTTTTCATGTCTGCCGCTGCTTGCTATCTCTGGAAAGATGCAGCTGAGTCTATGTCGCTAAAGAATTTTCTAAGTGGCCTACGAAAACGCATTTCCGATCGTCGTGCGGCAATCGCACCACGTTCTGCGGGGAAGCTGCGCATTATCAAACTGGAAGACCGCAAGCTGCTGGATGCAGGATTCTCAGTGATTGGCAGCGTGTTGACACTGGACGGCTTTGACGGTGGCGACACCCTGACAATGGAAGGCGGCCAAGACAACGGATCCGCCAGTTTCAGTCTGCAGAATAACATCTGGCATGTCGCCGACCTTGCCGCACCGTTTACGCTGTCAGGGGATTCGAAGACGTTAACTCTGACGGACATGACGGGTGTCAACGGGTTTAAGGTCGACGCTGCAGCTGCGCCTTTAGCGAACGTCAATTCTGGCGGGACGGGCGTGCAGATCAGTTCGCTCGAAATCTCCGGCGGCGGAAACGTCACACTAAATGGAGCCGCCAGCGACTTTGACACCGTCTCCGTGGATGCCGACTCACTGACGCTGTTTGATATCGACAGTGTTGAATTTAACAACCTTTCCATCACGCTGGACGCCTCCATTGAGTCAGACGCCGGCGATATCACAGACGCCGGCGGAACCATAATTGGTGTCGGCGGCACCGCCACATTCGACGCGATAAATATTACGCTGGGAGACGACGCGGGCGATACGACCCACTTCGGATCTCTGACGGTCATCAGCAGCGTTGACGCCACGATCACGGAAGACAGCGATACTGAGTTTTCCGGAAGCAGCTCTATTGGAGGTGATTTAACACTCGCCAGTAGTGGAGATATCACCGACGACGCCGATGCGGACCTGAGCGTGACGGGGAATGCAAGCCTGACAGCCGACAATGTTGTCAACGATGCGGCCATCACTCTGGGCGATCAGTCTAATAATGATCTCAATTTTGGCAGTCTGACGGTCAAAAGCGATACCGACATTCTGATTACAGAAGACGGCGCGACTGAGTTTTCCGGTAGCAGCGTTGTTGGCGGCGAGCTGACTCTCACGAGCAGCGGCAGCATCACCGACGCCGTCGGAGCCACGTTGAATATCACCGGTGCAACCTTGTTTGTCACTCACAACAACGCAGGGTCAGCCATCCTACTGGACAGCACGACGTCTGAATTTGGAGACCTGACGGCTCGAACGCTTGATGATTCCGGAGCGGCTTTGGTCGCTTCCGCGATTTCTATCGCGGAAAATGCGGCGATGTCCGCGGTTCTGATCGAAACGGGTGCTGGTTTCACTGGATCAGTGGCGCTATCAACGACGTGGGGAGATCTGACGATCGGCGCCGGGGGCGTTTCGGCAATCGGCGGAACTGTGACGCTGTCAGCGTCTGTCGGTGCGATCCACAATGGAGCCGCGGCTGGAGCGACCGTGACTGCCGCCACCGTCGCCCTGACCGCGGGCACTGGCATGGGTGCGACAAATGCCATTTCCACCAGTGCGGACAACGTCACTTTTGCCAACGCCAGCGGTAACGTCCGTATTACCGAAGCGAATGCCGCAACGTTTTCCGGCACCAACGCGGGCACTGGCACGACGACGCTGGTTACTACGGCGGGCGACCTGATGGTCGGTGCGGCGGACATCAGCACAAATGGCGGTGCTGTCACGCTGAATGTTCAGCAGGCCGGTGCGGGCGTGATTTCTGCAGCAGGCTCCAATGTGTCGACTAATAACACGGTCGCCGCAGGAGCCGACGTCACGATTATTGCCGACAACCTGCAGCTTGGAGGCAACCTGAATGCGGGCACGAGCGGTACGGTCATGCTGTTAACTCAGACGGCGGGCGACGCAATCGACCTCGGAGCCACGGTCGATACGACGGCAAATACTCTGGAACTGTCGGACGCGGAACTGGACCGCGTCACGGCAGGAACGCTCAATATTGGTGATATCAACGCCGGCGGAATCACGTTTAGCGCCGACATCACACGTCCGACCGACACGAATGTCGTTCTGATAACGGGAATCGACAAAGAGATTTCGTTCGGCATATTTTCACTGAACGCCGGCAGCGGCGGTGACGTGACAATCACCACCAGCGGTACGGGTGCGATCACAACAGCAGACAACATCGGAACTGACGTCACCGCTGACGTTGTGTCGTTATCATCCGGCTCGGGCGGCATTGCCACTACGTCAAACAGTCTTCGTCTGGCCGCGGCGGCTGTCGTCGCGAATGCCAGCGACGCCAACATCAACCTGTTTGAAACGGACACCATCGCGATTGCGGCGGGAGGTATCGATGCAGGCACCGGAACGATCAATCTGACCGGCGGAACCTTCGTCTTAGGCGGTTCGAATCGCATTTCTGACAGTTCCAAAATGAACGTCGCCGGAGGAGCAACGCTTGATCTGGACACCCACTCCGACACGATTACTCAGCTCATTCTGACAAACGGAACTGTCGACGGTAGTGGCAGCGCGACTCTCACCGGAACCAGTCTCTTTGACGTCCGCCACGGAGCTGTCAGTGCGATTTTGGCCGGAAATGCCGGGCTGACGAAAACGTCTACAGATACAGTCACGCTTTCCGGTAACAATTCCTATACCGGAGCCACCGCCATCAATGGCGGCAGACTGCTGGTGGATGGCTCGACAGCGGCCGCCAGCAATGTGACTGTCAATAGTGGAGCTATATTGGGTGGCACGGGAACCATCGGTGGTGACGTAGCAGTTGCCGCCGACGGCAACATCACGGGCGGCGATGTCGGCACGGTGGGTACTCTGACCGTGGGCAGCCTGTCTCTGGATAACAGCACGTATCTGGCTGACATCATCGGTGATGTGTCCGACACCATCGTCAGCGCTGGCACGATCGACCTAAAGGCCAGCATGCCAGGTATTCTGAATGTGAATGCTACCGGCACAACCACAGCGGGAACAACTTTTACGCTGATTCGGAATACGGCGTCTACAACAGCTTTGTCGAATCCGATGCTCAGCGATGGCACGGCAGCTATCGTCGACGCCGGAGCAACAACGATAAATGGAGTGGCGGCTCAGTATTCCTACTTTGGCGGTCCGGGCGGCAATGATCTGACTGTGTCCACCAGCGGCGTGCTTGCGATCACAGGCACGGCCAACGCTGACAACATGACTCTGCAGCAGGTAGACATTGGTGGTGTCGACTATCTGCAGGTACTGATTGGCGCGTCCATCGCCAATCAGCGAGTACTTTCCACCGTGACCGATGTATCAATCATCGGCGGAGACGGAAATGACACATTGACAGTGGACTATTCCACTGGAGGAATTTTCGAAAGGAACATTGCCTTCACTGGAGGCGATCCAACTTCCGGCTCCGGAGACAGCCTGATCATCAACGGCGGCACGTTTACTTCCGCAACTTATAACATGACGGGCACGGGAGCCGGCAATATTGAATTTGTCGGAGTCAGCGGCAGTCCGACCATCAGCTTCACGGGGCTGGAACCTGTTACCGTCACATCGTCGCTGACATCGGTCATCATCAACGTGGATAGCCTGCACGTTGGTACCGGCACAAATACAGTTGAAGTGTTGAACAGCGGCACGGCCGGGATGACGACCGTGACCGCTTCGGCTACTGGGGCGGCCTTTGAAAGCATCACCTTCAGCAATCCGACCGATCTGTTGGAAATCAACGGCGAAGACAACGGCGGCGTGGATGACGCGGATCAGATCACGGTCACCAGCCTCGGATCCGGATTCTCCAGTGGGCTATCCATCGACGGTCAGGGTGGAATTGACACCGTCAACCTGAATGCCGCCAGTCTGTCAGTGGCCACTTTATCACTGACGGCGGAAACAATGGCCCAGACGCAGGCGGTTGCCGTATCTGGTATCACAACGCTTAACGATCAGGGCTCGGGAAACACGATCGACCTGTCGAACGCCGGTAACAATTTTGGTACCGTTCAGACGACTGCGTCCGGCGAGGTGACACTGCGAGACAGCGACGGCATTGTTCTGGGAGCGTCGACGATTGGCGGTCCTTTGAATGTGACTGCTACAAGCGGGAATATTACCGACACCGGAGAAGTGAATGTCACCGGAGACGCCAGCTTCACCACCAGCCAGAGCGATGCCGACATCGACCTTGGATCACTGGCTGTGACCGGAACGATTGCTCTGACCACCAACGGAACAACGGGCGACGCATCGATCGTCAATACAGTCGGAATCGACTTTAACGAGACGAGTGTAAGCGGCGCGTTGAGTGCCACTGCATCTACGGGCAACATTACTCAAAGCGGAGCCATCACAGGCGGTGCGGCAGCCACGTTCATCGCCGACGGGGACGACATCATTCTGAATGCCGGCAGCAACGACTTCAACAGTGTCGCCCTCACGGCTGACACGGCGTCCGTCACTGACAGCGATTCCATCGACATCGCTGCTGCAACGATCAGCAGCACACTGGCCGTGACCGCCCTGAATGCCGGCAACATTACTCAAAGCGGAGCCATCACAGGCGGTGCGGCAGCCACGTTCATCGCCGACGGGGACGACATCATTCTGAATGCCGGCAGCAACGACTTCAACAGTGTCGCCCTCACGGCTGACACGGCGTCCGTCACTGACAGCGATTCCATCGACATCGCTGCTGCAACGATCAGCAGCACACTGGCCGTGACCGCCCTGAATGCCGGCAACATTACTCAAAGCGGAGCCATCTCCGTGACCGGTGCCGCGACTTTCACGGCCGCGGACGACGATGTCACTCTGGGAGGCGCAGTTCTGACGACAGGCTTCGGCAGCCTGAACCTGGTGGCCGCCAATGCCACGATTCAGGAAGACAGCAGCAGCAATCTGTCAGGGGCAACCATCGCCAATGACCTGTCACTGACGGCTGCCGGAGACATTACAGACAGCGGCGACATCAGCGTCACAAACCTAGCCGCCTTTGACGCCGGCAGCGGCAATATCACCCTGGGCGACGCCGGAGAAAACACCGATTTTGGCAGCCTAACCTTCAACACAACGGGCACGGTCAGTATCACCGCAGATTCATCAACGCAGCTGGCCGGTATCAATACGGCGCTAAGCCTTGATCTGGATTCTGCTGGAGCCATCACCGACGCTTCCACCAGCCTGAACGTGACCAATCTAGCGGATTTCAATGGCACCGCGATCAGTATCGGCGGTTCCGGCACAGCCACCAACTTCGGCACTTTGACGGCCAACAGCCCGGGTGTCGTGAACATCAGTGAAGATTCGAACACGCAACTTGTTGTCGTCACCGGCTCCAGCGTAACTCTGACGTCGACAGGTTCCATCAACGATGCCGCTGCCGATGGCATAACTGATATCACGGCCATCACTGTTGATCTGAACGCCGCCACGGGCATCGGAAACACAGCGAGTCTGGAACTGGCCGCCGACAACATCGAGATCGCGACCACGAGCGGCAACATCAACGTCAACAACACACTGGCCGCGGCTGTCGACGTTACCCGCCTGACCACGGGTAACGGCAGCGTCACCTTCGATCAGTCCGGCGGCGGGGATGTCACATTCAGTGGCCCGGTTTCCAGTGGCAATCCGGCCAGCGGTGGAGCCATCATTCTGACGGCTGCCAATGGCCTGACCGTCAATAGCACCGTCAGCAGTGCGACGGGTTCGGGCGGAACGCTTGCTATCGGCGGAGCCACCATCAATAACACCGTAACAGTGGGCGTTGGCAGTGTGTCCATTCAGGGCGGCGAGGTTGATTTAACCATTGCGGCGGTTCTCAGCAGCAGCAGCACGATCACTCTGAATGCAGAACGAGACGTCACCATCAGCGCTGAGGTCTCTACTGGTACTGGATCGAAAATCATCGTCACGGCAGACACCAATTCCGGGACGGATCCCGGTTCCGGCCCGACCGGTGGTCATGGTGGAGTTCACATCACGGCTGCTGGTCAGTTGCGTGCAACCGGCGGGCCGTTTGATTTGGGTGGCGGCGTTACCGTTCGCGGCTCGGATGTCTTTGCCACGGCTGGCACCATTGACAGCGTACTGATCGACGCGGATGGCACGAATGCTCAGGTGCTGTCCAACGGAGCTATCATCATTGGCGATGGCGGCAATGCTCCTTCCGGCGCTGCCACCATCATCAAAGGCGTGGTCCAGAATACTCTGACACTTTCGACAGTGGAGATTTCCGCGGAAGGCAACGTGGAATTCGGCAGCTTCGGAGACGTTCTGGCCGTTGATGGGACAGTCACGATCACTGCCGACACCGAAGCCGGAAATCACGGCGGTCAGGTCATCATGGCTGATGGAGCTCAGGTCGCAACGAACACAGCCAGCATCACCGTAACGGCAGACGGCAACATTTCCATCGGACAGCTCAAAGCCGCCAACAACGTGTACGTCACTTCCACATCCGGAGCCATCATTGACGCCGGCGACGCTCATGTGGACATTATCGCCGTCAACACCGCACTAAGCGCCCTGACAGGGATCGGGGACGACGCGAATGCGCTGGAGACTGAAACGTCGACAGCAGCGTTCACAAATACGCTGGCCGCCAGCACGGATTCCGGCGACATACACATTGCCAACATCGGTTCGCTGACGGTGGGAACTGTCAACGGCCTCGACGGAGTCACCATCAGAGACGCCTCCGACATTGGCAGCGATACGCAGGATTCCGCGCTGGATAACATCACACTGTCGGCCGCAAGTCCTTTCACAGTCAACAGTGCCATCACCAATAATGACGGAGGCGGCATCAGCCTGACTTCTGTGGATGACGGAGGCAGCGACGATCACCTGATCATCAATGCGGCTTTGACGATTGTCGGAGGCGACGCTATTCAGGATGCAACGGGCAACATCGACCTGCACGCCGGTACCGACCTTGTGATCAACGCAGCTGTCGGCACCAACGCTGCGGGCAAAGTAACGGCAACTTCTGCTCACCACATTCTGCTGCAGACCGGAACCGTCAGCACCATCAACGGTGACCAGCAGCTGACCGCCACGGCGGGACAGATTAACATGACAAACGGAACCGCCGTTCAGTCGACCACCGGCGAAATCACCGCGATCGCTCGCACCAGTATTGCAGTTTCCTCCGTTACCACAGCCGGTAACGTCAATCTGACAGCCACTAGCGGCAGCATCAGTGATAACGGAAATGCAGCTATCGATATCTCTGGAGCCACTGCCACACTGAACGCAGCAACTGGCATCGGCAGCGGAAATGCTCTGGAAACCACCATCACCACGTTAAACGCCACCAACACCACGTCGGGCACCATTCAGATTACGGAAACCGACAGTCTGGCGATTGATGTGGTGAATAATGGCCTGCGAGATGTCACAATTTCGGCCGGTGGAGCCATCACCGATGCCAATGGAATCGATGTCAATGTGATTGCCGGAATCTTCACGGTGGATGCTGCAGGTGGCATCGATCTGGACACCACCATCACCAGTCTGGACGCCAGCACTTTGGCTGCGGGTGATATAGACATCAACGAAACCAACGCGATTACCCTGACGGACGTCGACACGGCGAGCGGTTCCATCACCGTCATCGCGGGCGGCACCATCAGGGCCACCGATGTCAATTCCTCAGCCACAGACAACGACCTCAACGATATCGCACTGACGGCTTCAATCGGAGACATCCTTGTCGACCTGATCAACGCTGGCAGCAGTAACGATGTCAGTCTGGATGCGGCCGGGGCGATTTCAGAATTCGGTTCAGACAGTCCTGTCGACATTGTCGCGGGCGACGCAGAAATGAACGCTGCCACCGGCATCGGCAATGGGGACGCCCTGGAAACGACCATCACCAACCTGGCATTCAGCAACAGCGCATCCGGCGACGTGCAGATCACAAATTCGCAAGGCCTGATGATCGCCGCCGTTGGCTTGCTGACAGCATCGGCAAACCTGACCGGCAACGTCGATTTGTGCCTGACCACTGGCGACCTTGCCATCAACACGGCTGTGTCCGCCACCGGCAACACCATTCGCCTGCAGACGAATTCCGGCAAAGTGATTCAGGCTGCAACGGGCGTCATCAGTGCAGATAATCTGGGTGTGCGAGCCACCGGCGATATTCAACTGGCCGCAGCAACGGCTCGCAACAACATCGACAGCGTGTTTGCGGCCGCATCGACGACCAGTGGAGTGATCGAATTCGCAGACAACGGCGGGTTTACTGTGGGCACCTTCACTGCGGGAAGCTGTTTTGTAGCAACTGCCGGAGTCGCCACCACCGAAGGCAGCGTCGAACTAACATCAGATAACGGAACGCTCACAAACACCAACAACATCACCGCCGGAGGCAGTCACAATGTGACTCTGACAACCACAACATCCGGCGATGTAATTCTGACAGGCACCACCACCGCCGTTGGCAACACGGTGACCATCAACAGCGTTGAAAGCATCAACGGAACCGGCCTTGTGACCGCCAGTATCGTCGACCTGGACGCAGTGACAGGTATCGGCACAACTCCTCCGGATGCGATCAACCTGGCAGCGACCAGTATTTCGGCTGTCAGCATCAGCGGCGACATTGATCTGAACAACGCTCAAATCTCCGCTACGGCCGTCAGCAGCCTGACAACCGGAACCGGCTCGATTATGTTTGATCAGTCGGGCGGCGGAGCTGTCGCGTTTAACACCGTCACCACCTTAGAGGGCACGATCGATCTGTTAAACACGGGCAACGATTTGACCGTCATCTCTACAGTGACAGCCGGAGGCAGCGGCAATCTGGATCTGACAACATTGACCAGTGGCAACGTGATTCTGACCGGTTTCGTTACAGCCGCTGCCAACACAATCACGATTGACAGTGCCGATCAAATCATCGGTGACTCACCAGATAGCGCCGCAGATCTGATGGCGGCCACGGCCAGTCTGACCGCCGTCAACGGCATTGGAACCGGCAGCGGTGGTGCCATTGAAACTACGATCAGCAATCTTTCGTTCAGCAACTCGACGTCCGGCGACGTGAATGTCAGCAACAGCCTGGCGTTGACTCTGGCCAGCGCCTCGAACACACCCGGCAACATCGAACTGTGCCTTGCCGCGGGCGACCTGGTCATCTCCGACACGCTGACCGCCGGAACAAACATCATTCGTCTGCAGGCCGATGCGGGCAGCGTTGTAGAAACAATCAGCGGCACGATCACTGCCAGCCAGCTGGGTGTACGAGCCTTCAACAGTGTGATTCTGGCAACGGCCACCAACAACGTCGACACCTTCGCCGCGGCTGCCGTCACAGGCAGCATTCTGTTTAATGAGGCCGACGGATTTGTGGTTGGCACTGTGACGGACGGCGACTGCTTTGCTGAAGTCATCGGAGCCACCACGCCCGGCAGCGGAACAATCACTCTGCATGCTTTGATGGGGCCACTAACGGTTGGCAACGTCGTGACGTCCAACAGCGGCAACATCGACATTGATGCCGACAACGGCACCGTCGATATCAACGCGGTGATCAGTTCCACTTCCGGCAGTATCGACATCACTGGTGACGATGTCACTCAGGACGCCAGCATCACCACCACAAACGCCGGAACGATCAACGTCACGGCTGACAGCGGCAGTATCAGCATGACCAGCGGAACATCGGCTGCCGCGGCCAGCGGAGCCATCACGTACGACGCCACTGCCAATGTGGCCGTCAGTATTCTGAACAGCACCAGCGGTCACATCACCGTGACGGCCACCGGTGGAGCCATCACCGACGTTCTGGTCGGAGAAGCCGCGAATCTGATCACCACAGGCCTTGCATCCCTGACAGCAGACACCGGTATTGGTTCGCCTGACGACATCGACACAACCATCGGCAGCCTGCAAGCTTCTACCACGACTTCGGGCCACGTCAACATTCAGGAAACCGACGGCCTGCTAATCACCAACAGTGGAATTCAGACCGCCGACAATGGCAGCATCAGCGTTGACGTGGATGCGGGCAATCTAACGGTCAGTGCGGCGATCGCAGCCAACGGTTCCGGCAGCGTGACACTCAACGCAGACAGCGGAATTCTGGAAACCAACGCGGCCATCACAACAGGCATCGGGGTCATCGATCTGACAGCCGACAGTGTTGATCAACATGCGAACATGACCACCGGCGGCACCGGCACAATTAACGTTACCGCCGACAATGGCGGCATCTCAATGGACGATGGCACCACGTCGTCGTCGAATACCGGCGCGATCACCTATAGCGCAACCACCAACGTGTCTCTCAGCGAACTCAACAGTGCCGCTGGCCCCGTTAATGTAACGGCGACTGCGGGCAACATCACCGACAATCGTGCGGGCGAAGGTGCCGGCAGCGAAAATATTCTTGGCACAACGGCGACGCTGACGGCGGGGGGTAACATCGGCGGCCCGAACAACATCGACACCGCGGTCGACACGCTCGATGCCAGCAGCACGACAGCGGGCAGCATTGACATCGCGGAAACGGACGCCATTAATCTAGCGGATATCGACACCGCCAACGGGCCGATCACGGTTATTGCGGGAGGTCAGATTACGGCCACCGATGTTGTCTCCACAGCCGATTCTGACGCCAACGACATCAGTCTGACCAGTACCGGCGGCGGGATTGAAGTTGTTTCTATCATCGCTGGAACCGGCGGCGCGGCGGACGTGATTCTGGACGCTCAAAATGGCGACATTTCCAACAGCGGAGCCAACCCCGATGTTATCGCCGACGACGTGAATGCCACGGCCAGCGGAAGTGTTACTCTGGACACAGCAGTCAATTCTGTCACCGCGGCTTCAACGACGTCGGGCAATATCACGCTGATGGAAACCGACGCAGTCACTCTGACAAGCGTCACCACGGCCGACGGAGCCATCGTCGTGACGGCGGGCGCTGGAATCGTGGCGACCAGCGTCAGTGCAAACGGCGGAATCGGTGATAGTGTTTTATTAACGGCTTCGACCGGCGACATCATGGCGACCAACGTCACTGCAGCCGATTCCGTTACTCTTGACGCGGTGGCTGGCAGCATGATCGCCACCAGTGTGACGGCCGAGACCGGAAACGTCGATATCGACGCACAGAGTGATGTCACCGCGACAGATGTCACGGCCACTGTTGGCAACATCAACATCACTGCTGACACCGGGGATGTGCTGGTCGACACAATTTCTGCTACTGGAACCAATCCGACGGTCACCATCGAAGCAACAGTCGGCCGCGTGCTTGATTCCAACGACGACGCAGCGGTGAACATCAGCGCGTCGAGCGGCAGCGTCATCATTATCGCCGGAACCGACATCGGCGAAGCAGGTACGGATGTGCTGAAGAACGTGGCATCCGATCCGCTGGAGATCGATTCTGCTGTGATGAATCTGACAGCCACAGGCATTATCGCCGTCCATCAGACCACATCCACCGCAGTAAATACTTTGAACGCCGGCACTGGCGCGATCTTCCTGAGCAGCGATGCTGACATCGACCTTTCGGCCTCAGCGCCCACGGCGACCAATCTGGCTTTGTTGACGCCAACAGGCACAGTGACTCTGCCTGCGACAATCGGCGGCGTGCCCGGCGACCTTCGGATTGAAGCCAACGACATCGCGGCCGTCGGAGGCACCATCGACCTGAACGCGACTCGCATTCTGTTCAAGTCCGGGATGTCTGAAGAAATTAGCATCACCGCCGACGAATTCGACGGACAGACAACCAATGCTGCGAACGGTGATCTCACTGTCAATGTCGATTCCAACACCACACTCACGGATCTCGACTGCGACGAATTCGCTCTCGATGTGAACAGCAATGCCGCGGTCATCAACGCCACGGCAGCCATCATCGATCAGGCAGACCAGACGGCGCAGCCGATGTTTGATTCAAAGATTCGCAGCGGCAACCTCGTGCTAAACGGAACCGGTACGTATCAACTGGCCAATCCGCTGAACGATACCGACATATTGGCGGGCGACAATTCCGGCACCATCACCTACGGCGACATAGACGACGTCACGATTGATTCCGTCATAACGCCAGCCAACGGCACCATCACGGGACTCAGCAGCGACGACAACAACATCCTGCTGAACATCGGCACAACTTTAACAATCAATCAGCAACTGAACGCCGGCACCGGCGACGAACGTATTCAAGCTCACGGAACCATCAGCCAAAACAGCACGGGCAGTATTACGGCCGACAAACTCGGCATTCATCAGCTGGCGGCAACTGGCGAAGTTCGTCTGGCGGCCGCGAACGACGTCAACATTCTGGCGATTTCCAATGCCGCAAACGGTGCTGCGATTACGTTTTCTGACGTTGACGATCTGACGATTGGGGCCATCGCAGCAACCACAGTGCGAAACGCCACGTTTGCCGCAATTTCCGGAATCGTCTCAAACGCGGGCGATATACTGCTGGATGCCGGAGACACCCTGTCGCTGACGCAGCAGGTTCACGCTGGCACAGCCGATGCACGACTCATCGCGGATGACAATATTACTCAAACTGCCTCTGGAATCATCACGGCAAATAAACTGGGAGTGCGGCAGGAAGGCCTTTCGGGCAACATAATTCTGGATGACGCCAACAGCATTCAGCACGTCGCCATTAACAATCATGCGGTCGCAGGAACGTTTGTTCTGAATAATGTTAACAACCTGATTATCGGCACCGTATCAGGCCAGAACATTGGCAACGTCAGTTTCGCCAGCACAGACGGTATTGCCACAACCGACGCAGACATCCTGCTGAATGTGGATGGATCTGTCGGAATCAACCAGCAATTGAAAGCCGGAACCAGCGACATTCGCCTGCTTTCAAATGGAACCGTGACTCAGAATTCTGCTGGTATCATCACGGCTAAAGAACTGGGAATTCGTCAGCAGGCTGCCGCTGGTGATGTATCTCTTGGAGCCGCCTTCAACGACGTCGACATCATCGCGGTCAGCAACGTGGCTGTTGGTGGAAATATCATATTTTTTGATGCCGACAATCTGACGGTTGATGAAATATCAACTCAGGCAATCGGCAATCTCACCTTCGCCACCGCCAGCGGCATCAACGCAAATGCAGGCGACATCAACGTCACGTCGGAAGGCGACCTGCTGGTTAACCGCGACATTAACGCGGCTCATAACACGACGACAGAAAGCACGAAAGAATCGATCACACTGATCAGTCGCGGTGGCGATTTCAGTCTCGCGGACAACATGGTAATTTCCTCAGACGAAAACCCGGCTCCTGGTATATTCGACGACATCACCGGCGATCAGGTGACGATCATCGCTGGTTCTTCCGGCACAAACGGAACCGTGAGTCTTGGCGATAACACGGAAGTTCGTACAGACGGCGGAGTCGCTCGACAGATTGCGCCTCGCCCAACAGCGTTCGCTTTTGCTCCGACCACTGGCGTGGAAAACGCTTTCGTCACACTGACAGACGCCGCAAACATGCGTAGCAGTCTGACATTTGTGAACGGTGGTTTTCTGGGCACCATCGAACTGGTATTCGGAGTCGCCGGTGAAGAAAATCTGCAGGTGTTTGTCGACTGGGGAGTTGTCTCGCAAACCAGTCTGACAGCCTCCGGTCCGGCTGGTAATGCCACAGAAGTTACAGGGGTGACTGACACTTATGAATTTGGTATTTCGGACGCGAATAAGACAATTTTCTATATTGATGAAGGTGGAGCCAATTATCTACTGCCGCATATCTACGCGGTTACCGATCTGGCAACGACTGCAAACGACCGCAACGGACGACAGGACAATTCAGGTATCATTGGCGTACGCTTTAGCGTGGCTCAACATGCTTCGATCAACATCTGGGGCAACGCGGCGACCGATGCCGGTACCGGAACCGTCGAAACGCCTCCTGGCTTTACATCGTCAGCTCCTGTAGCACCAATAACAGATGCGATGGGATCAGCGATTGTTCTGCAGAATGCGGGCCTGGCTCTATTGAGTTCCACTGATGCGAACCCACTGAATGAATTCAACCAACAGGCTGCTCAGCTTCCCCTTGGCAACATCACGGCGACTCCCACGGGCCGACCGGAAGGCCAGGCGGAATGGGAATTTGTCGCCGGCCCGGCGCCCGGCATGGCTCCATTTGTCGCCACACCGCGGCCAGCCCACGATTTGCCTTTTGTTGAAGCTCCGCTGCATTTGCCGACAATTTCCAGTATCGCATCCGATATCAATTTCGGATCCGCCGCAGCCGGTGACGCAGCGATTGGTACGGAAGTTTATCTGCAGATTCGTCGACACTTTGACCTGGATTCCGAAGCAAAACTGGTAATCGATCGCATCGAAGTCTTAGGCGACTCGTTCATATCCAGCCGAAAAGCGTTTGAAGATTACATTCTGGACACCCCGAAGTTGCAGGACGGATCCGGTTACGAAGTCTGGCTGATCACTGTAACCAGCGGGCAGCAGGTTGAACGTCCGATTGTGAAATTCGAGATCACAGGAGGACGTCCGGGACCAGCCACTGAACAGCTTCCGGAAGTTTTTGAACCGTACGAACTAAAAGACCTGGAATTTAAACAGCCGGACGAAAACGGCAATGAAGTTCCAGTGGAACCCAGCGACACGTCGGCCATCTACCCAATCGAAGACGCCGGTATTATCACATCAAGTAGCAACGCGGATTCTCAAACCCTGCCGCTTATGCCGACTCAGAAGGATTCGTCAGCCGCAGAATCACCGACCGCCCCCACCCGGTTGACAGATGGTGATCCGGAAATGGACGATACCAATAACGATTCACTGTCGGGTTTGGAAAATCAAGGCGACAGTGGCGATCACAATCTCAGAAGTGAAATCGGGGTCGGCGTCGCAGCGGCTTTGTTTGCACCGATTATAGGACTCACCACATCCGCCCGATGGAAACGACGTCAACAGCAAAGCGAACACAGCCTGACACCCTCCGCTCGCATCATTAGACGCATGCAGCGCGGTACTCAGGCAAATTCCGAACACAGTGACATTTAGCGAATTTACTGCATCGCAGCAGATTCAGATCAGCAATTACGGTGATAGCTATGACCGACAATAAAGGTCGCGACAATCAGACTCCGCAAAATCGTGACGACAGTGATGCAAAGTCCAATCCATGGACTCCTGAGCCCGAACCAGACATGGGTTTTGCAGGCGATCCAATTTCGACGCCGCTATCGAACAAACTTGCGCGCAGAAAAGACCGTCAGAATGGCGAGCCTAAAACAAACTTTATTCCAGCTAACCTCAGTGGCAACGTCGAACCGCAGATCAATACGTCCAATTCACCGACAGATTCAACGTCAATTAGCGATTCGTCGTCTTTGCACCAACAGAAGACTTTCGTGCCCGATTACGCTGGCAATCAGGCCGACCTGAACGATATGACCGAACCGACGCCGCCCGGCAACACGAGCGAAGATGTCAAAACTTCGTTCGACGTAAACAAAACCTGGGTGCCGAATAGAACGCCTATTCAGAGCCAAACGCACCAGACAACTGAACCGGCCGAAACAGCCAACGCTGCCGGCCGGGAAGATGAATCTCCGGACGTAAACAAAACCTGGGTGCCGTCAGCAACGCCAACGGTCAGTGGATTCAAACTGCCGGATCAACAGCCCGGAATTACGAATAGCGCCGACGAAAATGGATCACCCGACTTAAACAAAACCTGGGTGCCGTCAGCGACGCCCACTCATCATGACTTTAGCTTTGCAGCCGAAGCGGTTGCAACCGGAGCAAAACTCGCACAATCGAAAGAGGCGGACGAAATCGATCCTGACAAAACTTTGCAGTCCTCCCCCCCCCCCGCATTCGACGGTGCCGACGACAGTCAGATACCAGAAAACCAACAACCCTCCAAGGTGTTTGAACAGACAGCCATTATCGATCATCGACAGGTCGATCTTAATGAAGACGACGCTGGAAAAGTCTTTACAGGCAACGTGACGGTCATTTTGAATCGTGATGAATCTGGCTCAAAAAAGCCCTCTTCCGACGACGCTGCGTCCGACACCGTGGTTTCAAACGCCCCCCCAGGATTTGAAACGACACAGGTATTCACGCAGTCGATGGGCATGCGCGGACTCACCGAAGATGAGTACAAAGAATGGCAGGATGAGGTCGCCGAAAAATCGGCATCTGACACCGCGGTTTTCGATCACGTGTCGACCGAAACAACCGGTTCATCACCAGGCCGACGGACGCAGATCTGGAGCAAACAATCCGGAAGCGGACTCAATGACAATTTAACAATTCGCCACCGTCCGGTCGCTGGCAGTGATCAGTTCCGAAAAAGCAATCTGAACGACGAGAAGCCCGACTACCACATTATTGAAAAGCTGGCAGAAGGCGGAATGGGCGCGATCTACATCGCCACCCAAACATCGCTTGATCGCGAACTGGCGATCAAGACGTTGAAGCCGATGAACGACGGCGAAAAGAAGACGTACATTTCACAGGGCCGCCTGAGCCAGGTGGAAAATCAGCGTCGTGAAATGTTTCTTTCAGAAGCATTGGTCACAGCAAACCTGGTGCATCCGCACATCATTCCGATCCACGACCTGTGCCAGACAAATGATGGGTTTCCGTTTTATTCGATGAAGCGAGTCCACGGAACTCCGTGGAACGAACTCATTGGCGACATGCCGCTGGACGAGAATCTTGAAGTTTTACATAAGGTCTGCGATGCGATGGCATACGCACACCACAACGGAGTCGTCAATCGCGACTTAAAACCTGAAAACATCATGCTGGGTGAATTCGGAGAAGTACTGGTACTCGACTGGGGCCTGGCGGTGCCAGCCACGGTCGCTGACAAAAATCGGTTTGCGTCACCATCTGCATCGTTTGGCGCAGGGACACCAGCCTACATGGCTCCGGAATTATGGACCGGACCACCAGAAGCCATTGGTTCGTGGAGCGACATTTATCTGCTGGGCGCCATTCTGTTTGAAGCCATCACAGGTACTTCGCCGCACACGTTTCCTGAACCGGATTCCAAGTCCGGGCACAGTGGACTGTGGATGATTATCGACAGTGTTGTCCGCGGAAACGAAATTCGCAGGACGGAACACAAGGGAGAGCTGATGGACATCGCCATGAAGGCGATGTCCACCTTGCCGAAAGAACGGCACAGAAACGTGCTGGAATTTCAGGAAGCCATCAAGAACTTCCAAAAGCATGATGAAAGCCGACGTCTGGCAGAACGCGCCGACGAAACTTTGCAGCTTGCCAAATTCGACGGAAAAAGACGGGGTTACCAAAACTATCAGACCGCCGCAGCTTTGTTCGAACAGGCCTTTGTTGCCTGGCCAGACAACAAAGCCGCTGCAATTGGCCTGCGAGAAACTCGGTTGGCCTATGCCGGACTTGCTCATGTCAAAGGCGACTATGATCTTGGGCTACAAATCGCTGAACAGGAAAGAGGCAAGGAATTCACCGTGCTTCGCGCCAGGTTGGCGAAGTCCAGACGTATTCGGAACGGACTGAAATATGCCATGGGAACGGCGATGTGCCTGATTGCGATTGTCGGCACGATTTCGTTTGTGCAGGCGATGCAGATTAAGAAGCAGAACAAAGAAATCACCAGAATTTACGGAGAGAAAGAAAGCCTGGAAGGAGAAAAAAATGACATTGCCAAAGAAAAGTCGGTTCTCGAAGGCGAACGAAAAACTTTGCTGGCTGAAAAAGACACGCTCAATAACGACAAGGAACTTCTGACTGATCAGAAAGAAACTCTGGTTGCCGAGAAAGACAGACTGGAGTCACTGAGAGACGGACTGGAGAAAGAAGTTTTAAAGGTTGAAAAGGAAAAGCAGGACATTCAAATTGAAGTGGCTGGGCTCACCGAGCAAAAAGCGCGAGCGAAAGTTGAACTCAAGAACGCCTTTATCGCCAGCCTGATTCGTAGCGCAGATTATCCTGCGGCACTGCTGCGAGTTGAAGAACTTCTTAACGATAAAACGGCGTTGGCCGACCTGCCGGAAGAAGAACGCGAAGTCCGAATTCAGGAACTAAAGGCACGCAAGGATCAGCTTGAAAAACGCACCTCGCGAACCGAAGTTCCGGTACAGACGCAAGTCATCAGCCCAACCGGACGAACGGTTATCTGGGGCGATAGCGATGGACAATTGATAGCATGGAAGACAGAAGCCGGACAGGACAGACTTCCCGAAACGCCACTCGACCGACTACAGGCCGAGACGGCCGTGTCCCATGTCGTTATCAGTCAGAATGAAGAATTGGTGGTTGCAGCAGCCGGTAGGCTGCTGTACGTATGGGAACCCGAAGATCAGCAGCACGAAATCCTTCAGGGACACGAATCCGCTATCACGGCGATTGCTTTGACCGGGAAGATGCTGCTTTCCGCTGATGCCAGTGGAACGATCAAAGGATGGAACGTGCAAACAAAGCTGCCTCTGTGGTCGATTCGCACCAGTTCCAGCATCCGCAGTCTTGCCGTCATGCCAAAGGCTGGAATCTTTCTGTATGCCGGATCACGCGGCGGCGAATCGTCCGACGTTATGGCGTACCCGTTGCCATCCGAAAATGTTCCGACGGCACGCCTGAAACAACCGGGCCAGTTGCGATTTCCTCGAAGTCGTAACGATCCACCCTACAGACTTTCCGTATCTCCGGACGAACAGATCCTGCTGATCAGCAACAGCCGTAACGGAGACCTGATGTCCTTGCCGCGGATACCGGGTGACCCGCCACTCTCAGACGATGGATTTCCACCCGATTGGTTTCCATTCGAGCACGCTGCTGATCTGCTGATAAACGGTTTTGAGGGGTGGGTTTCCAGTGAACACCAACGCCCAATTAACGACATCGAATTTTCAGCAGATGGACGCAGTGTTGTCACCGCCTCAGATGATCGCACAATTGGAATATGGCAAGTCAAAAGCAGCGAACTCAAGAGCAGCACTGCAGAAATTCTTTCGTTCAAATTCCGGATGCTGGGACACGGAGCAAAAGTGAACGCCGCTGGATTTCTTGATCGTGCCGGCACCAGGGTCCTTTCGGCAAGTGCCGACCGTTTCTGTCGATTCTGGGATGTCAGCAAATACCAGGAAGAACGTGAAGCGATCGAATCGGAATTCGACATCGAAAAAACTGAAGTGCCCGTTCAACGCGATGCGGCAGTCACCTTCCATTCACGCTATATCCTTACCGCCAGCAAACAGCCTGCTGGACGGCAGCCATTTACGCAGCTGTCCAGTGACGGTGACTACGTTGTGGTGAATGCAAACGCGGCAGTACAGCGAGGAGCGTTGACGGCAGTTTCCATCAGCGATGACGGTTCGCGCATTGTTACGGGAGCATCTGACGGGACGGCCGTCATCTGGAACGCCAACAACGGACAGGCAGTGGCAGGCGGATCTGCGCGAGCTCGCTTCGCAGTCGAGAGTGGATCCTTTGAAGAAGGTCATGACTTCAACGTTGCCCGGCTGCGATTTCTGCCGCCAGCTGGGAAAGTCTTAATTACAACAGGATTCGATGGTAATCTGTGCCTGTGGAACGCCGACCTGAGTAAATCCGGTGCTGGCGCGCAGGAGGTGCGACTTCCGGGGCTGGGACTTGTTAACGCGATTGCCACATCATCAGATGGCGTTTTTCTGGCCGCATCGATGTCCGCTGGTGAGCTCGGGAAAAAGGGCGTCACAAAAATCTGGAAGACTCAGGACATCCTGCAGGTCTCGCCCCCCGATGCCGTCGTCACCTTAGACGGATATCACGACAGCGAAGTCAGTTCAATCGCTTTCAGTTCCGATGGTAGTTTGCTTGCGACCGGAGCACGCGATGGACGTGTTGCCGTCTGGATGCTAAACGGTGGAACCTTTCTGACGGGCGGACAGTTACATGCAAAAAACACGATCGTCAGCCATCTGGAATGGCTGCCCAATGGAGACCTCGTTACGGCTGGCTTCGATGGCCGATTGCAGCTGCTGCATCCGGAAGTTTCCAAAAAACGACTTAACGTTGTCACGCGATTTCAGCACGAAAAAATCCCACTGGAACGGCTCACCTTTTCGCCCGACCGCAGTCAGTTTGTAACCATCAGCATCCGTACTGAAAAGGTCACCAAAACGACTTCTCAGGAATTGCAGTTGTGGTCAATCGAATCGGCCAAACCACAAAGAAGAATCTTCCCGGCGATTGTCGGCCAGAAATCCACGAATCGTATTTCGGCCATCAATTGGTCAGATGATGGCAACCGCATGGCCGCCGCGGTCGACGGTAACCTGCAGGTTTTTCGCACGTCTGACTGGAAAATCGAGAAGGTTCTGGACGCGCCGGGACTGGGGATTTCCGACGCCGTGTTCGCTCCACAGGCGGCGGATGCCTCCGCTACCAACAGTGGCGACGAAGCACAAATATTCCCGGACATCATTGCCACATTTGACGGAACGGCCGCCCACCTGTGGGATCTTAACAACAATTCGCATCTGGCCGACTTTCGGCCCCTGTTTGCCGTGAAGTCGACTGCCTTGTCATCCAATACAGAAAACCCGTTGCTGCTGACGGGTGATCGAGCGATCCGCATCTTCGACGCCAGCGAGAACAGCGATCACTTCGGCCAGACACTTTCGAAAATCAGCGAGCCTCATAAAGGTGTTGTGACGACCCTCTGTTTTGCACAACAGAAAGGTGCCAACCGTTTTGTCAGTGGTGGAGCTGACGGTTCCGCCGTACTGTGGGAATGGAATCCAGACAGCAAAACAGCCAGTAAGATTCGTTGGTTACAGACGGCTGGCCCCGCCGTTGCTGAGGCATCATGGGCTCCCAATGGAAAGTCCGTTCTGCTAACAAACCGAGATGGAGGATTTATTGTCGTTGACACCGAGAATCCACAGACGCCTCTTGTGGATTTTAAACTTAAAACAGCGGACAACATCAAACTCAATACGGGCTGTTTTTCATATGATGGTTGCTATGTCGCAGTAGCTGGACAGATGATCGACACTGGAAGCAGCGTCGGCTGGGTGTACGACCTGACTTCAATTAACGAGCCACGACTTCACGCCACCATCACGGGACACGAAGCGGGCGGCATTCGCGGTCTGGCATTCCTGCCCAACACGCCCTATCTGGTAACGGGTGGCACTGACGGAGCCGCCATTATCTGGAACTGGCAACCCGAAAGATCCAGCGAAGCAACACTTGCGGCCTATGAAGCATTTCAGTTACTGGCAGACGGCGAAACGGTCGCTCATAAGGCGACCATCAGTTCCGTTGCAGTATCAGTCAACGGCTCGATCGCCACCGCCAGCGAAGACGGAACAGCGATCATCTGGCGTAATCCATTTCAGTAAGTTCGGTCGATGCGACATCGGCGCGGAACAAGCGACGGTCGTATCGAAGTTACGATGACAGCCTCCCCGGACTGCTATTAGAAAGAAGCGGGGCCTCATAGGTCGGCGCTATGGTGTGGAGTACACGCTGGAACTGCGTTTGCGCCTCTGACTTTCAGCCTGACTGCCATCGCACTGATTGCAGGTTGTGTCACAACAGCGACACGTTCAGGATGACGACATTCAGCACATCCCACACTGTAAGCTACTTCTAATAAAGGAGTTACAACCACACTGACCGTTATGGCACAGAATTGGCTCTGGTACAAAGTCCATCAGGCCCGCAGGAATCGCACCGACGTGATTGACGGGCGTCTGATTACTTCCCCAAGTTATCCCCCCCCGGAACAGGAACGTGAACCATGACGATTCAAAAAACACTGCTGTTCAGCATAGCCAGTCTTCTCATCGCGTCATCGGCCAATGCTCAGCACTCATGCCGAAGTATTGTTGTACGTCCATCGCATCATCATCACGGACACGTTTCACCCATCGTGATTGGCCACAGACCAGCTCACGTGATTCCGTACATTTCCGCTCATTTCACACACACTTCCTATTCACCAAACGGCTATCAAACGGCCAGCCTTGCCCCGCACTCACCGCAAGTTGCATTTGGAGCGTACTCGCACGTTGACGAACTGGCATCGCGTTTGGAAGTGCTAATGAACGAAATCTGTCTGGACATCTACTACAACTACTCGCACAACCCCGGCTTCACAGAAACGTATTCAGAAGCATACAGCCTGTACCAGACGGCTCGCTACATTCACGCTTCTGAACACCACTATGACCGCAGCACGATTCGACAGCAGATTGGTGGTGCCGACGCGTTGTTCCATCACATTCAGCAGGATGTTCAAGGCTGGTCGCGAGCACCAAATCGACAGATTGGAACACTTGGGATTATGACGAAAATGGAAATGACAGAAGAAACGATTCATCACCTGATGGAAGACCTTGGAATCGCCGCAACGCCTGGCCTGGAAGAACCGCCCGTACCTGGCAACTTTGGCAGTCCTCAAACATTCAGCACTCCGCCAGCTCCTCCAATTCTACCGTAGCTCTGCGACAATCCTGCAATTCAAAAACTGAACGCCCGGCCTTCGCAATGCAAAGGATCGGGCTTTTTGCATTTATAGAATCTGGTTCGACACGAGAAACAGATGTCATGCAAACGCTCGTTACGCAATGCCCAATCGTGCTGCCGAACCTCAATCTCTACCTTGTGTGCATCACAAAACAGACAACACACATGCAGCGAAATGCATTCAACTACCTGGCGGCTTGAACGCAGCGACGGGACTTGCGATCATCTGCCGGTTAAATCAACAACTTTTCATCTCGCCACTAACCGACGACAAGTAGTTATTCGATGAATATATCCAGAAGCCTGTTGTGCCTGTCTGCCATCTTTGGAATCACAACTGTCGCGCCAGCTTCCGCAGCGTTGCCGGAAAACGGCAGTATCACCATCCCCGGCAACGTGGTGAGCGGGGCGGCGGACCGGCCGAATATTGTCTGGCTCAGCTGCGAAGATATCAGTTCGCATTTGGGATGCTACGGCGACCCCAACGCCACAACGCCCAATCTTGATGCATTCGCCCAGCAGGGCGTCAGATACACGCAGGCATTCACGTGCCACGGCGTTTGCGCTCCCTGCCGAACGGGAATCATTACCGGCATGTATCCGATGGCAATTGGGGCCAACCACATGAGATCCAAAGTCACACTACCAGATCACATCAAGTGCTTCCCTTACTATCTGAAGCAGTCCGGATATTACTGCACCAACAATTCAAAGACCGACTACAATTTCCACTGGAAGCAAAATGAGGTCTGGAACGAATCATCCAACAAAGCCCACTGGAAGAATCGTCCGCAAAAGGATCAGCCGTTTTTTGCCGTGTTCAACATGACAATGACTCATGAAAGCAAAATCTGGCCGCAAGGCTGGAAGCAGGTTGTGAAGGACGTCCCCCAAGAAAAACTGCACGATCCCGATAAGATAAGTGTTCCCAGGCTGTATCCCGATACTCCGGAAGTTCGAGCCGCACATGCCCGACTGCTGGATATCATCATGGTGATGGACACAAAGGTCGGTGAATACCTCAAGGAGATTGAAGACGCCGGTCTGGCAGACAACACGATTGTGATTTACTGGTCCGACCACGGAAACGGTTTTCCTCGTGCCAAACGCTGGATTTACGACAGCGGAACCCTGGTGCCAATGATCGCCCGTGTGCCCGAACACCTGCGAACAGACGGCCAGGCCGCTGCCGGCAGTGTCAGTGATCAACTGATTAATCTTATCGATCTTGGTCCTACCGTGCTAAACCTCGCCAGCATCGAAGTACCGCAGCATATGGACGGACAGCCGTTTCTTGGCAGCAATCTTCCGGAACCTCGCGAGTACATCCATGGTGCTCGCGACCGTATCGACGAACGTTTCGACATGGTCCGGTCTGTGCGTGACAAACAGTTCCGTTACCTTCGAAATCTGAATTCATGGTGGCCTGCTTTACAGCACATCGAATACGCTGAAACCAGTATGGTCCGCAAAGAAATGCGTCGTTTGAAAGCAGATGGGGCACTGCATGCCGAATCCGCCCAGTTCCTAAACGATACGCGGCCCACGGAAGAACTGTATGACTTAAAGGCTGATCCGTGGGAGCTAAACAATCTGGCCGCCGAACCTGGACTTACCGACACACTAAACCGCCTTCGTGACGAATGTGACCGTTGGCAGTTGGATGTTCGAGACGCCCATTTGATTCCGGAAGCTATTCTTAATGAAGAAGAACAAATAGTCGGTAATCGCTGGCAGATTCTGCACAACGGCAATGATGGGCTGAATCGCACGCAGCAGTTATTGAGTCTGGCAAAGGTTGCCGGACAGCCTCGGCCTACGGATGCAGCCATGCTGCTGAGGTCTATTGCCAGCAAAGACGCTGCAGAAAGATGGTGGGCCGTGACGGGACTCGGCAATCTGACCACCGCAGATGCCGCAATCAAACAAACCATCAAAGCTGCGACAGACGATATGTCAACATCCGTGCGCATAGCAGCGGCCAGAGCACTGCACAAAACGGGAAGCAGCCATCATGCCATCGCTGTGCTGAGTGCAGCATTGGATGACCCCAGTGAATTTGTCCAGCATGCTGCGTTAATTGAGCTGGATGAAATGGGTGCCGAGGCTGCTCCGGTGATTGCAAAAATTAAGTCACATTCCAACGGCAAAGGCTACGCTGGAAACGTCGCTCGGCACGCACTCAAGCTGCTTTCGAACTAACAATGTTACCAAAATAAAATGCATCCTGCCTGATGGATCATCCTGCCTGAGAGTCATTGAACATTGTTCCGTCGGTACGATATTTTATTAAACGACGCCTCTTTGTCTGCCTTACACGAAACGGCGATAGATAACGCAGTCTTTCGAAGGGTTCGGATGAAACAGCAGGAATCAGCACAGCCGACTGAGTGCTTACAAGCCACTGCTCGGGGTCTTTCGCCGCTTCCTGTGGCTATGCCGCACCTTGTAGCTATTCTGGGAACAGCCCTGACTTTAGGAATGATGGGGCAGGTGACGTGGTGTAAATGCGGCAACTGGTCACTGTGTTCATGGGACATCTGGTCGTCTCATAATTCCCAGCACGGAATTGCCCCCTACTTTTTTACTCATATCCCGCACTGAACGATTCTGTACTCCATCATACACTGGCTCTGGAAGTCAGCCACGATTACTCGCCGTTTTCTGGCGGCGACATTACTGGAATCAGCATGGGAGATTCTTGAAAACTCACCGCTCATCATCAATCGCGATCGTGAAGCCACGATATCAATGGACTACTTTGGTGAATCGGTTGTTACTTCCGTGTGCGACATCGCGGCCTGCCTTATCGGTTTTTAGCTGGCATACCTCATGAAGCCCTGGCAGACTCTGGTGCTGTTGGTTGGCACCGAATTGATCCTGCTAATGACCTTCGAGACTGCCTGACACTGAACGTGCTGATGCTGCTGTACCCCTTGGAATCCGTCAAACACTGGCAACTGCAGTTGGTTAGTTAACCCGGGTCAATCGAACGAACCAACAGCAGATATCTGCGGCAGCAGCGATATCAGGGCCTGCTGCGGCACAAGGCGTGTTCAACGCTTTCATAAACGTCCCATCGTACCTGACGATGTTTCGGTTCCAGCAGCAGTAATCTGGAAAGCGTTTTTTTGATGGAAGGCGATACTCCGCCAAGACTGGCGTGACCACCTTTCCGGATGGCTTCTTTTGTCAGACCAATCAAGACACCAACAGTTACCGAATCCAGCATCGCACATTGAGAAAGATCAAACAACAAACAGGGCATGTCGGATTCGCCCAACTGTTTCATCAGTCGATTATATCCCAGCTGCTTTTCGCCGTAGCTGCACGTCCGAAGATCCCGTGCCAGAGTTACTACCGTGAATTCATTCAACTGCTGCCAAGTGAACAACGAATGGCTAAATTCCTGCGGCGACGTCATCACTTACTGATCCTTTGACTCGATCCATCTTTTTCCGGCGGCCACGGCAGCGGACTATTCGAACGGAAAAAATATGGCGCACCGGATGTGTATTCTGCGAGGTTGATCAGTTGTGGCAAAAAGCAGATCGACAGCCACGGCAGCCTGCCGCCACAAAATGCCAATCACTGTTAATTTCCAGAAAACCCAGAAAACCCCGCATTATTCCGACCATGTGCTGACTGTCACGTCGCAATTCGGCAATTCGAACACAGAATTGGCTATTCCTCCTGGATGGTCCAACTCTTCCGTTGCGGCAGGCTACGAAAAGGTGCGATTTCTGGTAGCGAAAGTCGTCAAGATAATCGGCCTTTCCGGGTGATTTTTCCTGCCGAAACTCTATACCAGCTTCGCTAAGTCATTTCGTAAAACGTTCTACAGGCGGCCCTAAAACCGCAGATTCACAAGCACGCAGCGCGAGCAAGTGAATCCAGCCATTGCAAAATTCACTCGGGCACGTCGTGCTTGAATTGAGAATTTCTCAAGTGCAGTTTTCGGACCGCTGCTAATGCTTCAGATAGAATTCTCGTGTTAGTGTTCGGTATTCATCCGAATAATTATGCCTGCCCGCTTCCACAATCAGGCTACTGCGAGCCACGACATCGACTTCGCTGCGGGTAAACGAGATCAGCCAGCGATGAGCAGTTTTCCCAACATTCGGCCGCACTTCACAGATACTCTGGCAATGAAGCTGATGTTCTGCCGCACTTACCAACAAAGACGTGCCATCCGCAATCGGCAGGATAACACAAAATGTGCCGGATGAATTAAGCAACCGGTCGACGGATTCCAGCAGGTGCATGGCACTTAATGAATCAGCATGTCTGGCCATGTTCCTTGCTATATCCGGACCTTTCAGTGAGTCTGCAAAATACGGTGGGTTCGATACCACCAGATCATACCTGCACGGCGGCTGAAACTGCTCGATATCCAGATGCTGTACATTGATTCGGTGTTCCCACAGACTTCGGGCAACATTTCCCTGAGCCTGTTTTGCGGCCCCTTTTTCGATCTCCACAGCATCAATCCGCGCGTCGGGAAATCGTTGAGCAAGCATCAACGCGATTAAACCGGTTCCTGAACCAATGTCCAGAATTCGCTGTGGCCGGTCTGCATTCGCCCACGCCCCCAGCATGATACCGTCCGTCCCAACCTTCATCGCGCAGCGATCCTGCTGCACGGTAAATTGTTTGAATCGAAACAGGCTGGTCATACAAAAATCACCGAACGGACACTCTTCGCTGGTACCGCAATAAGATACATCCTCAGGCTGCCACTGATTTTCAACGTCGCTATTGGCAACAGCGTCTGGAGCGGAAACGTATCGCCACTGCAAAAAAATCGTCTATGGTTTCAACTGGCTCGATTTTTCATTTTCGGCGATCTTCTTCAACAGATCAGACCATTCAGGATGAGGATGAAAGACGTTCAAATCCGGGTCGTCTGTGATGTGTTCAACGTCGTCGAACCCGACTTCACGAAACGTGCAGTCGTTGAGAACCTGCATGCCTCGCGCCGTGTATTCTTCGCGTTTAGCGGCAATCTTTTCCACTTCAATCGCTCGACCGTAAACGCAGGCCAGGTTGTACAAAGAATCTCTGCGAACGTACGTTTGAAGTTCCGGCACCGTTGCAACAATCTGTTCCATCTGAGCAATGCCTTCATCGACTCGTCCAAGCCGAATTACTGCAAGCGCCTCCATGCTTTCCGTCAGAGCGTCTTCGGGATCAAGCTCCAGTGCCCGCTTCAGATCCTCCATCGCACGCTGTGGCTGACCTTCACGAAGATAAAGTGATGATCGTGACACATATGCCGAAGCATAAAACGGATCCTGTTCAAGAATGCGGTCATAGGCATTTCGAGCTTCCTCGTACTTTTTTTCCCGACGAAGTAGATAAGCATTCGCGACCGCCGCTCGATGAGGATCAGCGACAAAGGCCTGCCGACGACTATTAAAAGCCAGGTCAACAAGCTGCTTCACACTTGACCGTTCACATCGATTGACGGCTCGGCGAGCTTCCGGATGAACGCACATATGTAGATGCGCAATTAACCTGTCGGCAAATCGATATGTCTTTGTGTCGAGCCCCTTAGTGGGTGACGATTCTGCTTTCAGTCGCAGATTTTCCAGATGCTCCACAATCACCATAATGGCTTCCAGCGAACCATTGTCTCTCAATGCGGACAGTGCTGCATTCCATGAAGTTTCGTCACCATCCAGGCATTTTTTTGTTAGCGACAGCCATTGCGGATGATTGATCGCATTCAACTGATTCAGAAACTGAGGCCGGTTGTAGCGATCCAATGAATCAAATCCTTCGATCATCCTGCTTAGCTGAGCATCCGTAGCGCAGCGCATGACCACAGGAAATGCCTGTCTTGCAAGTGAAGAACTGCCGCCGTGTTTTTGTGTCAGCGTCAGCAGAACATCCGTGTATGCCGAGTCCGGAAATCGCTTAATGGTATTCAATAACGTCGAAGTAATCCGCCGAGTACGCGATGCCGTTTCTTTTGTTTCTCGCTGATCCTGTTGAAACTGTTCTTCCTCAGATATTGCTGTTTCAGACTCGGTCCCGGGAAGTCGCTGACGAATGTAGTTGCGGGCGATATCGACGGCGTCTCGGTCCTTTGTCGTTCCCAATACAAAATCGACAACAACGTCCTGAATGCTGTAGTCAGAAATCTTCAGCAGTTCCGTTCGGGCAGTGTCGAGCACCTCGACCTCCGACTGTTCCTGCAAAAATGCTAAGATCCGGCGAAGTGTCTGTGCTTCAGAAACCGCACGCGTTTCCGGTCGATTTGATCCTAAAACTGAGCTGCCTGGAAGCCGGTAAAACAGACTCGAATCAATATCCGGCACTTCATCGTCGGCGTTCAGGGTAACGTCTGAATTCTTACCAGCGCTGTTTAGAATCTGGTCACGAGCATAATCGGTCAGCAGATCGCAGTGACGATAGTCGCTGACAGCCATTACGGCCGAAACGATATCGCGTTTCATTGTCGGTTTGTCTTTGGCATCGTACCAAATATTTTTCAACGCTGTGGCTGCCTGCGACGAAGCAGATTTCACCAAAGACGTCAGCGCCGCATGTGACACTTCAACGTTATCGCTGGCGACAAATTCCTGCAGCGCAACAACCGCGTCAGGCATTGAGACACGGTATAGATTTTCGGCCACAAGAGCCTGCTGAGCGGCCGACTCCGACATCGACTGCTGAATGAGGTCCTGCAACTGCTCTGCCGAAAGACGATCTATATTTTTCTCAATGGCCGCCCGACGAATGCCGGCTTCCGCATGCTGCAGATCTTTCAACGCCTCATTCAAAGGAATTCTGTCGTACACATGTGCCACACAGGCAGCAATTGCAAGTTCACGATCCTGCTCGTAAATGTTCCCGGAACTGCCGTTCGAAACCCCGGTGGCATCCCGACTTCCCATGCCCGCCACCATGAAGTTTGAAAACTGCACGGGCGATTTCACCTGAGTCATAAACGCGAAACGCTGCAACGTCTGACCTTCCTGCACTGACCCAAGCCAGGCAGCAAGAGCTGTCCGCGTGGCGTATGACGTCTGCGGCGTTTTTTCTCCGGGGTCTGTCTGAACATGCAGTACGACATTGCGAGCCTTAAGCTGCTTGAGCTTCTGAAACTCTTCCGTCAGAATCCATGTCGAAAGCTGGTCAACAGGACGGTGCAGATCAATCACCGCCAGACAATCTTCAGGCCCCATCATCGTCGTCTTCACGCCAGACGTTGTTCGCAGTGCGGCATTCAGGTCAAGCGTGACGGTCTGAGAACCGGTGGTCCAGACCAGACTTAAGGCTGGTTCTTTCGTTGATGTATGGCTGAGGTTAATCCCCATCCAACCTGATGTGGATTCTCCTGCTTCAAGCTTCAATCGCCCTGGCAGCAGAGGATCAACAACCGCCGAATTACACTTGTCAGACTTGTCAGCACACGTAAAAGAAAACTGATTCTGTTCCAGTGTTAGCGGAACTTCAGCATTATTTTTCACCGTTAGCCTCAGGATGATCTGACCATTCAAACTGTCCAGCCCCGTTGTTGTATTCAGCCGGAAATCGTTGATTTTAAAGGTAACCTCACGGGATGCATCTGATGCTTTTGCGGTTGCCCGTTCTTCCTGCGCTACACCATTTTTCTGCAAGGCAATTGCATGGCTGCTGGCAAGCAGTACCAGGCAGCCGAAAGAAACAGCCATACGCCGGAAGGCTTGTGGACAAACATAATAAGACGTCGCGAACAGCAGAAGACGCGTAGTCTTGATCACATTGGGTTTTAGGCACATCGTCGTTCGCTCCGTTCGTTCGGCAAACGTGGTCGCGGTAATTCGGCGAACTTCAGCCTGCGACCATCTATCTTAGTGAATCATTCGGCAACATCGGAATTCTAATGCTGCCGATTTTGTCAACCTTCGGCCATTGTATTCACAGCATGATCTGCGGGACAAATCCCGTATAAATCGACTGATTGCCGCACGGGACTTCTGCGTACCAAACTCAGACTCTGCAAAAACCTGAATCGTTCATTGGTCTCAATAGTAGACGCAGCAAACAGTCAATTTCGCACTCAGACAGCTCGATTCGGGTACTGCGTGAACTTTTACGAGGAACGTGTGTCGAACTGGCAGAATGGCTTCTGGATGTAAATTCCCCATCGCCATTTCTCAGAAAATTCTCTGGTGGCCCAGAGAATACCAGCAGACGGCGACGTATGGCCAATTTCTTGCCTTTCCTGGGCGTGACGATTTGCGAGTCGCAGTGGCAATTTGTAGCCTGATGCTTGAATACCGCCTTCATTGCGGGTTTCCAATTTTCCTTCAAAATGAACTGAACGCCAAATGAGTCGAAAAGGCGAAATGTTTGCCGGACTGTCCGTCGCTCTTGTTACCCCAATGAACCCGGATGGTTCGCTGAATGAGGCCATGCTGCGGAAGTTGGTCGATTTTCACGTGGAAGCCGGCACCAACTGCATCGTGCCGGTCGGCACAACGGGTGAAAGTCCCACGCTAACTCACGATGAACACGATCGCGTGATTGATGTTACCTGCGAAGCTGCTGCAGGCCGAATTAAGGTGATGGCCGGCACGGGCTCAAACAGCACAGCCGAAGCTATCCGCATGACAAAACACGCCAAGGCGGCAGGAGCGGATGGGTCTCTGCAGGTTGCGCCGTATTACAACAAGCCGACTCAGGAAGGTTTTTTTAAGCATTATTGTGCAATCGCTGAAGCCGTGGACATTCCTCACGTCCTGTACAACATTCCAGGACGCAGCGCAAAGAACATTGAACCCGATACCATTTGCCGAATTTCTGAAGCCTGCCCAAACATAGTGGCTGTCAAAGACGCAACCGGTTCTCTTGACCAGGCATCTCAGATTCTGGCCGCTTCCAATCTGACATTGCTGTCGGGCGACGACAGTCTGACGCTGCCATTGATGTCGATCGGCGGTAGTGGAATCATTTCTGTTGTAGGCAACCTGATCCCGAAAGAGATGCTGGCTCTGGTTGCAGCATTTAATTCCGGTGACCTCGCCAAAGCCCGGGAATGGCACCACAAGCTGTTCCCACTGTGTCGCGACATGCTGGGACTTTCTACGAACCCAATTCCCGTCAAGACGGCGATGAGCCTGATTGGAATGGATTGTGGTCCCGTGAGATTACCAATGACTGCCCTTTCCGATGCAGAACTCGTTTCTCTGCGGAAAACACTGGTCACTTACGGATTGATTTCGTAGCCCGCTGTTGGCTGGCCACTTGGGGACAACGGGCATGCGGGCTTCCCGAGCCGTTGAATGCTGATCATTCGACGGACCGGCAAGTGCATGGCCCGGTTAGCCGACCTACTTTCGAAATCTTTACGACTGGAAAACGCACGACTGGAAAGCTCGGGAGCGAATCGTTTGTTGCTGAAGTTACTTCAGCAACAGAGGTCGCGTGTCCTTAGTCCTGACTAGGTTCCGATCAACGCCAACCGCCGTGCCGATCGAGTTGCAGGTAGATTCCAGTGAATCACTTCACTCAACTGAGTCAACGTCCATCGACAATTCTCCGCGTTGGCCGCTCGCCGCAACAAAGGCTTCGTTACTTCGCCGAGGTCCACCAGATCTCCGCGACAAAAGAGCGCCGCTACACACAGCGGAGCGTTGCCAACACAGCCGAACCACACGCGTCGGACTTGTTTTCGATCAGCAGTTCGGCGATGGCAGTCTCGCAGTAAACGGCGGCGTTACGCACCGGCGCAGAACCGTTTCCCCCCCCTGCTTCACACAGAGATTTCCCGCTCTGGTGATCACAGCAAACGCAACATCGCCGAGCCCTGCTGTTATGTGCCGCAAAAGGCTATATGCTGAATCTGCAGGCGTAAACGTCCAAAGGCTGAGACGTGAATCTCAGCCTTTGGTGATCTGTGTTTTCGGCCGACTATTAAGTCGGGCGAAGTGCCGACCACGCCGACCACGGTGACCACGGTGACCATGCCGACCATGCCGACAACGGTGTCGGCGGTCGGCGGTGTCCTTCGACTATTCTTCCGTCTTTCGGCGACGACGCAGTGCTGGTGGAATCATGGCGAATCCGGCCAGCCAGCCCAGGGACTGTTTCTGCTGAGTCTTCCCTGGTACGTCCACCTGTGTCGAACTGACCTGAGTCACGATTGTCTTCGTCGCAGATTCTTCCGCCCAGATGGCATCGTCCCAGTTAGCCATGATGTCGTCAGATTCGTCGCTGCCCGCGGCTTCCACTGGAATGGCTTCCAAACCGGAAATCTCGGCCGTATCAGAAGCATCTTCGACACTTGCAACACTGGTCTGACGATCGGTGACACTTCCTGTCGAATCTTCAACAATTCGAGCAGGAATCAGGCTGACAGTTACTTCGGACGGATCCATTGGTGCTGTCAAGGCCCCCAGCGATGCCATCATTGTGATGGTTTCCACTTCGGGCTGTTCTACGTCATTTGACACAATCGTAAAGCCGACAACTACACTCCATGGACCGGGCGTTGAGTCTGCGCTGATTGCTCGCACCCAGACTCGGAAATTACCGACTGGAAGTGCAACCGATGACGTAAACGTTGTGCCTGACACGTTTTGGTCACGAATCACAGCTGTCGATATGTTCGCAGCCGTTGAAATGTAGATGTCATAGCGATCCGCTCCAGCGGCTGGGCTCCACGTAATCGTGGGAGTTGAGTCGCTGCTGGTTGGGATCGGATTGATCACCGGACGCGAAGTCGAGTTAATCGTAAACCTTCCGTCAGCCGTCAGACTCCACGGTGAAGGTTTGCCGGTGGCACTAATCGATCGAGCCCAGGCAATATAGGCACCCGCCGGCAACGCGGTGGTGACGTCATAGCGAGGAGTCGTCAGGTTATCCAGGCGAACAATGGCTTTCGATGGAGTGACCGCATTGGCAAGGAATATTTCATAACCAACAGCGCCCGCCGCTGTTGACCATGTCAACAGTGGAGTCGTATCCGTCGTCTCACCAATTCGGTTAAACATCGGCCGACCGCCAACTTCAAACACAACTCCATTGCTGAAGCTGGATTCGACAACCGGAGCCTGAGGATTGGTACCGGTCACGTAAGCTCGTGTCCACACCTTGTAGCGTCCATCCGGGAATGGATTTGCTGCCAGGTATTCCGTTGCAGTCAGATTCGTTTCCACCAGGTACTTCACATTTGGAGTGACGTCTACCTGGTTGAACCAAATCTGGTAATACGCTACCTGGGCGGCAGGCGTATTCGCCGGTGGCTGCCACATCACAGTCGGATCGCTGAAGCTTGGCCCAATCGCCGCGATGGTTGGTGCGGTTGTGACCTGGAAATCATATGCTGAACTCCAGGCACTCACATCGCCCAACCCGTTGTTGGCTCGCACCCAGTAGCGATACTCACCATTGGGAAGTAATTGAGTTTCCAGACTTTGAGCGTCCAGGTTGGAGACAACCTGCGATGTCTCGCCAGCGCTGACGCTGCTGATCCACACGTCATAAGTTTCTCCGGCGACTGAACCGTTCCATGTCAGGGCTGGAGTCGAATCGTCTGTCTTGCGGAAAGGGGCCGATCCAACGCCCGCAGCAGGACCGAGCAGCGTTGGTGCCGAACCAACCTGGAAGAAGTGCGGCGTGCTCCAGTCAGAAACGATCGTATTGCCTGCCCCCGCATCACCAACCGAACGCAGTCGTACGCGATACTGACCGGGTGGAAGTGCATTCGTCGCAGGCACGGTATACGAATTACCGACGATGCCAGTGATGATAATCGGGTTGCCACTGCTATCTAGGAAGACCGAATTGCCGCTGCCATCAAGGAATTCAAGTTCGCTGGTGAGAGTGCCAACCGGCGTTGTGAATTCAATGGTCGGCGTGGTGTCATAAATACCTACGGCCGGTGCAGTAACCTCAGGAGGCGTTGAAACCGTAAAGGCAGACGCAACACTTATAACAGACGCCTTCGATCGTGTGGACGTTGACGAAGGCAGGTTGTTTGCTCGCACTCGAACTTCGTAGTTACCAAGCGGCAACGCGGCGTTGTTCGGAATTGTGTACTGCAGAACCGTCAAGCCTGGGGCCTGACGAACAATCGTGTTTGTCTTTTTGTCTACAATTTCAACGTCGTAGTTTTCGGCACCGGCCACTGCTGTCCACGCGATTGTCGGAGTTGAATCCTGTACTCGCCCGGATGGCTGACTGATAACCGTTGGAACGCCAACCAGCACAATTTCCACTGTGCTCCAGTTAGCCGGTGCTCCCTGGCTTGTAACGGCTCGAACTTCAAGAGAGTACTCACCAAGTTCCAATGGTGTCGTCAACTGCCATGACGTGGCGGTTAGACCGGTCTTCGATTGAATTGGAATTATGTGGTCAGTGAGGTCCGAAATTCGCACGTCGTAGCTAGCAGCTCCAAGCACTGCGGTCCACGTCAAAGTCGGCCGAGCTGTATTAACAGTTCCTGTTGGAGTTAACAGAACAGGAGCCGTATTAACTACGAAGTTTTGGTACGGACTCCAGTCTCCAGCCTGATTCGTCGTGTCCTCGATCGCTCGAACTCGCACGCTATAGCTGTCAATTGGCAGTTCTGACAGCACTGTGTAAGTCGCCAGATTGGCCGGAAGGTTCGTTTCGCTAACAATCGTCACGCCGGTGATAGAAGATATAATCTGCAGTTCGTAGTGGTTAGTTTTGTCGACCACTGGTGTCCAGGTGATGGTTGGTAAACCGTTTGCCAGCGAACCGGACGGCGAAGTTACCATCATTGGCACAACTTCAAATGTTCCCAGCGTAACTTCCGGCCCCGCAACGCCAGCTCGGTTGAACGACTTCACTTTGATTGTGTAAACGCCTGCTGGAAGAACGTCCGTCACCTGCAGTGACGTTCCATTGTGGTTTTCTTCGAAGCTCACAACATTGCCTGCAGAATCCAGCAAAGTGACGTTGTATGTCTGATTGGCTCCTGGCGTAGTGCCGACAGCCTGCTGCCATTGCAGCAACGGAGTCCGGTCGCTGGTCTGCGACCACATTGGCAAGACACGTTCGACCGCGACAGCGTCCAGCAGTGGCAGAATCTGTAGCACATAGTCTTCCACTTCCCCATCGTCCGCTCGCCCTGTTGGAGTCAGACTGCCAGCCGTGCTTAGACGTGCTCGAGCTGATGTGTCCACTTCTGTTACAGCAACTCCCGCTGGAATTGTGAAGGCCAACGTGTTTGCCCCTGGCACGACATCAAAGCTGACGCCACCGTTCAGGTGTTCGGAACTATCAAACGTGCCGTTGTTATCAAAGTCCAGCCACACATCCAGTTTGCCGGCCGCAGATGCAGTTGCCGTAAAGTACGATTCAACATCGACGGTTGTTCCTGCCTGTATGCTAGGCTCAAACACAATTCCGTCTTCGTCAGCTCCGTCGTTTGCCTGACCATCAAGTTCGTCATCGACGCTGGCTCCAAGGAAGAATCCAGCAACGATCGTATGAGCTGCACCACCGGAAGCCTTTAGAGTTTTATAGGAATCCGGAGCATCGCCGTAATCTACCGTCAGAATGCTGAGATTTGCTGTGGTGCCAACAGTTGTTCCCGAGAACGTATCTGTGACCTTCAGACCAATCGTATTATCACCCGGAACAAGCAGACCCAGACTGGTTAATGTGCTGAACGAAACTGTTGGGTTAATTCCCGTAACGTCAGTGGTGCCGTTGTTGTCCAGGTCCCAGGCGTATGTCAATGATTCGACAACGCCCGACCCCGTATCAACGTCGTAGCTGCCCGATGCATCCAGCGTCACAGCATCACCTGCGTCAATCACATAGTTCGGGGTGACGGGTACCGGCGGATCAGCCACTGGCGTAACTGTGATGGTAATCAATACCGAATCGGTGATGTTGTCGTCGCCAATGTTCGTCGTAGATCCGTTGTCTGTCAGCCACATATTGAATGTTGCTGTACCAGATCTGTTCGCAGCAACTTCATAGGTCAACACACCATCAGCTGCCAGATTGAAGGATGTGAACACCAGATTGCCGGATGTTACAACCGGAGCCAGATCTGATTGGAACGTTGCTGTTTGAGCGGTCGGTGAAGGAACCAGTTCGTCGGTCGCAGTGGCAGGTCCGGCCGCAAAGCTGCTAATCAGGTTAAAAGGTCCCGCAGGGCCGCCGTCTTCCACACTCGTTGCCGTGGCTGACGCGAGCGTAAACACCGGTTCGTCGTTGATTGAATTGACGGTGATTTTGAACTGCTGTGGAGCACTTTCGGCTCCATCACTATCAACTGCAGTCAATAGGAAGCTGGCAGTACCGTTGGTGTCACCGGCAACTTCATAAGTCAGAATTCCGCTAGCATCAACAGATGGACCGGAAACAAACGCGATATTGCCTGTGTTGGCAATCGTGCTGTCAGGAGCAACGGCAAACGTGAGGGTCTGGAAGTTTTCGTTTGCAGGTCCAGGTGAAGCGTTCTGAGCAAAAGGATTGACAGTCTGTGCAGTCGAATCTTCGTCAATAGCCAGCGGATCGCTGATCGGATCAAACGTGGGGGGATCATTGACCGGGGCGACCGTGATATTCACGGTATCAATTGTCGTCTGGGGGTCGACTGGTGGAGGGCCAAAGTTTCCAAGGTCTTCGCTTGTGATGGTAAGAACGGCTGCGCCGAAGTAATCTTTCGCGGGCAGGAACGTCATTCCTTCCAAGGCCGCGTTGATGTCACGAATCGCTCCTGTGAACTGCATTGAGACATCGGCCGTGCCGGTGCCAAATGCCGGGGTGAAAGTGAGTCCGGCAATCCCGGACAACGTCAGAGTTCCGTTGGTGACGGACAGCGTCACTCTCAAAATTCCGTCGTCCTGGGTAAACGTCGTCGTTACTTCCGGCCGACCAAGGTAGGCATCATTGTCGTAGAAGGCAATGGCATTCCCATCGACGGAGCGGAATGACAAAGCGACATCTTCATCGGTGGTCTGAGTGGGCGGCACGCTATTGACCGGCGCGTCGTTAACGCCGTCAGTCAGCAACAGAGTAAAGACTGTCGTTCCATCCGCCTGATTGGCTGCCAGGCTGTTTCCGGCCAGGTCACGAATTCCGGTCACTGCTGTGTTGTCAATGGAGATCGAATACCGCGTGTCTGTCGGGAATGTGGTGACCGAGATAAAATAAACTCGATTCGTACTTGGATTATAACGCCAGCGGTAGTCCACATTTTCCGTCAGCAAGACACCATTCTGTTGCAGTCCAAATTGTGACGACGTAACTTTGCTGTCGTCCACTCCGATTCCACTGTCCAGCAAATCGAGAGCCAGCGTGGTTGGGAACTGCAGATTATCGACATGGATACGTGTGAGCGTTGTATCGAGGTCGCCGGATCCGTTGTCATCAGCCGGCACGACAAATGCCGCGAAAGGCCCACTGAAGTCGGCACGCTCAATCGCTCCGCGGTCTTTAAAAATATCTGTACCAAGTCCAGGTGGCGTTGCCTGAGACGGGTCGTCCACGCGGAGTTGGCCGTAAAGATCTATTAGCGGAGCCACGAGGTCCGAACTTGGAATGTCCAAGGGATTTTTAACCGCGATGAAAGCCGGACGATCCGGCAGCTTATTGAGCGCGCTGTCAATCAGTGGGCTGCCCGGGGCCGGATAGTAGTTGTTGGTGTTCGGATCAATGAACAGCGTTGTGCCGCCCGGAGGCAGGATCGCATCGCTGCCAGTCGTCCCGTTCGCCGTGTTTCCAAAGAACAGACCGGAGCCGACAATGGTGGAGGATGAAGACGCATCGATCGAAACGCCGGTAACCGTATTAACCACGGCATTGTTCACCAGTGTCGGGCTGGAATTCTGTTCCACGCGGATACCAATCCCCGTCGCTGAGGCACCTCCGTAGATTGTGTTATTGACAACTTTGGAGAACAGTACAGGTGCCAGTGGCTGATTAGCCGGGTTCGTCTGCCCGCTCAGCAAAATACCCCCGGTCCCAAGGTTTGCGACAACGTTGTTGCGAATCGTCACGCCAGGCACCAACCGATTTGCGTTCAGTACGGCCAAGTTTCTTACGGAACCTGGCAGTGTTTGGTTGCCCGGGCCTCGAGTGGCAGCATCGGAAATGATGCCGTAGCCTGAAACATTGCGGATGATATTGGACTCAATAATCACCATCCCCTGATGGCGCTCCAGGTTCTTGTCGCCCAACCGCTGTGCGTAACTGACGTTCGCTGTCTCATTGACTGTAACCGTACCGCTGACGCCCGTGTACCCCGGAGCTGTCGCAAAAATGGTGACTAGGACATCGCCGCCTGCGAAGAATTCGTCGATGATGTCCATCGTAAATGCCGCACGCATTTGCCCATCGACGAATGATGTGCTGGTCGAGAGGATCTCGCTGTGGTCGGTGCTGGTGATTGTCACCAATAGCGTGTTGGCATTGTCATACATATCCAGATCGCCGGGATTCACCGGATCGGGAAGGGTGATGTAACCTGTGACTCTCCGGTTTCCTCCGTTTTCACTGGCAGTGGTTTGCAGCAGAGTCATTAGCAGTGAATTTGTTGCGGGGCCTGTGTTATCCGTAATCTCTACAATGTCTGAGATGGAATTCAGCCCGGCAGCTACGGCAAGCAGGCGAACAGCCCGAGTTCCATTGACGGCAGCGTCGTTAACCGGAGCAAGCGTCACCGTGATCGTTGCCTGGCCAGCAGGAAATGAAAACGTTGGGCCGGCAACAATGGTGGCCCGGGAAGATGCGACGCCCGTCGCTGGGTCGAGTGCGGAAACGGTCACATTGTTCAGAGCGGCTACAGTGGAACCCGTACGAGTTATTGTAAATGTGCGGTTACCGCCTGATTCCGAGATACTGGTCGGAACCATATCAACAGTCAAATTCGCAGGTGCGGCAAACGGATTCGTTGTGACCTGTGTGGCACCTGTCAGATCGACGATGTCGGAATTCTGTGCCACAGCCGGGGTCGTGGCGAGCACATTAAACCATGTCGCTGCATCCGCGCTGAATGACAGGCCTGTCTGAGAGTTGATCGCGGTCGCAAGAGCGTTGGCGACCCCGCCTTTCGTCATGCCGCTGGTGACGATTACCTGAATGTTGGGCGAAGTGAATCCTCCACCCAAATCAAACTCGAATGTTCGGGTAAAGATTCCATTGTCAATTGTGTAAGTATCCCCATCCTGAATCACGCTGGCGGTCGGAACCGTCAGCGCGTATTCGCTCACCAGTCGCTGATTGGCCTTGATCAACAGTCCAGGGGAAATGCCGATATCGGGCAGCAAGCCGCCAAGGGACGCGGCGAATTCCGTCCCGCGGCGAATTTCAAGTTGGTACGACCCTTGAAGTTGCTGCTGGATTCCTGAAGGATCTGCAGGAGCTGCATAGAAGGCACCGCCTAGATTTCCGGCAGCGAGCGTTGTGGCGTCCGTTGTGGCGATTTCACCACGTTCGGCAAATCCAACGATAATGTCGTCGACATAGAAGCCTTCGTTACTGTTCGCTGCACTGCGAGCCGCGCTGTTGCTCTCAACGCTGGTGGTGAAGTCAAATTGCAGCTGAAGCCCCGCCTGACCGGCGAATTTCCCCAAATCGACGCGAGCCTGACGCCACGTTCCGGTATTGTCGAATAATTCCTGAACCAACTGGCGTGAGTCCGTTGGAGTCTCCGTTGCGTCATGCGATGCGTACGCTGGCAGCTCGGAAGTTGCCCCGTTGCGAGTTGAATTATTGGTGGCAAGAAGGGTCCATGTTGCGCCACCATCGGCTGACGCAGACACACGCGCGGCATCTCTCATCCCGCCGCCAAGGGCGTTTGTGCCGTCCGTATTAAGGAAATAGTTGAAATACAATACTGGTCGATCTGTCGCCGTGTAACCTGCCAGTGAAAAGCTGCTGGTCTCTAGCGAACCTTTGGCTCCACCAATCAGATTGTAAGTGTTCGCAATAGCAGCGTTGTTGGTGAGTTCTCGCTGGACCTGCCCGTTGAGAACGCCCAATTGTCCGCTGGTGCCGCCATTCAGCTGGAAGTAGCCATTTGCGGAGCCAGGGTTCTGCTGCCACTGTTCCAGACCGAAGTAGAAGCTGGCTCCGCCTTCCGCTTCGCTTGTCGCGCGCCCATTGATGCTGTGTCCAGCCGCTCCCGGCGTGCGGCTGTTGTCAAACGTCGCATTAATGCCGTGTCCCGCCTGATCACGCTGCCGAAGAGTGGGATGCCACAGATTGAAGTCCAGCGGTGAAAATGCGATACCCGGCGCGTTACCAAAATTTGTCGATGAGGCGTCAGCAACCCCATCCGCGTTCGTGTCAAACACCGTCTGCAGAACACCTGTTTGATCATAGGCATACAGCATTCCGTCTGTGCCAGTCGCGAAGAGCATGTCTGCATAGGTGCCGTCTTCGACATTTTGTGGCCCAAGCGTCAGCGCTCTGAAACCCGCCGGTCCGCCGGAAAGTGTCACCGAATTCCAGCCGCCAATGCCGCGACTTGTCTGGTTTCCGCCGACTATGGTCCGCCAAAGGCCACCGGAAGAATCGACAGCGAACAGGACACTGCTTTGCATGGAAGAAAATGCGAGACCAGTAATATCGGTAGTCGGAAGAAGACCCACATTCTGGATTCTGTCAGCGGTGCTTTCATCGATCGCTCCACCATTCGCGGGATTCAGACGCCAGAGTGCGGGAGGTGCCTCGTTGTTATCATTCGCACCATCCCGGTCCCAGTTCTTATTGTTGGCAACGTACAGTTCATACGAGTTGGTGGCTGCTTCCGGCGCCAATCGAAACGCCATTCCGCCAAAGTCCGGGGCTGCTCCCCCGAATACTGGAATTCCACTGCCCCCGACGCTGGTTAATCCACCGGTTGCGGGATCGACCTGATACAGATTTCCGTTATTGGACTGAGTTGCAAACAGAACGCCATCCGGACGCATCGCCATATCGGCGTAAGTTCCGCCACCCACGCCGTTAACAACTGTCGCTCCCGTGAATGGATTCTTGATTGCAATTGACCCTGAGCCGGCAAACAGGGCCACGTCCGCAAACGAGAATGGTTTAACGTAGGTATCCAGCCGTGCGGCGGTCGTGATATCAAACAGCCCTTCCGTCTGAATGGGCGGCACGGTGACAGGCCCTAGCGGACCGTTTGTCGAATATCCCTGAACTCCAATATGGTCTTCGATGATTCGCTGCAGTGAGTTCACTGGTTCCAGACGGCTCAACGGATCACTCGGGTTCGCTATGAAAGTCTGAGCCAATTCCGCTGGCATCCGTCCGTTTGACGAGATCGCGACACGGTAAACCTGGTCATTGGCTTCCGGCAGTTGCACAGTTCCGATGAAGGGGTCCAGCTTGCCGACGGAGCCTCGAGAAAGATCATTGACGTTTTGTCCCGCACCGGGTGCAGACTGATCGTCGACCACGTCGGAATCGCGGCTCACCAGAATCAAATTGCCCGCCGCGTCGTAGACCGACAGAATTGTGTCAGGCCGGGCGAGACCGTCGGCATAATCAATGTCAAAGATCGTGGCCCAGGTCTTGCCCGCATCATTGATGCCGGCGATCGCCTGAATAAATTGGTAGTCCACGGTGAAGCTGTACCAGTCTATGTCTGTGGCAGAACTCAAGCTGCCGCTGACGCTGATTGTATTCCGGTCCATTGCCAGCAGGTTCCCCATAAACTCGCTGCCGCTAAACGTGTTGTTGCCAGCGTTGTTGGCTTCCGCCGCTTCACCTGCCAGCGGCGAATGAGCTGGTAAGCCATACATTTCGATGCCATTGGTGGCAAATCGAATGTCCGCAAACTGAACCGTCGATCCCGGCATGTCGTCGCGTTGGTTGACCCTGACCTGCAACTGGTAGGCACCGTATGTGCCGCCATTGCTGCGAACCCTAACGAAGTACGTTCCTTCCTCACCAGTGTTACCCGGCAGTACAACCCGAAAACCTTCGTCGAAGTGGTTAAGCGTATAATAATCACCGCCGAGAGCCATTTCTTTCTGAAGCGGTCGAGCGAGAAGGCCCAGTACACCGTTGTCAGATGATGCCAGCACAGTTCCGATCGAAGAAACCAATTCAAGAATACTGTCCAGATGGCTCGAGGTACGATCCAGATCAATCCAGACTTCCGTTCCTGCAGTCGCCTTGAAACTGTAGACATCGGCATCGGTCGGCGCATCTGGGCTGATGTGTCCGTGCACTTCGAATCCAACCGGACGATTGTCGTCGCCGCTTTTGTCGTTGGGCGCGATCGTTCCCAGAAACTGGGCCGTGGTGGGATTAGGATTCACATCCTGACCCTCCGTCAGTCCGGCTTCTGTTTCATTCACGATTCTTACGTTGCGATCATTGCTGTACTGTTCCATCTTCACGCTGCGCCAGTTACCAGGCGCGGCGGTCGTTGCGTTTCCATCATTGTTCGTGTCCAGCACCGGAAACCCGTCCAGATCGAAACCAGCTCCTACTGAGTCGTCAAAGAGAGACGTCAGGACAACCGGAAATCCCGGCGTGCCGACGATCTGAACTGTGCCGCCGACTCGGTCATCGACTTCAAGTATCGCACCGCCTGCTGTGAAACCAGCAGTAGCGCCCTGCAGTTTGACCACAAGGCTGGCGGTCGGCGCACTCTGTAGCCGGATTCCGCCGTAGGTCTGCAGGTTGGGCACGTAGATTTCGTTACGCACCACATGGACAATGTCCGTGTCGTCCCAGACGGACTGCGTTTCCAACGACCCGCCGCGGACTTCCATTCCGTTGATGCCGTTATTCCGCATCAGGTTGTTTCTGACCAGCGGACCGTGATTGTCGTCAAACTGCGAGAAGCGGTCGATGAGGCCCGTGCTGCGCCCGGTATCCGGATGTTCAAAGGAATTCAGCGAATTCACGTCTATGCTGATGATGTAACTGCCTACCGAGCTGTTGTCCCGGAATTCATTGCCAACAATCGTCGGCTGGGCTCCGCGAACAAACACCGTCGCCGCGCTGTTTCCGCCTCGTCCATTTCTGGACGCTGACTGTCCAGCCGGACCAATACCACTCGCGTTGAATTCCAGCCGAGAATCGGCGAGTCGGAACGTCGCCTGGTGGACTTCGAGAACGTTGAATTCCGCAAAATCTCCCTCGATCGGTGTTTTTCCGCCTCCATAACGAATGATGGCATGATCGATGCTGCCATTGGAAGTCGCGTTAAGGACAATTCCGCCCCAGTCGCCTGCCGCGGCTGTCGCGGCGGACAGATTGCCCGTGGTATCAAATGTGCCACCCACGCCGAATTGGTCGTCGAGCGTCGAAGTGAAGATGATGGGGCGTTCGGCAGTTCCTTCCGCGATAATGTTTGAATTGCCAATCAGGTTTTCAATTCGTGCTCCGGCAAACTTAACAACCGTGCCGGCATCAATCGCCAGACGACCGCTGAGACGCGGCACGTTGTTCAACGGTCCACCTGCGTTACCGATGATCTCAACATTTTCTGAGATGATATGTACGATATCGGTGTCATCGAAGCGCGCGTTAACGTCCAACGTGTCCAGCGGTTGGCCGAGTAATGTGCGAACACGGACCTGCAAACCGTTGAGACTGTTATTGGTCAGGAAGTTGCCGTGGATTGACGGACCAATTCGGTCCAGTGAATCATCAAACGAATTGGGATTTGCGGACATGGCCGCTGCAGCATTATTTGTGATTGTGTTGAAAGTAATCGTCGGTCGCGCCGTGTCCATGTGAATTGGGGCGTAGACACCCAGTACGGAATTCACACTGACCTGGCCACCACCGTAGGTGATGTTGGCTTTGTTCACATAGTTCAGGAAGATGCCCTGGGTTTCATAATCCGAGGTATCGCGAAACACGACGCCGCCCCAATTCGATCCGCTGGGAGCCGGCGCAACGCCGTTGGAATCTCCACCGAGCGTATCGTTTCGATACGACGTCAGATAGACTGGTCGATTGGGAACTCCCAAAACCTGAATCGCGCCGTTGCTGCGGTCGATTCCCTGGGCTGAAGTACCGACGTCTATGTTTGCAGAAAACAGTTTGATCACTGCGTCCGCATCAATCATCAGAGTGATGTCTTTAGGAACATCCAGCGTGGCCCCGTCCGCCAGCGTCCCACCGGAGGAACTAATCCCAATCAGATAAGGGCGTGTGTCCCCGGCTGTGAGTTCATTGCCGTCAGTACCGCCGTTCCCGACGATCCTCACGATACTGCCCGGCACCAACTTTGCTGCCGTGATAGCATCTGAAATCTTGTTAAATGGAGTGGCCAATGCGCCGTTACCAGCAGGTGCAGCAACCTTGTCGACAAAGATCGTATTCGCCGAACGGAACCAAAATGTAAACTCACCGCCCGCGATGCCGTCTGCATTGCCGTCAAACTCAGTTCCGGTTGCATCAACAAACTTGTTTGCAGTTTTAGGATCAAAACTCAACTTCAATTGGTACACGCCGTCCGTTGTGCCGCCAAAACCAGTATCAGAAATCGCGGGGTTGTAATCCGCATTACCTGTGCTGCTCACACCGATGTAATACGTCCCCGGCTTGAGATTCAGGCCAATAAACGAATCCGAGCTGTAGTAGTTGTCATTCTGAGCGATCAGATTCCGGTTGCCGTCATACAGTCGCAGCACGCTGTCAAGATTGCTGGAAGTCCGTTCGGCAATGGTCTCGGCGGAAAATTTCCCCGCCTCGGTGAGTGTAAACTGGTACATATCGATGTCGGTGGCATTCGGTGGAAGGATCCGCTGAATGCTGACGGTATCGACGGCGGTCGGAAAAATTGGCTCACGCGCTACCGTGCTGGCCGTCGGATCTTCACCAGCCCCCATCATGGAGATTGCGTCGTAGGCATGTCCCAAGCCAAGCGAGTGGCCAATTTCGTGGATGGCCACGCCGAACCATGCTCCGCCGTATTCACTGGTCCCCCAGTCTGTGTTGCCATTGATAATCGCCAGGCTGCCATTCGCCATCCCGGCGGCGGCATTGGGAGGAACCTGTGCACCGAACGCTCGCAGGTCGCCAGTGACGATCTGCAGCCCGGAACCAGACGTTTCACGCGCCACAAAACCGGCCTGCTTGGACCACAGTTCCATGATTTCGCGAGCACGCTGTTTTTGATTTTCCGTGATTGCGTTGTGAAGATCGTTCCCCTGCGGATCCACACCGTAAACGTCTCCGAAGAAATACTCCCGGACGACGATCGCGGACGGAGGTGCCGGAGTAGTGCCACTCGAACCAACGTGGTTTTCAACAGCAACCGGAATATCGCGATGCGATGGCTCATCAACACCACCCGGATATGGTGGCAGTGCAATTGCCTGCGGCTCAATCTGAGAAGAGATCGTCCGTTGGGTTGCGCCTAGGACACCCACCTGGTTAGCGGTCGCAAAGCTGGAGTTGTTGTCGGAAGGAAGGAACATTCCCGACGTCAGTGTGTACGCGCCTGAGGTTGTGCCGCCCGTCGCGCCAGCACCCGTTGCAGGTGTATACGCTTCATTGCCACTGCTACTGACGCCCAGATAGTATGTGCCAGCTGGCAAAACTGCGGATGTCAGTGTTTCGTCGGCACCGGCTCCGCCAGTATTCTGCACCGTAAGTTCGGCGCCAGCACTGTCGAACAGCCGCAAAGCCAAGTCGGCTCCGCCTGCCGGGGCGGCTGTGAAAATTACCGTTTGGGCACTCGTGAGATTGAACTTAAACAAATCGACATCGTTTGCACCAGCGTTTGAGTCGCCAATGACACCATTCCACTGCACGGGCACGGCGCCCGTCAAATCCTGCAGATCAATTGCATTTGGCAGAAGATCAGTCGTCTCTGTATTCGAACCAATTCTCAGTGAATAAATGGCGTTTGGAAGATTGCTGGCGAATTTCAGCACAGCGGAGTTTGACGCCGCGTCATATGTCACCGATATGGGATGCATGAGCACATCGTCTGCGGTTGTCAGCGTCCCACCAGTGTTGTATAGCCGATAGAAGGCCGGGTTTTGGGCAGAAGCGGGATTGAACGCATCCTGATTGAAATAGACCACCACAGTGTCGTTCCGCTGGACGAGACCGGCATCAGCCACGGTGAGGGCCGTTGCTGTGTTCAGCGTCTTCACAACGATGGGAGTGAAGGAATCGCCGACAAGCGAAACAATGCCGCTCCCGACGGGATTCACCGTCGCCGTCACACCCATTGCTGCCGCGGTGATTTGGTTAGCCAGAGTCGTTGCCACAGCATTCACGGATGACGCTGTGGTGTAATCGACGGCGGAATTACCTAGGGATACCCCGTTCGCCAGTGCCGTGTCGTTAAACTCAAAGACTGTCGTTTTTCCGCCAACCGTGATCGTCAGTTGGTCCGCATCCGTCAATTGCGCTACGTTTGCGATCGTGATATTCTTGTTGCGCAGCACAGGCTGCGGGATCACGCCTTCGACAACCGCGCCAAGATCAAGGGTGAAGTTGCGTTCGAGATCTACACCGCCGTTGAAGACCTCATTACCAATATTCTTCAGGGCCCCCACGCCGGTGCCTTTGATGGTAATTCGGTAAACGTCGTCCGGCAGATTCTCCGCAAAACGGACAACAACCTCTTCCGGATGGTCGCCAATTCCAACGTATCCAATTGTGACCGGCACGTCACCGAGACCGTTGATGAGTTTGTCGTTGCCGCCACGTTCAACAATGATTCCGCTTGCAAGCGTCGTCACATCGATGACCTGCCCGGGGTTGAACTGAAGAGTCAACTCTCGGGGACTGACTTGGCGGACTTCCGCTTCCTGCAGGATGTCGCCCACATTGGGGCGAATCGCGACCAACGTCGGCGTTGTCAGCAATGATCGCGTTTCGAGATGCTCTGCCTGCCGTGAAGCGTTGTCTTTGGAACGTCTGGCAATGCGGCGAGGACGGGTTTGAAGATTTTTCTGGAACGACTTAAGCCACGAGGAAATCAGCATCATTGCGTCCTTCAGAGGATCCCGTTCGAGTGACGAGTGAACTCGAAACGAAGAATGGATCCCGATTGAATCAAAAACGTTTAGTAGATGAATTTAAAGCGATGTAACTTAACGACTTACGGCAAGACAACAAAATCAAGGCAGCTTAAAAGAAGCCTAAGCGCAACAACCCGTTGTCAACGAGACGTTGATTGTGCCCCAAACAAACACCCCAAAATCCACCAAAAAAATCAAATTAACGGTTAATCAAAGCATATAGATTGAATTGGTAAGGCGTAAGATCGACTTTCCGTCTCACCCCAGAATCTCATCTTGCTGGTAAACTCGCAGTCAAACAGCGAATGGCCGTTGATTGGCATGAAAACTCCGAGATCGCGGATCGCATGTGCAATAGCTTTCACTCCGTTACGGTCGAGGAAATGATTTCCTCTGGCAAGGGCCCTTAAAACCACCCGGCGTTAAAGAAACAAGCGGAAAAATGCCTACAACCGCCAAAGTTTTCGCCAACAGCCCAATTCCACGACAGGCCGCAAACTGCGAGGTTCAGCAATTGGCTGATTCTTCGATTGCTGCAGATGTCTGTTCCGAAAAAGTCCTCATTTTGAGTCTACCCACGGAACTGTTCAAATGTCCAGTTGAACACTAAGCTCCAGGTGGCTCCAGTGACTTTCCAGAAGAGTCCATTTTCACTTTCAACTTCGAATACACCCAGAACTGGCGGCGTCCAGATGTGTGGCTGTCTGGAGTCCGGTGCGCCTCTTCCTCTAAGCGTCTCAGAGATCGCACGAGGCGAAATACGCCTGACCACAGATCGTCCCCTGAGGTTTGGAACAAAAATCTCCTTGGTCATGTTTCTGGATCTTGTGTCCGGCACTGTCCCAAATCGCGGCATCGTACATTGGTGCAGGCCTTCAATATCCGGCTGGGAACTTGGCCTGTATTTAAACGCCCCGATCCCCGAAAGTATGTTGTCAAAATTCTGGGGGGAACTCCGTGAAAACCTGCGATTTGCCTGTAACTGGGGAGCGTGGATTCAACTCCCAAACGACGCAAAGCGGAAGCCTCTTCGAATTCTGGACTACTCCCTTTGCGGTATGAAACTCCACTGCGAAACCGTGCTCAATGTCGGCCTGAAAGTAAGCATCTGCACGTCGTCTTCAGAATATTCCAACCCGGTGCTGATAGGCACCATTGAGCGTCAGGACATCGTTCATAACACTTATGGCTGTTTCCTGCCCCACGAAACCGGTCGTTTTCTGCCGGGACTTTTTAATCAAGGCACGGCGCTGCATATCGAAACGCCTTGCGTGGGCGGTATGAATGTCAGCACGTCACTGCTGCCGGAAATGATTGACAAGATGCCGACTGGGGGGTTCGCTTCCACAGACGGCTCCTATTCCTGCGACGGCAATTAGACGCTGTCCAGGTGCGATGTAGCCTATTGGCCCGGGGCGAATCAGTTTTCACGTTAGGCAGTCGCAAAACTTGTGGCACGGCAGTCTCCGCCGTGATTTCCCGGTGGAGACCACCCAGCTACGTTTCCCAGCAATTGAACAATTGCATCGCCCTCCCTGTTGGCCGGACTAACCTTGCAAAATCTGCCGACGGACGTCTGCGGTTCCGCCATTGTCGCCGAAACACGGCTGTTCCGGGGCAGATCTATCTTCTTGCACGGGTAAATGCGATTGCTGGTGCCTCGCCATATGGCCTACGATCCATCGCCGAGCATGGATGCTCTTCTGGGCTCACTACTTCGTATTCGCTGCGAGACCGTCGACATGGACGCCAAACAACCTCCCCAACCATCAAATCTGTTTTCAGGGTTCGTGCTGCCGTGCACTCTGGGATGCATCGTAGTCGCGACGCTGTTCGCGGTCGGTTGCAAGACGACTCCGTTAACGGAACGTAAACAACTGCTGATCGTGTCCGAGGAAGAAGAAAACCAAATGGGGCTGACTGCCTACCAACAGGTAATGGAAGAAGAACCCGTTTCAACCAATCAGTCCGCCGCCGAAATGGTGAAGCGTGTTGGCGAACGAATTGCTGCCGTCGCCGATCGACCTGACTTCAAGTGGGAATTCAACGTTATAGAATCTCCCACGCAGAATGCCTTCTGCCTACCCGGCGGTAAGGTCGCCGTGTACACCGGAATCTTGCCGGTATGCGAAACCGAAGCCGGCCTGGCCGTGGTGATGTCACACGAAATAGGACACGCGATTGCTCGACACGGCGGCGAACGAATGTCACACCAGATGGTCGAAAATCAGGCCAAGACGGCGCTCGAAAAACTCATGAAGAACAAGTCTGACAAGACTCAACAGATTGTCCTCACTGCTTATGGCGCTGGTGCTCAATACGGGGCCATCCTGCCCTACAGTCGTAAACACGAACTGGAAGCCGACCAGATTGGCCTGCTATTGATGGCCAAAGCGGGCTATGACCCCAGTGAAGCTCCGGAATTCTGGGAACGCTTCGCCGGCTCAAAACAGGGAGAGACACCCATGGAGTTTCTGTCGACTCATCCGTCAGACGCTCACCGATCGTCGGCTCTCCGCGAACAGCTTCCAGAAGCGATGGAAATTTACGAAAAAGCTCAGGAGAAACTCGGTTCGGGTAAATCACTGGAAGGTATCGTGAAGCCCGGCGTCTAACGTTTGAACGACTCAGCCAACAATCGAGAACAACCTTAAGCCACTCGCAGAAACACGTGCGCGGTTCTGCCCCCAAGCCATCGCTCTAATCAGGAGAAACGCGATTTTCGCGGCAACAAGTCGGCGTTTAGCGATGTGCATCCATTCTTTACAGCAAAACGTTTGCTGAACGTAACCGTTGCGACAAACGTCTAAAAACAGAAAACCCCTGACAAAAATCGCGTAATTCGCAGATGTTTTGTCAGGGGTTTGTGTGTGAAACAGGCAAACGATCGGGCGTTTAACCCTTCAGCACTTTGTCGATCGTTTCTCGCAGCACGCTGCCACTCTTTTGCAGAGCCGTTTTTTCTTTGGTCCACAGATCAACTTCGATATGGCTTTTCACACCGGAACGACCAACAACGGTTGGCACCGATAGGCATACATCGCTGATTCCATATGCTCCGTTTTGCAGGCTGCTAACGGGCAGAATGCGGTGATCATCCAAAGCAATGCTGTGAACGACGTCGGCAATGGAGACTCCGACCGCAAAGCCGGCTCCGCCTTTTTTCTTGATAACTTCAGCACCGCTTCCACGAGTTTTCGTTTCCACTTCCGCAATCAGCGAAGGTGTAACGCCGGGAAACTTATCTAACGGCAGGTTGGCAATCTGAGCCTGCGACCAGATCGGCACCATACTGTCACCGTGTTCTCCAAAGATAGTGACGGCAACCTGAGTGGCGGGCACGTCAAGCCGCAAAGCCAGCATGCTTCGCAGTCGAGTCGTATCCAGCACGGTTCCCAAACCGATCACCTGTGACGCTGGTAGACCAAGTTCCTTTACGGCCAGATACGTCAACACGTCCACGGGGTTTGAAACCACAAAGACAATAGCATCTTTTTTATAGCCGTGAGTCTTCACATCAGCCAGAATGTTTCGAAACAAAGCAACGTTGCGGTTGATTAGATCCAGTCGGCTTTCATCGGGCTTCCGACGCAATCCGGCAGTGATCACAATCACGTCGGCGTCTTTGCACTGTTCCGTTCCGCCCGACGTGATTTTCTGAGGAGCCATCAGCGATGCTCCGTGAATCAGGTCCAGTGCCTGACCTTCACAAAGCTCCTGATTGACGTCGACCAGAGAAATTTCCTTGACGATCTTTCCAGCCTGCAGGGCAAACCCTGCACACGATCCAACCAGTCCACCACCACCAATTATACTGACTTTCATCGTCGTCTTTCTCAATCTGTTAAGCCGGTTCCTACTGGCCATTGCGGCGAACGCGCGGCCGGCGGAAACCGGCACTTTGTTAACTGTGGTTAGATCCTGTTTACTTACCTAAGGCTGCCAGCACCTGATTTGTAATCATCTGCACCAGATCTTCATTTGCATTCACGCCTGAAGGTGTTTCGCACGCAGTGCCGCATGGTTCCTGCAGAATTCCCGGATAGCTTGGAGCGGCCGCGAATGCTCGCTGAACGGGAATGTTTTCCTTGTAGCCTTCTCGGAAAGCACTGTTACCGCACAGGTCGCAGTCTTCATTATGAAAGCGAGGATCGTCGAAGCCCCACTTCTTCTTGAGGTCCAGCAATTCGCGGCTCTTTTGTTCGTTCAGATATTCCGGCTGACCAATTTGCCTGGAAAGCAGCAGGATGCGGCAGTATGCATCCAGAATCTCTGTTTTCCAGTAAGCGTCCTGTACGCTGGTGCCAAAGCTTACTGTGCCGTGGTTTTTCAGGATGATCGTGTTAGTGGCTTTCAGAAACGGTGTGACGGTTTCTGCAAATCGCTGGTCACCAGGTGTCTCATACGGTGCGATTGGAACTTCGCCCATGAAAACTTCCACTTCAGGAAGAATGCACTGAGGAATCGGTTCGCCAGCCACAGCGAAAGCCGTTGCATGAGGCGGGTGGCAATGCACAACCGACTTCACATCGGGACGATGCTTCATGATTTCAAGGTGCAGCAGCACTTCGCTTGTGCGTTTGCGTGTTCCGGCAATCTGATTACCCTGCATATCAACAGCGCAGATATCTTCGGGCTTCATGAAGCCTTTACAGATCATGGTTGGCGAACACAGAACTTCGTTCTCGCCGACTCGAATACTGATATTGCCGTCATTTGCCGCCGCGAAACCCTTGTTATAAAGACGCCGACCGATTTCGCAGATGTCTTCTTTGAGTCCTCGGTCGTTGATTCCACTGTTCCATTTGTTGGCCATGATCTTGCTCACTTCGTTCGCTAAAGTTTATCGGTTTTCAGTTAGCAGTTCTCTGCGTTTGTGTTCAGCCTGAGTGTTAGACACCGACAACAGAACACTTATCTATGATCGCCGCGTTGTAAGCGTCGATCGGCTTGGTACCTGGATGAAATGCGGCGGACGCCTCAGCACTTTCGCTGACTGCGATCAAGCTGCCATCTCCTGCACCCATGTCGTCAAATACTACAATCGGCTCCGTCCTGCCGGATTCCATTCCCAGCAATCCTTCGTGCATCAAAGGCACCGCCAGCCTCCATGAGGCTCCGTCCAGTGACGGATGCCATTTGGACAAAGTGACCTTGCCGATGCATTCCATTAGTCTCATCGAACGCCTCCTGCGATTTCTTTCCATGACGCCGGAATCGTTGCACCAAATGGCATCATTCGCAGCAGCTTTAACAGCTGAGCATACGACCAACCGGCGGCATCCAGGCAAATCACCTGAGGATTCATAACGCGAACCAGTCTGCTGACGTCCGTATTCTGAGTCACCACGGCAACTCGCACATCACTGTTTCTGTTAAGCAGGCAGGCCGTCACGGACGGTTCGCCTCCGCAACACACAACCGGGTTTGGAAGCTGCTTACGACTTTTCTTCGCCGCGTCAAATTCACAACCGGCCGTGATGGTTGTCCACATGGCCGTCTTTGCTGCGGACGTTGCAGCAAAGCAGTTTCCAACAACGATGATGGTTCCGCCTGCCGCCGATTTCCCTGTGCTCAAAACACTGGTCACCGTAATTCCGTTACGGCGAATATAATCGTGGCCGGAAGGAGTAATGATGGCTCCCGCCGGAATTGTGATTGTTAGCCCTGACGCATTGATTGCAACAAGAGCCTGCTCTGAAATAACTTTGCCCGTTAACGCGACGACTGCGTTACGCTGATCCGGGCTGGAAGCAACACCAATAGGTGCCACGGCATCAGCTGGTGTGCCCGACTTCTCGGCAGCCGCGACCGCGACTCCACGAGAAGCAAGTTCTCGCAGTACGCTGGTTGTGATCGCTTCGATTTGTTCAGCACTAAAGGTCATTTACACATTTTCGGTTGGCTATATTCCGAGGTAGTTGAAGTTTCAACCCTCCTCACTATCCGTCAATCATTCCCTGCACTGCAAAACGAATCGGACAATCTTCTCGCCCGACCATTCCGCGGATGTGCTTTCCGTCGCTCGTGAAGAAAACCAAATCGCCCCTGCCGGCTCCAAGGTTATCAATGGCCAACACGGGAAACCCATCTGCTTTGTTTTCGATATCCAATGGCTGCAACACAATCAAACGCCAACCGTTCAGTGAAGGGTGCTTCACTGTCGCAGTTGCATTTCCGATTACTTTTGCAGTCTGCATCGCAGTGATTCATTCTTGTTCTGGTCAGATCCATCGCACATTGCAGAGGGAACAAAACCCAGAGCAATTCGGTGTGCACTGTTTTCAACAAGTCAGACCGTTGGGGGTCGTTTATTACCAGCCTGCGACCAAAACTCGTCCGGTGAGAACCGGCCTGTCTCAGATAATTCTCAGGTCTTCAACCATTGCACAGCGTCGTTGGCGAGTAAACGTCATCGGGCTGGTCACGCCCTCTCCGGTTGGTGTTGCGATGCTGAATGAAGGGTAGCCTTCGCCGCCAAGTCCAAGTCCGGCCATGCAGGGGCCGTTTTTGACGAAGATCGTTGTGTTCATGATGCGTCCCATCTTGGTGATGGTGTGCACGTCGCGAGAATGAATAATCGCCGTGTGACAAAAACCATGTTCATACTTCTTGGCAAGTTCAATGGCGTGGTCCGCACATTTGGCTCGCACAAAAGGCACGAATGGCATCATTTGTTCTTCTGGAACAAACGGATTGTGTTCGTCTGTTTCGCCGTACAGAATCTGCGTGTTGGCTGGAATCGTCAGTCCAATCTGAGCCGCCAGCCATGACGCGTCTTTGCCAATATAGTCACGATTCAGATGATAATGATCGCTGGCGTCTTTCGGAGGACTGAACGCTTTCGCTGTAAACTGAGCCACCTGTTGAGCATTCAGTAGGTAGCCGCCGTTTCGCCCCACCGCGACCATCAGCTGGTCGAAGATTTCGTTAACCGCGAAAACTTCTTTTTCGGCAATGCACAGCAGGTTGTTGTCAAACGCTGCTCCATCCACAATCGACTTCGCTGCGTTATTGATATCAGCCGTTGCGTCAACCACAACCGGAGGATTTCCGGGGCCAGCCACGATGGCTCGTTTCGGACTGCCGAGTGCCGCTCGAGCAACCGCAGGGCCGCCCGTGACAACCAGCAGCTTAACACCGCGGTGATCGAAGATAGCCTGAGCCGATTCAATCGTTGGCTCACCGATAATCGTCAGCAGGTTCTGCAGGCCGGTCGCTTCGTAAATCGCTTTATTAAAACGACGAACACCTTCCGCTGCAATTTTTTTGCCGCTTGGATGAGGATTCACGACAACTGTGTTGCCAGCAGCAACCATGTTGACAAAGTTTGCCGCCAGTGTTGGCAGCGAATGAGTAACCGGAGTGATGGCCCCGATCACGCCGAACGGAGCATACTCGGTAATCGTCAGGCCGTGATCTCCGCTGACGGCTTCCGTCTTCAGGAACTCAATGCCCGGCACGCTTTTGATGACTCGTAGCTTGCCGATCTTGTGTTCAAGACGGCCAATCTTGGTTTCTTCAAATTCCAGGCGGCCGAGCTCTTCAGCCTGCTCATCGCATATTGTCTTTACGATGTCGATCGCCTTGCCTCGATCGGCCATCGAGGCTTTGCTTAGCTGTTCGAAACCCTGCTGAGCTGCCTGCACGGCAGAATCCACATCGTTGAAGACGCCCCAGTTGCCGGTTGCCGCAACGCGATGGCTGGCTGCGGAGTTTCCGCTGCTGGAGATCTGACTCAACACTTCCTGAACGATCTGTCGGACAGCCTGTTCTGTAGCTTGCATAATTTTTGTCTCGCTCGTTTTACGTAGGTCAGGCGGAGCCTGACAATTTCCGGGCGTCAGGCACAGCCTGACCTACATCTGCCTAAGACTTAGTGATCCTCCTTGAATTTTCCGATTCCCGACTCTCCAGTCAGGCCCTGTGGCCTAAGTTCCTCCGGAACTTAGGCACGGCTCGTCACCCCTCGGCGACGACTACTTATCTCGCTTCAATTTCATGGATTCGATCATCAACCCAAAACTGCACCGAGCTTATTGATGGAATCCGGATTCCAATCAACACCACCAGAATGGCGGCGGCGACAAGATTGCCACTGAACTGCGAAGTCAGATAGGCAACCAGATTCATAAATGCGGCTCCTTCCAACAACGCACACGCGATAATGGTGCGAACACTTAATGCAGGCATCACTGCCGCAAATTTTTCAGCGGCATCCGCATTCCTAAGCCGTTCTGCGTCGACTCCATTCAGAATTGTGCCAGCCACAATGCCCGGAATCACAAGGTGACTCACAAACATGATCGCTGCAAAACCAAGCCCAACCCAGGAAACGACGTCCGGAGAACCATCCAGTGCTCCTTCATTCACTACCAGCGTGACTCCCATAAACACCAGCACCCCCACGGCCAGCGCCGCAGAGATAATCTGAAGCCCTCGAACTGCAGCAACGCGATCCGACGCTGGCAGATCAAAACCCTGCTGATCTGGTGTGGAATATGGGTTTAACATCATTCACCTGAAAACTGCGGCTGCGTTTTCGCCCTGTCCCTAGATTTCGCCGCCGTCGAAAATCTTTTTGTCCTTAATACTGACCGAATCGATGATGCCAACGATGGCACAATCAATCGGCAGAGTCTTTGTGCCCGGAGTAAACCGAGCACTGCTTCCCTGCACGCACAAGACAACTTCGCCTTCGCCAGCTCCAACCGTATCTACCGTGACAAACGAACGTCCGGTCGGCTGAAGTCGGCTTTGATCTTTTTCGTCAACACGCAGTGGTTCGACAATCAACAGCTTCTGGCCAACCAATTCAGCGGCCTTCTGCGTTGAAACGACGCTGCCCGTTATTCGTGCCAGAAACATGGAACTATCCTTTTGTAGCATGGGCCACTGACCCGTGCTCGTGATTCATACACGGCTCAAAGAGCCATGCAATATTCAGCTAACTGATCGCTGTTGCGGTTTGCCGTGCAACAACCAGTTCTTCGTTGGTTGGAATTACCCAGACCTGCACTTTGCTGTTGTCAGCGTTGATACAGACTTCGGTATTTCGTTTTACGGCCGCATTCTTATCAGAACACAATTCCATACCTGCCCACTCCATGTTGCGACAGACGTTTGCGCGAATCCGTTCGCTGTTTTCACCAATGCCACCGGTGAAGACGACAACGTCGACTCCGCCCAGCAAAGCCATGTACGATCCAATGTACGACCTGATCGATGCCTCGAACAGCTTCAGTGCTTTCTCGGCTCGATCATGTCCTTCAGCTGCCGCGTTCTCCAGATCGCGACAGTCTCCACTTAGCCCGCTGATCCCCAGCAGACCGCCTTTGGAACTCATTTCCGCCAGCACCTGTTCAAACGTCAGACCCGTCGCCTTCATAATGACGGGAATCGCATAAGCATCAAAATCGCCTACGCGATTATTGTTCGGCAGACCACCCTGAGGACTCATGCCCATCGACGCCGCTCGACTTTCACCATTGGCAATGGCACAAATCGATGCACTTCCGCCAAGATGGCAACTGATGACTTTCAGATCGTCGCGTTTCAGAATCTCCGCCGTTCGCCCCGCAATAAAGCGATGGCTGGCCCCATGGAATCCCCAGCGGCGAATTTCAAAATCAGTGTACCATTCGTACGGAACCGCGTACGCTCGATGTTCAAAGGGAATGGTTTCGTGAAAGCCGGTTTCCAGCGCCGCCACCAGTGGAATCCGGGGAAACGCTTTTTGTAACTGACGCATCGCTTTAACGTACGGAGGATTATGTGCCGGAGCGATGTCGGACAAGGCCTCCATCTTTGCCAGCAGTTCCTCGTTCACAAGGCGAACGCCACTAAGACTTCCTGCAAACACGGCTTTAAAACCAATGCCTGCCACTTCATCCACCGACTTCAGACAGCCGTGTTCCGGATCAGTTAACTGCTGCAGACAAATGCTGACTGCAGCTGCATGATCAGGAACATTCTGCTTTGTGTCTGACCGATAATCACCGATCTCAACAAAGCACTGACTTTCCATTTCGCCGATGCGATCAATACCGCCTCGAGCCAATTCCGCTTCGTTTGACAGATCAAACAATCTGTACTTGAAACTTGTGGAACCGAGATTTGCAACCAGTACCTTCATAACGTCCTTCGCCTTCCGTGACGTGCCTGAATTAAGGAGTTGTTGTACTGTGCGAAAGTCTTTCGACTGCGCACCTCGCCCATCACTCAACGAGTGAACGGCGACATTAATGACTACATGAACTGAGCCAGCAAAGTTGGTTCAGGACGAGGAATCAGATGAGCACTCACCAGTTCGCCGCTCTGAGAAGCTGCTGCTGCTCCGGCATCTACGGCGGCTCGAACAGAACCGACGTCGCCTTTGATGATGGTTGTAATATACGCGCCGCCAATCTGGATCTGCTTTACCAGGCTAACGTTGGCAGCCTTCAGCATCGCGTCGGATGCCTGAATCTGAGCGACCAGACCTTTGGTCTCGATCATTCCAATTGCTTCGGACATGGGTTTCCCTTTGGGAATAGTGTTCACTGGAAAGTATTCGTTTAAAAGTAATTCACACGTCAGGCTGTGCCCTGCTTTTGGCACTGTCTTCCGCGATTCGTTCGCCGGAGTTCGCCTTCAGCCGCGTGCTGCGTCTGAAAACAGAACACTGACTATTTGGCGGACTTTAACTTTGGCAGCACGGCAATCAATTCTTCGTGTGGTCGAGGAATGACTTCCACGCTCACAACTTCACCAAGCTTGGATGCAGCCTGTGCACCCGCGTCGATGGCTGCTTTCACAGCACCAACATCACCAACAATAAAGGTTGTTACCAGACCGCTGCCGATCTTGTCCCAGCCAATTACTTCCACGTTTGCAGCCTTGAGCATCGTGTCGACGGCTTCGAGCATGCACACGAAGCCCTTCGTTTCGATCATCCCAAGAGCTTCCATTGCTTTCGCCATTTCATCACTCTTTCTTACGCCGCCGTCGTCGGATCATCCAACGCGTTGGCAAGTTGTTACACAGCTCTCCATGGCTGTGGATTTGAATTCAAAACTCCGCCCTTGGTTTTCAATCGCTGGAACTCAAAGTCCCACCCGACTGCCCGCTGATGACTATCAACTCAATGCGAGTGACAGGCACATGGTTCCGGCTTTACCAGTTCCACCAGGGTCGCCTTTTCCAGATTAATGGCGTTGCCTTCATCTGTATCCAGGTGCACTTCCAGCTTGATACCATCACCGGCTCGAACAGTCAGGTTTTCCAACACTGTCGAACAGCCTGGCGATTCAACCCGCAGATGCACTTCGTCTTTGTCATTCACGCCGTAATGAGCGAGATCCGCAGCACCCATGTGCACGTGACGCATCGCTCGAATTACACCCTGCTGCAATTCCACCACACCTTTGGGGCCAACCAGGACGCAGCCTGGAGTTCCCTGCACGTTGCCGGAGACTCGCACGGGAAGATCAATTCCCAGTGAAATACCGTCTGTAAATGCCAGCTCGACCTGTGAATCTCCTCGGCACGGACCAAGCACACGCACGTTCGGCAGCATGCGTCGTCGAGGACCAACAACTGCTACGGTCTCTTCAGCCGCAAAGTAACCGTCCTGATACAAAGCCTTCTGCGGCGTTAAAGTCGCCCCTTTACCAAACAGAATTTCTACATGTTCCTGAGTCAGGTGAACGTGTCGCGCTGAAATATTCACCACTAGTGGATTGCGGTTGGCCGCAGCCGCCACGGTTTGCTCGGCTGCGTTGGTTCCGCTACCACGCAAAACGGGAATTCCGCCGGCTGTTACCTTGTTAAATGCGCCGCCCGAATGTTGGGCGACCACTTCGCGAACAATGCGCTCAATGTCAGTTCGCTGAATTGCTGTTACTGAAACCACTGCCGTTGCTCCCCGTAAAAAACAAGCGTGTTGCCTGCTTCTATGTTGCCAATCTGAACCGCCGAACAGACAGTTCACGTCGCCGCTCTTTTTTTTGCCACCAACACTGAACCCGTACAACACTGAACCCGCACCACACGCCGAAACTACGTTGCCATCAGACTGCTGCCCGACTTTTCGGTTTCTGACTTTCCACTTCCTGCAACAACCTCCAAAGAGATTCCGTTCGCTTCCAGCGTCCGGTGCCATTCGCCCGACAATCCGTCGTCGGTGACTACTTCATTCACTGCATTCAGCGGACAAAGATAAGACAACGCTCGCTGTCCGAATTTGCTGCTGTCTGCCACTAGGCTGACCCGATCAGCCGCCTCGATCATCTGACGCTCGGTCTCCACCAACAATGCGTTGCTGTTGAACAGTCCGTTCTCAGCTACTCCGCCGGCCCCCATTACCAATCGAGACACATGAATGTTCTTCAATGCTTCAATCGCCTGATCACCCAGTGCCACTCCGGTTTTGGGGTACACATAACCGCCGATAAAAATCAGTTCAATTTTCGGCTGATTCATCAACAACGACGCAATGGGAAATGAATTCGTAACCACCTGCAGGGCTTTCCCATTCAGGTTTCTGGCGACCTCCAGAGTTGTGGTTCCACCATCCAGAAGGACGGTCTCACCGGCAGAAATCATTTCTGCCATACGCTGAGCGATCCGTCGCTTTTCCAATGATGCCCGGTTTTGACGGACGTCAAAATCTGTCAAAGAATCTCCGGCGTAGGCGGCTCCGCCCCGAGTTCGGTGCAAATGCCCCTGAGCATCCAGAAATTCAAGGTCTCGACGCACCGTTGACTCGCTTGCGCCCACTTCAGCGACCAATCGCTGCAGTGAAACAAAGCCAGATTCCTCCGCAATTTGAAGGATTTTGATGCGGCGTTCGTCAGTAATCATCATTTCTCTGACAGTATTTGAGTGCTATTAGTGCCATAACATGACCGCTAATGACAGGTTTAACAAGCGTCCGTTCACGTAAATGATAACAAATGAGATATTTCACCCCGAACATCTCATAGCACCCAAACCTCGCTGCCTGAACACATTACCACACGGATGTCATCGTGTTGCCAAAAAACAACGTGGTGGAACGACTGAACACCCATAACTGCGGGACTTGACGGTCATGACGATTTTTGAGCTCACAGGGCCAGACCTGCTGAAGAATCTGCACCAACGCAAATGTTTGCTCAAGTGGCGCAATTCATAAGATTTCGCAGGGCCGGATTGTCAGCATCCGTCGGACCCTGGCGGACTTCAAACAGCGACTAGCTGTCGCCCGCAACGCCCAATGGGATACAGCAATATCATCACCATTTCGGCTATCCATAAGCACTACTACATCAGCGGAAATAAAAGTGAGTCGCCCCTTGGGATTTACAGCCATGGCCCACACCCCGCGCACGCTGAGGAAATCAACTACGTTTGTTAGTTTTGAATTTCCATTAGCCTCAACGACGAACGTTCACCTTATCCGCGGCAGGAAGCACGTGCGTTCAGGTCGTTCGGGAAAAATATCAGTCCGAGAACGCCGTTGTCGCAAAACCACTTAATTTTAAAGAACAATACTGCACCTGAATTTGCGGATGAGTCGCAACCAGTGCCAGCCACTACCTCAGACATGCTACAGAATACCGGAACCAGAGAGCCTCGTGTTTCCGGTGTAATGTGGGAAGCCGTTAGCCAACTCAAAAAAATCACCACTGACTCATAAACATAAACACAGCCAAAATATTACTTTCCCAGGCCCAACTTCGACCAGCGAGCACCTGTCGCCGGTTTAACCGCCCACTGAACGCGAGCCACGTAATTGTGATCCCTTGATTACACAAAGACAGAAGGCACCCAGATAAAACTGACCAGCACAAGCAGCCGCGTAAGTCGAATCAGCACACAATTTAAAAAAGCTGAACTTCCAACCACCGCTGCTTCAGTCACGACGGGAAGCCACAACGATATCCAGGCAACCGTGATGGCAATGACTACCGTTGACCTGAGGCTGTTTATGGCCGCCAATCCTGAAATTGGCGAATTCATCAAAGTGCAAATGAGCCTGCCTGATTCCAACGACTGCGTTACGGTCTCAGGAATCGTGCACTGGTCCGAAATGCGAGGCAAGAACCACGAAGTCGGAGTATTCACGCAACAGCCACTTCCGCACGTTATTCAGGATCACTATCTGAATATGCGCCGACAGGCCGAACGATATCGATGCCGCGTTCAGGGCCAGATCTGTTGGACGCGGAACCAAATAGAATCGGCCGCTGTAGTTGTTAACTACAGTTTCAACGGTTTGTCCGTTCGATCCGACAGTGCCAGCGTCGTCGACGAGCCATTTACATTCAACTGGGTACATCGTGGCCTGTCGCGTCAGATTTCGGCAGCCGCATTGTGGCAGATTGAACAGGACGGCGGATTCCTGATCGCTGGTTGTCCGTCGTAACAAGCAGCGACTGGCACAACCCCAAGCCCGTGCGACACATTCACCAATGCGTCATTCATTACTGGCAGCCGGCTAAATTCATCGGCAGAACTGATGAATCGTCCGGTGGCAATGCGACATGCACACAAAATCGTGGGTAATTGAAATCACTGACTGATTTTCACCGCGTTCTAATCTACTGAAATTATTCTGTAGTCATTGATTCGTTTCGCCAACTTGGCGATCAGCAACAAAGTGTTGCCTCCAAACTCGTGCAGGACGCACGAGAAGTATTCATTGGCTTGCCAATGAATAGCGAAGTAAAGGATGACTCGCATGCTTAACAGGGATCGCAACTCCCTGATCCTGGCCGCAGCTGTTACTGCAGCTCTGATCTATGTTTACCCGCTATTTCTGCCGACACCGCTTCTTGAACCGGACGAAGGGCTGCACGCCGCGATATCTCAGGAAATGCTGGAACACGACGAATGGATTGTGCCCCGCTTCCGCAGTAAACCCTTTCTGGATAAGCCAATTCTGTATTTCTGGGCTCACATGGTTTCCATGAAAGCGTTCGGAATGACTGAACTGGCCGTTCGCCTGCCAGGTCTCCTGTTTGGACTGCTGGGAGGACTCACCACGGGGCTGCTGGCGTGCCGGCTGTTTGACACCCGAACCGGCATCATGGCCAGCCTGATGTCATTGACAATGTTTCTGCCAATGGCTCTGGCCCAGGCGGCCGCTCACGACGTCGCCCTGGTCCCATTTACCAACATGGTGCTACTATGCCTGTGGGAAATGGAACGCGCAACCGAATCCAAATCACAGCGCCGATGGTTGTTAGCAGCAGCCTGCATGTTCGGCATGGCGATTCTGACGAAAGCGTTAATCGGAGTGGTGATCGTTGCAGTCGGTTATGGCCTGTCGCTGCTTGTAAGTCGTCGACTGAACATTGGAAGCTGCGTGCGATTGATGTTTGCTATCGCATTGGGGGCAGTAGCGGCCAGTCCGTGGTATCTGGCCATGGAATTCCGCAGCAGCGGCTATCTGTATTATTACTTCATCGAACGTCACGTTCTAGGATTTGCAACGGCCACTCAGTCTCATGGCAAAGCACCCGGGTACTATTACGCCCCGTTTTTAACGCTGGGTTCGATGCCCTGGGTCTGGTATCTCGCTCCACTGCTGAAAGACGAGTGGCAAAATAGAAAAACACGGACAGGCACTTTTCCCGCAATGGTCTTCGTCGCCTGCTGGCTTGTAGGAGGAATTCTGTTTCTGTGTGCCGCTAAGTCAAAACTTGCGACTTATGCGTTACCACTTTTCCCAGCTATCGCCATTTTTTCGGCCGTTTCGTGGCAGAAACTCGCCAACAAACAGCTTTCTGAAGCTTCGACGGTATGGTTCAAAATGATCGTCCGCGTTACCGGAGCCATGGGTATTGTAACTCCCTTCGCTACACTCGGAGCCTGTGAGTTTTTGCTGGGTGTCCAGTTTCCGTTAGTCAGCTGGCTGGCGGCAGCAGTCGTGTCTGCGGTGGCAATCGGCACCACAACCGCGTTCGAACAACAACGCTTTAATCGGACAGTTGCGCTAAGTTCGGTTTGGGTGGCGGGTCTCTGCGGACTGGCTATGACCTGGCCGTTGCAGATTTTCGCAGAGCAGTACTCAGAAAGAAGCCTGGCCGAATGGATCAATAAAAAAGGCTCTGTGCCGAGACACGTGGTAGTGGTGGGAGAAAAACCAGCCTCCGTGATCTTCTATCTTGATAGAAAGCTGCGTAAAGATCTTCGACTTGACCAAATTACCGGTTTGAGCATAGAAGAGTTGGTTGCAGAAGGCTTTTCGGCAGAAGGCATGGTGCTGGCTGTCACAAAAAGCAGTCAACAACAGACTGAAACACGTCAGCAATCGATCCCCGGAAAACTCCTGGATTCTGCGGGTCAGTTTCACATTTACAAATCCTCGCCGGCCCCAAGGGCCATTCAGATATTCAGGACGGCATGGAGTCCGGACGAATGAACCACTTTCCCGATGTCTCAATTATCGTCCCTACATACCGTGAAGTCGAAAATCTCAAGGAATTGATCCAACGACTGGACGCCGCTGTTACAGCAGCAAACCTGTCCGCGGAAATGATTATAGTTGACGACAACAGTGGCGACGGCACCATCGAATTGTGCAAAACCCTAGCGCTAACTTTTCCAGTGAGACTTGTGACCCGCACGAATGAACGTGGCCTGGCCACTGCAGTAATTCGAGGTTTGCATGAAGCTCGGGCTGACCTGCTGCTTGTCATGGACGCCGACCTGTCGCATCCTCCAGATGCTGTCCCAAAACTTCTTAAACCTCTACAAAATGGCGACGCCGATTTTGTAATCGGCAGCCGTTATGTTACTGGTGGATCGGTCGACGAGGCGTGGAGTTTTTTCCGGTACGTGAATTCCAAATTCGCAACGTTGCTAGCAGTCGGCCTGACTTCTGCAAAAGACCCCATGGCAGGCTTCTTTGCAATCCGACGAGACTCGTTGGTCGATCTTTCCACGCTTAATCCATGTGGCTACAAGATTGGCCTGGAACTCATGGTTCGCTGCAATTGCCGCCATGTAGCAGAAGTGCCAATTCGCTTTGAAGATCGCAAAGCCGGAGAAAGCAAACTCAACCTAAAAGAACAATGGCTGTACATTCAACATTTAGTGCGACTCTACGCTTTTCGATATCCAACCGTGTTGGGTACTGGCATATCGGCCGCCGTTTTTGCTGGCCGCAGCCTGGCACAAGTCTTCAATCTCATTACATTTCGAAGCCAGCATTCGCCAGCACAAGCTGCTACTGACACGCGACGAACCACTGATGTGCAGCTTGACGATCAACCGAATATCCTGCGGCTTGAACGATCGACTCCGACGAACGTCGACGGTTCAGCCGAACAACGACAAGCCGCTTAGAAATCGTCGCGAAACAGCTGCCCATTTAGTCTGACTCGCAAAGCAGACCTCGGTGCCCTAAAACTTTCGCTGCAAGTCGGGTTACCCATCTGACAGACTCGAATTCCACACCAACAGTTGGCGTCTGAACTGCTCCGCGATGATGTTCAGTAGAACTTTCGCTCTCGCAGCAGCCCTCGACGTTTTAACGCTCGCGGCGAATTACTGGTGCTGGTCTGCTCAGATTGGCCTGATTTTGTCGCAACGCCTGGCCGGCCGGACGTGAGGATTTTGACGTCGGAGCATACAATCCAGGGATGTGACTCAGCGTGATGTCGTTATCATGGACAACCATGAAACACATCACTCTTATTCTCGTTACTGTTTCGCTCGGGCTGCACCTGCAAGGCCTTGCGGCGGATGAACGGCACAACACAGTTGTGCAGTCGTTTCTGCAGCAGCATTGCCTGGATTGCCACGGTTCGCAGTTACAGGAAGCCAATCTGCGATTTGACCAGTTATCTCTGCCATCATCGACCTCCAATATAGAGGGCACGTGGGCCAGAATCGTGGACGTTCTTGATGCCGGCGAAATGCCGCCAAAGGACCTGCCGCGGCCCGATGCAAAAACCACTAAGCATGTTTCAAAGCTGATCACTTTGCATATCGCAGAAGCTGCTACAGAACGCCCTCTGGCTCTGCGACGACTGAATCGTCGTGAATACGAAAACACAGTGCATGATCTGCTGGGCATCGACGTACCTCTGGCAGATCTTTTGCCGGAAGATGGCAGCATTCAGGGATTCGACAACGTCGCAGATGGACTCAGCGTATCTTCCGTGCTGATGGAACAATATCTTGAAGCCGCAAACGTTGCCTTCGACGCCGTCATTCGGCGTATCAAACCACTGCCCCCGAAAACTCGGCGAGCCGACATGATGCAGGTTAAGGAAAATATTGATTCGGTTGAGAAAAAAAAGGGTGGCACTATCGAAGTTAATAACTCGTTTGTGAAATTCACTCCGGGCTGGCCCCCCGTCCGTTTAGATTCAGCTCATCCGATTGAAGCAGGCGTGTATCGCTGTCGCGTCGCCGTGTGGCCGTATGATGCAGGTGATCGCACATTAAGCGTGGCATTGTATGTGGGAACTCTGTTCGGACCGGAAACGCGACGATTCATCGGGTCTTATGATGTGCGGGGAACGGCTGACACACCGCGGATTATTGAATTCACCACTCATTTTCAAGAGGGACATTCAATTCACATCGTGCCACGGATCTGGCCTGAACACGTGACGTGGCGAGACAAACACGAAGCTCAGCCCGGCGTCGGCGTGGTGTGGGCAGAAACGTATGGGCCGCTCGATCAGGAATTCCCATCAAAATCGCAGCAGCGCCTTTTCGGTAATTCACCGAGCCTGCAATTGGTGGAAGATCAACCGATTTATATGCGTCACCGCAAAGGAGTGAAACTGCATAACGTTGAATCATCTGCACCACGAGCCGATGCGGAACGAATTATTCGAGGACTGATTCCAAAAGCATTCCGCCGTAACGTTTCCGCCGAAGAAATATGGCCTTTTGTGGAACTCACGCTGTCTCGCCTTGATTCTGGTCGCACCTTCGAACAGGCCGTGCGAAGCGGCGTGACGGCGGTGCTGTGTGCCCCTCAGTTTCTGTTACTGAACCGGTCAGAAGTTGTCGACGACTTCGACGTGGCGGCACGACTCTCGTATTTTCTGTGGTCGACGATGCCCGATCAGCAATTGCTGGAACTTGCAAACGCGGGACAACTAGGCGATTCCGAAACCCGATCCGCACAGATTGATCGCATGATTGCCGATGCGCGAATTGAAAACTTCGTCAACAACTTCACCGGTCAGTGGCTGGACCTGCGCGACATCGAAGCGACAACTCCGGATGCAAAGCTGTATCCGGAATTCGACCCTTTGTTGCAGGAATCAATGCTGAACGAAACGAAATACTTTTTTCGCCATCTTCTTCATGAAGACCTTTCGGTGCTGAATATCGTCGATTCGGATTTCACTTTCCTTAACGAACGACTGGCTCGCCATTATGGAATTACCGGCGTCACAGGCCACGAAGATTTCCGGAAAGTCCTGCTGCCCCAGGACAGCCTTCGTGGAGGAGTTATGACTCAGGCAAGCGTACTGAAAGTCACTGCCAACGGAACAACAACTTCACCCGTAATTCGCGGCGTCTGGGTAATGGACAATATTCTGGGCCGCCCGCTGCCGCCCCCACCGTCAGGTGTTCCAGCAGTAGAACCGGACATTCGCGGCGCCACGACCATTCGAGCACAATTGCAGAAACATCGCGAAGTTGACAGCTGTGCCATCTGCCATAAACGAATTGATCCGCCGGGATTCGCTCTGGAACAGTTTGATGCAATTGGCGGCGAAAGACAGTGGTATCGTTCGATTGGCGACGGTGAGAAGCTACCTGGAAAAATGGCGTATCGTAAAGGGCCCAGCGTTGAACCGGCAGATCAACTGGCGGATGGCCGAACATTCAGCGACTTTGTACAGTTTCGAAACCATCTGTTTGATGACAAAGAACAGGTCGCCCGTGCTTTTGCGTCCAAGTTGATCGTCTACGCTACAGGTCGACCGGTCACCATCGCCGATCGAATTGCCGTTGACGACGTCGTTGCACAATGCAGCCACAGCCAGCTCGGACTAAAATCGATGATCCATGCAGTGATCGAAAGTGATCTGTTTCTGAAGTATCGATAACCCTGCTCGTCATACAACGCGAACGAATCTGTAGAATCGGACAACTGCATTCACCGCTGAAAGCAAATTCATGACGTCGCATCTGAATCGAAGAACGCTGTTGAAAGCCACTGGAGTTGCCGTCGCGCTTCCATGGCTGGATTGCATGACCACACTCGGGCAGACCTCTGCGAATTTCCACAAATCGGCTGGTGATGTACGCCGCATGCTGGCAATGGGGGCTCCGCTGGGCATTCACACGCCTTACCTTTTTCCAAAGTCAGCGGGCAGAGACTATGAAGTCACTCCCTATCTTGAACCGCTACAGTCTCTGCGACAGAAATTTTCGGTTGTGTCCGGTTTAATGCATCCGGACGTTGATGGAGGCCACAGCGCCGAAAAAAGTTTTCTGACCGGGGCCGCTCACCCGGGCCAGCCAAGCTTTCAGAACACAATTTCAGTTGACCAGTTCGCGGCGGAACAAATCGGACATAAGACTCGGTTTGCTTCACTGACCCTGGCTGCAGATCGTTCCAGCCTTTCCTACACCCGTTCGGGCGTGCAGATTCCCGCGGAGACAAAGCCTTCTCGTCTTTTTGCGAAGCTGTTTCTAGATGGCACCTCCGAACAAAAAGCCAGTCAGATGCGACGCATTGAAGACGGCCAAAGCGTGATGGATCTGGTCCGCGATCAAACACGACAGGTTGCTCGCAAGGTGGGACAGCAGGACAATCAAACACTTGAACAGTACCTGACAAGCGTCCGCGAACTGGAACAACGTCTTGTTCAGGCAGCCGAATGGGCTAAGCTGCCGAAACCGACCGTCGATCGCAAGCCTCCGTCTGACATCACGGATCGAGCCGATTTTACGGGACGCATGCAACTGATGTATGACATGATTTTTCTGGCCATCCAAACCGATTCGACACGATTAGTCACCCTGCACGGCGCTGGCGGAGCAGAAGTGGTTGCACTGGATGGAGTCGACGATGGCTGGCACAACCTGAGCCATCACGGGCGCGACCCCGACAAAATTGAGATGCTGGCGATCATTGAAAAGGAAGAAATGCGCCTGTTCGCAGAACTGATGCAGAAACTCGATGCTGTCCGGGAAGGCGAAAATACGCTGCTTGACCAAACGGCAATTTTGATGGGTTCTAACCTTGGCAACGCGTCAAGTCACAGCAATGCCAATCTGCCAATCATCGCTGCCGGAGGCCACTTTCAACACGGTCAACACCTTGCCTTCGACCCGGCAAGTCCTCCGCCACTCTGCAATCTGCTGGTCAGCTTTCTGCAACATCTCGGGCTGGAAGTGGATCGCTTTTCAAGTGGCCAAAGTACACTGACGGGGCTAACTTAAACGCTGTCCCAAAACTCGCAAACCTACAAGTACACAAGCGAGCAAGTGAATCCAGCCATTGCAAAATTCGCTCACGCGTCGTGCTTATATTGAAAAGACGCGGAACTGGTTTTCCGACCGCAGCCAGCGATTGAAGTCAGCCGCAACACGTAAGTGAAACTACGGCCTGCAAAGTAGCTCAAACCGAAAATCAGCAGCGGTAAACCGCGGTCTACGGCTTCACATCCAGATACCGCCACAAATACCACGAAGCCACACTGCGGTAAGGTGCCCAAGTGGCAGAAATGAATTCCAGCTCGTGTCCGGTCAGCTTGCCCGACAAACCATAGATCGATTTGATTGCGTTTTGCAGGCCCAGATCATCCGGAGCAAAGATATCCGGTCGGCCAAGCCCAAACAGCAGAAACATTTGAGCCGTCCAGCGACCAATACCTTTTACCGCCGTTAACTCAGTAATCACAGATTCGTTGTCGACCTGAGCAATCCGGCGAAAATTCAACTGCCCAGCCTGCACTTTGCCACACAGATCCAGCAGGTATCCTCGCTTTTGCTTCGACACTCCAACGGCGGTCAGTTCGGCTTCTGACAAGCCAATAATGCCAGCCGCGGACAGACGTTGCTGCGGCAGGGCGGCCTGCAGTCGCCGTCGGATTGTTCTGGCAGCTGCCACCGAAATCTGTTGAGACAGAATAGACCGAGCCAACAGCTCAAAACTTCCTCCGCTGCGCTGCAAAGTACAAGGACCGACTGTTCTGATAACTTCGCCCATTCGCGAATCTTGGCGACGCAGATGACGAATGGCCGAGGAATGGTTTGGTTTCATTAAACCACGCTTCAACAGAATCTTAGTTCGTTCCGAAGGTCATGACTGCCGGCGAACGTGATGCTGCGCTGCGTTCCACTGCGATGCAAACGCAAACTTCGTTAGCGGAGTACGTGCATTCCCCGCAACCACGTTCAGAAGAATGATTCCGGTCATCTAACGTTCAACAATATCGTTGATGTGCTTTAGTGCTGCCGGATTGTGATCGACGATCCAGATGTTTCGATAGCGAACAGGATCGCTGTGGTTCTGCAAACGGATCGGATAAGGATCGGCGGATTCCGGCTGCCCTGCTCCGGTCTTGCGTTCGACGTTGAAATTATTGTGTACGGCAACACCGTTATGCTTAACGGTAAGTCGAGCATTCGCAAGCTTTTGGCCTTCGCTGTCAAATTTTGCCGATATCAGAGTGATGTCGTAAGTCTGCCACTGCAGCGGAGGCAGGCACATATTAATCGTTGGCGGCTGATATCGGTACAAAGCACCGCATTCGTTAAAGGCACCATCAAGACCAAACGAATCCAACACCTGCACTTCGTATCGGCTCTGCAGATAAATGCCCGAGTTACCTCGTTTTTGTCCACGTTCTGTGGGCATATAAGGCAAGCGGAATTCGATGTGCAGAGTGAAGTCGTTGAACATTTTTTTGAAGTCAGCGCCTTCCATTAACAGGCCATCGTCGGTGATGCGGCCGTTATAAAACTCATCAGCTGACGTTCCGTCGAACAGGACAATCGCGTTGCAGGGAGGCCGCTGACTCAAAGTCGGGCTGGTGCGAATGGTTCTGGGAAAGCTGCCCAGATTGTTTCCCGCAGCAGATTTCAGCAGCAACAGATTGTTCTCAATCCGCGCCGAAAGCTGTTCGCCTTTTAGTTCCAGAACAGAGCCTTCGCGAGTACCCGACATTCGTACGCGTTCGCGACGATCCCAGCCTGCACCAGGTAGACCGAAGTCGAACTGAACCGCATCAAACTTGCCATTTCCCAATGCAACAACCTGCACCCCGACCTGGCGATACAGAGAGGACGGGCCACCTCGATCAGGCAAAATCAGGCCTGCGTATTCACCTTGAAATGCAAAATCATCGTCCACATTTTGCGGGTCGGCCGACACAAACGGCTTCGTATCCTGAGCCGTGACGGCCGATGAAAATACCAGAAATAAGATGGCTGCAGCGCGAGCAATCCGGTCCATGAAACAGGTTCCCGAGATAAGCGGTCACAAAATACGAAAACGGTCAGCCAGCAGTCTGATGACTCGCCCGACAAGTCTCAAGTAATAAACTGCCCCGCAGCAGCCGCCATTCGACATATCAGAAACTGATCATCCCGAATCTACCTTCAACCTGAGAGTTTTTTTGCCAGCTCCGTTTAAAATTCAAAAAAGCGGCCAACACAAACGTTGCAGCGCCGGTTTGTTCAGAATCGGCGATACAGGTGGCAGCACCAACCGACCACAATCGTGGCGGTGTTGGGATCGGCCATGCCGGCAGGTTGCAGCATCAGGAGACACCGGGGCTTCGGGTGTCCCGCTCGACGCCAACAGCTATCACCTTGTCGACTCCTGAGTTCATGGGGAATCTACAGCAGAAACACATCGAATTAGTCTTTTTCACAACTCATGAATGTCCAGCCGGCAGGCAATCTGGCGGCTTTTCGCACTACGGCAATTCCGTCACTAACTGTAATATCACCGTAGTGGCCGTCGCCCCCGGTTGCCTCGGAGGCCACTATTTTAGCGCCTGCTCCGATCAGCACATTCTTGTCAACCAGCGAACCATCGATCACCGCACCATCGTCGATGCCAATGCGGTCACTAGCGACGGAGCGGTCCTTCACATAATAGTCAGCTCCCATCACCACGCTGTTGCGGATGGTAACATTGCTACCAATCTGCGTACGAACTCCAATCACGCTGTTTTCGATGTGCGTACCAGGACCAATCACGCAACCATCGGCAATCAGACTTTGCTTAACAACGCAGTAGTCAAACCGCGTGGACGGCAAGAACCGCGGCCGAGTAAAAATTGGATATTTCTGGTCGGCGAACTTAAACACCGGTTCCGTTGCAGCCAAGGCCAGATTCGCATCAAAGAACGCCTTGATAGTTCCGATGTCTTCCCAATAACCATCGAACAGGTGCGTCTGCACATGATGTTCTTTGATAGCCATCGGAAAGATGTGCTTGCCAAAATCTTCGTGGTCATTCGATTCCAACAGATCAATCAGCAGATCGCGATTGAACAGATAAATGCCCATGCTTGCCAGATATTCGCGGCCCTTCGACTGAATTCCGTGATCGTCAATCCACTGAGCCGGCGTGCGAACCTGAGCCAACATTTCGTCTGTGGACGGCTTTTCTGCGAAGTCCAGAACCTTCCCCGAATCATCCAGTTGCATGATGCCAAATCCGCGAGCATCCTGCTGGTTCACCGGAATTGTGGCAATGGTCACATCTGCCGACGACTTCAGATGAGTGTTCAGCATCTGACGGTAGTCCATCCGGTAAAGCTGGTCACCCGACAGAATCAGCACATACTTCAACCCCGGTTCTTTCAAAAACCGCATTTGCTTGCGGACGGCATCTGCGGTGCCCTGATACCAATCCGTGCCTTCATCCGGGGTTTGCTGAGCCGCCAGAATTTCGACGAAGCCGCGACTGAACAAATCGAAGTTGTACGACTGTCGAATGTGTCGATGCAGACTGACAGAATTGAACTGCGTCAGCACGTAAATGCGGTTAATGCTGCTGTTGATACAGTTTGAAATCGGAACATCGATGAGCCGGTATTTGCCGCCAATAGGCACGGCTGGCTTAGAACGGTACTCGGTAAGAGGCAGCAGACGGGTTCCCTTGCCCCCGCCAAGAATCAAGCTAATACAATGGTCCATCTGAAAACGCCCTATAAACCCCGGGTTGATGTTCGTTCCGAATCGTACACTAGCGAAAACTGTCCGTCGGTCACATGCCTAAGCTGAATCTCTGCAAAATCATCACAATGTTTTCCGCTCGGCACAACTCGTGGCAAAGTTCACTGACGAAGCAGGGTCGTGTGGTTACGATATTTACTCAGATTGAGCCAGAACCAGATTTAGCTAAAGCCACGTTGTTAGCCGTTTATTGAATAGCTTAAATCATCAATTAGTTTATGTTCGAAGTCGCTTCATCTGGCGATTAGAATTTGATTCATATCATGAAGCTGACTGCCTCGTTAACCCAATGCAAAACAAGCTGACAGACTTCGCCCGCCTCCAAACCTGCCCAGAAATCGTGATGCATACAAACAGAACTTTCCTTGTTGGCGTCGCCGGACTGTTGTTGACAACCTGCAGCATCAGTTCTGCCGACGAATTACGCATACTTCCCGAAGTATTCACACTGAATGGTCAGGATGCCACTCATCGAATTCTTCTGGAAGCATTCGATGGCACCAGCGCCGTGGGTCAGGCACCGGAAAACTGCCGGTTGGTTTCGGATAACGAACAGATAGCTCGAATTCAGGATTCGAGTGTTGTGCCCGTGGCTGACGGCGAAACCACAATTCGAGCCATCAGCGGCGACCAAATACTCGCCACGGCAAAAGTGGTTGTAACCAATTCAGCAAACCGCTTTCAGTGGACCTTCCGCAATCACGTGCAATCTGTGCTGGCAAAGCAGGGCTGCAACAGTGGAGCATGTCATGGAGCTCTGGCAGGCAAGGGTGGCTTTAAGCTTTCACTTCGAGGATACGACACAGATCGCGATCACTTTAATGCAACCACTCAACAGCTCGGACGCCGCATTGACCTGGCCCAACCGGCGCTTAGCCTGTTACTGACAAAACCAACCACCGCCGTACCTCACAAAGGCGGCCAGCGACTCGAAGCCGGCTCGCTGCATTATCGAGTCATCGCCGAATGGATCGCCGATGGAGCTCCCGCACCCGCCGACACAGATGCCCGACTGGTGCAGCTCACAATGCTGCCGGCCGAAGTCACGCTGCAGAAAGGGCAGGTGCAACCGCTGATTGTGCAGGCTTTGTATTCCGACGGACGGACAGAAGATGTAACACAGTGGGCAAAATTCACGTCTGCCAACGAAGCCGTGGCCACTGTCGACAACGATGGCGTCGCCACTGTGATTGGCCCGGGCGAAGGAGCCGTAAGTGCCTGGTTCGGCAGTCAGATTGTGATTGGCCGCATCACGTCGCCGTTCGAACAAAGCATTTCACCCGATGCTTACGTCCTGTCCGGCCGAAGAAACTTCATTGACGATCTGGTACTGAAACAGCTTCGCCGCCTGAATCTGAAACCGTCGCCCATGGCGTCTGACGAAGTGTTTGTGCGGCGAGCTTTCCTAGACACCATCGGCACGCTGCCAACGTCGCTGGAGGTTCGTGAGTTTCTAGCAAACGGTTCGCCAACCAAACGAGATAATCTAATTGCGTCTTTGCTGGGACGATCTGAGTTTGTTGATTACTGGTCTTATCACTGGTCCGACCTGCTGATGATTAACGGCACCCTGCTAAGACCCGACGCCGTAAAAGCCTATTACACCTGGGTTCACGATCAGGTGCAGGCCAACACTCCCTGGGATCAGTTTGTTCGCGAAGTAATTACCGCTCGAGGATCCAGCATTGAAAACGGTGCCACCAACTTTTATGCGTTGCACCAATCGCCGGAAGACATGGCGGAAAATGTCAGCCAGGCTTTCATGGGACTTTCCATCGGCTGTGCCAAGTGCCACAACCATCCTCTGGAAAAATGGACAAACGACCAGTACTACGGCTTCGCAAATCTGTTTTCGCGAGTTCGAGCCAAAGGCTGGGGCGGCGATCCCCGAAACGGCGATGGCAACCGAACGCTGGTGACTGTTAGTTCCGGAGAACTGATTCAGCCACGCACCGGCAAGCCACAACCGCCAACCCCACTGGACGCCAAACCGCTGGAATACGATTCTGAATCTGACCGCCGCGAATATCTGGCAGACTGGCTGGTATCGCCCGACAACACCTATTTTTCTCGATCAATTACCAACCGCGTCTGGCGAAACTTTATGGGAGTTGGCCTGGTAGAACAGGTTGACGATATGCGAGCATCAAATCCGGCCAGCAACGAAGAACTACTGTCCGCCATTTCGTCCTATCTCGTCGATCACAACTATGATCTAAAAATGCTGATGAAGGAAATCCTGCAGTCTGAAACCTACCAACGCAGCAGCCATCCGTTACCCAACAATGAAGGAGATCGTCGATATTATTCTCGCTATTTTCCGCGCCGCTTAATGGCCGAAGTTCTGCTGGACGCGGTGTCGCAGGTTAGCGAAATTCCAACCGAATTCACAAAGATCGCTTTCCCAGGGGCAGATATCCGCGATACCGATTTCTATCCGAAGGGTACTCGAGCAATCCAGCTTTACGATTCGGCGGTTGAATCATATTTCCTGCAAACGTTCGGTCGAAATCAGCGTCGGATCACATGTGAATGCGAACGCAGCGACGAACCCAGCATGGTCCAGGTGTTGCACATCAACAATGGAAACACGATTAACGGCAAACTGCAAACACCGGAAAATCGGTTACAAAAGTGGCTAACGGAATTCAAAGACGATCATTCCGCGATGCTGGACGAAGTGTTTCTCACATGTCTGTCCCGTTATCCAAAAGCAAATGAACGCGATGCCATGCTAGGACTATTGGCCGAGGCATCTCCGGAAGAACAACGACTCATACTGGAAGACATTACCTGGGGGATGTTCAGCAGCCGCGAATTTCTGTTTAACCACTGATGTTTTGAAGTTGCGAATTGCAAAAGGAAGTCACGGCGGCACATTTACATCTCAGTGGTTTGCTTATCAGCAGTTTTGTTTTGGGGGGCTTCGTTTCAAGAGAACAGGACTCGCAAATCCGCTCGCCGGCGATCGCAGCTTAAATTCTGTATCATGTCCGCAGACATTGAACGATGCTGCATGCAAACGCCGAGCGATGCAGCGAAAAAACCGGAACCCTCCAACCCCCGAAACATTGACCTGACCTGTATTAACGCGTTAAACGACCAGATTAGCGCATGGCTTGTTGCCATCTGTGCGAAAATGAACCGCACACGCTCGACCGCGCGACGACTCAACCGCAGAATGCCGTTTTTCCACCAACTCTGCGGTGACGGGCCGGCGAAATGCAGCGTATCAAGGTCATTGATTCTCATACAGGCGGGGAACCGACTCGAATCATCATCAATGGTGGGCCGGATCTTGGTTCGGGAAGTATGCGTGATCGGCTAAATCGTTTTCGCAAAGAATTCGACGACATTCGAACTGCCGTCATTCGGGAACCTCGAGGATCCGACGTGCTGGTGGGCGGTCTGCTTTGCGAACCCACGGATCCTACTTGCGTGGCTGGTATCATATTTTTCAACAACGCCGGCTATCTGCATATGTGCGGCCACGGAACCATCGGGTTTGTGGTGACGCTGGCTTTTATGGGACTAATTTCGCCCGGTACGCATCGTATCGAAACGCCCGTCGGTATCGTCACCGCCGATTTGCTGGACAATCATCGAGTCGCACTGCAAAACGTACCTTCTTACCGGTATCGTAAGTCTGTGGCGGTCAACGTACCGGGGTTTGGCACAATTTCCGGCGATATCGCCTGGGGTGGAAACTGGTTCTTTCTGGTCTCCGATCACGGTCAACAGTTAACACTGGAACACAGTCGCAAACTGACGGACCTGACAGCAGCCATCCGCGATGCATTGGAAGCCAACGGCATAACGGGAGCCGACGGCGAGCTGATTGATCACATCGAATTATTCGGACCGCCCAGTGATCCGACAAAAGCAGACAGCCGCAACTTTGTCCTGTGTCCCGGATCGGCATACGACCGTTCTCCGTGCGGCACCGGCACCAGCGCCAAACTGGCATGTCTGGCGGCTGACGAAAAACTTCAGCCCGGTCAGGTGTGGCGACAGGAAAGCATTGTCGGCAGCGTGTTTGAAGGTCACTTCGAACACACAGCAGACACGACAGCTCCGGCTGATGCAGATACCGTCGTGATTCCGCACGTTACCGGCTCGGCATGGATTACCGCCGAATCAGAACTCATTCTTCATCCGACAGATCCGTTTCGTGCGGGAATACAAATATGAGCACTTCCGACAAACACACTCTGGTGATCGGCGGCGGAGTCATCGGCGCATTTTGTGCGTGGTATCTGGCGAAGGCCGGTCGGCAGGTTACGATTGTCGACCGGCAGGAATTCGGCGCCGGGTGTTCTCATGGAAACTGCGGCTACGTTTCGCCAAGCCATGTATTGCCATTGCCTAAACCAGGCCAACTGCTGATTGGACTGAAAGGCATGATTGAACGCAATGGAGCACTAAAAATTCGCCCCGGACTATCGCCATCGCTGTGGGGTTGGCTGTTGAAGTTTGCCAGTCGCTGCAATCAGAAAGACATGCTTCAGGCCGGTGCCGCCAGAAATGCCCTGTTGGAATCGTCGCGAAGTCTGTACCAACAGGTAATTGAAGCTGAAGGCCTGAACGTCGAATGGAAAACCGATGGCCTGTTGTTTGTGTTCAAAGACAGCAAACACTTTCAGCACTTCGAAGCCACTGATTCTTTGTTGCGCAAAGACTTTGGCGTGAAGGCAGAACAAATAGACGGAACTCAACTGGCAGAAATGGAACCCGCTTTAAAGAAGGGACTTGCCGGAGCATGGCATTACAAAAACGATGCTCATTTGCGTCCCGATCGCCTGATGTCGGAAATGCATAGAAAGCTTATTGAACTCGGCGTCACGTTTGTCACTCAACATCAGGTGACCGGATTTATCCAACACCACGGTAATGCAACCGGCATAAAAACAACCAATGGCGATTTCACGGCTGACGAATTTGTTGTGGCCACGGGGCCGCTAACGCCAATGCTTAATAGCCAATTGGGTTGTCGGATACCGATTCAGCCAGGCAAGGGATATTCCATCACAATGCCTCGGCCTAAAGTCTGCCCTAGGTTTCCGATGTTGCTTGAAGAAGCTCATGTCGGAATCACGCCATTCGACACAGGCTACCGCATCGGCAGCACAATGGAACTGGCAGGTTACAACACGAAACTCAATCGCAAACGCCTGCAATATCTTCGCGATGGAGCGGCACAATACCTGATTGAACCAACAGCCGAACCCGTTGAAGAAGAATGGTTCGGCTGGCGGCCAATGACATGGGACGGACTGCCCTACATCGACCGCACGCCAAAGTTCAACAACGTTTGGATAGCTGCTGGCCATAACATGCTGGGACTCAGCATGGGCACCGCCACCGGAAAGCTGATTACAGAACTAATCACCAATCAACCTCCGCACATCGATCCGAAACCTTTTCGCATCGGACGCTAAAGACTGTCCGGAAAGGCCGCCATTTTGGGCCGCCTGCGATGTTTTTCAAAGAGTGAATCCACGTCGTGCTGTATGGCCTTATCGGTCTCAACGATTGGCGAACCCGAAGTGGGTTCGGCGTTTTTTATTGCACCTGCTGGTTGCCACCGTCAGCAACATCCGCTGCCGGGAACGAACGATGAATATATGCGTTTAGCCGCCGCGGGGACCACCGCGCCGCCGACTTCCGCTGTTCTCGCCATTGTCGCCGTCGCCCGGAGATTCAACAAAGCCACCGCGATTTCCACCCTGAGGAAATTCACCAGGCTGACCGCCTCCGCGACTAAACCCACCTCGGTCACCACGGTTCTCACCACGGTTCTCACCGCCGCCTCGGTTACGACTTTGATCGTTGCTAGCGCCCGGTTGCCCGTTGCTTCCGTTCGCAGCGGCATCGCGACCATTGGAACGATTTCCATTTATCTGAGACTTCGCACCTCCAACAATTAGCAGACGTTCCGGCTTCTTCACTGTTGTGGCAACATTTGCAGCGGTGGACTTATCGAATTCCTGAAGCTCCAGAGGAGTCAACAGGCCATCAAAATTCAGGTCGATCAAATCGTATTCAGTCAGAGAATCTCGTTTCAGAGTCATCCATTCAAAGATGGCAATCTGCCCATCAAAATCCAGATCCATTTCGGCGTACTTCGGCGGTAAATCGAAAGTCACACGTTCTTTGGTGCTCTGCTTAAATGGTTTGCCCAAGCCCGCATCGGCCGGGTTGACGTTTTCGGCACCACGCCGCGGATCACCGGGCCTCATGATACTGCCGTCGGGATTCTGTCCAGGAAACATGCCTCCTCCAGGAACAAATCCGGGGAAACCACCGCCACCGCCACCGCCACCGCCACCGCCACTGAATCTTCCATCCGGGCCGCCCGGAACCTCACCGCCACCGAAACCGCCACGACCGCCTGGCGGCATTCCACCACCAAAACTTCCGGGTGCTCCGCCAAAGCCACCGCGACCACCAAAACCGCCTTGAGTCGGACCGCTCGGTCCAGCAGCACCACCCGGGCCGCCAAAGCCGCCCGATCTTCCGCCGCGACCTAAACCTTCACCCCCGCCGCCTCGGCTACCGCGCCCCTGTGCATTTGCAGCCACAGAAAAAACGGAAATTGCAACGAATGCGGCAATCAACATCCAGTGTTTCAACATCACGTAAGCGACTCCACGGGCCTCGGGCAGAGGCAAACCAAGCGGAACAACATTCCGGGCATATTAACCTCGTTCGCCTGGGTCGGGTGTCGCTAAATCGTCGCGAACCCATCAATTCGGCCTGGTCTGAACCTTGCGTGTACGTTTGCCCAATCGAGAGACACCCGCCAAATGAATCAAAGCGGCATGCAAACTTAAATTTTGAAGCGAGAAAGCGAGCTTCCTACAAGCGGTCCGAAAACGGCTCTCCGCGAATTTCTTCAATACAAGCACGACCTGGCAGAGGGGTGTATTTGCAAAGTGTGGATCCACTTGCTCCCGCGGCGTGCTTGTAAATTTGCAACTTGAGAACCGTCTCGCGGACAGCGCAAGGACAGCGAGCTGTTTCTGCGGACCGCCGGACTCACTTGCTGCCGCAGCGTGCTGGCAAACTATGACCAAATGGGCGTGCGGTCCAGCCTACTGCAGTTGCTGCCATCTCAGCACCATATGGGCGCCAGCCAAACACCAAAACCAAACAATCACCGGTACACAGCTAATCCTGTCCGTCGTCCCCGATTAAACCGTGATTTCTGGCTGATGTTCTGAGCTTCAGAGTCTAAACTACTTTCAGGCTTTTGTGCGGTTCCGGCCGACTGCAAATTGCCCCACAATTTAGTGACGAACTGCTTCTGAACAGCGTCTGCCCCTGATAGAGTCCTTCAGCAGGGCGGTTGAGCTTTTCCGGTATCTAGGCAGATAACAGGAATCAACCTCTTTCGGCGGCGGTTTTTCGTTCGCGGAAACTGTTCGAAGTTCTGCTCGCAACGATGCGACAGGCTTATGCCGTTTGCTAAAACGACAAAGGCGAACAGCCACAGAATTATCTCAACACGGAAACGAGTTTCATTCGCCGGTCGCCTTAGGTCAACCAGAGTGAATGAAGCACACTATTGAAGCAGAGTACCGGACGGTGAAAAACAGCCAAAACATGACCGCAGAAGAATTCGCGGCCAACAAGCACGAACTTCCAGACGGTGGTCGCTGGCACGAACTTCACGAAGGTCGGCCTGTTATTATGCAGGCCCCGGACGATCATCACGGCAATACCGTCTTGAATCTTAGCCGCGCCATGGCCGATTGGTTTAGTCAAAAAACCGACCAGAATATTGGCTATGCCTGTCACGAAATTGGCCTGAAAGTTGGAACAGATCCGGACACGGTCTACGTTCCTGCAATCAGCTTTTTCGCGAAGGGCCGTCAGTTCGAAGAATCCGACAACATCATCGCTCAGCAGGTGCCAAAGCTAGTGGTGGAAGTTGTGTCGGCGAACGACCGCCGTTCCGACATCAGATTTCGCACGCTGGCCTATGCTAATCTGGGAGTCGCAGTAATTTGGGTCACAGACCCCGTTAAACGCGAAGTTCAGGTTATCCGCAAAGGGGGCCACACATTGGCTCTCGCTGAATGGCAAAATCTGGAAGGGGACGCCGTTCTGCCAGGATTCCAAATCAAAATCAGCGACATCTTTCTGCAACCAAGATGGTGGACTCATCCAAAGCGAACCACTTCGTAAAGTGCCGTGGTAAATCCTGATGGCCTGCATTAGCCGCTACGGTGTGAAGTCTCTGCAACAAATCAATTGCACGACTAATCACAACCGCCGTCTTAATATTTCCCGTGTGCTGCGGGCGATTCTCGTTCAATTCTTATGTCTTTACCGACTACGGGCGTTTGATCATTCATGTTTGGTATCTTAAACCTGTCAAAGCCAGCCGGCGTCACTTCGCGAGACGTTGTGAATGTCGTTCAGCGAATTGTTAAACCGTTCAAGGTCGGGCACGCCGGTACACTTGATCCGATGGCCACGGGAGTTCTTCTGGTGTGTGTTGGCAAAGCGACACGGCTGATTTCGCTGTTGCAGGAAGCTCCGAAGACATATCACGCAGAATTCATTCTGGGCCAGCGTTCAGACACAGACGATTCCACGGGCAACGTGGAAGACGTTGAACTTCTCGGGCCGCAACCAACCGAGCAACAGGTAAAGGACGGCCTGACGACGTACATCGGCACAATCAATCAGGTGCCACCCGCATTTTCGGCCGTGAAGGTTGCGGGCCAACGAGCATATGCGAAAGCCCGCCGTGGCGAAGAAGTGACATTGGCGGCAAAGCAGGTTGTCGTCCACGACATACAACTACTGCATTATCGCTGGCCATCGATGACCGTGGCGATCACCTGTGGAACCGGAACTTACATTCGATCAATTGCCAGGGATCTCGGCGAACAACTGCAGTGCGGGGGTCTGATGAACGCTCTGGAAAGAAGTCGCATCGGACGGTTTAACGTGGCGTCTGCCGTCGACCCCACCGAACTAACCGCAGAAACTCTGCCGGCGTTGCTGGTGGACCCAATTCAACTGGTATCACATCTAAGACAATATCGATGCAATGAAACCGATCAGCTGCTGGTGCGAGCCGGACGGCTTATTGACATCGACCAACTTAAGCTGGACGGAAGCAATTCATCAGAAGACGCCAATATCGTTTTGACGTCTGAAGATGGAAATATGCTGCTGGCATTTGCAGAATTCGCTAACGACAGGCAACAACTGCAACCTCGTAACGTCTTTATGGCATAGCGTTCGTTAACTCGGACCGTCGACGAAACCTTAGCGACGCACATTCCTTTTTCGATAACCGATCTGTCCCATGACAAGACTCTTTGCCGGCACTCAGTTTGACAGACCGCCACACTGCGAAATCTGCGGCAAACTGGAAGATGAATGTCAATGTCCACCACCGACGCCGCCCGAGCCGGAACGCATTCCGCCTGAAAAACAGACGGCGAAACTGTCCGTTGAAAAACGTAAGAAAGGCAAGATGGTAACTGTTGTCCGAGGCCTCGATGCCCATGGCAACGATCTGCCTGCTCTGCTGACACACCTTAAAACGTGCTGCGGCGCAGGTGGGTCCATTCAGGATGCTGAAATCGAGATCCAGGGTAAACACCTCGAACACATACGAGGCGAATTGCAAAAGATCGGCTACAAGGTGAAGGGTTAGATTCAGCTGAAAGATAACAGTTAAGAGGCTACTACGGACGGCCACGAACTTAATTCAAATCGATTGGCGTGTAAGATTCTGCCTGTACTTGCGATCCGTTTCGGCGGCAATCCGGCATATCCTGCGACCAAATGCCGGATTTCCAAAGCTTGACGGCCAGGATCCGGCAGTTCACGCCGAACAGTGTTTAAGTCCCCAAGTTGGTGGCTTAAATGACCTTGAGCTCAATTCCACCGACCGTTACTTCTTACTCTTCGAGACCACAGGGAATGTAACACCGTGTCAAAACCAATAGGAGATGTCCGGCCTACACGTTCGGAAAGAACCCTGCTGGGACTGATGGCCGTTGGCATGATTGGCGTGTTTGTTATCGCATTCGCACTGCAGCCGGATCCGCGAGGATTCGGAACTCATCAACAGCTGGGGTTACCGGCCTGTACGTTTCGGACGTTTACCGGATTTGACTGTCCCCACTGCGGGATGACGACAAGTTTTTCAAATATTGTTCGAGGAGACTTTGGCGCTGCATGGAAAGCGAATCCCGTTGGGATCCCGCTGGCCATTATATGTGCCCTGTGCATTCCCTGGTGGTTGTTGGTGTCCCTGACCGGACGCATGCCTGTCACCAGAGAGCCACTGCGCTGGTTGGTGTTCGGAGCAATCGGATATGTGGTGACAGCCCTGTGTGTTTGGGTTGTCCGTATTTTTGTTTTATGAAATTTTGCGAACCGACGCACCAGCCACAGACAGAAGAATCAGATGGATCGAATTCTTCCACAACCTGATATTCCAACGCGGAACGGCCGTACATCAATCGACTTGGCTTCAGCACAACAGCTGGCAGACTTTCCACGGCACGCCATCCGGACGGCGCTGTGTATGCTGACCTGTTTTGTAATGGTGTTCTGCTGCGGATGCTCGTTGGTTGTCATGGCGGGTAAGGCCGTTATGGGCGACCCCAAGGTTTCGTCACCGTTTACTGCAGCCACTGGCCGAAAACTGACCGACGGCGAAGACGCTGTGGTTATTATCTGTTCTGCACCACATCGATTGCTTTCAGAAAATCCTGCGCTACAGATTGACATGGTTGATCGTGTCTCGCGAATTCTGGAAACCCACAACATCAAAGTTGTCCCGTCTGGAGATGTTGCCAGCTGGTATGACGACCACGGCGAATGGGGCGACTACTCAGATCTTGCCAACGCGTTTGACGCTCGATACGTGCTGCATATTGACTTCCGCACGTTTCATCATCGCGTTCCGGAAAGCGAAAATCTGCTGCAGGGAACTGCAGCAGGCCATATCAGTGTCCACGAAGTCAGTCGTTCACGTGGCCTCTCAAAGACACTGACGAAGAAGAACGAATACGTTCCAGTCACAATGGTGTTCGATCGCGATTTCAGTATGCAGTTCCCCAGCGCTTATCCCGTTCCTCGAGAAGCCCGGTCGGAAGATATGTTCGTTCAGGGATTTATTGACCGCGTTGCCCTGCATATCAGTCAGCACATGTACGACTACAAAATGAGCGATTCAATTCACTAAAGAAACACACCGAAACACGAAACCAATATGGGCTCGTGAACAAACGCGGTCTTCGAACGATACATTTCGTTCGCGGCCATGAGTCAGCGTCAAACGCCGCAGATAATGTTGAATCGAATGGTTTGAAAGATGTAGGAGATTCACTCTCCCGGAATAAAGCTTTCAAGATAAAAATCACCGGACGACAAGACATTCGAGTCCCGTTTGCCGCCATAAACAGCAGATTCAGTCAACACAACACGCAGGATGCGTGATCACAGTTGCAGAAATTGGAAGACATGATGTCCCAGCAATCAAACAACATAACACCATTAACTCGCCGACCGGTTCTTTTCGGTAAAGCTAAGATATGGTTACTGTCGGCGTTCATATTGATTAACCTTCCGGGGTGCCACTACTTCATTTTGCTGGGCTACCTGATCGGCGGACCTCCTCAGTTGGAACCGCTGTTTGAAAAAGAAACAAAGAAGTCATTCACTGATCGCGACGTGCGCGTTGCCGTGGTGTGCTACGCTCCGGACGAACTCACCAAGTTTCACGACAATATTGATCAACTGCTGACGACCCGACTTTCAGCAATGCTGTACCGGAACAAAATCGACATCGTCAACCCCGACGCCATCATCGCATGGATGGTGAACAATCAGGACTGGGACAGTCCCGAAGAAATCGGAGCTGAGTTCGATGTTAACTTTGTCGTGTACGTGGACATCGCAGAATTTTCGCTGTACGAACAGGACAGTACCAGTTTGTTTCGAGGACGCTGCGACGCCATTGTCAGCGTTTACGAAATGGAAACCGATGGAGACGGCAAGCGGATTTTCAACAAAGAAATCAACTCTGTATTTCCAATTCAGGTTCCTCGATCAGCATCTGATGTCAGTTATGAAACGTTTCGCAACGAATACTTTTTCAGACTTGCTGACGAAATCGGAAGACTGTTCTATCCGTACCTGAACGGTGACGACATCGTTAACGCGACTTAGAATACACTCATGCCACGATCGTCCGGAAATCGAAAAAGCCGTCGCCGTCAACTACAGGCCAGTCATCAGAAAAACTGGCTAACTGGACGCTACGCAATTCTGGAGACTCTGCGGGCCGGCAAGTGGCCGGTTGCGGAATTGTTTGTTGCCGCTGCCGAGTTTGCTGAAGAAGCCGCCGAGTCGACGCAGATAGAACAACTTGCAGCCGCAGCCAATGTGCAGATCAGGTATGAAACGTCGGAACGAATTTCCGAGCTGTGCCATTCCACTCATCATCAGGGCGTTGCCGCCAGAATGGGAGACTTCCCTTATTGCTCAGTTGATTGGTTATTGGATTCGTCGCAGAAAGCTGCTGCAGAACGTCGCACCCCAATCGCCAACAAGCTCGATCCCCCAACGCTTATCGTTGTCTGTGACCGCATTCAGGATAGCCACAACTTCGGGGCCATCCTGCGATGCTGCGATGCCATGAATGTCAAAGCCGTAGTAATCGGCGACTCAGAACAGGCGACCGTCACGCCTCAGGTATCCCGATCATCTGCCGGCGCCGTAAACCATGTTCCAATTATCCTAACGGACGATCTGAACCTGTTTGTCGACGGGCTGAAAAGTTCCGGCCTGCAGATTGCCGTGGCTTCCGAAACGGCAGCTGACCCCGCGTGGACGCAGGAACTCACTATGCCGCTAGTGCTGATTGTCGGCAGCGAAGCTCATGGAGTCAGCGACGCCCTGCTGTCACAATGTGAACACCACCTTCAGATTCCGATGCTGGGACAGGTGGAATCTCTGAACGTCGCCGTCGCAACCGGGATTCTGCTTTACGAGATCCGACGGCAGCAACTGGGCCGCTAACGTGAACGGCCGTAACAAAAATGCCAACAGATCGCCTGCGAAGTGGGTGTTGGGACTTACCGTTGTGTTTGAACTGTTCGCCTGCGTGTTACGGTTCGGCATGAAATTCGAATCAACTCGCGACACCGCCTCAACAATTGGGCGAATCACATGCGGCGTCCGCCTGCACCACGGTTATGTCGGAGGCGTGATGATGCTGATAGCCTGCTGGTTCTGGCAACGCTACCCACACACTTCGTGGTGGTTACTGGCCGTTGGGCTTGGCCTGTTTCTCAGCGATATGACACATCACTTTCTTGTGCTGTGGCTAGTGTGTGGATCGCCGCAATTCGACCTTATGTATCCACCAACGAGCTAACAATTTGTTCACCGAAACGTAACCGTTTACGGTAGTAAATTGGCAGTTCGCAATTCGCGCAAATTGCTTACAGTGCGTTTACTAAGGACAACGGCGTCATCATCGCTGATTTGCGTGCGCTCGTAGAGTCGCTGACCGCTGAGCT
>Ga0209390_10000345_pt1 | contig 89083 bp, 43 predicted proteins | sample BON01_FD_187212 | JGI IMG/M metagenome (GOLD analysis project Ga0209390, IMG submission 187212) | Freshwater microbial communities from Lake Bonney liftoff mats and glacier meltwater in Antarctica - BON-01 (SPAdes) (version 2) | ecosystem: Environmental > Aquatic > Freshwater > Ice > Glacier... | reverse complement strand
GGGGGGGGGGGGGGGGGGGGGGGGGGGGGGGGGGGGGGGGGGGGGGGGGGGGGGGGGGGGGGGGCGAGCGGTGAGCGAGTGAGCAGCGGCGAGAGCAACCCCGAGCTGGGCGCGCGGCGCTGATGCTGGTGTCGAGGGAGGCCGAGTGCGCTGGAGGGGGGGGATCGTCGAGATGTCGCGCAACTGGGGCGGGCGGGCGAGCGAGCAGCAGCGGCACTGACGGCGGCGGCGGCAGAGGCGGCGTGCGCGCCCCCCCTCGCCCTCCCTCGGCGAAAAGTCAGGGGGGACCCCCCCCCCCCTCCTTTTCCCCTCTGTTGGAACTCACCGGGAACGGCGAGGTGGTTGCGCCCCGGCGGGTTGAACGAGTAGTCGACGGCCACGTTGGGCGCCTCCGAATGCACCTGCGCACGTGTATGCGATTGGGTCGAGGGGGCGGCGAGCGAGGATTTGGCGTGAGACAGAACGGTGGTTTGGGGAGGAATCGCTGGGTTTTCGGACTCGGAACGCACCCGCTCGGGAAGCGCCGCGCTCGCCATGCCCCGCTGCTGCACCATCGCCGCCAGCCGGGACACGGCACGGCGGGAGGCGTTGAGCGACATGTTGGGGGGTGAGGCTCGCCGAGTGCGCGTCCAGAGGGGAACGTGCGTTCTTGCGTTGCTCCTTCTGGGGGGTGAGGAACGAGAAAGGAGGGGGGGACCTTGGGGACTTGAGGAGAGCCTTGGGTACACGCGTGGCGCAAGGGAGCAAGTGAGACGGGCGTACGGTTGCAATCGAGATCCAATTGGCCGAGCCTTCCGCGAGGGGTAAAGAGATGCAAAGGCCGCACGGGCGATCGCGCCGCGAGGGGCAAGATTTGCGCGCCGCAGGCGGTAGAGCGCGCCGGCGCCGTCCCGTTGGAGGTCTCGCGCGTTTTTGGCGCGCGGGCGCGGGCGCGGGCGCGGGGCCGGAACGGCAGGATTGAAATGTGCGCGGGAGCTCGGCTGGGGTTTGGGGGACAGCGGGTGTCGCAGTGTTGTTTGGTCGAATAGGCGCTGTTTGCAGATCGACAGGCTGACGTCACCGCGCCTCATAGGCAGGAGGAGAGGCGACAAACGTCGCGCGAACCGAGCCGCAAGTGCCGCCAGCGCCGTCGCCGTCCCGCAGGCCCAGCGCCACGCCCGCCCCTCCGCCGCCGCCGCCTGCCTCGCCCGGCGGCCGCGTCTCCCTCAGCACCGCCCGCACGAGCTCGCGCGCCGTGCCCGCCGCGGGCAAGGCCGATCCGGCCTCGAGCAAGTGGGTGCGAACGGCACGCCCGGCGGCCGGGCAGATCCAGCCAAGAGCCTCGGAAAACTCTGCCGCCGCCGCCGCCCCGGCCGCCGCCGCCGTCGCCGCCGCCGCCGTCGTTGCCGCCGCCGCCGCTGAAGCGCCTGCTCCCGGCCTCTCCTCGCCGCCGACGCGGCCACCCCCACCCCCACCACCACCACTCGTCATCATCTCGCCCGCGATCGCCGAGGCCAGGCACCAGGCCACCAGGTAGCCGTACGCCTGTGCCTGCGCCGACAGCACGCGCGGCGCCGCGCGCGCCTGCTCGGGCGTCAGCAGCAGCGGCGGCAGCGGGGGCGCGCCCTGCCCTCTGTCGTCGCCGTCCTCTGCGTCCGCCGCCGCCGCCCCCCCCATTGCCGCCCGCTCCCACGCGCGCGCCGCGTCGGCCAGCTCGGGCTGCCGCGGGCCCGACCACCAAGACACGGCCTCGTCCGCGCGCATGATCGCGGCCAGGCCGCGCAGGGCGCCGGGCGTGCGCCGCCTCGCCTGCCGCGCGGCGAGGGTCCGGGCGGCAGCGGCGACCGTGTCGCTCACGTGATCGGCGGCGGCGGCAGCGGCCGAGGCGGCGCCCGCGGCGTCTGGCGGCAGCGGCGGCGGCAGCAGCATGCGCGCAATGGCGCGCGCGTCCGAGCACAGCAGCTCGAGCAGCGTCGACGGCAGCTCTAGAAGCCACAGAGGCTGCTCCGCGGAGGCCGAGGCCACGGGGTAAGAGGGAGGATCGAGGGGGCCGGTTGCCGTTGCGTCGTCGTCGTCGTCGTCGCCGGACGGCGCCTGCCGTTGCCGCGGTTGCTGCTGCGGCGGCGCGCGGGACGCCGACGCCGACGCCGACGCCGACGACGACGACAGAACAAAGTGGAGCGCGTGCCCGAGCTCGTGCGCCAGCTCGGCGAGCGCGTCGGCCACGGCCTGCGCCGGGTCGGCGCCGGGAGGCACGGCCGCGAGCAGCGCGTCGGCAGAGGCGGCAAGCAGCACGGCGCCGGCCTGCAGGCCCACAGAGGCCGCGGGCGCGCTCTCCGACGAGAGCAGCGAGGGCGGGGGCGAGGGCGAGGGCGGCGGGAGGGCGTCCTCCTGCCTCTCGTCGCCGCCGCCGCCGGGCGACCGCGGGCCGAAGAGCAGCTGCCGCGTGCCGTACCCGCCGGCCGGGTCCACGAACACGGTGCCCAGCAGGGCCGCGGTGCGGGCGTCGTGCACGTGGAGGACGCGCAGGGGCCTCGGCGCCGCCCCTCGTTGGCGGCGCGCGGCCTCCGCCGGGAGGCCGCCCCCGCCCGCCGTTCCTCCGCCTTGCCCGCGCGCCTCCTCGCCGCCGCCACCGCCGTGCCTAAGCTCGAGCCCGAACGCCGCGCGAACCACCTCGCCGACCCCGCAGAGGGCCCGGTCGAGCAAGGGAGAGGATCCGGCGCCGCCAAAGAGGGCGTCCAGGGAGAGAGGAGGCAACGGCGCCGGCGGCGCCTGCCGCCCGCCCTCTGGCTCGAGCTGCCTCAGGCCCCGGTCGAGCGCCCCGAGGAACGCGGCCGCGGGGGAGGTTTGCGACCCTGAGGATGACGCCCCGGGCGCCGACGACCGGGACGCCCGTGGCGGCGCTCCGACGACCACCTCAAAGCCCCATGGCGCCGCCGACGCGCCCGGGCCCGCGCCCACGGGCAGCAGGCCGTCCGTCTCGCGCGCGAGCGCGGCCGCGTGCGACGGCTCGCCGCGCGCGCGCGCCAGCCTGCGCCGCGCGTCGCCGGCCTCGCGCCACGCGCGCAGCAGCGCGTCGGTGCGGGGGCCCATGCCGGCAGCGGCCACGGCCTCGCGCACGTCCGGCCGAGGGTGGCGCTCGAGCACGGCCTCGACCGCCGGCAGCGTCAGCACGAGCTCGGACCGCTCGGCGCAAAAGAGGGGCGGGCGGGCGGTCGTGGCGCCGCCGGTGTCGCCGCCGCCGCCCTCTGCGCTCCCTCCCGCCGCCGCCCCCTCCTCGGGCGTCACCAGGCCAAACAGCCCGAGCGGCCCGAGCACCTCGGCCGCGCCCTCGGCGTCCGCCTCGACCCGCGGCGCGCACGCGTCCGACGTCAGCTCCAGCCCCGCGCGCGCGCAGCAACCCCGCGCCTGCGCGGCGAGCGCCCCCTGCATCTCGCGCTGCGCCTCGGCAGACAAGGCGGCGGCCGCCCGAGACGCGCGCCGCGGCTGCCAGCCCTCGCGGCGCAGGCGGCGCACGAGCTGCGCCGCGCGGTGGCGGCGGTGGGCGAGGTTTGCTAGCGGCGGTGAGAATTTTGGCGGCGTCTTCGTTGAAGTTGCTACTGGTGGTGCTGCTGCTCCCGCTGTTTGTGCCGCTGCCGCGCCCGGCGGCGGCGGCGGCGGCCTCGGCGGCGGCGGCGGCAGCAGCGCGCGCATCGCCGCCTCGGCGCCCGCCAGCAGCGCGTCGCTCGAGAGCAGCCCAGCCGTCCTGGCGCTCGCGGCGGCGAGCACGCTTGCCGCCGCGCGCCTGCCGTCGTCGTCGTCGTCATCGTCGTCCCCGCTCCCCCCGCCTCTGGCCAGGTGCCGGGCGAGCGCCGCCGCGCGGCGCAGCGCCAGAAAGGCGCGCTCGGCGGCGGCGACGAGGGCCGCGGCGGCGTCGGCGTCGGCGACGACGGCGGGCGGGTTCAGCCGGGCCAGCAGCGCCGCCTCCTGCCGCTCAAAGTCCGGCAGGAGCTCCTGCTCCCAGAGCGCTCGGAGGGCGATGCCCTGGGAAGGCGTGGGGCAGGCCTCGGAGCGCGGTGCTGCGGTCGGCGGCGCGTCTGCGGCGACGGCGCAGAGTCGAGCAGGGGTTGGCCACCGCCGCCGACAACGTTTGACGCGTGCGACGCCGTCGTCGCTCGCGCCGCCGACGCCGGCGAGGTCGCCGCTCGTCGTCAACGCTGCGGCGAGGCGCAGCCTCGCGCGCCATGCAGGCCAGGATGACGCGCGTGTCCGAGTACTGTGCGTGATGGATTGGGCGGTCGACGAAGGGCGCCGCGTTCCAAGCATGGGGGGTGGGATCCTCTCTTTGATCATGTGCGACGTCTCCTCCTTTGCTGTTTGTCGTGCTCTTCACAAATCAAATAAACACTGCTGCTGCTTGGTTGAATCGACGCTTCGTGCTTTCTAGGGCAAGATCTTGTGTCGTTCTCCCCCTGCAGAAATCAAGGAGCCGTTCCCGCCTCTCCCCCCCAAAGAAACGTCAACGCGTCCAGCAAGCAGCCAGGGCCGGGATGCTGGCGCGACAACACGCCCGCCCGGCCGCCGCGGCGACGCGCGCCGGTGCCCCGCCCCCCACCCTCGCCGCAGCCAATCACTGCCGCAACCGCAACCGCCGGCGCCGCCGCGCCGTCGACGTCGCCGCCGCTTCGTCAGCGTCTCCAAGCGTCATCGCAACCGACGCGTCCGCTCGCGTCGTCGGCACCCCTGCAAGCGTGGCCTCGTTCATCAGCCGCGTCGACGAGACCTGGCCCGCCTGGTACCCGCGCCTCGCGTCCGCCACCCGCGTCGGCGACAGCAACACGTTTGACGTGGTGGTGCGCGCGGCGGGCGGCGGCCAAGGCGGATTCGGCGGCCTGCTGGCGTCCTTCCTGCCGACCGTCGAGCTCCCCGTGCGGGTGGAGCTGCTCGAGCGCTCGCCCAAGAGCGTCGCGTTCCGGGCCACGTCCTCCCTCCACGCCGCCCAGGAGCAGTACGTTTTGATGCCGTGTCCGTCGGACCCACGCGGCCACACCACGGTGAGGCACGTCTCGGAGGTGCGGCTGCGCGGCGCGTGGGCCAACGGCCTGGCCGCGCCCGTGGTGGGGGGCCTCATGGCGGGCGTGCCGCGCGAGGCGCTCGAGCGCCTGGCCGCGGCCTTGCGGTCGGAGCAGCAGCAGGAGCGGCAGCAGCAGCAGGAGCGGCGGCAGCAGGCGGGCCGGAGGCGCAGCGCTGGCGGTAAGGAGGTCCCCTCGCCCGAGTCGTGGGGCGGGGCTGGGCTGTTTGGCGGCGCCGCCGCGCCCGCGCCCGGCGCCGGCCTTGGCGCCCGAGACGGCGACCCGCACGGCCTCTACGCCGCCCTCGCCCTCGACCCCCGCGACCGGCCCGCGGCCGAGGCCGTCCGCGCCGCCTACCGCCGGAGGGCCGCGCTGCTGCACCCGGACGCCAACCTGGGCGCCGCCGCCGCCGACGCCGGGCGCGCGCGCGCCGAGTTTGGCCGCGTGGCGCGCGCCTACGCAGTGCTGTTCGACGACGCGGCGCGGCGGGCGTACGACCGCGGGGAGTGGCGGCCCGCGGAGGGCGAGGAGGACCTGTGAGGGGGACGGGTCGCCTCGGAAGGCGTGGGCGTCGCCGGCGCCGATCAAGAGCGGCGAGCGAGCACAACATCTATCGATCTCTTTCACACACTAAACCTTGCTTGTCTCGCACCTGTAGCACACGCACACATACGCAGTCCTTAGGCTTGCGCGATAAAATCCACCCCCGCTTGCAATCCCTTTTTGCGCGCAACCCTCTCTCTCGAAAGAAGGCGCAGGGAGCGAGGGCAAGCCAGCAAGATGTCCGGCGTGGCGCGCGGCCGGCTAATGGAGGAGCGCAAGGCGTGGCGCAAGAACAAGCCGTTTGGATTTCACGCGCGGCCCGAAACCAACGCGGACGGGTGGGTTTTGGTGTTTTTTTGAAGCGGAGGAGCAAGAGGGAGACTGGGAGGCGACGCGCGCGCAGGGCACTCAAAGCACCATCATCGACAGCGCCTCGGCAATGCGTGGCGCTTCTGTGCGCGCGCGCCCCTCGCAGAGCCGACGGATCGGTCTCCTTTTCGCGACGCCGCGCGCCCCCGCCGCCGCCGGACGACGACCACGCTCCCCGCTCACGCTGCCGCCGCCGCCGCCGCCGCCCGATCGCTCGGAAAAACAAACTCTCAACAGCTCCGTCAACCTGATGATCTGGAAGTGCTACATCCCGGGCAAGGTCGGCACCGACTGGGAGGGCGGCTTCTACCCGCTGACGCTCGAGTTCTCCGAGGACTACCCCTCAAAGCCGCCCAAGTGCAAGTTCCCCGCCGGGTTTTTCCACCCCAACGGTGAGCGGGAGGGGGAGGGGACCGTTTTTTGCGACCCACTCTCGACAAACGTTTCCACGCCAAACCCAATTGTTGATGTCTCTCAAGCACCAGCCACCACACGACACAAACGCGCCGCAACTCACTCACAACAAAACCAATCGAAACTCAAAATCGCAAAACAAAAACAACAACACCAACCCAACAACAGTCTACCCCTCTGGCACCGTCTGCCTGTCGATCCTCAACGAGGACGGCGGCTGGAAGCCGTCGCTGACGGTGAGCCAGGTGCTCAACGGCGTGCAGGAGCTGCTGGACGAGCCCAACCCGGCGTCGCCCGCGCAGACCGAGGCGTACAGGGCGCTGACGCAGCAGCCGGCCGAGTACGCGCGGACGGTGCGCGACCAGGCCCGCAAGCACCCGCCGCCGTCGTGATCGAGGAGAGGGAGGGGCCTCTGTTTCTTGGGCGTCGGCGGCGGCGGCGGCGGCGGTAGGAGGAGGGGGGGGGCGAGAAGAGCAGAGGGGGGCGCGCGACCTCTCTCCGACGCTCAAGCTCGCCGACGCTTTCCGCGCATCTCCCCGCTCCCTCCCTGGCCACGCCACGCCTGTCCCGCACACTTCGCTACGCACTCGTACCCGTATCTCTTGAATCTGTACACAGCAAGCAAGCATTCTTGTCTTTGTCTCCACCGGACGGACGAAACGTTGCTCCTCCAACAGGCACTTTTTCTTCACTCTCCGCCTTCACTCTTCCCTCTCGCGAATCCGCGCGCACCCAACCACGTGACTGCTACGCCTCGAGCGCGCACGCCCTTGAAGAGTTGTTTGCTCGGCGGCGGGCCGCAGACAAAAACACAAAAACAGGACACGACCGCCGAGGCCGACGCCGAGGGCGCCGACGCTGACGCCGGCGCCGCGACCCCTTTCTCGCTTTTGTCGCAGACCAAGGACAACATGGACGTCACCACCGCCGAGGCCGCCGCCGAGGCGCAGGCACCGCCGCCGCTCTCCCTGTCGCGGTCGTCGCGCTCCCTGTCGCGCTCCCTGTCGTCGTACGGGGGCGACGCCGCGTCCGCCGCGGGCGACGGGCGCGACGAGCGGCACGTGTTCTGGTGGTGCCACATCGCGCGCGAGGAGCAGCAGGCGCTCGAGGCCCTGCGCGCGCTGCTGCTGCAGCGGCGGTGGCGGGCGCTGCAAGGGGCGGGCAAGGACGGCGACGGCGACGGCGACGGCGACGGCAAAGACGCCGGCGGCGACGGCGACGAGGGCGACGCCGCCGCCCTGGCCGCGCTGCCGCCCTCGCTGTCCACCGACCTGGCGCTGCTGCGCTTCCTCCGCGCGAGGTCGTTCGACCCATGGCGCGCCCTGGCAATGTACGTGGACATGGCGCGGTGGCGCGTGCGCCACCTCATCCCGGGCCGCGTCGGCGCCGGCGGCATCTGCGCCAGCAACGACGCGAGCGACGGCGGCGGCGGCGGCAGCAGTGGCGGCAACGGCGGCAGCGGCAGCGGCGTCAACGGCGGCGGCGCTCGCGCCGTCGCCGCCCCTGCCGAGGCCGACGAGGCCGCCACACACGCCGCGCTCAAGCGCCTCTACCCGCACTACCTGCACAAGACGGACCTGCACGGCCGCCCCGTGTCTTACCGCCGGCTTGGCGCGGCCGACGCCGACGCCCTGCTGCGCGAGGTGGGCGCCGAGGCCTTTCTGCGCCACCACATGCGGGCCAACGAGGCGTTCCGCGAGCGCGTGCTGCCCGCCTGCTCGCGCGCGGCGGGCCGCGAGATCGTCGCCGGCGTGGTCGTGCTCGACATGCAGGGATTCTCGCTGGCGCGCTCGTTCACCCCTGCCGTGCGCGCCTTTCTTCCCATCCTGACCGCCTACGACCAGGCATTTTACCCCGAGCACCTGGGCGCCATGCTGATCGTCAACTGCCCCGCGCTCTTCCGCTCGGCGTGGATGTTCGTGCGCCCGTTCCTGGACGAGCGCACGCTGCGCAAGGTCACGGTGGCGGGCGGGGGCGGGGCGGCGCGCGAGGCGCTGGCGTCGCTGATCCCGGCGGAGCATCTGCCGGAGGCCTACGGCGGGACGAGCGTGTGCGACGGCGTCACGGACGTGGGGCCATGGGACGACGACGAGGAGGAGAAAGAGGAGGAGGGCGACGAAGAAGGAGGAAAGCAGCGGGGGGGCGGGGCAGAGGCGGCAGGTGCGGCAGAGGCGGCAGCAGGCGAGGAGGAGGGCGAGGAAGAGGACGAGGGACGAGGAGGGGGCGAGTCCGTGGACGGCGGCGACGTCGGGCCCGCCAAAGACGACTTCGGCGACGTCGGGCCCGCCCATGACGACTTCGGCGACGTCGGGCCCGCCAACGACGACTGCTGCCGCGGCCATGGCGGCGGCAGCGCGGCGGGCGGCGGCGGCAAGGGGGCCGTGCCGATGCCGCGCCTGGGGACGGCGACGCGGACGTCGCCGGCGCGCAAGCGCGACGCGATCGGCGCGCTCTTCTCCGGCGGCAGCGGACGATTTAGCAGCGGCGGCGGCGCGACGCGCAGCAGCAGCATGGGCGGCGGCGTCGCGCGCCTGCTCGCGCTGGCGGGCAGCAGCGGCGGGGGGGGCTGCACGACAGCGGGCGCGGAGGGCGAGGAGGTTGCGGAGGCGGCGGCGGCTGCGGGCGTTCCGGCGGCGGCAGTTCCGGTGGCGGCGGTCGAGTGCTCCCGGAGCCCCCGCCACCACCTGACCGTGACCGTCGGACGCCGGCGCGACAGCGGCGACGCGTCCAGCAAGACGATCGTCTCTCCAGCCTTTTGCTCGCCGCGCGAGTCGTGGGGCGGGCTAGAGGACGACGACGGCGGCGACGGCGGCGAGGAGGCAAGCTGGTCGGAGACGGTGGCCGAGGAGGAGGAGGAGGAGGAGGCCGACGATGCGCCGGCGGCGTCGTCGTTGAGACCGGCCTCGTGGCCGCGCGTGATCGTGCTAGGCGTGTGCGCCGTGGCGTCGTCGCTGCGAGCGCGCCGCGCTGCGCTCGTGGCCGCGGCACGAGGCGGCGGGCCTTCGCGTGGCGGCGTAGGCGCCGCGCGCGCGTCGTGATTTTCTATCGCTCTCTTCCTCCTCGCCCGAACCACCCCTTTGTTTTTTCCCTCATTGCCCTGCTCCCTCGTGCAAACGCAACAACGCTCGACCTGCGAGAACCCGTGAGAGAGCCTCGGCGCGAACGCGCGCACCCAACCAAACGTTTCGTTAATGGCCGACGAGTTTGCTCTCGGCGAAGAGGAGGAGGGGGTCGGCACGCCCGACTGGCTGTCGGACGACGACGCCGACGAGTTTATGCTGCCCGAAGAGAAGCAGGGGCGCCAGCCAAAGGCGACGACGGCGGTGAAGGAGGGAGGAGGAGGAGGAGGAGGAGGAGGTGCAAGGGTGGTGCAAGAATCACAGGCGCCCGCGCATTCTCCTTCTGCGCAGGCAGCGGGCCCCGCACCTCCTCCGGCAGCAGCGACCTCGTCGTCGGCCGCGCCTGCCGGCACGACGGCCCCTCCAGCCGCAGCACCTGCAGCGTTTCCAGCCCCGCCGCCGCCGCCACCGCCGCCGCCGCCGCCGCCGCCGCCGCCCCAGATCGCAACCGCCGCCGCCGCTGAGCAGGCCGAGGGCTCGGGCGAGACCGCGCCGCCGCCCGAGATTGCCGGGGGCGAGGGCGACGACATCGGCCCGCCGCCCCCGCCCCCGCCCATCATGACGCACATGCCGGCGTCGTGGCACCAGCCGCGCCACGCGTCGCACCACGGCGTCATGGCGGGCGGCCTGGCGCCCGCGGCGGGCTCGGCGGCGGCAGCGGCAGGCGCCTCGTCGTCCGGGGGCGGAGGCGCGGCGGCGACAGCGACGACCCCTGGGCGGGGCCTGCCGCCGCCTCCGCGCGCGGGCTTTGGCGGCGGCATGCCCGCGGGCTCCTCTGGGGGCGGCGGCGCCGCCGCCTCGGGCGACCTGCCCCCGCCCCCGCCGCCGTTTGTGCCGCTTGTGCCGACGGTTTCTGCGATGGCGCGCGCGGCGCCCGCGGCCAGCGACGGCGCAGACGGCGGCGGCGGCGGCAAGGCGTTTGCCGCCGGCCATCCCGCGCCGTGGATGCCCGGGTCCCCGGCGGCCGCCGCGCCCTACCAGCCCGTGATGGAGGAGCAGCAGCAGCAGCAGCAAGCGCCCGTTGCAGCAGCAGCAGCAGCAGAAGAGGCGGCGGCGGCGGCGCCCGAGGCGGAGCAGCCTTCGCCGGCGCCGCTGGCGCCTGAAACCTCGCTCGGCCCCGGCGGCGTTGCGGTCGCCGCCAGCAGGAATCCTTGGGGCATTCCCGAGGCGGCTGAGATGGCCGTGCCGGAGGCCGCCGCCGAAGCGGAGCAGCAGCAGCGGCTGCCATTTCCTCCCGCCGCCCAGGCGTGGCCGCTGCCGGCGGCCGCGCCAGAGGAGCAGCAGGAGCAGCAGCAGCAACAGCACCAGGAGCCGCAGCAAGTGGCCCTCGTCGAGCCGGCGCAGCAGCTCGCTGCCCCCCCTCCCTTTCCTTCGCCGCCGCCGTCCGCTACCGCCGCCGCCGCCGCCGAAGGTCCCTGGGCGGTTGCGTCAAGCGGGCCGTTTGGCGGCGGCGCGGCGGCCAGGGCAGAGGCGCCGTTCGCTGGCGGCGAGGCGGAGGCTGCGTTTGAGGCGGCCGCGCCAGAGCTGCCTCCGCCGCTGCCGATCGCCGAGCCCGCCGCGGACGCGACGACGTCCTGGCAGCTCGCGGCGCAGCCCGCGCCATGGCAGCCGGCCGCAGCCCCGATGCCTTGGTCCGCTGCCGCCAACGGCGAGGCCGCGGCACCGGCGTTTGACGCCCCTGCGGCCCCCCTGCCCCCGCCCCCGCCCCCGCTGTCGGCCGCGGATGCAGCGCCCCAGGATCCTCCTCCTCCGCCACCCGCGCACGCGCCTGAGCCCCTGGCGCCCCCACCCATGGCCTTTGCCGCCCCCGACGCGCCCACGCCGTGGCAGCCAGCGGCTGCCGCCGCGCCGGCGCCCTGGCTGCCCGCTGCCGCGGCCGCCGTTGCCGCCGCCCCCTGGCCGCCGCCGACCGACGCCGCACCCTCCCAGCAGACCTGGGGCGCGCCCGACGCGCCAGAGGCCGCGCCCGGCGCATTCGAGCAGGCACCGGAGCACGCCGCGCCGGCCAAGGGCGGCGTCGAGGACGCTTTCGGCGGAGAGGGCGCGTTTGCCGAAGCTGCGCCGCCGCCGCCGCCGCCGCCGCCGCCGCCCGCGCCCGAGCAATCGCCTCAGCCGTATGCGCCCCCTGCCGCTGCCGCTGCTGCTGCGGACGGCTTCTGCCAGCCCGAGACGGCGGCGCCCCCGTGCTCCTCCTTCCCGCCCCCCGCGGCCGCTCCGCAGCCGTGGGACGCCGCGTTCCCGACAGGCGTGTTTGGGCAAGAAGAGGGGAGCAACGGCAGCGCCTTTTGGGGCGACGGCGACGGCGCCGAGCCGTTTCCGGCCGCGGGGCAGTTTGTGGGCGGCGGCGAGGAGGAGCCGCAGCAGCAGCAGGCGCCGCCGCCGCCGCCGCCGCCGCCGCCGCCGCCGCCGCCTCCTCCTGCCGCCGAGCTCCCGCCCCGGACCGGCCCGGCCCCCATCCCCATGGTCTCCTCGCTCAGCACGGGCATGGGCCCCCCGGCGGGCTCGTTCGGCTCGGCCGCGGCCGCGTCGGCGTTTGGCGGCGCCAGCGCCGGCGACGACGGGGGCGCCTCGGGCTCGCCGCGCCCGCCCTTTGCCTGGGCGCCGCCGCCGCCGCTCGCGGCCGGCGCCGCCTCGTCGCCCAAGCCACTGCCCGGCGCCCCCTCCGCAGGCGGCCGCGCGCCGCACGCGCCGTCACCGCTGGCGGCGAGCTCGGGCCCCGGCGACGCGCCGCCCGTCTGTGCCGTCGTTGTGCCGGCGGCCGCCGCGGGGGGGCCGTTTGGCGGCGGGGAGGAGGACGCTTTCGATATCGGCGGGGGCGAAGAGACGGTGGCGGCGGCAGCGTGGCCGTCTGAGCAGCAGCAGCAGCAGCAGCAGCAGCAGCAGCCTGATCATAACGGTCAGCTAGCCCCGCCGCCCCTCTTCGCGCCCGGACCGGCCTTCGGGGCGCCGCCCCCGCCCACGGCGTACACCATCGCCACCTCGAGCCCGTTCGGCGGAGGGGGCGGCGGCGACGGGGGCGAGGGGGCGGCGGCGGCAGAAGATGGCAACGGCGGCGGCGGCGGCGACTTTTCCGGCGCGGCCGCGCCTGCGCCGCCGCCCGCGTTCGAGCCTTCGCCCGCCCCGCCGCCGTCCGACTTCCCGCCCGCGACGGCCTGGACGTCCGCGGCACCCGGAGGGGGGCTGTTTGCGGGCGGGCAGGAGTCGCCCTCGGCGGCAGAGGTGTCGGCGGCGCCCGCTGCCGGCAACGGCAGCGGCGACTTTCGCACCCTTTCGCACCCTTTCGCACCCGAGGCGCAGCAGCAGCAGCAGCAGCAGGAGCAGAAGCCTCCTGCGATGGCGACGTTCCCCCCTCCGCCCGCCCCTGCGCCTTTCGGCTCGGCGAACCCCCTCGACGCGACGGACGTTGGCGCGGCCTTCTTCGGCGGCGCGGGCAGCGGCGACATTGGCGCCCCCGCCGAGCCGCCTTCTGCCGCCGCCAACGTCGCGGGCGCCGGGCCGTTTGTCTCCGCCGAGCAGCCCCCACCCTTTGGGCAGCATCAGTACGGCGCCGAGCCGTTGGAGACCCAGGCGAGCGCCGACTGGTCGACCACAGACGCGCTTGGCGAGCAGCAGCAGCAGCAGCAGCAAGAGCAGCAACAGCAGCAGCAGCCGCCGCAAGAGCAGCCCGCGGCGGCGGGCGTCGCCGATGCCTTTGGCAGCGACGGACAAGACATGCAGGAGTTACAGCAGCAGCCGAATTACCAGGCGTACCAGCAGCAGCAGCAGGCGTACGACCCCCAGCAGCAGCAGCAGCCGTGGGGAGAGCCGCAGCTGCAGCAGCAGCAGCCGTGGGGAGAGCCGCCGCACCAGCAGCAGCAGCAGCAGCAGCAGCAGCATCAGCCTTGGAGGGCAGAGCAGCAGCAGCAGCAGCAGGCGTACGACTACCAGCAGCAGCAGCAGCAGCAGCAGCAGCAAGAGCCGCCCCTGCCGCCCCCTCCATCCGCTGCCGCGTTTGGCGGCAACGGCAGCGCGGCGGCCGCCCCCCCGTTCATGCCGCCCGCGCCGCCGCCGCACCCGCCCACGGGCTTTTTCGTCCCGGGCGGCGCGGCCTCCCCCCAGCAACAACAGCCGCCGCTGGCCGACCACTGCGCGCCGCCGCCCCCGCCCCCCGTGTACGACGCGCAGCAGCTGGCGGCCCTGCTCGCGTCCCCGCCCCCGGCCACGATGGCGGACGCGCTGCGCTCGCCGCACGGCCGCCCGCCCTCGGCCGCGCTCGCGTGCATGGGCGCGGGCGGCCTCTGCGTCCTGGTCCTGCCGCGCCCGCACTCCCTGGCCGACGTGGCGCGCTCCCCCGCCGCGCCCGGGTGTGTGCAGGTGCTGCCGATCGGCGCGCTGCACGCCGCGCTGGACGCGGCCGCGCCCTGGACGACATCAGCGGCGGCGCCGCCGGACGCCGCCGCCGCGCACGCCGCCGCCGCCGCGCCGCCCCGCCACGGCGGCCCGCCGCCGGCCAGCCTGCGCGCGGAGGCCCAGCGCCTGGCCGAGGCCCCTGGGCCGCTCACCTCGGCCTCCGTGGCGCGCGACAAGGTGGCCAAGTGGGCGGCAGCCGAGGCGGAGGGGTTCGGCGATGACGGCGACGCGGCCTTCTTCGCGCGCGCGGCCGACCCGGCCGCCGCCGCCGCCGCCCACGCCGACGCCGCGCGGACCCTGTGGCGCCTGCTGGCGCTCTTGGTGCGCAACGGCGGGCAGCTGCGCCCCTCGGGGGGGTCCAAGCTGGCGGGGGCGCTGGCGGGCGGCAGCGGCGCCGACGCCGCCTCTGCCGAGCTCGCGGCCGTGCTGATGCCCGGCGGCACCACCCCTGCGGGCGCCCTGCCCCCTCTCGCGCGCCCGCAGCCCGACCCGGCCGCCTTCGAGGCCGCCGCGGCCGAGGTGCAGTCCCTGGTGCTCGCGGGCCGTCGGCGCGCGGCCCTCGAGGCGGCTGTGAGCGCGGGGCTGTGGGGCCCGGCGCTGCTGCTCGCGGGCGGCGGCGGCGGCAGCAGCAGCGGCGGCGGCGGGAGCGGCGACGCTGCCCTGCGCGACGTCGCCGCGGCCATGGCGCAGCGCGCGCTGACCGCTGGGGCGCCCTTGCGCACGCTGGTGCTGGCGCTGGCCGGCAGGCCCGAAGAGGCCGCGGCGTGCGCGGCCGAGGCGGCGGCAGGAGGAGGAGCGGGGGGCGCGCCGGCGCCGCCGTTTGGCGCGCCCCCCTTTTCGCACGCGGCCATGCCGGGCGGCGGCGGCCAAGGCCAGGGCCTCGCCGCCGCCTGGCGCCAGCACCTGGCGGTGCTGGCCTGCAGCGCCCCGGGCGCCGCCTCCGTGCCGTCCCTCGTCGCCCTGGGCGACCGCATGCTGCGCCTCCCGCCGCACCACCTGCTCCCGCCCGCCGCCGCGCACGCCGCATTCTTGCTCGCCGGCGTCGCGCCGGCCGACGTCGCCGCCGCCGCGGGCTCCTCGCGCTCAGCTGCCGCCGGCGCCGCCTCTGCCGCCGCCCCCGTCCCCCGCCTCGCGCTTTTGGGCCTGCCGGCCCCCCTGGCCTGGCCCCTCCCGGACGAGGCCTTTGCGGCCCTGTGCGCCTCCACGGCCGCATTCTATCGCACGGAGGTGTACGAGTACGCCCGCCTGCTGGCCGCCGCGGCCGGAGGGGGCGCCGCCTATTGGCCGGACGAGCCGCTCGGGGCGGGCGGCGGCGGCGGAGGCGCGCCCTCCGCGTCCCTCGTCGCCGGCAGCGGCCCTGGTCCTTGCCCCCCGGGCCCCTGGCTCGCGCTCCTGCCGTACAAGCTGCACCACGCCGCTCTGCTCGCCGAGCGCGGCCTGGTCGCCAAGGCGCTCGCCTACGTGGCGGCGGCCGACAGCCAGCTCAAGCCGCTGCTGCTGCACGCCGCCTCGGCGCCGGGCGCGCCGCCGCCGCCGCGCGCCGCGCTGGTGGCGGCGGCCGCCGCCGACGCGCTGCGCGACCGGCTGACCGCGCACGCGGCGCACCACGGCGTCAGGGGCGTCGCGGGCGCCCTGTCCGCGGGGTTCGGCGGGCCGGCGGCCGCGGGCGTCGTCGGCAAGCTCGGCCGCCTGCTCGACCGAACGCTCAACTCGGTGATGTGGGGCGGCGGCAGCGGCGGGAACGGCGGCGGCGGGGGCGCGGGGGGCGAGGGCGGCGGGGCGGGCAGCGGCGCGGGGCCGTCACGCGCGGCCAGCCAGGCCGACCTGGCCGGCATGGCGCCGCGCGCGGCGGCGGCGGCAGCGGCGGCGGGCCACACACAGGGGTCGCCCGCCGCCCGCCCGCCGCCGCCGCCGCCGCCGATGATGATGATGGCGCCGCCGCCCGGGGGCGCCGTTGGCGGCGGCGGCGGCGCGGCGCGGCCGACGCTGCCGCCGCCGCCCATGATGATGGGCCTGCCCGGCGCCGCGACGCCGCCGCCCCTTGGCGCGCCGCCCCCGCTCCTCGCCGCCCACGACCCGTCCATGTCGCACCAGCACCAGCACCAGAACCAGCACCAGAGCCAGCACCAGCAAACGGCAGCTCCTGGCAGCAGCTCAAGCTTTCCCGCTGGCGCCAGCGCCCCGGCGCCCTTTGCCCCTCCCCGCCCCTCGCAAGACGGCACGCCTCTCCCGCCTCGCCAGCAGCAACACCAGCACCAGCAGCACGCGCAGCAGCAGCAGCAGCAGCAGCAGCAGCAGCAGCAGCAGCAGCAGCAGCAGCTGCAGCAGCAGCAGCAGGAGCAGCAGCAGCAACAGCAGGGGCAGCAGCAGGTGCAGCAGCAGCAGCAGGCCGCCCCCGGCGGCCCGCAAGCGGGCATTGGCGGCTGGCTCGCCAAGGCCGTCGGCGCAAGCGTGGGCAACCTTCTGGCTGCGGCGGCCGGCGAACCCGGCGGAGGCGGCGGCGGCGGCGGCGGCGGCAGCGGCGCCAATGGCCAGGGCAGCGGCGACGGAGGCGGCGGCGGCGGCCCCGCCGTCGGGGGCGAGCGCCAGAACGAATTCTACTACGACAACGAGCTCAAGCGCTGGCGCCGCCGCGGGCACGAGCACCTCGAGGACGCCGCGCCGCCGCCGCCACCGCCGCCGCCGCCCACGGGGCCCCCGCCGGCGCTCCACCGCCCGAGCCCGCTCGGCGGCGGCGGCGGCAGCGGCAGCGGCGGCGCGGGCGTGCGCTCTCGCTACGTCGACCCGTTCGCCCCCCAGGCGGCCGCCGCTGTACCCGCTCCCTCTGCGGCCGCCCCGCCTCCACCCCAGTCCGCCCCGCCCGCTTTTGGGGCCACTCCTGCTCTGGTGGCCCCGCCTCCCACGGCCGGCGGCAGCGCGGCGGGGGCGCCACCGCCGCCGGGTGCGTTTTTTGTGCCACCGGGGGCGGCGGCTCGAGAGGGGCCCGCCGCGACGGCGCCTCCTCCAGCGGCTGCACCCGAGCCGCAGCCCTGGGACGCGCCCCCGCACGCGGAGCAAGGGCCGCCACCGCCTGTGGCGGCCGTGGCCGCGCAACCGTGGGAGCAGCAGCAACAGCAGCAGCACGAGCAGGCGCAGGCGCCGCCGCCGCCGCCGCCGCTGGGGCAGCAAGAGCCGCCGCCGCAGCAGCAGCAGCAGCCCTGGGACGTGCAGCAGCCGCAGCAGCAGCCCTGGGATCAGCAGCAGCAGCAGCAGCAGCAGCAGCAGCCGTGGGAGCAGCAACAGCAGCAGCAGCCGCAGCCGCCACCACACGAGCAGCAGCAGCAGCAGACGTGGGAGCAGCCGCCCCAGCAGCAGGAGCAGCAGCAGCAGCAGCAGTGGCAGCATGCTGCCGCCGGGTCTGCGTGGGCGCAGCCCGCGCAGGCCTGGCCCCCGGCCGCCGACGCGCAGCCGTGGCAGGCGCAGCCGCAGCCCAACAATGGCGGGTGGGGCGGCGCCGGCGACGACGGGGCCAACGGAGACGCTGGCGGCTTCACGGGGGTCACGCTGTAGTTCCACGGCCCAATCAGCTTTTCATAACAATAGATCGTTAAACAACAGATGTCTTACCCGTCTCGTGCGTTTCTTCATGGTCGGCGCGAAGCAAAAAGATGGGCCCGGGCGCCCGGCCCCTCCGCACCATCACCCGCGCACCCTCCGCTGCTGTTGCTGCTGCTGCTGCTGCTGCGGCGGCGGCCGCGCCGCGGCGGCGGGCGGCGGCGGCACCTCTGGCCTCAGCAGGACGTTGAGGGCCATCATGATCCCGCCCACGATGAAGAGGCCGTTCTTCTGCAAGAAGGTCTTCTCCGGCGGGGGCGGCCGTTGCGGGGCGCCCGTCCCGTTGCCGGCGGTGCCGTTGGCGCCCGCGGCCGCCGCGAGCTGCGCCTGCGCCTGCGCCTGCTGCTGCGCCTGCAGCGCCTGCGCCTGGCCCGGCGCCTGCGTCGTGATCGTCACCGGCGGAGCCACCGCGGGCGACACGATCCGCACCCGCAGCGCCGGCGATCGCGGCGGCCCGGCGCCGCCCTTGTCGCCCGCTGCTGCCGCCGCCTCGTCGACCCGCCGCAGCGCCAGCGCGCGGTCGCACGAGAGCGGCGCGCCGTCGGCGCGCTCGGCCTCCAGGGCCATGGGCATCCCCGCCGCGGACACGTGCACCAGCAGGACCGGGGTCGCCGCCGGGTCGTCCGAGGCCGGCAGGAGCAGCTGCGCGGCGCAACCCGCCGGCAGCGAGGCGACCACGTGGCGCGCGCGGCCGCCTGGCGGCACGCCGAGGTTGGAGGCGAGCCGGAGGGCGTAGCGGCCGTCGCCGGCGAGACCGTCGCCGCCGCCGAGCAGCGCGCGCAGGGGCGAGAGCAGGTCCCCGCCGGGCGCCCGCTCGACCGCGATCGCGCCGTCTGGTCGCGGCGCGAGCGTGCCGAGGAGCAGCTCGGGGCCTGCTCCCAAGGTGTGGTAAAAGGTGGCGTCGGCGTGGGCGCGGGCTGTTCCGGCGTGTGCGAGCAAACCAGCGAGCAAAACTGCCGCTCGCCTCATGTTGGTCTCGTGTCGTCGGGGGTGTGCGACCGATCTGAACAAGTCGAGGGACGGAGGGGTTACGAGAGTCGGAGGAGGCGACGGGAAATTAGAAAGGGCGAGAGTGTGCGTCTTCACCATCGCGTCGACGCCCCGATCAACGCCGCCGCTCGCTTGTCGTGCCGAGCGAGGGGCCACAGAACCGGCCGGCGACAAAACCATCAGAAGCACCGTCATCCTTCTTTTTACTGTTTCTTCAGCGCGTACGCGTACATCTCCGTGGTCTCCGCGTCCAGGGGCGCCAAGAACTCGCTGCGCGCCAGGATCGCGCGGGGCGGCAAGTAACCGTTGCGGTTGGACAGCCGCCAAGGCTCGGCGTCTTCCTCCTCGTCGTCGTCGCCGTCGCCGGCCCCCCCCCGTCCTCGCCGCCTCCTCGTCAGAAACGCCGCCACGCGCGCGAGCAGGCCCCCGCCGCCCCCGCCCCCTTCCTCCGGCGGCAGCAGCAGCGGCGTCGCCCCCGTCCTCAGGGAGCCCAGCGTCCCCACGCGCGCGGGCGCCGTGCAAAACTCGAGCCAGGAGGGGAGCGTCGGCGCGGGGCCGCGCAGCAGGTGGCCGCCCCTGGCGCCGGCCGGCACCGCCCAGAGGTCGGCCCAAAGCGCCGTGCCCGAGGCCGGGGCGACGAGCGCGACGCTGGGCGCGCGCTCGGCCAGCGGCACCAGGTCGGCGCTCGTGCCGACCACGGCGTACACGTCGCCCGTGCCCAGGGCGCGCACGTGGTCGCGGTCGCTGAACAGGCGCGCCTGCGCGCGCAGGGCCAGCACGCGCTCGCGCAGCGCGGCGCGCGAGACGCCCGCGCAGGCGGCGTCGGCGGCGGTGGCGTTGAACGGCAGGCCGAGCGTCTTGAGCGCGATGGCCACGAGCTCGCGGGGCGACTCGGAGAAGGCGACGCGGCCGCGGAGGGCCGGCTGCAGCAGGTCGGACCAGTCGCGGATCGGGCGCGGGGCGTCGGCGGCGCCCGCGTCGCCCCGCTCGCCTGGCGAGAGGCGTGCCCGCCCGGGCAGCAGCCGCGCCGCCGCCGCGCCAAACGGCAGCGACGCCAGCGCCCGCTCCAGGTGCTCGCGCCCGGGCCGCCGCCGCCTCTCCAGGACGGGCCGCTTGTACGCCACCAGCATCGCGCCCCAACGGTAGGGGCACGCGTACACCTCGCCCGACGCGCTCGGCGCGCCCGTGCGCGGGTCGCGCCGCGACAGGCGCCGCCAGCGCTCGGGCAGCCGGCGCCACCAGCGCGCGCGCTGCGCGCCTGGGATGGGCTGCACGAGCCCCTTGCGCACGGCCGCGGCCAGCCAGGCGTCGCCCAGGGTGACCACGTCGGCGCGCGCGGCGCTGTTCTTCTTGTCCTCCTTGGCCTCCTTGCCGCCGCCGCGGTTTGGCGACGACGACAACGACGCCCGGGCCGCCGCCGCCGCCGCCGCCGCCGCCGCCGCCGCCGCCGCCGCCGCCGCCGCCGCCGCCGACAACTCGTCAAACACGGCCCCGAGCTGCGGCCGCTGGTCGAGCGAAAAGCCGCTGTACTTTCCCAGGGTGCGCCGAAAGTCGAGCACCCACTGGGCGGGGACGGAGCCGCGCAGCGCGACAATGGCCAGGCTGACGCCGTGCTCGTACGCGAGCACCTCCTCGCCGGCCTCGGCCGCGAGCTCGGGGCGGCCAAGGGCGCCGCTGCCGCCGCCGTCGACGACGGCGCTGTCTAGAGGGGGCGGCGGCGTCGCAAAGGCGCCGCCCGGGCCGACGACGACGGTGCGGACGGCGTGGGCGGGCGGGGGCCCGAGGGCCGCGGGCGCCAGCGTGAGGAGGGCGGCGGCGGCCAGAGAGTGGCGGCGGGAGGAGGTGGTGGATGGTGTTGTTGTTCCGGCGGGTGTTGTTGTTGCCGCGGCGGGGGCGGGCGACGCATCGAGCGGCGGCGATGGCGGCGGCGGCGGTCCCGATCGCGCCGCCGCCGCCGTCTTGCTCGCGGGTTGCCTGCACGTGTGCTTCCCGGTGCTGCTGCCGATCGGACCCCTGCCCCCTGCCGTCGGGCCCCCTGCCCGCATCATCTACTCAAAAAAGGGAAGTTAGCTATCTTCCTTCTTGCTTTTGCTCGTGCTCGACAGCTTTTTGGATTTTGATGGTGTACGCCTCGCCGACACAGATCTATCGGAACGAAGCAGCAAGATGAAAACAGATCTCACTACTAGTATGTCTGCTCCTCTTTCGCCTGTGAGGCAAACGGCAATAGAGGCAGGACTCTAGACAGCAGACTCGCTCGGAACGCCCGCCCCCCTGCCTCCCGCCACTCCGCACGCATCAACGACAAAATCCCCCGCCCCGATGGTCGTCGGACGCCTCGTCCCCTGGGCGTCGTGGGACGAGTGGAACGACGCGCGCCTGTGGCTCTTCTCAGGCCGCCGACGCGCCGACGTGCGCGCGGGCGTCGACCGCGTCGCCGCGTGGCGCGTGCGCGGCCGCGTGCCGTCGGCCGTCGACGCCACCGCGGCCCTCTTGGAGGTCGCGCTCGCCGACCCGCGCGCCCCCGACATGGGCCTGGTGCCGTTCGACACGAACCCCGACCCCCCGCCTACCACCGCGACCACCGCCGTCGTCAGCGACTACGCCCTGCGGCTGCAGTACAGCGCCGCGCTCATGCGCCTCGTCAACGGCGTCGCCGACGCGCTGCAGCGCGGGCGCGTGGCCGCGCCCGTGTCGTCGCTGGCGGGCTCGGCGGGCCTGTCGCGCCTGCTGGTCGACCTGCGGCACGAGGCGGCGCACAACGGCCTGCCCGCCCTGCCCGCCCTGCGGCTCGGGTGCAGGCACGCGCTCGAGTGGCTCGACGAGCGATACTGGTCGGCGCAGGAGGAGCGGCTGCTGCGGGCGGGCGACCGCGCCAAGGGCCTGCTGTCGCGGCTGTCGGCGTCGGCGCAGGCGGCGGCGCGCAAGGAGGCGGCGGGGTCGGCGCCCGGGGCCGGCGATTTGTCTGAAGCGGAGGAGGAGGAGGCAAGCGACGACGACGAACGGGGGGCGCAGCAAGAGGGCCGCCGCGCCGCCGCCGCCGCCGCCAGGTCGGCTCGTCGAGGCGGCGGCGGCGAGGGCGCGAGCGGCGGCGGCGACGGCAGCGACGGGCTGGAGCAGCAGCAGCAGCAGCAGCAGCCGCAGCAGGAGCAGGAGGAGCTGGAGCAGGAGCATGGAGGGGCGCCTTACCGCCGCGAGGCGGGCAAGCGCGAGCGGCGGCAGATCCTGGCCGAGCTGCGCACGCTGGTGCCGCCCGGGCACGCGCCCGCCCTGGTCGGTCCCTGCCTCGACCACGAGACGCTCTTTGGGCACCAACAGGCGCACGCGGCGACGCGGTTTTCGGTCGCGGCGGGGCCATCGGCAGCGGCGACGCCCGCGGCGCCGCCGCCGCTGCCGGCTCTGCTGCGCGGATGTGACGTCGTCCTGGCCTCGCTGTTCCGGCAGTACCCGCGGCTGCGCGGCCTGCTGCTCTTTGCGGTCGCGGAGCGGCTGGTCTCGGCGGCGGCCGAGGCGACGGTGGGGGCGCCAGAGAGAGCGGCAGAAGCGGCGGCGGCAGAAGCGGCGGCGGCGGCGAGTGTGTGCGGACCCGGGAGTCAGAACTACGAGGCGGTGGCGAACGAGGCAAGAAGGAGGCACGAGACGGCGGCCACGGCCTGCGAGCACTGGGCCGGGTGGCTCGAGCGCGCGAGCGCTGCAGGCGCCGCGGGAACAGGCGGAACCGCCGCCCTGGCGGATCAGAAGGCAGCGCGCGGGCTGGGGGAGGCCGTGGCGGCAGCGGCGGCACAGACGGCGGCAGAGGCAGAGGCGACGGCGGCGACGGCGGCGGCGGCGCTGCCAGCGCAAGCGGGTGTGGCGTGCGAAAGGAACCTTCGCGCGTGGGTGGACTCCGCGGGTCGCATCAACGCGGCGCTCGCGCGGGCAGGGGCCGCGCTCGCTGCCGAGCAAGCGCGGGCGGCGGCGGCGGAGGCGGCGGCGGCAGGCGCGGCGCAAGCCGCAGCAGCAGCAGCAGCCCTCGCGGGCGCCCGATCCTTGGACGCGGGGCCGTGGCGGCGGGCCGAGGGGTGGTGGCCCTGCGCTATCGGGTACGTGCCCAGCGCGCACGACTCCTGTGGGACCCTGCCGGAGCTCGACCTGCCCGTCGCCCCCGCCCCCGCCACAAACGCTGCCGCCGCTGGACTCCCGCCCGCCGGTGCCTCGCCGGCGCACGCGGCGGCGCGGCCCGCGTCGGCGGCCGCGGCGGCGCCTTGGGGGCAAGACCCGGGAGCGGCCGCAGCAGCAGCGGCAGCAGCAGCAGCCGCGCAACCGCTTCCGGACCCCCTGGCCGACGTGCTTGCGGCGCCGTGGCCGGGGGAAGGGGACGAGGATGGGGGCGATCAGGGGGGTGAGGAAGAGGAGCAAGGCGGCGGCGGCGCGTTGAAGCGGCCGCGCCTCGAGAGGGGCGGCGGCGGCGGCGGCGGCGGCGGCGGCGGCAGCGGCGGCGGCGGCGGCGGTGGTGGCGGTAGCGGCGGCGGTGGCGGCGGCGGCGAAGCGGGTGAGGCGCCCGAGGGAGCCGACGACGCGGGACCGGCAGTCGCGAACGGCGGAACGCCTGCGGACGTCGCCGAGGGCGGCGTGCGCCTCGGCGTGTGGGACCTGAGCTGCGAGGACGCGGCGCGGCTCGGGGGCACCGTGCAGCTGCTGATGTGATTTTTTGCAAAGCGGTTTTCAAGGGGGGCGAGACGCTCGAGCCATTCGCTCCCTTTTGCTTGATCCTCCTTTCCCTCCCTCTGAGGTTGATGACGTGGTCTTCCCCCTGTTGATTGAAATCAGCTCGTTTCTCGGGGCCCAGGCGTCCGCCGTCGTCTCGACCGACCCTTGAAACGGCAAATAGCTCCTGAAAATAGGCGCACAAGGAGAAAGGAGAAGGGCGCGGCATGGCCGACCCTTGGCAGGATCACGTCGCGTGGGTGGCGACGCCGGCGCCCGCCTTTCACGTGTCGTCCACGCTCCAGCCCGCGAGCCACCACGAGCAGTGGCAGCCACAGCGGCAACGGATCGGACCTCAACCGCCGCCGCCGCGGTCGTTGTCGCCGCCGTCTGCGGCCCTGTCGCTGTGGCTGCCGCCCGCGACAACCACGAGCGCCCCGGCCCCCGCCGTAATCTCGCGAAACTACGCCGAGGACACGAGCGACTTCCGCCGTCTGAATTCCAGCCAGCTGAAGGCGCTCGCGGCGGCGGCCGCGGCGGAGAACCCGGGCGACTCGGCGCTCGAGCTCTTGCGACTGCGGCATCGGCACGAGCGCGAGCGCGAGCGCGCGCCCTGCGGCTGCCTGGGCTTTTGCCGCAGCCCCTCGTTGCTGTGCGTCGCGGGCGCCGACAAACATGAAGATGAGCTGGACGACGAGGCGCGCGTCGAGGCGTACCTCTGCGCGTGCCCAGACATGTCGCACTCGGCGCAGGGCGCGGCCGTCGTGTCTGCCCTCTGCCGCGCCTCTGCCGGTGCAACGGGAGCTCGCGACGGGCGGGCGGCGCTCGTAACCGCGCTCGTCCTCATCGCGGCGCTGGTGGGCGGCCTCGCGGCAGGCGCAGCAGTCGCTTCGACCGCGGTGGCGTACGGGCAGGCGACGGCTCGAGCCGCCACACGGGACGCGTACGGCAGCCCCGCAGTGTGGACGTCGACGCTCGTGGCGGCGCTGGGGGCCGCCGGCGTGAGCCTGGGCCGCGTCCTTCTGGGGCTGTCGGCGGCGGCGGCTGTGCTCGCGTCGGCGCTCTCGGGCTTTCCGCTGCCGTCAGCGTCGCTGTTTCCTTCTTCTTTGACCAGTTCTGGGGGTGACGCTGACCAAGATGACGATGATGTGGCCGGCGCTCAACAGCGGCAGGACAGGTCCGGGACGTACAGAGGACGCGGCCAAAGCAGCGAGACGCGGCGCGACGCCCCGACGGGCTGGGCGGCCGCCGCATTGCTCTTTGCGGCGTCGCATCTTGCAGGGTTGGCCGCCGCGCCTGCCGAGGCCGACCTCGGCGCGCGGACCCCACCGGCGCGCGTGCCCTACCTCTGGCACGGAGCCACGGTCGCCCGCTGCGCGCTGTCTGGGGTCGGGTGGGCCGCGTGCTGCGTGGCGCTCGCGCGGCGTGTGTTTGCGGGGGAGAGCGCCGCGCGGCGTGGACGGGCCGCGGCCTGGCGCGCGGCCCTGTCTGCGCGAGGTCTCGTGTTTGGGGCGCAGCAGCAACAGCACCTGCAGTCGCGGCGGCAGCCGGTGCAGTGGGCGTGACAGGGTCGCGACGACGAGAGTGGTGGGGAGGCTGGCAGAGGGGGCCGAGGTTGTTTTGAAGAGCACGCATGAAATATGGAGCGGAAAAACAATCGAGCTCAAATTTCACTCGCCCGGACAGTCACGTGCGCGGCCGCCGCCGCCGCCGCCTTGCCGCCCCCCCCCGCGCCCGAGAGCGATTTGGACCGCGGTTTTGATAACACAGGGGTGTTACAACGCCCGGACCGTCACGCGCGCCGCCGCCGCCGCCGCCGCCTTGCCGCCCACTCCTGCGCCCGCGGGCGACGCAGCTTGCTCCCTCGCGCCGCCCTCGACGACAACCCCCCCGCCCCCGCGCACGGGCACGGGCGTCGCCACGCGCCCCGACCACATCGCCTGCACCACGGGCGACGGCTCCAAATGCCAGGTGGCCTGCGCCTCGAGGGGCGCGCGCGCAAAGCCCCGCGGCAGCCCCGCCGCGGCAGCAGCGGCGGACGCCGCGCCCGCGGCGCCGTCGGCCCCGGCACAAACCGCGCAGAGCAGCGAGTTGACCTGGCCGGCGCACTCGCGAACGATAAAGTGAGCGCCCTCCAAAAAGACGGACGGGCAGCGCAGGCGGCGCGCCAGCCGCTCGCCGAGCGAGGGCGCGGCCAGGAGGTCGCGGCGGCCGTGCAGCACCAGCGCGGGGAAGCTCGAGCGACGGATGGCGCGCGCCTCGTCCTCGGACAGGCTGTGGCGCCAGCAGGCGCGCAGCTGGCCGCTGAATCCGTGCGCCGGCTGCGAGCTGCTGCTGCGGACGAGGTACTCGCGGCGCAGCAGCTCGAAGCGGCGGACAATATCGGCCGAGGGGGGCGGCGGCGGCGGTGGCTGCCCGGCCGCCGCTGCTGCCGCCGTCACTGCTGCTGCTGCTCCGCCCCCGACGCCGCCCAAAGCGCCCTCCTTCTCCTCCTCCGCCGCCTCCTCCTCCGCCTCTTCCTCCCCGGCCTCCCGGCCCGGCCCGCCGTGCTGGTGCCTCTGGTGATGCGGCACGGGCGCGCGCAGCGTCCGCCGCGCAAAGTGCATCCCGAGCGTCGCCTCCGCCGCCGCCTCTGGCGACCGCGCCAGCGCGATGCACGCGGCCGTGCGCAGGCCGCGCAGCGAGCGCCACGGGATGGTCTCGACCCCGCCGCCGGAAGCGGAGATGACCGTCAGCGACGCGACGGCGTGGCGCCGCGGGTCCGGCGCAGAGGCCACCGAGGCGGCGAGCTTGGACGCGACCATGCCGCCCATGCTGAAGCCGACGAGGTGGACGGGGCGCGCCAGCCTCCCGCCGCCCGAGGCCGCCGCCGGGCGCCACCACCCGAGGTCCTCGCAGACGCGCCGCGCGTCGGCCGCCATGATCTCGGTCGAGTAGCGCGCGGCCTCCCTGGGCGCGTCGCTGCTGCCGCAGCCGCGGTTGTCGAGGGCGGCGACGACCATGGCCGCGAGGGGCGGCGGCCGGCGGCCGCCGCGGGCGAACGGCCCGGCGCCGCCGCCGGCGGGCGCGACCAGGTCGGGCACCGTCCAGCGCCACGCCGAGGCGCCGCACGCCAGGCCCATGATCAGCAGAACGCGCGGCCGCGGGTCGTCGTCCACCGGGTCGTCCGCGGCGGCGGCAGAGGCGGCGTCGGCGTCGGCGTCGGCGTCGGCCGGGGTCTGCGGCGCCCCGCTGCCGGCCCCGCCGCCGCCGCCGCCGCCGCCGCCGCAGATGCCTCCGATGCTGCCGCTGCTGCTCCCGGCGCCGGCGGCGTCGTCGTCGTCGACGGCCGCGCCGCCAGAGCTCTGCGCGAAGAATCCCGCGGCAGACCAGCACGGCGGGCGGGGAACGGCCCCCGCGCGCCGCTGCAGTCCTAGGCGTTTGGCCTCGCGGAGCCCGTGAACCTCGTAGTACAGGCGCGCTTCGTCGTCGGCCGTGGCGCGCGCGCGCAGCGGGCGCGCGTGCTCCCAGTAGTGGTTGGACGGCGGCGGCGTCGGCGGGGGCGCAGCGCGGCGGGGGGGGGAGGGGGAAAAGGTCGGCGCGGCGGCGGGCTCGGCGGCCGCCGCCGTGGCGTGCGACGGCGACGGCGGGCTGCTGCTGCGGCTGCTGCTGCGGAGGTCCCGGTCGGTGGCGCCGGTCGGTGCAGCGGCGGCTGTCGTCCCCCTGCGGCGGCGCGGGCCGGAGCTGTCTGCGGCCAAGCGACCTCGCAAGAGCGGCGCGGAGAGGAGGGCGGGGGCGACGCGCAAAGGCGGGAGAGCGCCGTCGCCGTGGTCGTCGTGAGTCGTCGTGCCGTCGGTGGCCGCCGCCCCCGCCGCCGCGGGCCCGCCGAGAACTGAGAACTGGGGCTGCTTCATTGCGAGGCGCGCTTCATGCGGATTGGTCGGCCATATGGCGCGGAGAAAAGTGGCGGGGCGGAATGCGGGGGGAAGCCCTGAGAGCGTGGGAAAACGAACTGTTTTCTTCGTTCCTGCGGGCTCTTGCGCGTCGCGGAACGAGGGGGGGGATCACGAGCTATCAGGACTACAGTAGTTGAAAATTCGGGATTGGGGCTCCGTGGTTCGAGAAGTGGTGGAGGAGGAAGGAGGTTGGCGCCGCTGCTTTGTCTCGAACGAGCGCCCCCACGTGACGCGGCGCGCTCCGACGACGACGACGAGGCGTGAAACACGGCGCGGGGCCGTCGTCGCTCGTCGTCCTCCGCCAAGCAATGAAGGCTGCCCGGCCCACACGACCGACCCCGATCGCACTCTCGCCCTCCTCACTCCTCTCTCTGTTTCCCGCGTCCACACGCAACCTTCGTCGCTGACTCGAAAGCGCACCACTTGCGCTCTAACCCGCCACACAGCTCCCCTCTGTCCTTTCAAAACCTGCGCTTCAGAATGCCCGCCTGCCGGCGGTGACCCCCTTGTAGCGTGCGGGTCGCGCGCCGCACGTCACTCTCTCTAGTGCGCGGGTGAAGGGCCGGGCGGAAGGAGACGCGAGAGAGAGGGAGGGCGCTCTCCGCCCTCCCCTTCTCCTCACCCACATCCGCGTGACCTTCGGTGACGCGCTCCAACATGGAGTTCCAACAGGGCGAGGGCAGCCTCTACTCGACGCTGGCCGTCGACGTCTCGGTGCGTTTCTGCGCCGAGAGTGCGAATCGCGGGGGGGGGGAGGATTGGTTGCGCCGTGCGCCGAGCGAGCGTCGTCGTCGTCGTTGCGCGCCCCGCCCCGGCGTGCTCGTGTGCGGGGCCAAACGCGCTCGACCCGAAGCGCAACCCACACAAGATGTTTGCTGACAAGGAGGCTCCGACGTTCGCACTCCTACAAACAATTAATACAGGCGTCCGCGGACGAGATCCGGCAGGCGTACATCCGCCTCGCCAAGGAGTGGCACCCGGACCGCCGTGGCGCCTCGACGAGCGGCACGCCGCCGCCGCCGCCGCCGCCCGCGCTGGCGGTCGCGGCGGCGGCGGCGGCGGCGGCGGCGGGGGCGCACCCCCAAGCGCCCCCGTCCGGCGCGCCCCCGATCATCTTGCCCCCGGCGCCGGGTGATTATGAGCAGCAGCAGCAGCAGAAGGAGCAGCAGGAGGAGCAGCAGCAGGAGCAGCAGCAGCACGAGGAGCAGACGCGAGCAGCGGCGGCGGCGGCGACCGCAGAAGCAGCTGCAGCGACCCATGCCGCCGCCGCCGCCGCCTCGGCAGCAGCGGCCGCGGCGGCGGCCGCGCGGCACGACGAGGACGCCCGCGCGGCCGCCCTCCGCCGCTTCCAGTCCATCCAGGCCGCGTACGAGACGCTCATCTCGAGCGAGCGCCGCCGCGCGTACGACCTGGGCGTGCTGCACCTGCTGGACGCGCGCGACTACCTCGAGCGGTTCGCCGACCTGGCGCTGACGGCGTCGGGCCTGGACCTGCCGAGCCCGCCCGCGCTGCTGGCGCCGGGCTCGGCGTCGTCGTCGGCGCTGGCGGCGATGGCGGGCGGGGCGGGGGGCGGGGGCGGGGAGGGGCGGCGGCGAGAGCGGGCGGCGGCGGCGGCGGCGGGCGGCGGCGGCGGCGGCGGTGGCGTCGGCGGCGGCGGCAGCAGTGCGTTTGGAGGCCTCCGCTCGCGCAGCGCTTCGACGTTTGCCTCGCCGCCGCCGCGTCTGCCCCCCGCGCCCACGGCCGGCGGCGGCGGCGGCGGCGGCGGCGGTGGCGGCGCGGCCAGGCCGTCTCCCCTCGCGGTCGGCGGCGGCGGCGGCGCTGGCGGCGGCCCCGGCGGGTGGCCTTGCCGCAGCACCGCGGCCACCCCGCCGCCGCGCCTGCACCACCCGGACCGGCACGCCCAGCACCCGCGCGGGCATCATCACCATCAGGGGCAGGCGCAGGGTCACAGCAGCCGCCGCAGCTCGAGCGCGCCCTCGTCGCCGCGGCGCGGGCGGCGGGACCGGGAGTCAGCGGCGGCGGCGGCGGCGGCGGCGCTGCTCGCGCGCGCGGGCAACCGCAGCGCCAAGGAGCGCGAGAGCGCCTCTGTCGCCCCGCTGGGCCCGCGGCCCGCGGTGGTCATCCCCATTCTCCCCTCGAGCTCGACGGCAGGAGAGGGGACAGCAGCGACTGCAACAACAGCAACAGCAGCAGCAGCAGCAGCAGGAGGAGCGGTGGCAGGAGGGCGAGGAGGAGGAGCGGCCGCGGACCCGCCTCTCGCCAAAGGAGCAGCCGCAGGCGCGGCCGCGGTCCCGTCGCCCCTGAGGCGACCGACGGTCGGCAACCTGGCGGGCGGCGGCCCGACCTCGTCGGCGCCCTCGTCGTCGGCCACGGGATCGCCGACGCGCGCCCGCACGCTGGCCGCGGGCACTCGCCTGCGGCTGTCCTCGCCGTCGCCGTGGGAGCGCGCGCGGTCGCGGACGCCGCCGCCGCCGCAGCAGCACCAGCAGTCCTCCTCCTCCTCCTCGGCCGGCTCGACGTCGTCCGTCCACTAGAACAGGCGCAGCTGGCGGTTTTTCCTAATTCGGAGCAAAAAGGGATTTCTTTCTCTCCGTTTGTTTCTCCCTTGCGGGGGGGCGGGGACCGGAGGCGTCTGGCCGGGGGGGCACACTGAGCGCGCACACGCAGCCGACCTCGACGGCCTCTAATCGCGCGCCCCAGGCGTTGCACACCTACCTCCCCTCCCTGCTGTTTTTGTACTCGAATCAAATAACCAATCACCTCAACAACGATTGGCGCTCTTCACCATAAGGTGTGTGCAACAGCAACTCGAAATAAACAAATTGGCGCGTCGCTTGCAAACGACGACGGTTCCGAGTTCGGTCACGGAACGTCAATCACGCGCTCCTTGAAACCTGAGGCCCAGGAGCAGGGCCGTGGGCGCTCACTTCAGCGGTGCGACACACGCACATCTCGCGACCACCAACGGACCTCGGCATCACTTGTGTACCCTCCCAATCAAGCAGAGACCCTCGCTCCCTCCCCCTTCCAATCCAAATCACATGGATCGCGACGACGACGCGCGCGCCCCTCGCCGCCTCGCGGTCCTGTCGCGGCACTTGACGGCGTCGTCGTCGCCCCCCTCTGGCTGCGCGGCCTGCTGCGGGGGCGGCGGCAAACCAACCACAGCGCCGACGCCGGCGCCGACGCCGACGCCGACGGTCGTCCCGCGAGCCGACGGCACCCAAGACGGGCACCGACAGCACCACCAAAAACCGCCGTGCGTCATCGACGTGTCGGACGAGGTCCGCGACGCCCTTGCCCGCAACAGGCCCGTCGTCGCCCTCGAGTCCACCATCATCTCCCACGGCATGCCGTTCCCGCGCAACCTCGAGACCGCGCGCGCGGTCGAGGCCGCTGTCCGCGCGGCCGGCGCCGTGCCCGCCACAATCGCCGTCATCGGCGGCCGCTGCGTGGTCGGGTGCTCCGACGCCCAGCTCGAGCACGTGGCCCGGGCCGGGATGGCCGGCAAGGTGCGCAAGGTGAGCCGCCGCGACCTGCCGTACGTGATCGCGAAGGGGGCCGACGGCGCGACCACCGTCGCGGCCACGTCGCTGCTGGCGGCGGCGGCGGGCATCACGGTCTTTGCCACAGGCGGCATCGGCGGCGTTCATCGCGGCGGCGAGTCGACCATGGACGTGAGCGCCGACCTGGACGAGATGGCGCGCACGCCCGTCATGGTCGTGTGCGCGGGCGTGAAATCCGTGCTGGACATTCCCCGCACGCTCGAGGCGCTCGAGACGCGCGGCGTGGCCGTGGCGACGCTGGCCAGCGACGAGTTTCCCGCATTTTTCTCGGCGCGCTCCGGGTCGCCGTCGCCCCTGCGGCTGGAGACGGCGCGCGAGGCGGCGCAGCTGGTGGCGGCGCAGAGGGCCCTGGGCCTGCGGTCGGGGTCGCTGCTGGCCGTGCCGATCCCGCCGGCTGCCGCCGAGGGGGGAGGAGGGGGTGGCGGAGGCGGCGGCGGCGGCGGCGAGGCGGTCGAGCGCGCGACGCGCGAGGCGCTGGCCGAGGCCGAGGCGCAGGGCGTGGCCGGCGCGGCCATCACGCCCTTTCTGCTGGAGCGCATCCGCTCCAAGACCGGGGGGATGTCGCTGGACGCCAACGCGCGGCTGGTCGTGAACAACGCGCGGGTGGCGGCCGAGGTGGCGCGGGAGCTTTGCGCGATCCGGCGGGAGCAAGGGTGGGGGGGCGGCGTCGGCGCCTTTTCTTCTTGAACTGGCGGACCTCTCCAACTTGTTGATCATCCATCACCTCATCGCGCCTACTGCGCGCCTCGCTCCCCTCTCTCTCCTCGCCAGATATCTGCTCTCGAGAATGACGCGCGCGCGTTCTTTGCACCCCCAACTGCAGATTTGAAAGGGATTCATCGGCAAACGGGAGGCCTTCTCGCGCGGCGCGGGGCGGGCGAGCCTAGGCCATGAGCGCGCGAGGGTCGTCGCCGCCGCAAGACAGGAGGAGGGGCGGCAGGCGGCGAGGAGGCGGTGCCGGGGCCGCTGTCAGCGCTCTCCTCGTCGCCGCCGCCGCGAGCGCCTGCGCCGCCGCCGCGGCCGAACCGATCAGCGCCGGAGGCAACGACGTCCTGGCTTCCCTGCTCGCCCTGGCCGACGGGCTCTACAACCACCAGGACCTGTCCGCCGTCGACGCCTACTGCGATGACGACGTCCTCGTGCACGTTGAGTGTACTTGTCATTCTGCGCCTCTGGAACGCCGCCCGCTGTCGCCGCGCTCGCCCTCGTCCCCCGCCATTTTTGCCCCAGGGTGCCTGTCTTGGGCCAAGGCAGGCACCCTGAGGCGCGTGGAACACAGAATCCTGAACACCCGCGACCCGTCACTCCGAACGCAAAAACAAAAACAAAAACATACAAACATAAACAAACCAAACCAAAAACCACAGGGCGACGGCCTGTGGCTGCCGCGCGTCGACTTTGCGGGCGCGCGCTGGCTGCGCTCGATCCACCGCGAGTGGTTTGCCGCCTACTCGGGCTGGTCATGCGAGGTGGTGGCGGCGGCGCTGGGGACGCCGGTGAGCGTCGCCGCCGCCGTCCGGGACCGGCACGCGGCGGAAGAAGACCAACAGCCCGGAAACTGGGGGCGTCGCTGGCCAGTTTGGCGAGCGAACGGTGACGGCGACGGCAGTGACGACCACAACCGGCCCGGCCCTCAAAACGGCGGCGCCAAGTACGTCTCGGCCTTTGCCCTCTTCCGCTGGGAGGCCACCAACACGGCCCCCTACCGCGGCGTCGGCCCGACCCTCCGCAGGTCCGAGGCGTGGGGCGTCATCGAGGCGGCGCTGTGGGCGCCCGGCTCCAAGCAGGCCGCGTCGGGAAGGGCCGTCGCCGCGCTGACGCTGCGCGACTCTGGCTTCCTCGAGGTGCGCGAGGCGTCGCTGCAGCGGCCGCAGCCGTCGTTCCCGCTGCGGGGCGCGCTGGAGGCCGACCTGCGCGCGTCGCCCGAGTGGGTGCCCTCGGCGTCGCTGCGGCAGGGCGCGGCGGCGCGGCTGACGGCCGTGCTGGCGTCGCTGGCCGTCGGCGGCGGCGGCGGCGGCGGGGCCGCGCGCATGGCCGCCGTCGCTGGCGCCATGGCCGACGGCTGCGCGGACGGGGTCGTGCTCGCCGACGGCACCGACCTGTGGGGCCCGCGCGCCCCGCCCGAGGCCGGCAAGGGCGCCGTGGCCGCGTGGCTCGCTTTGTGGGCGGAGCAGCGCGGCGTCGAGCGCGCCGAGGTGGCGGCCAGCGCGGCGGCGAGCACAAGCGACAAGGTGTTCGTGTCGTTCCGGCTGGCCGTGCCGGCGTCGCCCGACGACGACGACGACGGCGGCGGCGGCGGCGGCATGCATGGGGGCGGTGGTGGTGGTGCCGGTGGGCGCGGTGTCGGGAGGACGGCGGGGGTGGCGGCGGAAGCGGCGGCAACAGCAACAATAACGACGGCGGCGGCGGCCCCGTTGCCGCCCCAAAAGCGGCAGCGGCAGCGGCGGCGGCAGCGGCTGTGGCCTCCGTCGCGGGCGGCGTACGTCGAGGGCGTGGCCGTGGGCGTCTACGACGAGGCCGGGCGCATCGCGCGCATCGTCCTGTTCCGCAACGGCTCGCCGAGCGAGACACGCGCCGAACTGATTGGCGGCGGGGGTTATTATTCCTCGCGCTTGGCGCTTGGGGGCAAGTCCGCCGACGACCAAACGGCGGCAGCGATCGTCGCCTAGCCTGTCCGATGCTTCTTTTTTTGCAATGTGAAATCATTTGACTGACCCCTTAACGGAAGGACACCAACGACCCTAGTGCCTGCCGCTGCGCTGCCGCTGCCGCTGGGGCGCCGGCCCCGCGTCCTCCATCTCGTGCTCGTACTCGAGCTCGACGTGGCCGCGGCCGCCGCCGGCGCCGGCGCCGGCGCCCCGCGCCGGCCGGCGGCGCCCGGCGGCGGCGGCGGCGGCGGCGGCGGCACCCTCGCCCGCCGCCGGTGCCCCCTTCTTCTTCTTGCCGTCGCCCGCTGCCGCCGCCGCCCTGGCCGCCGCCACCGCCGGGTTCTTGCGCGCCGCGGGCGCCTCGGCCCCCCGCAAGCGCTTGCCGCCGGACTTGTCCGCTGCTGCTGCTGCCGCTGCCGCCGCCGCCGCCTTTTCTTCGTCCTCGTCCTCCTCGTCCTCGCCGTCCTCGTCTGCCGCGCCGCCCATGTCCTCCAGGTCCCCGTCGCTCTCGTCGATCGGCACGTCGTCTTCGTCGTAGTACTCGATCTCCTCCTCCGCCTCCTCCTCCATGCCGTCCTCGCCCTCGTCCTCGAACTCGTCCTCGACAAACTCGTCCGCGGCCAGGGGGTCGGCGGCGCCCTCCTCGTCCTCGGCCTCGCGCTCGCCGCCCTCCTCCTCCTCCTCCTCGTCCTCCTCCTCCTCCTCCTCCTCCTCCTCCTCGAGCTCCACCTCGTTCTTGTCCAGCACCTTCTCGTACTGCTTGAGCGGGAAGTTGTAGATGTCGCCGTACGTGCCCGACTGCAGGCGCTGCAGCAGCTCCCGCTCAATCGACGCCTCCAGGTTGGCCGCCGTCTCAGCCTTTGCCTCGCGCCGCTTGTCGCGCTTCTCCGTCCGGCTCGCCAGCGGCACCAGCGTCGGCCGCGGCCGCAGCGCCAGCTTGCGCACGCGGATGAGGTACTGCGCGATCTTGGTCAGGCGCTGCTTGTTCTTGTGCATCAGAAACTTGGGCCACCCCTCCTCCTCGCACAGGTGCTGCCCGACCTGCGCCAGCGCGGCGGCGTAATTGCGGCGCAGCCGCACGCGCTGCCACATCTTGAGCGGCGTGTGCGCGCGCTCGACCGTCTTCATGTACAGGTAGCACCGGCCGTCGTGCTCGCGCACGGTGGCGTACCGCGAGTTGGCCAGCGGGCACGAGGAGCGGTTGCACAGGCCCGTGACGTTGTACTCGTTGCGGCAGAAGGCCTGCGTCTCGGTCGCCTTGTGCGTGCCCTGCAGCTTTGTGCGCGCGCGGTACGAGCAGTGGTCGTGGTTGATGACCTGCCAGATAATCTCGTCGTTCTGCATCTTGGCCGGGTTGACGGAGGGGTGTTGTTGGTTGTGGGTGCGTCTATGGCCCTCCTCCTGCTTGCGGGCGAGACGGTGACCCGAGCGGACCCCGACCGAGCGGCGACGGCCGGAGGAGAGTGGGCGCGCGGCGGCGGCGGCGACTGAAGCGGCGGCGGCAGCCGCTCTTTGTTGTGGGCGCGCGTGCGCCGCGAAGCGTTTCGCGAGGTGCCGGGGCGGGCAGGAGGTGCTATTGGTCGCGCAAGAACGAGACGCGCGCGCGCCACAGCCTCGTTGCCTTTTGCTCGCCGATGGTGTGCGGGCGAGTGGCAGGAGTCGGCGCAAACTGATGCGGCGCGTGTGGGGCGCGGAACGAGCAAAGCTGGGTGTCGCTGAGGCGGCCTTGATGATGAGATTCAAGTTCGGGATTCGGGGCGAGTCGTTCATGTGAGGTTGCAGGGGAGGGACTCTCGCGTTTTGGCTCCTGTCCCTCCTCTCTCACTCCCTCTCTCAAACGCGCCCTCTTCAAATCTCCTCGGAATCTGGGCAATTGCTGAGACATGTGTGTGTGTTACAGCCCCCACGGCCTCACGCGACCACGGCGCGCGTCGACCAGACCACATCGATCACGCGGCCGCTGCCGGTGCCGCCGCCGCCCCCTCCGCTTCCTCCTCGGCCTCGCCGCCGCCGCCCTTCCTCCTCTTGCGCCGCTGCCGCGCCTCGCGCATCTTCTCCACCGCCTCGTCCCAGTCCACGTACGTGCCGGATCCCTGCTCGTCGAAGACGAGCCACCCGGTCATCAGGTTGAGCAGCAGCCGCGGCCGCAGCAGCCGCCCCTCGGTCAGGAAGAGGCCCAGGCGCGGGCGCAGACGCTTGAGGTGCGCGTCGCGCAGCCTCGGGGACGGCACGGCGCACACGCCGCCCGGGTTGTCCGCGGACGGGCCCACGCCCTGGAGGCAGCACGCCGACGCGATGGCCGCGGGCAGGTGGTAGTTGGCGTCGTGGATGAGCACCTCGAGCCACCGCGGGAGGGAGAGCGTCGCCGACGCGCTGACAAGGCCGCGGGTGTAGTCGTAGCAGCCACCCTCGGCGGCCGCGCGCGCCGAGGTCGGCCGGCGCGTCCAGACGGCGTGCGGGCCCGTGCGCTGCGCCAGGGCCAGCACGGAGGTCCACATGTGGAAAAACATCCAAGGCCCCAGCCAGGCGACGGCCCAGCCCCCCAGGCCCGAGCAGCCCGGGCCGACCACGGCGGCGCCAAAGCGCGCGAGCGCGGGCCACGCCGCGGCGACAAAGAGCATGGGCGCGAGCCACCCGCGCATGGCGGCCATGCGCTGCGCCCCGTCCCAGCGGCGCAGGTCGAGGGCGTCCCAGCCCCGGAACCACGCGACCAGGCTCGGGCCGAAGAAGCGCAGGGGGGTGGCGCGCAACAGGCGGTGCGCGCGGCGGTGCGCGGGCGCAAAGCCGGACAGCCGTTCGAGCGTCAGCGGCTGCACGTGGAAGGGCGCCTCGGCCGCGAGCCGGTCGGTCCCGCCCGCGGCCGACGCGTTGAGCGCGTCCGTGAGCAGGGCCGGGCGGCACACGAAGGCCCACCAGCGCGCGCGCCACGACTCGTACGACCACAGGGCGGGCGCCATCACCGCCGCGCCGATTGCGTCGCGGAGCGCGGCGCGGCTCGGGCCGAGCAGCGCGCCGCGCGCGGCGTCGCCGCCGACGCCCTGGAACAGGCCAAAGTAGGCCGTGCCGATGGCGAGCCAGCAGAGCACGGTCTGCCAGGCCGGCAAGAGGGTGCGCATGTGCCACATCCAGGCGTAGCCCGCGGCCATGACGGCGAGGGACAGCGCGGCACGCAGGGCCGTGGCCAGGAGGGCCGGCGAGCGCGGGTCGGCGGGGTCGGGCGAGGCGCCTGGGCGGGCCGCGGCGGCGGCGGCGGCCGCGGCGGCGGGATCCTCGCCCTCCCTCTGGCGAGGCGCTGGCCGCCCGAACAGGGTCGCCTCCGCCACCACGGAGACCGTCAACTCCTCCGGGAGCACCTGCCCGACCGAGTCGTACCCCCACTCGCGCGCCTGCTGCGCGCGGCGCGCGGCGGCCAGGCCGGCGTCGGCGCCGGCGTCGTCGCCGCCTTGCGTCGTCAGCTGCTCGGCGAAGCGCCAGGGGCGCCGGAAGGTCGAGGGCGGGCCCGAGAGCACGGGGGCCGGGGGTGCTGTTGATGATGTTGCTGCTTCCGTTGCGGGGGAGGACGAAGACGGCGGGGGCGGCGACTGCGGGGGCGGCCCGTCGGCGGCCCTGGACCTGGTGGCGACCCCGGGCGGCGACGGCGCACGCCGCGTTCGCCTCATAGCTAGCAATAGAGGGACACGGCTGCTGTCATGGTTTCTGGTGCTGGCGCTGGCGCCGAGTGGCCGCCTGAACGACGCCGACGCTGACGCCGACGGCCGGACCACTGCCGCCGACGGCTGCGGCAGCGCCTGCATCTGTCTTCCGTGCGCGAGAGGTGAGCGGTGTTGCCAGGAGTTGAATGCGTGCCAGACAGGCGCGCGCGAGACCTGCGCGCTCAGCCACTCAGAATCTGGCCGCTCGCGGGCGTCTGTTGTCTCTCCCCCCGACGCCGTCACTGTTTGTCGCGCCGCGCTGCCCGACAGCACGGGGTGGGCGAGTGGACACGTGAGACGCGGCCACGCGCTCTTGGATCGGACCGCGGAGCGATTGAAAGGAGCGCGTATTCAGGAGGGGGAGGGCGCGATTGTTTTGTGTTTTGCAGGAGCCGGGATCGCCGACAAGAATGCAGGAGAAGGGGGACCGCGCGCAGGGGCGTTCGATCCGACAGGTGTGAAGGGATTGCTAATGATGTGCAACGCCCGTGGCCTTTGTACATGAGCCGGCCGAGGTGGCGAGCCGTTGCCGTCGCTGTCGCTGGATCGATCGTTCGCGCGCTCAATCGCAAAGGTCGTCCCTCCCGAAACGACGACGCCCAGCCCCTTCACAAGCCCACCATGCTCGTCCGCTGCATCCAAGTGCGCAGGCGCTGCAGCACCCAGAGCGGGCAGTCGTCGGCGCACGCGCTCACGGCGCGCATGAGCTGGATCGGCAGCGCCAGCAGCGCGGGCGTCGGCGGCAAACAGGCCTCAGAGGCCGCTGGCGCCGCCGTGGGGGCAGCCCAAACGCCGGCCCAGCCCGCGCGGCACAGCAGGCGCGAGTGCTCGTGCACGGCCGCCCCGGCCACCAGCAGCGCGAGCCATTGCGCGCCGGCTTGGACGTTGGCGGAAGCGTCCGCGTCGGCCGCGCCACGCGCTTGCTGCTGCTGCTGCCGCTGCTGGTCTGCCAAAAATTCGCCGCCCCCGGGCGTGGTCCCCCCCGCGCCAAGAGCAGCAGTCGGGGCCGCGGCCGCCGCCACCGCCACCCCCTTGATGGCGTCGCCGAAATGGCGGTGGAGCAGGCCGACGAGGGTGCGCTCAAGGATGATCGTGGCGTCGGCCGGTGAGGGGGCCGCGGCGGCCGCAGCGAGGGCGCAGCGCGCGACGCGGCGCGCGGCCGCGGGCCATCGGGCGGCGGCGGCGGCGGCGGCGGTGTCGCGGCCGCCGCCGCATTGTGCTCCCGCTCCTGCTGCCGCGACGGCCATTGCAGCCACGGCCTCGGCGGCGCCGTCCGCGCTGGCGCGCAGCAGCGCCGACAGGAGCGAGTGCTCGCCGCCTTGCGCCTCCCCGTGAGCGCGGTCGTCGTCGTCGTCGCCGCCCCTGGCCAAGTCGTGGCCGCCGCTGCCGCCGCCGCCGCCGCCGCCGCCGCCGCCGTCGTCGGCAGCGGCAGCAGCAGGAGGGTCGGGCGAGAACGGACGGCGCGCCTCCCGCTCGATGGCCGCGCCTGCCGCCCTGGCCAGCAAAAAGATGGGTGCGGGAGTGAACGCCACGGCAATGTCGGCGCAAGCCAAGGCCGCGGCCGCGGCCTCGACCTCCCTCGCGCCCCCGCCGCCGCCGCCGCCGCAAGTGCTGCCCGACTGTGGCGGCGCGACGCGCGAGCGGGACAGCGGCGGGCCGTTGGCCCCGGCGGCGGCGGCTGCCGCGGCCGCCAGGGCCGCGGAGCGCGCGCGCTGCAACGTCGCCTGCGCGCCCAGGGCGGGCGCGGGCGGCAGCGGCGGGGCCAGCGGCGTGGCCGAGCCGGCGCCGGCGCCGGCAAGCAGACCGAGGCCGGCGCTGCCGCTGCTGCTGCTCGCGCGTGCTGGCGGGGCTCGAGCGCAAAACGCGGCGAGACCGCCGCCGAGGAGGGCCCCGGACGGCAGCGACGACGACGGCGCAACGGGAGCGCCAGCGGCGGCGGTGGCCAGAGCGCGCGCGAGCTCGGCGGGCGCAGGGCCGCCGAGGCCGGAGAGTGCGGGGGACTGCGCGCCCGTCGCGGGGGTGACCGCGCACACGGGCACGGGCGCGATGCGGCGGCGGAGGTGGCTGCCGCGGGGCAAGGCGGCTGGCGCGTCGCCGCCGTGGTCGGGACCGTGGTGGCTGCCGCGGGGCAAGGCTGCTGGCGCGCCGGGACCGTGGTCGGGACCGTGGTGGCTGCCGCGGGGCAAGGCGGCTGGCGCGGCGTCGCCGTGGTCGGGACCGTGGTGGTGGCTGCCGCGCGCCGCCGGGCCCCCGCTGCGCCCCGATTGTGCACCCCCGAGGCCTTGCCTCGAGGGCGGCATGGACGGGGCCGCCGACGTGGTCGTCACGGTGGTCGCTGCTGCTGCTGCTGCCGCCGTCCCTGCCGCCGTCCCTGCCGCCGTCGCCGCCGCCGCCGCCGCCGCCGCCGCGCCGCCGCTCGCCCCTCCTCCTCCACCGCCCCCCCCCGTGGTGGCCTCGTTGGCGGCGCCCATCTTGGCGACCATGCGCGCCTGCAGCGCCCGCTCGCGCATCACCACGCGCGCGAGCTCCTCGGCGTGCGCGGCAAGCTGGTCGGCCACCATGCCGGGAAGCTGCGCCAGCAGCCGCGACGAGCACGCCGCCAGCGCCGCCTCGCACGCCAGCGCCGCCGCCGTCTCTGCCGCGGCGCGCGGCAGGTCGGGCGGCAGCAGGGCCGCGGAGGCGGCCGGGGCCGCCTCGCGCACGTGCGCCTCGGCCACGCGCACGGCCAGCTCCAGCGCGTCGTTGACGGCCGCAGGCGCGCGCGCGGCACAGGCCGACACGACCGCGCGCGCCACGTCGTCCGCCTCGCCCGCCGCGCCAGCGTGCCCCGCATCGTCCCCGCCGAGGGGTGCGGCCCGCCGCCTCACCTCTGCCGCCGCCTCCTCGAGGTGCTGCGCGACCGCGGCGGGCAGGCCCGCCTGCAGGCCGCGCGCGAAGGCGTTCAAGGCGACCAGGCCGCCGACGGTCGCGACCACGTCTCGTGCGCGCACGAGGCGCTCGTCGGCGCTGTACTGCTCGAGGAAGGCCGCGCGCAGCGCCGCGTGCGCGGCCGCCCCGCCGGCGCCGCCCCCGCCGCCCTTGCCGCCCTCGAGGGCGCGCCGGACGTTCTCCGGGACGCCGCCGCGCGCCTGCCAGTCGCGCACCATGGCCGGGGCCGAGAGGCGCGACGAAGCGGCGGTAGCCGCACGGGCGGCTGGCGAGGGCCCGCCCACGCCACCCCCGGCGGCAGCCGGGACGGTGGCAGGGGCGTCGGCAGCGGCAGGGGCGGTGGCGGCGGGTGCGCCGCCGGGAGCAGCAGCGACCTCAAAAGCAGGAGGAAGAGGATGCGGGGAAGGCGGCCGGCACCGATGCAGCGAGACGACGAGGGGCGGGCCCGCCGACCAGTTGTAAGCAACAGCGGCAGCGGCAGCGGCGGCAGAACAGCCCGGAGCAGCCGCCGCCGCCGCCGCCGCCGCCGCTGCAGCAGCGTCTGCGCCGCGCCCGCCGCCGTCTGCGGCTTTGGAGCAAGAGGAGGGCCCCGCAGCCCCCAGGCCGCCGGCCCAGCCGCACAGCTGGCCGTACCGCTCGTCCGCCAGCGATGCGCCCGCCTGAAGCGCCGCCTTGAGTCGCCGCCGTGCCCGCACGTCGGCGCCGTGGTCGCCCTCCTCTTCCTCCCCCTCCTGAGCGGCGGCGGCCCCGAGGGCGTCTGTCGCCCCAACGCGCGCCGCCAAGCTGTCGAGGCACGCGCGCAGGCACGACGCCAGCGCTCCGTCGGCCTCGCGGAGCGCGCTGCTCTGTCGCAGTCCAAGGAGCAGGCCGAGGAGCTCGCGGGCCCCGGGCCCGCCGCCCCAACCGCCGCCGCGGTCACCGCCGCTGCCGCCGACGCCATCGTCGGCGGTGCCGCTGCCGGTCGCGTCAAAGGCGTGGGCCAGGCGCGCGTAAGCGGCGGCGGCCGGGACCACCAGAGCAAGGCCCAGGGGCCGAGCGCGCGCCTGCGCGGCCTCGCCGCTAGGCGACGGCGGCGGCGGCGGCAAGAGTGCGATCGCTGCCGCTGCCAGATCGTCGGCTCTAGTCTCGCCGGGCGCGCCCCTGCCGCCAGCGCGGCGCGACGCCTTGGTCCCGAGCGCCGGCCACGCCAGCGCCTCCGCCGTCGCCACCGCGCCCGCGCCCGCCGCCATCGCCGACGCAGCGAACGCCGGGCCGTCGGATGCGGGCGCGCCAGCCGGCGCCGACGCCGCGGCGGGCGCCGCCGACGCCTGCGCGAGCGCCGCCCGCAGCATCTGGGTGAGGTCGGCGGCCGTGCGGTCGACAGAGGGCGCGGCCTGGTCCGCGGGCGCCAGGATCGGAGAGGGTCGCCGCTCCGGGATCCGACCGAGGGGGTCGCTGCTGCTGCTGTTCTGGGTGCTGCTGTCGTCGCCGCTCGCGCCGTAACCTCCTCTGCCGTCGCTGGGGCCGGCGCCATTGCCGGCTCCGGCAGCCGTCTCGAGCAGCGCCAACGACAGGTAGCCCCGAAACAGCGCGAGCGTCGCGAGAGACGCCGCGCGCGTGCCAAACAGCTGCTGCGAGTGGACCACCAGCGCAAAGGGAGAGGACCCTGCTGCGGCTGCTGCTGCGACGTTGCTGCAATGTGCCGCTGCCGGGTCCGCCGGTGGTGCTCTTGTTGCTGCCGCCGTTCCTGCTGCTGCTGTTCCTGCTGCTGCTGCCGCTCCCCCGCCTCCCCTTCCTCCTCCATTCACCGCGCTCGAGCTGCCGATGCCGGCCTCGGCCAGCAGCTGGGCGGTCCGGGAGGCCAGGCAGCGCGCCAGCCGCGCGTTCAGGCGGGCGCTGTCGGCCGCCTCGATCAGCGCGAGCAGCGGCAGCTGCTGCGGCGGGAAGGCGGCCGCCGCGGCCAGCCACGCCGCCGCGCGCGCCTCGCTGGCGGCCGCGTTGGCGGCTGGGTGACCCCCGACGACGCCGGGCGAGTGGTGGTACCCCTGGCTCCCTGCCGCCGAGGGCGGTCGGCGCGGCGAGAAGGCGGCGGCCGCTGGCGTGGGTCCTGGCTGCTGCTGCGATTGCTGCTGCGCTTGCGGTTGCGGCGGGTCGTGCTGCTGCGGCACCGGCTGCAGGCGCCGCGAGGGGCGCGGGTGTTGCTGCTGTTGCTGCTGCTGCTGCTGCTGCTGCTGTTGCAGCTGATCCGGCGGGGGAGGCCCCTGCTGCTGCTGCTGCTGCTGCTGCTGCTGTTGCCGGTGGGGCGGCGGCGACGGCCGATGCTGCTGCTGCTGCTGCTGCTGTGGGTGCGGCGCCCACGGTGCAAGAGGGCCCGCGCCGGCGCCATCGGTCCCGCTCGCGGACGACCCGCCCAGGCGCGCCTGGAGCCGCTGGAGGCGCGACGGGTAGAGCGACGCGACCGCGGCCAGGCGCCCGTCCAGCGCGGCCGCCGCCTCGCCCGCCGCCTCGGCCTGCAAACAGGCCGCGGCCGCGAGCTCGGCCAGGTGTGCGAGGTTGGCCGGGTGCACGAGCGCCAGCAGCGGGAGCATGTGCCGGTCGCGCAGGTGGTCGAGCATGGCCGCGGCCTCGGGGGTCGCGCAAGAACGAGCGGCGGCCGAGGCAGAGGCAGAGGCAGAGGCGGAAGCGGCGCCGCCAGGAAGCGCGGCGCAGCGCGCGGCCGCCTCGCGCAGGGCGGCAAACAGCAGATCGCGCGCCTTCTCGCGGTTGGCGATCCGCAGCGTCTCGAGCGGGCTGCGCAGGCGCCGCGCCGAGGCCCCGCCCACGAGCGCCTCGGCCACCGGGCGCAGCAGGCCGACCGTGCCGTGGCGCGGCGCCAGCGACGCGGCGGCGGCGCTCAGAGGCGCAGGCGGTCGAAGGGGCGCGGCCATCGCCGGCAGCGGCGGCGGTTGTTGCTGTTGCTGTGGCTGCTGCTGCTGCTGCTGCTGCTGCTGGTGCTGTTGCGGGTGCTGGTGGTCACGCATCATGATGCCGCCGCTACTGTCGCCGGTTGATCATAAAGCGGGGGCGCACCATTGGGGTCGCGACGGATTCAAAAAATCTTCCTGGCGCGCGTGATGCTGACGATTGGGGACGCGGCGATTGGTTTGAGGGGCGCCGAAGGATGGGACAAGAAAATGATGCGGGCGTCTCGAAAAGTCCGCGGGTTGAAACTGCCACCTAATCGAGGCAGAAAAATTCAACGCGCCCTCCCCCCGCGCTGCCGAACGGCGACGGGCGCCGTCGCTTTTGCCCATCTGTCCCCCCCCCGCGCGCCGTTGCCGCAAAAAAGCCCCGCCGGCGCCGACAAACGACAGCACCAGACGATCGTGGCCACGGGAGGGTGGTCCAGAGCGTGACTGGCACCATCTTCCAGTGTCGATCATTCGACGCGAGCCGCCACCCGAGCGTCCCCGCCACCCGACCGCTGCACCGCAACCGACGTCGCCCCCCCTTTTGCCCCCCACCCGCCTGCCTTCATTCTTGCCCGATTCGCAGGCCGCTTGAGGAAGCCGCCCCCGTGGCCGAGGGCTACCACGGCGAGCTGGGCAGATGCAAGCGGGACAGGTCAAAGGACCGGAAAAACAGCCCCTCCTAAAAAGGAGAGGGGCTTGTCCGCGGGTAAGCGACGGCCCGCGTCACGGCGGCTTTTTGCCACGCCTGGGAAGCGGCGCGGAAGCGGCGCGGATTCGAAGCGGCTTGTTGGAAACAAGAGCCCCGCCACGCGCCCGAGCCACTTCCCATCAGCACTTTTTTTTTAACCGCTTCAATCTCTTTGACTTGTTGATCAGACCCACGCAAGCTCTTCGCTCTCGTTGTTGCCCGTTCCTTGATAAAAAAACTCTTTTTGCCCCGCGAAACACAAACAACAACACGCGGGTGCGCTCCCCTCCCCGCCCCCCCCCCCGGCGGGAAAAGACCTCTTACACTCATTCAGGGACGCCGGTCGCGGCGCGGGCGGCACATCCCTTCCCGCCTGCGACCGGCCGTTGTCGCCGCGAGCCGCCGATCGGAAATGCGTCGCCCTTGAGCGTCGTCGGCGCCAAGCTGACGCGCCGCCTCCGCCCGCGCCCCCGCGCGCGGTTCCCCCCCCCCGTCATCTCGCTCGCCCACTTGAGGGGCTTGACGCAAGGAACGCAGGGGGGGTAGGTTTCCGCGGGCGCCGAGCGGGGGGTTCCGTCGCACACCGGCCGCTTCAAATCCCACTTGAAACGCGCACGCAGGGGAACACCCCCCACTTTTCTTTTGTTCTAGGCCGAAACCCCACCGGAGCAGCGGGACGATGCTCGAGAGCAAACACGACCCCCCCGGTCGGCCGCCGGTCGCCGCCGCCGGCCCATTCAGCGGCGACCGCGACCAGCACGAGCCCCTTGCTGCCCCCGACCGCGCGGCCACCAAGCAGCCCACGCGTCAGCAGCGGCATCGGCCCGCACCCCCGACAATGGCGACGGAGGCGCCCTCGTCCGTCCCCGCGGACAACGCCGCCCCCGTCGCCAAGGACGCCGCCCCCCCGCCGTGCGCCGACGCCGCCGCCGTCGCCTTGCGGTGGGCCTCGACGCCGCCGCCGCGCGCGCCCGCGGGGCCGGCCGCATCGCCGGCCTTGCCCCCGCCGCGCCTGCTGCCGCCGCGCCCGCGCGCGCCCGTCCGCGCGCGCGACGGGCGGTCGTGCTCCCCCCGCGACGACGGCGGCGGCAGCGGCAAGCTGCCGGACAGCGCCACCGCCTTCTGCGGCGCCGCCCCCCTGGCGCCGCCCCCCGCCTCGCGCGCAACGCCCAGCCCTGCCTCCGCGTCCCCCGCCGACGAGCCCGATAAGGCCTGCCAACAGGCCCGGGCCGCAGGAGCGGGCAGGGGCGCCCTGCCGGCCGTCCACTTCCCCGCCCACGCGGCCATCCTCGTCACCGGCGCCTGCCTCTGGCTGCGCTTCGACGCGCTGCGGCCCGGGGCCGTCGGCGCAGGCGCGCCGGGGGGGGCCGGGGCCGCCGCCGGCCTCGGCTCGGCCCCCCGAGCGATCAGCGCCCCCGCCCGCGGCATTGCCATTGCGTGGCTGCTGCTGGTGCTGGTGGTGGCGCTAGGGCGGGCCGCGGCGACGCTGCTGGCGCGCTCGCGCTCGCTGGGCGGGCGCGCGCCCCGCGTCGCGCTGCTGTCCTTGCTCGGGGGCTGGGGGGACGCAGGCGGTGCCTCCACGTGCTGCTGGCTCGCTCGAGCCGCTGGACGGCAGCAGCACCACCACCACGATCATCACCAGCAGCACTCGTCGCCGTCTGCGCTGGGCGGCAGTGCTGTCGGCGGCGCCAAGGGGGCGGCGGGCCGGCTGCCCGAGGAGGCGCAGCCGCGGCAGCATGGCGGCGGCAGGCTGCTGGTGCAGTGGCGCCTCTTTTTCAAATTTCCGTTGCTACTGGCCCCATCGACAGAGCAACAACAAAAGCTGCAGCAGCAACATCGGCAGCCGCAGCCCGGCGCCGCCCGCGCCGAGGCGCCCGCGCGGCTGGTCGCCGCCATTTGCGGCGCGGCCGCCGCACCCTCGCTCGCCGAGGCCGCCGCTGTGGCGCGAGAGGCGGCCGACAGGCTGTTCTACCACCCTGGGGCCGCGCGCGCCATGCTGGGCGCGCCGGACGTCTCCTCTCCCGCGATCGCAACTGCGACCCCTGATGTCCTCAGCCACGACAGCGACAGCGACTGCGACAGCAGCAGCAGCAAGAGCAGCGACGCCGTCGCCGCGCTGGTGGCGCTGCTCGAGCGCAGCGCGATGGCGGTCGAGCGCGCGGCCGAGGTGCAGCGGTGCGCGGCTGGGTCCGCTCCGCTCCTGCGCACAGTGCTTGGCAGCCGACGGTGCGGCCGCCTCTATGCCGGCGCGCGCCGCGCGGCCGGTATCGCCGCGCAGGGCTTTTCGGCGAGCGATGCCGGCAGCGGTAAAGGCAGCGGCGGCCCTTGGGCGCTGCCGACAACGACCGCGGCGGCCTCGGCCGCCGTGGCCGGCGTCGTCAGCGCGGCTCGCAGCATCCTGCGCGGCGTCGAGGACGACATGGCCGGCGGCGCGGCCCTGCTGCTGCAGGGCTCGTGGGTCGCGCTGCAGCTGGTGGTGGCCCCGGGCGGCCCGCACGCGGCTGCGGCCGCCGCGTTTGCGCGCGCGGGCGCCTTGCCGGCCATGGTGCGCGCCGTGCGCGCCGTCTCGGCCGCCGCGCCGTCGGCCGCGCCCGAGCAGGGCGCGCCGGCGGCCGGGTCGGCGCCTTCCCAAACGCAGCAGCCGCAGCAACCGATGCAGCAGCAGCAGCAGCAGCTGCCGACGCCGCTCGCGCAGGCGGCGCTTCGCAACCTCTGCTGGGCGATGCACGCCGCGCTGGCGGCGGCGGGCCCGGCCGACCGCTCCGTCCTGCTGGGCGCGCTGCACGCGGCGGGCGGCGGGGAGGCGCTCGCGCCGCTGCTCGCTACCCTGCGCTGGGGCGCGGCGCCAGCGTGGCTGGCGGCCGCGCTGCTGGCCACGGCCGCCCTCGGCGGGCGCGGCGCGGCGGCCACGGGGCGGCGGCGGCACCAAGCCTGGCCGGCCGGCGGGGGCGACGTGCTTGCGTCGGTCACCTCTGCCGGGGGCGCCAGCTCGGTCGACACGGACACCATGTGCGGTTCGGGCGACAACGCCGTCGCTGCCGCTGCTGCTGCCGCTGCCCCTGGTTCTGCTGCTGCTCCTCCGGACTCGGCGGAAGGCCCGGACGCCGCAGACAGCAACGACGGAGGCGACGCCGCCGCCGCCGCCGCCACCGCCGCCGCCGCTGCCACCCTCACGCTGGACGAGGCCGAGCAGGCCGCGGACAGCGCGCGCCGCGTGCTTCTGTCGCCCGAGGGCGCGCGTGGCCTGGCCGTGCTGATGCGGTACGCCCCGCTCCCGCTGGCGCTGCCCCTCCAGGCGAACAGCGGCGGCGGCGCTTTTATCGCAGCTGCTGCCCACGCGCCGTCCGTGGCGCCGCTGGCCGGCCTCGTCCAAGTGCCGGCCTCTGCGCCGCGCGCCGTCGCCGCCTTTTTGGCCGCGGCGCTCGCGGACGACGCCGACGGCGTAGTCCTGGCAGTGGCCCTCGTCGAGGCGCGCGCCGTCGCCCTCTTTGCGCACGGCGCGCCCTCCTGGCTGTCGCGCCCGCTGGTGCTGCGCCTGCTGTCGTCGGGCGGCCAGCGCGCGCTCGGGCGGCACGAGCGGGGCCGCGCCTTTGACGCCGCCGTCGCGCTGGCCGCGTGCGCGTCCGCGCCGCCGGTCGCGGTCCCCGATGTCCCGCACTGGGACGGCTGCGAGGACGGCGGCGGCGGCGGCGGCAAGGGCGGCGAGTCCACCGGCACGGACGTGCTGGCCTGCCGCCTGCTGCTCCAGTGCGGGCGCCTGGAGGAGCTCGTCGCCGCGTTTTGCGAGCGGCAGAAGCAGCGGCAGCAGGGGCGGCAGCGGCAACAACAGCCGCCGCAGCGTGGGGCGCCTTGCGTCGGCGACGACGACGCCGGCGGCCAGGTGCTGTCCGACGCGTCCGACGCGCTCGAGGCGCTCGTCGCGGCCCTCGCGCAGCGCGGGCACACCGCGCAGCCCGAGCCGCGCGCGGCGCGGCGCGGCGCGAGCGTCGCGCTCTCCAGCGCGAGCTCCGCCGGCGGCGGCGCCAGCAGCGCCGCCGCGCCCCTGGGGCCCCTGGCCGTTGCCGTGACCCCTGCTTCTGTTGAGGCTGGTGTTGTCGATGACGTCGAGGAGGAGCAGTCGTCTTGCGATTGCGGCCTGCGGACGGCGTGCGATATCGAGGAGGCCGCGGCGGCGACCGAATCGACGGAATCGACGGAATCCGCCGCCGCCGGCGACGCGCCCGCCCCTGGGCCCGGGCCCCTGGCCGAGCCGCTGGCGACGGCCTCCTCTGCCTGGTTCCGCTGCGGCGAGCCGGCGGTCCGCTTGCGCTGGGGCCCCTACTCGCACGCCCTGGACGCTGCAGCCGTCGCGCGGCTGAGCGCCGCCAGCAAGCTGGTGGCCTCTTTCTTGCCGCGGGCCGCCCCCGCCGCGACGCGGCCGCTGTCGGGCGCGTCTCCTGCGTGCCCCCCCCGGTCCGCTCCCGAGCTCGGCCTGCCCCTGCCCGGCTTCGACGAGGAGTCGAGCGCCTGGGCCCTCCGTCGCATCGACGCCTGGTGCCTGCGCTACGGCCTGCCCGCCGCCGCCGCCGCCGAGCCGCAGCAGCTCGAGCAGCAGCAGCGGGACGTGGATGGCGACGAGGACGACAACGAGGACGACGGCGACGGGAACGGCGGGGGCGCCGCCGAGCGCGCGCGCTGGCAGCGCGACTGCGCCGCCGGGGCCGCCGCGCTCCGGGAGGTCCTGCCCGCCGCCGCCACGGCCGCGGAAATCGCCCGCCTGTGGGCGGCCGCCGAGTTCCTGCAGGTGGACCAGCTGCAGACGGCGTGCGAGGACTTGCTTGGCGCGGCCGTCCGTGCCGAGCTCGGCACCCTGCCGGCCGATGCGCCGGCGCGGCTCCCGCCCCACCCGCGGGGCGCCGCTGGCGCCAGCGCCACGGTCCCGCTCGCGCCCACCTCCGCCGCCGCCGCCGGTGGCGCCCTGGACGTCGCGCTCGATGTCTGCCACTGGCACCCCGTGTCGAGTGCCCGCGTCGCGCGCCTGCTGGCCTGCGCCGTGCTGCTCGCGCTCGAGACGGGGCCCGCCTCACAGGCGTCGTCGGCCGCCGCGCCGCAATCGACGCGGCCGCCCTCCGCCGCGGCGCTTGTCGTTGTGGGCGGCGCGTGCGCCTCTGCGCCGCGCCGCGCCGCGCTGGTCGGCGCGCTGCGCGAGGAGCTCCGCGACCGCCTGGTGGCGGTCTGCGCGGTGAACGCGGGCGTGTAGCGCCACGCGCTTTGATACTTTTTCTTTATCTTTCTCCCTTACACTGTTTCGTCCTGCGAAAAATCTTTTGTGCTCTGTTTTTATCTGTGCAGGCGCCCCCCAGCCCCCCCCCCCTCTTTCTCAAATCCCGATGCTCATGTGCGTTGTTCATGTAAACTCTGACAAAATCTTTGAACAAGCTCACACCTTTGCCTGTCGTCCTCGAAAGAGTCCTCGCACTCACGGGGGCTGCACGCGGCGTGGGCGGGCGCGTCCCGCTCGTTTTTGCCATGGCGCTCTTCAGACACAAACAAAAGACGGAAGAGAGGGAAAGGATTAACAACCATGTGCGGCTACAGGGGCCCACGGACGAGGCAGGGCTTTTTCAGGAGGGCGGGAAGTAACTTTTTTTTAGGGCAAAGGGGGGCAAGGGCGGGAGGAGACACTTGACAGAAGCGACATTCGTTTGGTTTTGTTTGGTGGGCCGGGGGGGGGGGGGGGGGGGGGGGGGGGCGCGAAACGGGATTCTAGTGTGAAGAGGCGAGGGGCGACAGCCGAGGGAGGAGCATCAAAGCCACGCGTCGCAATTGATTCCGCACAGATCCGCACGATTCTCACAAACACGCTCGAAGGTTTCAAAGAAAACAAGACACGGGGGGGCAAGGGGGAGGGAAGCGGGGGAGCGGGGAAGCGACAGGCGAAAGGGGCGCCCGTCTCTTTCCCTCAACGCGCGCGCGCTCACTTGGCCGCCGCCGCCGAGGCCTGCTGCTGCTGCGGCTGCCCCTTGGGCCTGGCCGCCTCGTCCAGCAGGTACACCAGCCCGCGGAAGTTGATGCCGCTGTGGTTGCTCAGCGACATCTCGCACGTGCGCGACGTCGAGTACCCGTCCGTCGCCCCGCTGCCCTTGAGCGCAACGCCCAGGTGCTGCAGCGACGCCGCCGTCAGCTCGGGGTAGCGCATGCCGCGGTCGCCCGCCATGCCGCAGCAGGGGATGCCGCTGGGAACGACCTCGCGCGCGCACAGGCCCGCGAGCTTGACAAAGCTCTCCTCGATGCCCATCTTCTTGCTCGAGCAGGGCACGTGCACGGCCACCGTGTCGCGCACGGGCGAGAACTCGAGCTTGTCCAGCAGGAAGTGGCGCACAAACTCGACCGGCTCGTACAGCGAGAAGCGCAGCGCCGGGTCGGAGATGGACGCCTTGATCTGCGACAGGCAGGGGCTCGTGTCGCACACGATGGGCAGCTTGCCGCCCTCGCTGGCCTTCAGGAGCGCGGCCTCGAGCTCGGCGCCCTTCTTGGCCGCCGCCACCTTGAGCCCGCGCGAGTTGAACATCATGCCGCAGCACTGCGACGCCACGCCCTCGGGGTAGACCACCTCATACCCCGCCTTGCCGAAGAGGCTGAGCAGCTTCTCGTGCACGGGCGCGGTCTCGGTGTCGAGGGCCGAGGGGCCCATCATGCGCGTGACGCACGAGGGGACGTAGACGACCTTGCGCGGGATGGCGGCGGCGCCGGCCGAGGCGGAGGGCGCGGCGGTCGGCGCCGGCGGCGGGACCTGCAGCGGCGCAGCGCCGCGCGGCATGTGCGGCGTCCACACGGGGATGGCGCGGCCCGTGACGCGGTTGAGCCACGAGGACGTCCACTCGAGAGGCTTGGGCCCGAGGACCTTGTGCGCCAGGGACACGGCGTTGAGCAGCACGGGCACGGCGCTGTTGAGCGCGCCAAAGTGCGACGCGACCGCGTCGGCCGCGCGCCCCGCGCGCGCGTCGGCGTCCATCGCCTGGCTGCGCAGCGACTTGATCATCTCGCCCGTGTTGATCTTGACCGGGCACTTCTCCTGGCACATGCCGTCCGCCGCGCACGTGGCGTCCCCGTCGTAGTCGTACGACGCCTCGAACGCGGCCAGGCGCGCGCGCTCCTCCGGGCTGGCCCCCTCCGCGAGCCCCTTGAGGCGCGAGATCTCCTTGTACGAGGCGATGCGTTGGCGCGGCGTCAGCGACAGGTCGCGCGAGGGGCAGTTGGACTCGCAAAAGCCGCACTCGATGCAACGGTCGACCAGCTCGGACGCCAAGGGGCTGGGCTTGAGGAACTTCTTGTGCGCGTCCGGGTCGCGGTTGAGGATGACGCTCGGGTTGAGCACGCGCTCCGGGTCGAACAGCGCTTTCAGCTCCCACATGAGCTCGTACGCCTTGGTGCCCCACTCCATCTCGACAAAGGGCGCCACGTTGCGGCCCGTGCCGTGCTCGCCTTTCAGCGAGCCGCTGTGCTTGGTCGCGACGATGTAGCACATCTCCTCCATGAGGTCGCTGAAGCGCTGCACCTCCTCCTTGGTGCGAAAGCCCTGCGCGAACACCAGGTGCAGGTTGCCCTCGAGCGCGTGGCCGAAGCACGAGGCGTCGGCGTACCCGAACCGCGCAAACATCTGCTGCAGGTCGATCATCATGTCGGCCAGCTTGTCGACGGGGCAGGCGACGTCCTCGATGAGCATGCTGGTGCCGGGCTCGCGCGCGGCGCCCACGATGGGGATGAGCCCCTTGCGCACGTCCCAGAAGACCTTGCTGGTCTTGGCGTCGGTCGAGAAGGCGTACGCCTCGACCGCGCGCGGCGCGTCGGCGCGCCCGCCGAGCGGCAGGTCGTGGCGCCGCAGCGCGCGCACGACCTCGTCGCACGACTCGGCCAGCGCCTGCGCGTCGCGGCCGCGGCACTCGACCAGCAGGGCGGCGGCCATGCTGTCGCACTTGACGATGTCGGGCACCAGGCGCGTCATGGCCTCGTCCGCCTCGCACTCGCGCAACGAGGCGCGGTCGAACAGCTCGACGGCGTCGACGGCCGTCTCGCGCCGCAGCACGGCGGCGGCCTTGCAGGCGGCGCGCACGTCGGGGAAGACGACGAAGGCCGAGGCCTTGTGGGGCCACTCGGGCACGGTGTTGTAGGTGGCGCGGCTGACGAAGCCGAGGGTGCCCTCGGAGCCGATCATGAGGTGCTGTTGGTGTTGTTTTTGCGGCGCGTTGTTTTTGGTGTTGTTGTTTGGTGGGAGGGCGGGCCGGAGTGTGAGCGAGAAAGGAACAGAGCGAGGGAGGGCGACAACGACCACGAAAACGACGACAAGGACGACGACGACCACAAACTACCCTCTCTGCTGCCTCACCTTGATGATCTCGATCGGGTCCTCCGTCGAAAAGTCCACCAGCGCGTTGAGCGAGTAGCCCGTCGTGCACTTGATGCTGAACTTGCGGCGGATCAGCGCGCTGAGCTCGGCGTCCGCCTGCACGCGCGCGGCCAGCGCCACGACGCCGCCGACGAGCGAGGGGTGCGACCGCAGGAAGGCGGCGCGGCTGGTGGCGTCGGCCGTGTCGAGCACCGTGCCGTCGGGCAGGACCACGCGCATGTCCCGCAGCGTGTGGTACGTGTTCTGCGACACGCCGCAGCACATGCCGCTGCTGTTGTTGGCCACCACGCCGCCGACCATGCAGCTGTCGACGCTCGAGGGGTCGGGCCCCATCTTGTACTGCACAGGGTGCTTGCCCTTGCGCTGGTGCGCGGCCAGCAGGCGGTTGACCTCGCCCAGGATGAGGCCCGGCTCGATGGTCACGGAGGAGCCGTCGCCCTGTCGTTGTTGTTGTTTGGTTAAGGGTTTTGGGGGGTTGTGGTGGTATTTTTGTTGGTTTGGAGAGAGAGAGAGGGGGAAAATGGAGCGACGGCAAAAAAAAGGACAACCGGCCGCGCGCCCCTCTCCCCCCATAACCACACACGACCAGAACCAACCAACCAGCCAAGACAAAAATAAAAACTCACGTGGATCTCGTAGTTGCGGAAGTTGCGCCCCGTGTGGCTCAGCTTGATCAGCACGCTGTCCGTGATGGCCTGCCCGCTGAGCGACGTGCCCGCCGCGCGGAACGTGACGGGCACGCCCAGCTTCTTGGCAATCGGCAGCATCTTGCGCACCTCGGCCTCGCTGTGCACCTTGACGACCATGCGCGGGTTGAGGCGGTAGAAGGAGGCGTCGGTGCCGTACGCGAAGGTGCGCAGGGGGTCGGTGAAGACGCGCTCGGCCGGGATGAAGGCGGCGATCTGCTCCTGGAAGGCGGCGTAGCGGCCGTCCTCGTGCCGGCGGCCGTCGGCGTTCTCAAACGGCTGCGCGCTGCCGTGCAGCGCGGCGGCGGCCTCGGCGGCGGGGTCGACGGGGCTCACGGCGCCGTAGAGGTCGGAGCGCACCTCGGGGATGGTGTAGGTGGCGGTGCGGTGCTGCTGCTGGACCTCGACCATCTGGGCCTGCGCCGCGTAGGGCCGAAGCGCCGCCGCCGAGGCGGTCGTGGTGGCGGCCGCGGCCGTCGCCGTCGCGGCCACGGACGCCGAGCGGGCGCGGACGGCGGCCGCGCCAACGGCGCTGGCGGCCTTGGGCTGCTGCCCCTGCTGCTGCGCCTGCTGCTGGGCGGCGCGCACGGCCATGCGCCCCAGCGACAGCAGCCGCCGGGAGGAGCCCGTCATGGTTTATAGTGCTTTTGGGGCGCTCTTGCGATTTTCTGTTGTTTGTCGAGTGTGTGGAGGAGGGGAGAGGGGGGGAGGGGGAGGATATCTTTCTTGCTTTGTCGTCGGGTTTGGGGGCGATTGGACGCTCGTCCTCGACGACGGGCGCGCCCCCACACAACTGCTGTCGCAGCAGCACGCGGACGCGGTCGAGGCCTGGGACGGCAGGTCCTCGGCAGGATTGATCAGAGAGGGCGGGCCCGTTGGGGTCTCTCACCTCTCTCTCTCTCTCTTTCTTTCTGTGTGTTGGAGGACCTCTGTGTTTCCGCGGGATGGTGCGGCGATGCGGGCGGTGGGGATTAGGATTGGACGGTGCGCGCGGCGGAAAGGGCGTGTCTTTGTAGACACGCGAGTCGACGGCTCTTGAAGGGGAGGAAGGGTGGGAAGGAGGCGGGCTTAGTTCCGGCCGAGGGAGGATTCGTCGACGCCGCCGCCGCCCGAAGCTGGGAAACGGGCGGCGAGCGGGCGGCGGCGGCGGCGGCGAGCGCCCAAAGTTTGACCGCGAAGACTTCTGCCTTCACGATGGTCGCCACCGTACAGTGAGAGAAACTCGACATCAACCGCGAACACGCGACCACACACACAACATGAACACCCCTCGCATGAAAAAGGAGAGACAGAGCCGCCCATCGAGCAACGCAGAGGCCACGATCCGAATTGCCAGCTGTCGGTCGCCCCGACCACCAACCAATCGCAAAGTCTCCCCTGCCCCCCCCTCACACACAACAAACGGGCAATGACGATCGTTTCGACGACGTCGTTGTCGTCGTCGTCGTTGTCGTCGTTGCAGGGCGCGCGCGGCCAATCAGCGGGCAGCAGCGGCGGCCAAGCAGCGGCAGAGGGGCCGACGGCGACGGCAGCGGCCCGCGCGCCCACACCAACGGCTCAACCCCTCACCTCCTCCACCTCGACACTCGACCAGCGCCTCGTCACCACCCTGCGCCTCCTGCAGCAGGTGCAGCGCCAGTCGCGCGACGCGCACGAGCGCCTGTCGTGTCTCGAAGCCCGGCTCGGGGCCTCGGAGCGCCGGCGCAACGACGACGTGCGCGCGGCCGCCGAGGCCGCCGCGTCGCTTGCGGGGCGAGCCTACGCTGAGCGCGCGGCCGCTCTCGCGCAGGAGCTCGACGGACAGCTGGAGCGGACGCGCGACGCCGTCGAGCGCCTGATCTCGGGGGCCGAGGGGCGCCTGGCGCAGAGCGTGGCGCGCGCGGCCCGCGAGGCCGCCGCCGAGGCAACGGCGGCAGCAGCGCCCGAGAAGTGGCGGCGGGCCGAGCAGCGAGAGGAGCACCAGCGAGAGGAGCACCAGCAACAGGGCCACCACCTGGCCGCCTTGGCGACCGCGGCCGTCGAGTCGGCGCTCGCGGGGCGCCTCGACGGCGTGCAGCGGGGGGTGGAGCTCGAGGTGCAGCGGCAGCTGGCCGCATCCCGCCGGCGCGAGGAGGCGCAGCAGCAGCAGCAGCAGCAGCAGCAGCACCGGGAGGACGAGGAGCGGCAGGAAGCGGAATCCTGGCGGCGGCGGCAGCAGCAGGGGCGGCAGCAGCAGCAGCAGCAGCAGCAGCAGCAGCCCGCACCGTCTCGCTTGCCGCTGCGCGCCACCTCCACCACCACTGCCGCGTGGAGGGGTCCCGGGGCCGCGTCGACGGTCGCCGCAACGCGTTCGGCCGACGAGGCGCTGCTCGCCAAGAGGAGGGGGGCAGCAGCGGCAGCAGGAGGAGCAGGAGATGGCGGCCGCAGGCTGGCGGGGGTGGCGGCGGCGACCACGACGCGATTTGCGGCAAAGACGGCGACTGCAGCAGGCAGCAGCGGCGGCGGCAAGGCCGGCGGCCCAGGCGCCCCGTCGAGGCGCCTCCAGAGCGAGCGCTTTTGCGACGACCGACAAGAGGCGGACGACGACGACGACGACGACGAAGACGACGACGCCGTCAACGACGTGCTGCGGCGCCTGCGGCTTCCGCCCCCGCCGCCGCCGCGCCAGCCGCGCCCCTCGGCCTCGTCGCCTGCGGCGGCATCATCATCGGCAGCGGCCGCGTCAGGAGCAGCAGCAGCAGGCCCCATCCGCAGCGCCACCGCCGGCAGGAGGAGCGCCGCCGCTGCCGCCAACAGCACCGCCACCCGCGACGTGCCCCTCGCCGCCGTCCAGCTGCGCCTGCGCGCCACGCGCGGCGCCGTCTCTGGCCTGGGCGAGGAGATCGAGTCGATGCGGGCGGCCCTCCGCTCCGTGGCGCTCGGCGCCGAGGCGGCGGGCGCAGCCGCGGCGGCGGCGGGCGCGGCGGCCGACGCGTCGTCGCGCTGCTGCGGCTAGGATCCTTGCTCGTTCGAAAGGGGGAGAGAGAAGAGAGGAGGCAACCGCAAATAAAAACACGCCCCGGTCATATCACCCTGGCCTCGCGATGCAGCTTGTCCACCAGCTCCTCCACGCTCGCCACCATCACGCCGGCCTTGCGCCTGGCCGGCTCCTCGACGAAGACGATTTCAAGCTGCGGCGCCCACGACCCGCCCGCGCCCTTGCCGCCAAACTCGGCCGACAGCGCGTCCGCCGACACCGTCTCGAGCGGCTTTTTCTTCGCGCGCATGATGTTGGGGAGCGTGGCGTACCGCGGGGTGTTCAAGCGCAGATCCGCCGTGACCACTGCGGGCAGCGACACCTCGACCGTCTCGAGGCCCCCGTCGACCTCGCGCGTCACGCGCGCCTTGGTCGCTCCTCCGGGGGCCGCTGCCGCTGCTTCTCCTCCTCCTCCTTGCCCCTCTTTTCCGATCTCGACCTTTGAGGCAAACGTGGCTTGCGGCCAGCGCAACAGCGCGGCCAGCATCTGCCCCGTCTGGTTGGCGTCGCTGTCGACGCTCTGCTTGCCGAGCAGCACCAGGCCCGGCTTTTCGCGCGCGGCGAGGGCCGCCAGCAGGCGCGCCACGCCCAGGGGTTGCGGGGAGGACGCCGCCGAACAAGAAGGCGTCGACGCCCCCGCCCCCCCGGTCTGCACCAGCACGGCGCGGTCGGCGCCCATTGCCAGCGCCGTGCGCAGCGTCTCTTGCGACTGGGGCGAGGGGCCGACGGCGACGGCGACAACCTCGGTGGCGTGGCCTTGCTCCTTGAGGCGCAGGGCCTCCTCGACGGCGATCTCGCAAAAGGGGTTCATGGACATCTTGACGTTGGCCAGGTCGACGCCGAGCTTGGTGTTGTTGGGGTTTTCGAGGGTTTCGAGGGGTTGCGAGGAAGAGCGGGGGTTCGAGGGAGAGCGGCGTTGAGGGCGGCGTTGAGGGAGCGGCGTGAGGTGCGAGCGAGCGCCTTTTGAAAATGCGTCGGGTTTGTCTGTCCCCGCGCGCCACGAGCCGCCGCCGCACCTTGTCCGGGCGCACGCGGATGCGCACGTTCGAGTCGACCACGCGCTTGACGGCCACGAGGACCTTCATGGTGCCGTTCTCTCGCAGGCGCGTCTGGATTGATGTCGGAGGAGGGGAAACTGACGAGGCAACGCGAAGGGGGAGGGGGATGATGGGGGCCGTTGTGGCGGTGGTGGTGGCGGTACAGAACTTGAAGAGCGCGGGATGATACAGAGGTTGCGGGCAAGGCAGGCGGGCGCGTGTGTCTGTGTGCAAATAGGGGGCCAAGGGCCGTCTCTCGCTTTTGCTGCCGGCGGCGTCGTCGGCGTCGTCGTCGTCGCGCTCGCGCTCGCGCATCGTCCCAAAAGTGCAACCTCATGCTCGACGCTCGCGTCCCCGCATGCATCGCCCATAGCCTTTGCGACATCGTATCGACCCCAGTCGCCCAAAATCCGCATTGAATTGGCGCAACGCCAGCAACACAGCAGCAACACACACAAGTTTCCCCCTCTCACTGTCTCGACCAAACACCAAAACCGAATCGCATGGGCGAGGACGCTGCAGCAGCAGCACCCGGAGCCTCAGGTCCCGACCCGACCGCGACCGCCCCGGCGTCTGGGCTGCTTGACTGCGTGCGCTCGATGGTGCCGTTTGGATTGCTCGGCGGAGGCGGGCGCGCGGCGTCGTCGTCGGCGTCCTGGCGCGCGGCCGAGACGGCCATCCTCAACCTCGTCGGCGCCCCGGTGGTCGTGCGCGACGTGCAAGTCGGCCCCACGCCCAAGCACACCATGCGCACGTACGAAGTCGACCCGCCGGCGTCGTCGGCCACCGCCTCGTCGTCGCCGCCGCCGCCGCCTGTCGTCTTGCTTCCGGGCTACGGCGCCGGCGCGGGCTTCTTCTTCCGCAATCTGCTCCCGCTGTCGCGCCTGGGGCTCCCCGTGCTCGCGGCCGACTGGCTAGGGACGGGCTTGTCCGGCCGCCCCCCCTTTCCCCTGCAGGCGACAGCGCCGGACGGTGACGCGACACGCGTGGCCGCCGAGCGCTTTTTCCTCGACGCGCTCGACAAGTTTTGCGAGGCCGAGGGCATCGGCGAGGGCCGCCCGCGCGGCAAGATGGTGCTGTGCGGCCACTCGCTGGGCGGCCACCTGGCCGCGATTTTCGCGCTCGAGCAGCCGCAGCACGTCCAGCACCTCGTCCTCATTTGCCCCGCCGGCTTGCCCGAGCAGCCGCCCGGGTGGCGAGACGGGCTTCACGCGCGCATCGCCGAGGCGTCGGGGCGCTTCTCGCTGCGGCCTGCGCTCGTTCGCTGGGCGGAGGGCGCCTGGGACGCCGGGACGACCCACGGGAGCATCATTCGCGCGCTGGGGCCCTGGGGCGGCGAGCAGCTGATGCGGCGGTACGCCTCGGGCCGTTTCTCCTCGTCGTCCGGGCCGCCTCCTGCGCCGGGCGGCGGCGGCGGCGCCGGCGGCAACAGCGACGGCGCCAGCAGCAACAACAATAACAACGACAGCGGCAAGGCCGGCGGCGAGCGCGCTTCCCCCCCCGCGCCTCCCGCGCTGTCTCCCGAGGAGGCCGGCGTCGTCGGGTCCTACCTGTGGGAGCTCACCGCGCTGGAGGGCAGCGGCGAGCACGCCCTCCGCCACATCCTCGGCTTTGGCGCCTTTGCGCACGCGCCCCTCGGCAAGCGGCTCGAGGCGCTCTCGCCCAGCGTGCCCGTCACGTTTTGCTACGGGAGCCGCGACTGGATGAAGCCGGAGCATGCCGTCGCCGCGGCCGCGCGGCTGGACGCTCTGCGCGAGCGCGTCGCCGAGCACGACCACGACGTGATCGTCCTGCCCGACTGCGGCCATTTTCCCTTTTTGGAGAAGCCCGCCGCGTTTGATGATGCCATGGCGCGCATCCTGCGGCAGTACGGCGGCGGCCGCGGCGTGCATGAGGCGGCGGCGGCGGCGGCGCCTGGCGAGGAGGAGGGAGCGGCGGCGCCGGCGGCGCGGTGAGCGGGAGCGACGGACGCGAGCCTTTTGGCGGCGGCGGCTCGCCACCTTGTTCGACGGCTCATGCTTCTGCCCAAACCTTCACCAGAAATCTCCTTGGTGATTGGTAAGACGACGCATTGCACGCGCCTGCCTCGTCATCGTCGATAATACACGCAGTGGCCCTGCTCATGCGGAGGGGAGCGTGCCCCCGCCGCATTTTTGATTTTGGGTCGACAGCGGCGTTCTCGTCGTTTTCGTTCAGCACGTTTACTTTGTCTTCTTACGCGCGCCTCTCGCTCCTTCACCAAATGAGTAGGATGACGCCATTTGCAAAGCTGCCAATGTGTCAGATCAATTGGTGCTTGGTCAAGCGACGTCGTTCCCTCGACTCTCACTCCCCGCCGCCGTCGCCCGACCCTCCTGCCCTCCTCCCGCTCTCGCTCTCGCTCTCGCTCTCACTCTCGCTGCCGCCGCTGCTGTCCGCCAGGCCGTCCTGGCGCGCGGCTGAGACGGCCATCCTCAACCTCGTCGGCGCCCCGGTGGTCGTGCGCGACGTGCAAGTCGGCCCCACGCCCAAGCACACCATGCGCACGAACGAAGTCGACCCGCCGGCGTCGTCGGCCACCGCCTCGTCGCCGCCGCCGCCGCCGCCTCTCGTCTTGCTTCCGGGCTACAGCGCCGGCGCGGGCTTCTTCTTCCGCAATCTGCTCCCGCTGTCGCGCCTGGGGCTCCCCGTGCTCGCGGCCGACTGGCTAGGGACGGGCTTGTCCGGCCGCCCCCCCTTTCCCCTGCAGGCGACAGCGCCGGACGGTGACGCGACACGCGTGGCCGCCGAGCGCTTTTTTCTCGACGCGCTCGACAAGTTTTGCGAGGCCGAGGGCATCGGCGAGAGCCGCCCGCGCGGCAAGATGGTGCTGTGCGGCCACTCGCTGGGCGGCCACCTGGCCGCGATTTTCGCGCTCGAGCAGCCGCAGCACGTCCAGCTCCTCGTCCTCATCTGCCCCGCCGGCTTGCCCGAGCAGCCGCCCGGGTGGCGAGACGGGCTCCACGCGCGCGTCGTTCCCTTTTTTCATCGGCGCGCCGGTTTTTCCTCTCGCTCTCTCCCTATCAAAAAACGTGGGGTGACTCTCATTGGACGCCTGTGAATGCCTTGCATCGTATTACTTGGTCCGGCGACAACCTACTCCATAACTCCCACTCCGCCGCCGCCCCCGGGCGCTCGCCGCCGCCGCTGCTGTGGAAGGCCAAAAAACAGTCGATTGCGCTCCAGCCGTCGGCCGTGCGCACACCCTGCCGCGTCCGGCGAAAGATCTCAAACGTCAGAGCACGAAGATTGAAGAAGGACCCCGAGAGATTGCAGGCTAGCATCAAAGGCATCCTCTTCGGTCGTGTCGATCTGCGGCCAAAGTTCAGAGCATCGCTCGTCTATTACGCTCTAGCCGTATTTGTCGACGGCCCGCCGCGTCCCGGTCGAGCGTCAGAGCGCGGCGACAGGAAGAGCAGGTATGCATCAAGGGCGTATACATTTTCATTACCCGTTTTGACCGAGCTATGATTATCGAGGGAGGCTAGGCATCTCGAGCATCTCCTCCCGCCTCGATCGTCATGCTATTGTTGATGTTGAATGGGTGACTCGATCGTGTCAAGTCGATCGATCGATCGTCGAACGATCGGGCTAGATTCGCCTGATCGATCGATCGTGTTTAAAGGAGGCCTTCCTCCTATCTTATAACACGATCGATCGACCCTATGCTTTCCGTCTTTGTCAAAGGGCTCCTCGATCGATGTTGGGAATGGCTTGCGAGTCGACCGACATTATCGATCGACAGGGTCGATCGACATGATCGACACAATCGATCAATCGATCGACTTCGGAAGTTTTCGTAGAGAGTCGATCGATCGAAGTCAAGGTCCATCATAGCCGCCGACCTTGCGAATCCCCTGCTTGCTCCTCGCCGAGCTCGTCGAAGGGCGATGTTGACGTGTTCGAAGAGTGTCGACCTCGTGCCCTAAGATGGACCCCACGGCCGGAATGCTTTCGACGAGGTGCTCCATCGGACACCGCGGCGACGCCGTAGCCCCAATCATTCCGTCGCTTTATCAGTCAGTGGCTTTTGCAGGACAGCACGTGCGTCAACAACATCCTTCTCGTTCGACTTCGACCACGTCCGACAGCGGCGCGAGAGGTCGACGGTCTGGGCCTCGTTAGCGCTGCCACGCATCTCCGTATTCATCACGACGTTGAACCGCCGTGATTTTTTACGCAACGCAATGTTCGAGCGAATTGATTTGTCGATCGACCTCTTTCCTTGACCGATCGATCGATCGATAGACTCATCCAGCGCGAGACAACGATTGCACCCTGAAAAGTCCCGGACTGACCAGCGTACACCGCCGCCAACAGGAATCGTAAACTGACCGATCGAGATTGATCGAAGTATCGGCCGACATCTAGTCGATATTGGCCGATCGATCGATCGATCGGCCAATATCTTGTCGATCGACCTTTCATGCGGCAACGAAAGATCGATCGATCATTGCCACTGTCACCGTCGTCGTTCTGTTGGTCTCGCGGCGCCACGTGATGTGGTCTCACCTTGACTTGCGGCCGCCGTCCGTCGTCGCCGCCACTCCTGCCTCTTCACCCTCGCTCGTGCCTCCGTGGGTGGACAAGAAACAACAGACATCGTGTGTCTTCTCTCGACCGGTTCGCTCTGATGCTTCTACGCATCTACGTATTGATCACGCACTCAAACGATGCTGTGTCACATGTGTCACGACCTCTTGACCGGCCGATCGATAGATGACCCAGCGCGTACGCTCGCCATGGTGCTGAGCAAAGATTCATTAATCGACCGATCCATCGATGTCGGCCGATTGTCGATTTGATCGATCGACCAATTTCCTGTCGATCGATCGATCGTTCATCGGTTTATCTTTCGTTCGTCGTTGTTTCTCTCTGGCCACGTTGGACGTAAGAAATGATTGATTCTAAGTGCGGTTGCTTTCAAGTGCATGTTTACTGCGCAAAGCTGGCCTGCTCTCTGAGCTCGCTTCCAGCTCGCGCAACTCGACTTTCGCCACGGGGGCGCGGCGGCCTTGTCGCGCGCCTCCTGCCCGAGGCCTGCGTGAATGGGCAGATGCCCGTCTGGCTCGACGCGGCACGCGGTCAGCTCGGGCTCCTGCCACGAAATCCAGCGCGATCGGCAGCACGGCGGCGTGGCCACGATTTCCGATCAAACGGGCCTGGACGTCCAGCGGCAAGGCGGCGATGGCGCCCGCCCTCACGTACGCGGTCTTTTTCCTCGCGCCAATGTTTCATAGGTCAAAGCAAAACTCTAGTCCGAATGGATAAGCAACACAGCCTAAATAACAAAAAAGGCGCGAGCGAGCCTTCACGCTTTGGCGGACGGCGCGAGCACGCTGCCACCGCCGCAGCCCCGCCGCCGCAGCTGCTCCAGCTCGGCCTGCGCCTTGGCGGCGGCGACCTCGAACTTGCGGGCGCGGGACGTTTGCAAGTCGAGGTCGTACTCGAGCGCGCGGACCTCGCGCAGCTTGTCAAAGCCGACGGCCGCCGCGTCGCCGTCGCCGCCAGCCGCCGCTGCCGCTGCCGCTGCCGCGTCGGCCGTGTCCTTGCGCAGGCGGTACAGCAGCGCTTGAAGTTTTTGCTCGGCGCGCTTGGAGCGGCGCAGGTCGACCTCCAGAGCGGCGGCGCGCTCCTCGGTGGCGGCCGCGCGCTGCTGCCTGGCGGCCTCGGCAGCGGCCTCGGCGGCGGCCTCGGCGGCGGGCGGGGCGGCCTTGTTGTTGACGCGGCCGTCATTTGCTGCCGCCGCCGGCTCGGCGTTTTCGCCGCCGCCCGCCGCCTCACTTCTCACCGCCGCCTCCTTGAGCTCGTCATTCTCCTGCCGCAGCCAGTGGATGGTGCTCTCGAGCGCGAGGATCTTGGCGTTGAGCTCGGCCTGCCGCGCCTCCCCCAGCTCGCGCACCTCCTCGACGCGCTCGTCCAGCGCGGCGGCCGCCGCCGCCGCCGCCGCCGCCGTCGACCCGCCCGCCGCCGCCGCCGCGCTCGAGCTCGCGCGCCTCTGGCGCCGCATGTCGGCCGCCAGGATCTCCGCCTGCTTCTGGTGCGCGTGCACCTCGGCCGTGAGCGCCTCGAGCTCGGCCGCCGCCTGCGCCGCCTGCGCCTGCAGCTGCGCCTGCAGCCGCTCGAGCGCCGACCCATGCGCCGCCGACTGCTGCTCCATGCGGCGCGACACCTCGGCGCCCTGCTTCTCGAGCGCGCGCTGGGCGTCGCTCATGACACGGCGCGCCGAGCACAGGTCGGCCTCGAGCGCGGTCCTCTCGCGGCGGTCGTCCTGAGCGCGACGCTCGGCGTCGGCGGCCTTGGCCTCGCCCGCGGCCGCGCGCTCGTCCGCCGAGTCGAGCGCGGCCTCGAGCTCCGACACGCGCGCCGCGGCCTCCGCCTCGGCCGCCGCCGCGCGCCGCAGCGCGTCGTCCAGCCGCCGCTCGCTCGCGTGCGCGGCGGCCTCCAGCTCGGCCACGCGCCGCGCGCCCTCGCCCGCGCGATGCTCGGCGGACGCCGCAGCGCCGCGCAGCTCGGTGAGCCGCGCCGACAGCTCGGCCTCGGCGGCTGCCTTTTGCCGCTCGAGCTGGCGCTCGGCGGCCGACCGCAGCGCGTCCGTCTCGCGCTGGGCCGCCGCGCGGGTCGCCTCGAGCTCGCGGAGCGCGTCGTCCGCGCGCGCGTTGGCCTCGGCCGCCGCCTCGGCCGTCGCGGCCGCCTCGTTGCGCGCAGACGCGAGCAGCGCCGCCGCCTGCTCGGCCGCCTCGGTCGCCGACTGCCGCAGCCCCTCGCCCGCAGCGCGCGCTTGCGACAGATGCTCGGCGAGGGCGTCGCGCTCCTCCGAAAGGGCCTCGGCGTGCGCCTGGCTCTCGGCGCAGCGGGCCTCGAGCTCGGCGATGGCCTCGGCGCGCGCGGTCAGCTCGGCGCGCGCCGCCGCCAGCTCGGCCCGCGCCGCCGCCCCTGCGGCCTCGCTCTCGACGGCCTGCGCCCCGAGCGCCTCGGCGTGCGCCTCGGCCGCCGCCAGGGCCTCGCGCGCCTCAGCGTCCCGGCGCGCCGCCTCGGCCGCCGCCGCCTCCCCCGCCGCCGCGCGCTCGCCCATCGACTTGAGCGCGGCGTTGAGCTCGGCGACGCGCGCCGCGCCCCCTGCCTCGGCCGCCGCCGCCTCGGCCCTGATCGCCTCGAGGCGCCGCCCGCTCTCGACGGCAGTGGCCTCGAGCTCGGCGACGCGCCGCGCCCCGTCGCCCGCGCGCTGCTCGGCGGACTCGGCGGCGGCCTGCAGCTCCGCCACGCGCGCCGACAGCTCGGCCTCCGCCGCCTCCCTCTGGCGCTCCTGCTCCCGCTCCGCCGCCGACCGGAGCGTCTCGAGCTCGCGCTGCGCGGCCGAGCGCGTCGTCTCCAGCTCGCGCTGCGTCGCCTCGGCGCACGCGCGGGCCTCGGCCCTCGCGTGGTCTAGCGAAGCGGACTCCTCGCGCACAGACGCGAGCATTGCCACCGCCGCCGCCGCCGCCCCGGCCGCGGCTTGCCGCTGCTCGTCGCCCTCGGCGCGCGACCGCGACAGCTGCCCGTTTAGCGTGTCGCGCTCCTCGGACAGGGCCCCGACGAGCGCCTGCGCCTCGGCGCAGCGGGCCTCGAGCTCGGCGATGGCGTCGGCGCGCTTGCTTAGCTCGGCGCGCGCCGCTGTCAGCTCGGCCCGCGTCGCCGCGCCTGCGGCCTCGGCCTCGGCGAGCCGCGACTGGAGCGCCTGGCGCTGCGCGTCCGCCGCCGTCAACGCTTCGCGCGCGCCCTGCAGCGCCTCCTTGGCCTGCCGCAGCTCCGCGACGACCGCCTCGCGCTTGCGCTCGTGCTGCGCGTCGCGCTTCTCGAGCGCCTTCTCGACGGCGGCGAGCCGCGCCGTGGCCGTCTTGAGCGCCAGGTCGAGCCGCGACTTGTCCTGCAGCGCCGCGGCCTTGTCCTGCTGCAGGCCCTTGAGGCGCGTCTCGAGGTCCGCGGCGCGCTTGCGCGCGGCCTCGAGGTCGCGGGACGCCACGTCCTTGCCGCGCTGCCGCGTGCTCGACTCGAGCTTGAGCGCCGCCATCTCCTGCCGCAGCGCCGCGCACTTGGTCTTGGTCTCGATCGCGCCCGCGGCGTCGGCCAGGCGCGCGGCCTGCGCGTCCAGCTGGGCCTGCAGCGCCGCGCGCGCCTCCTCGCCCTCGGCGGCCGCGGCCGTCGCGCGCTGCAGCGCGGCCGACGCCTCCTCGACGCTGCGTTGCAGGTGCTCGATCTCCTTCTCGGCCGCGCTCGTCACGGCCGCCAGCTCGGCGTGCAGGCGGTCCTCGCTGGCCGCGCGCGCCTCGCCGGCGTCGCGCTGATCGCGCGCGTGCTCCTCCTGCGTGCGCTCGGCGGCCTGCTCAAGCTGCTCGATGTTCTCGCGCGCGGCGGAGGCGCACGCGACGGCCTCGGCAAGCTCGGCGCGCGCGTCGGCCAGCTCGCGCTCGAGCTGCTGCGCCTGCTCGTCGCGGCGCGTGGCCTCCTCCTGCCGGCGCTCGGCGCGCTCCTCGGCCGCCTTGCGCGCGCGCTCGGCCTCGGCCGCGGCGGCGCGCAGCTTGCCGAGCGCCTCCTCGTGCGCCAGGGCCTGGCGCTCGTGCTCGAGGGCCGCGCGCGAGATCTCGAGGGCGTGCTGCTCGCGCGCGACCGCGGCGGCCTCGGCCGCGCGCCGCCCCGCCGCCTCGAGCTCGAGCGACCACGCGTCCCGCTGGCGCTCGGCCGCGCCGCACGCCTCTCGCTGCTGCTTGCACAGCCCCTCGGCCTCGGCGGCGCGCGCCTCGGCCTCGGCCCCCTTCTCCACCGCGGCGCGCAGCTCCTCCTCCTGCTTGCGCTGGTACAAGGGGGCGCGCTTGCGCGACTCGAGGTCGCGCACGTGCGACTCGAGGCGCGCGCGCTCGGCCTCGAGCGCGCCGGCGCGCTCCTCGGCCGCGTCGCGCGCCTCTCGCGCGGCCTCGGCGTCGCGCCGCGCGCGGTCCGAGTCGCGGCTCAGGTCGGCCGCGCGCCGCTCGGCTCGCCCGAGCTCGGCGCGGTGCGCCGCCTCGCGCGCCTCGAGGTGCCCGCGCGCCGTGCCGGACATGTCGAGCTCGCCGCGCAGCTCGACGACCGTCTGCCGCAGCTCTGCGACCGACGCCCGCAGCGCCTCGCCCTCGTCGCGCGCCGCGCCCAGCGCCTCGCCCACCTCGCGCTCGGCGTGCGCCGCCTCGCCCCGCTCCGCCTCGAGCTGCTCGGCGTGGCGCCGCGCCTCCTGCTCGACGCGCTCGGCGCGCTCGGCCAGCTCCTCCACGCGCCGCTCGGCCTGCCGCCGCCGCCACTGCTCCTCCTTGAGCGCGACCTGCGCGGCGCCGCGCGCCTCCTCGACCGCCTGCTGCGCCTGGTGCGCCTGCTGCGCGTGCTGGTGCGCGTGCTGATGCGCGGACGCGTGCAGCTGCTGGCGCGCGCCGGCCAGCGCGCTCTCGAGGTGCGCGGCGTGCGCCCGCAGCTCGGCGACTGCGGCGGCAGAGGCGGCGACGGAGCCGGCGGCGGCATCGTCGCCGCCGCCGTCGCCGTCCTCGTTGCCGCCGCCGTCCTCGGCTGGGCCCGTCGGGGCCATCAGCGAGCGGTGCGCCTCGACGTCCGCGCCAGACAGGACGACCACGGGGCGCGCGCGCCGGCGAGGGGCGGCGGCGTTGTCGCGGCCGGGTCCTGCGTCCTCGGCGATCACGACTTGCGCCAGAGACGGCGGCTGCCACCCGGGCGCGCCGCTGCCCGGACACCACGTGCCGCGGCGGTTGCGGCGCTCGGCTGCCGTCATCGTCGTCGCTGTTGGCGCGCCCCCTTGCTCACCTCCTCCTCCTCCTGCATCGTCGGCGGCGCATGCGGTGCCAGTGCTGCCGCCGTCGCTGCTGCCGACGTCGGCGAGCCCGATCAGCCGCCGCGCCACGTCCACCTGCCGCTGCGCCTTTTGCCGCGCCGCCGCCTCGTTCTCCATCCGCACGCGCATCAGCTCGGTCTCCTGCTCGGCGCGCAGCAGCTGCGTGCGCAGCTGCGCGACCTGGTCCTGGACCTCGCGCGCAAAGGCGCCCTCGCCGTCGCCGCCCAGCGCGCCGCCGTCGCTGCCGTCCGCGCCGCCGCCGCCGCCGCCGCCGAGACCGCGGCCGGGCGTCGCGCCGCCAAAGCCGCCACCGCCGCCCCCACCGCGGCTCTTGCTGCGCCGCCCGGCCGCCACGAGGCGCGACCGCAGGTCCTCGATCTCGCGCGCCTGGCGCTTGAGCAGCGCCGCGTCCGACATGACCTCGTTGACCACGGCGTTGTTGACGACGCGCTTGGCACGGCAGGCGAACCGCAGCGTCGAGTGCGACTCCTCGGCGTGCGCGGCGGCGGGCGTGATGCAGCACACGACGGCCGTCTTGGCGTTGCCGCCCAGCGACGGCTGCAGGATGCGCGTGAGCTTGGAGTCGCGGTAGGGGATGTGGCCGCCGCCGCCGCCGCCGCCGCCGCCGCTGACGCCGGACGCGCCGGTGGCGGCGGCCGCGGCGGCCCCCTCGGACAGCTTGTTGATCACGGTGCCGAGCGTCAGCAGCGAGCGGTTGATGGCCGCGCCCTCCTTGGCGCGCAGGCCCTCGGCGCCCGTCTTGGACACGCGCTCCGAGCCGGCCAGGTCGACGAGCGTGAGGGCGGACACGAGGACGGCGTTGGGGTCCTCGTCGGCGGTGGGCGGCGCGCCTGTTGCTGCTGTTGCTGCTGCTGATGTCGCCGCAAGGGCGAGGGGCTTGGCGGCCGCGCCGCTTTCGTCTGCTGTCGTCGCCGCTGCGGCTGCAGCACCAGGCGCCGCCGCCGCAGCCGCCGCCTCTGCGGCCGCGCCCAGGCGCCGCGACTCGACGACCATGCGGAAGATCGTGTGGGAGCGCGACGACGCCTCGTTCATGCGCGTCGCGCCCACGTGCCGGTTGGCCTCGCCCTCGGCCAGCAGCGCCAGCACGTGCTCGGGCGTCGCGACGATCTGCTCGCGCAGCCCGGCGACGTGCACGCCGCCGCCCTTGGTCTCGTGCACAGGCAGGCGCACGCTCGAGGGCTCGAGCAGGTCGTTGACCTCCTCGTTGTAGAGCTTTGGATCCGGGGGGATGTGTTTGCGTTGTTTGGGCGGGCGGGCGGAGGGGGGTTGGGCGACGGTTGGCGTCGTCGTCAGGGAGGGGAGGGGAGCAAGCGGGGAAAAAAACAGGCGCCAAAACAAACGCTCCCGCACCCATCTCTCTCTCTCTGTCTCTCTCTCTGTCTCTCACCTCCATGTAGGACACGCGGATGAGGAACTCGCGGTCCTGACTCTGCGACGCGATGTGGCTGAACACGTCCCGCACCGCCAGCGGGATGATGCCCGGCTCGTCCCATTCGTGGTCCCGGCTCGCCCCGCCGCCGCCGCCGCCGCTGCCGCCGCCGCCGCGCATCGTGTGCGTCTTGCCCGACGAGGTCTGACCGTAGGCGAACACGGTGGCGTTGAAGCCGCCGACGACCTGGCCCACGAGGCGCTGCGCGGTGGCGGCGTAAAGCTCCGAGGTGGAGACGGCCGGCCCGAAGACCGCGTCTAGGGCGTAGCGCGAGTTGGCGGCCGACGACGCGGCGGCGGAAGGCGCGGACGCGGCGGCGGCGCCGGCAGCGGCCGCAGACGACGCCGCCGACGCGCCCGGCGCCGCCGACGCGGCCAGGGCGCTGCCGCCCGAGGTGTCGCGCGAGGGGTCGCGCGGGATCAGCGTGTTGCTGTCGATGCGCCATGCCGACCCGCCGTCCTGCTGCTCGCCCTTGCTGAGCGGGCGCACACGGACGTAGACGCTGTTTTGTGTTGTGGGCGGGGGGGCGAAGAAGGGGGTGGCGTCGTCGGCGTCCGATGTTCAGCTGTCGTCGAGCGCGCGCGTCGGCGGTCGGCGCGTGTGTGTGTTTTGGGCTGGCAGCATTGCGGGCGCGCCAGAGACGGACTTGCCGAGAGACGGCCGACGGTGAGACTCACGATATGTTCTCCATGGCGGGTCCAGCGTGTTCATGCGGCGCTGCTTCACGCGGTCAGGGATCTGGAACGGTCCTCGACAGCTGTGAGTTGTTTTTTTGGGCGTCACGCGGGCAAGAAACGGGGGGGTCAATCTAATTGGGTCAAAGTGTTTGCACTTCCAAGCGCGTCATGCGGGTCTCTCTCTCTGCACTTTTGGCCGCGTGGGAGAGAGGGAGCGGCATTTTCATGCGAGGCAAAGGTCGCGACTGGAGGCCTGTTAGAGTTGTGCTGCACAACTGTTGTACTTCTCTCTTTCTCTTCCTCCTCCCCTCAGCCGCCGCTACCTGCAAACCGCAAACAACATCGACTACTGCCGACCCACTCCATCATCGACCCCTTCAACACACCAAGCTCCCCCTCGCTTTGCAAGTCGCCGCCCCTTCCTTTTCGCAATCACCCTCGCGCCCGCGCCGTAGCCCTTGGGACCAGCACACACAAATAACAACACCGCACTAATCGCCGCGAGTGCCTGCCGCGAGGCGGCTGAACGATGGCGGACGATGGCGATTACGAGGGCGGGTGAGTTACACCGAGCGCGAAAGAGACGTGCGCGCGCGCCGTCGCCGCTCGCTCGCTCGATGCCGTCAGGTCGCCGCTCTCGCTCGTCGCCCCTCCTCGCCCCCCCCACCCCTCTCCTCCTCCTCGCTCACCCGACAAGGAAACCAACCGCCAAACCAAACCAAGGCCGCCCGAGGACGACATGCAGGAGGCGCCCCAGGACGACCTCGACGAGCACGTCGACATCATGGACGAGGACGGCGACGCGGCGGCTGGGGCTGGCGGAGGAGGCGGCGGTGCGGGCGGGCGCGGCGGCGGCGGCGCGCGCCCGGCCAGCGAGCGCATCACGTCTCGTTTCATGACCAAGTATGAGCGAGCGCGCGTGCTCGGGACCCGCGCCCTGCAGATCAGCATGAACGCGCCCGTCATGGTGCCAGTAGGTGAGTTTTTTTGTCTTTGCTTTTGGGAGGGTTGAGTTGCTGCTGTCAAGACGGCTCGCGCGGCAGCGAATCACACCCTGCTTTTTCCCTCGACGCCCACGCAGACGCACAGGCACGCACATTGTCTCACATCACAACCTCCCATACGACATCCCGTCTTTATGACCGACCAACCAACCCACGCCCGACTTCCCCCACGCACCTCCTCAATCACAACCCACAAAAAAAGACAACGACGTGACCGACCCGCTCGAGATCGCGACCAAGGAGCTGCAGGCCAAGAAGATCCCCTTTGTCGTGCGCCGGTATCTCCCGGACGGCAGCTACGAGGACTGGGCGGTCTCGGAGCTGGTGCAGGTGAACAAGTAGGGGCGTGGGCTCTGCAAGGCTCGGGCGCCAGAGCGGCGGCTGTTGGGGGAGCGGCGCGCCATTTTTTTCCTCGTTGCTGCCCAACAACACGAAACTTTCTAGAGAAGCGCCCAGCCTGCGGCCCCTCACTTGTAAACGCAGACTGCTTCTGGGAAGCCTCGTCCTCTGCCAGGCATTGCTCTCTATTTCTGAACCTCTCGCCGAACTGACCACCTCTCGACAACCAATTCAAAAAAAACACGAGTGCCTCTCTGGACGCAACCACGCGTCGGCCCTCTGTCTATGCGCGCGGCCCGCGCAGAGGGCAGTGGCCTGGCTCCCCATATCGCCGCCGCTGCCGCCGCCCGGCTCGTCGTCTGGGCGGGCTCGGCGCGCCTCTCGAGCCAACAACGTCTGCCGACGGCGCCGGCGCGCACCGCGCTCGCCGCCGCCGCCGCCGGCGGGATGGCTCTTCCTCCTCCTCCTTCCGCCTCTTGGCACTCGTGCGACAGCAGCCCGATCGGGCAGGGCGAGCGGCCCGGCCAGCTGGACGCGTCGCCTGTCCCCTCGCCCGCGACGACGGTCGCCGCTTCCCCGGCCGCCGCCACCGCCGCCGCCGCCTCTGCATCGCCCGCCTCGACGCTGGCCGGGTCGCCCCAGCGGCCCTCGTCGCTGGCGGCAAGGCCCGTCCAGGCGCTAGCCGGTCCGACGCCGCCGCATCTGCGCGCCCCGCCCGGCAGCGTGGCGGGCGGCCTGCACGACGCCTACACGCCGTGGCTGCGCAGCGGCGGCGGCGCGCTTCGTCGGCGGAGCGCGGGCAGCAGCAGCGGCCGCGTCGGCGGCGGCCGGCAGCGCGTGAGCTCGTGGCTGACGAGCCCGGCCCGGGTGCTGTCGATGACACGCGATTCGCGCTTTGAAGACGAGGTGCTCGAGGCCGCGGGCGGCGGAGGTGCTGGTGGGGGCGGCGGCGGCATTGGCGGAAGCGGCGACAAGCGCAGCCGCAGCAGCAGCAAGGGCAAGAGTCGCAACAGCAGCGGCGGCCGCGGCTCTGAGAACGCGGCGAGGGCGACTGCGTCGGCGTTCTCCCCGGCGTCAGCCGGCATGCTCGCCGTCGCCAGCACGGAGGAGCTCGAGGAGGAGGGGGAGGAGCTGGAGGGCCACGACGACGGAGAAGAGGAAGACGAGGCGTTTGGCGGAGGGCGCTGGCAGACCCCGGCGGGCGCCGGCCGCCGCCGCCCCGGCCGCCAGGTGGTGCTGAGCGACGACGACGACGACGCCGCCGCCGACGACGCCGACGTCGACGACAACGGTGGCGAGGGCGCGCCCGCCGGGCGCAGCGGCAAAGGCGCCGGCCCTTCGGCGTCCCCGGCGTGCTGGGACAGCGACCGCCAGGAGGAGGAGGCGGAGGAGGACAGCAGCGAGAGCGGCGGGAGCGGCGATCGCGACGGCGCCAGCGGCAGCAGCAGCGGCAGCGGCACCACAGGCGCCGACACAGACTCGACGTTTGACGCCGCCTCCGAGTCGGCATCCTCCTCCGGAAGCAGCAGCGACGGGCCGTCCTCCCCCTGCTCGGACAAAGTGGGGGACGACGGCGACGCGGACGAGCCTGGGCTGCCCGACAGCACACCGGCGGCGGGCAGGCACACGGGACCAAAGCAAAAGGCGCCGGCAGCGACGCCCGCCGCCGCTGACGCGGGCCCGGGCGGGCTCTCTTTCACGCGGCGCCGCGAGCGCCTCGCGCGCGAGCTCTACGCCGAGTGGAACGAGGCAGTCTTCGGCGGGCGCCTGCCCCGGGACCTCGCCATCGTGTGGAACCCGCGGCTGCGCTGCACAGCCGGGCAGGTGGTCGACGACCGATCGCTCGACGCGCAAAAGGTCGACCCGCGCAGCCGCCGCGAGCGCGTCGCGTGCAGGCTCGAGCTGTCGCCCCGCGTGATCGACCGCGAGCGGCGCCTGCGCGACACGCTCGCTCACGAGATGGCGCACGTCGCCGCGTGGTCGCTCGACAGGGACTTTGAGCGCGCGCACGGCCCGACCTTCCAGCGGTGGTCGCGTGCGTTCGAGGCCAAGGTCGCGGACGTGCGCATCACGACGCGGCACTCCTACGGGCCGTCGGTGCCGCAGCAGCGGTGGGCGTGCCAGAACAAGGAGGGCTGCGGCAAGGTCTACTCGAGGTCCAAGATGACGATCTGCGTCAAGAGGCACGTGTGCAGCGACTGCCGCGGCCGCCTGGTCTACCTGGGCAAGTTCTCGCCCGACGGCGAGGTGCTGGTCGCGGGGCCGGGCGTCGACGCCACGGCGGTCAAGCCCAAGCGGCCGCTCAACGCGTTCGGCGCCTTTGTCCAGGCCCAGTACGCGTCGACCAAGCAGACGACACGCGGCACGCACGCCGCCGTGATGGGCGAGCTGTCGGCGCGGTGGGGCGCGATGAAGATTGCCGGCGCAGGAGGGGGCGCAGGCGGAGGCGGCGGCGGGGAGTGATCGACGGCCGGGCAACCTTTGTCGGGGAGTGGAAACGGTGCGCGGAGGCACCGGGCGGTGCGCGTGATCAACGTCGCGGCGAGCGTGGGCTCTTTCGGGGGGGGGGGGGTGAAACCTGTAGAGCCCAAATCCAATAACTGATGATGATTAATGATACCGATGCTGCTTTTTGGCACGTCGAGCGAAGCAAAGGGCAAAAAGGCGGCAGGACGCCGGGACGAGCGTCCCCCTCCTGCGCTCGCTCGCTCGAGACCTCCTGCGCCCTGAGCATGGATCTGTGTTGGAGCTAGAATCTGGATAATACGATCTCTCGTTGCACTACCATCTTAATGGAAACGCGCGACACGAATCGACGCCGGAAGACACGGAAAACTCGAAAACTCGAAAACTCGAAAAAGGAAAAAAACATGTTCACCCGGGCGCCCGGCCGTACACGGCGCCCCCGGGCACCTGCCCCGCCGCCATGGCCGCCAGGTCCTCGGGCGGCAGGCCCGTGCCAGTGACCTCGTTGCCGACCGACGTCCAGAAGTCGCGCAGGTTGTTCCGCCGAGCGAACAGCTCGAGGTAGCGGCCGCCCGGCACGAGCGCCTCGACGAGCTCGTAGACCTCCTCGGGCTTCTGGCTCTGGCCGCGCCGCTCGCTGAAGATGACGTCCGACCCGACGACCGAGAACGCGCCGCCGCCCCGCTGCATGCGCGACGCCGCCGCGATCTCCCAAGGCATCGGCGGCGCAGGATCAGAAGGAGGAAGAGGACGAGGCGGCGGAGCGGGGGGAGCAGCGGGATCGGCCGTCGTCCGGCCGTCCTCAGACGACCAATCGGCAGAGCGCGTACCTGCGGCAGCGGTGTCGGCGACGGTGACGGTGGCGGTGGCGGCATCGGCGGTGGCACCGGCGGCGGCGGCCCCCTTGAACGCCACGAGGCACGTCTCCTTGGCGTGCTGCAGGTAGTAGCCGTGCGACTTGGCCAGCCGCCGGTTGACGGTCGACTTGACCCACACGACCTCGTCGACCAGGCTGTAGCCCCACGCGTCGAACAGGTCGAGCGCGAACTTGTACTTGGCATTGATCACCCACACGAGCAGCAGGCCGCCGCGGCGCTGCAGGTCCGGCACGGGCAGGGCCGTGATGTCGGCGTCCGCGAGCTGGCTGTAGCCGAGCGCGACGCCGCGCGTCGGGTTGGCCGTCGCCAGCTGCCAAGGGGGGTCCATCATGACGACGTCGAACTGGGCGGCGGACGCCAGGCGCGCCCAGTCGAACGTCGTCACGTTGGCGTGGATGGGGATGCAGTGCGGGGGGACGCGCCACTCCTCGTCCCGGAACGGGTCGTTGGAGGGCAACGAGGCGGCGGCGGCGGGTTTGCGGCGGTGGTCGCGGCCGTCAGAGGGGAGGTCGGGCGACGCCCGGCGGCGGGCGTCGTCATCGTCGTCGCCGTCGTCGCCGTCGTCCCCGTCGTCGTCGCCGTCGTTGTTGCGGCCGGCGGTGGCGGCAGCAACAGCAGCAGCGGCAGCAGCATGGGGGACGGCCGCCGCCTCCTCCTCTGATGTTGCTGCTCTGGCTGCTGCTGCTCCTGCGGCCGCCGCAGCCGCTGCGCGGTCGCTGTCCTCCTCCTCCTCCCCTCCTCCTGCGTCGCCGCCGCCAAGCGCCGCCAGCGCCGCCGCCAGAGCGCGGATGTCGCGGCGGCACGTCTCGACCTCGCGCGCCAGCGCCTCGTTCGAGAGGGCCGCCCAGCGCCGCTGGGCGGCGGCGTCGGTGCTGGACAAAAGCGCGCTGGCGCTGCGGGCGGCGGCGAGGACGGCAGGGTCGGGGCCGGCGGCGGCGGCGGCGGTGGCTGTCCCCGCTGTTCTCCTCGCCGTCGCTGTCGCCATCGCTCCCTTTGGCGGACTCTTCCAGCCGTCCCGGCCCCAGTCCGAGCGGCCGCTACTGAACAATGCAGCGCGACCCCTTTCCCACGCTTGCAGCGAGCGCGAGACGCGCGCGCTTCACGTCGACTATTTGAGCGACGGATGAGAATAGGAATTTTTGAACCTGGGGGAGGGGAGAGTCCGCCTCGCTCCGAACAGCGCTTGATGGGTATAGGAGAGAGAGTTTCGCGTTTCGCTCGAGGGACGGTGCGTGGGTTGATGGGGACTTGTGCTCGGCCCTGCGTTTGTTTTTAGACGCGACGTCTCGCGCCGCGACGCTCGACGCGGCACTCGTTTTCGAGCGACGACGGATCGCTCTCTCTGTCAACCCTAAAATCGGCGTCCGGCTTCCCCCGCTCGTCTCACAAGCTTTCCTCCTGCACTTGAACCGCGGTGTTCTCCCCGCCAGCAATACGCCCGAGCAACCACACCGCACCACACCGCGATCGCTTGACTCGGTGCCAAGCTCTTTTCTCAACCATCCCACAACGCCGAGCTTTGTGCTTGCGCAGCACGCCAGGCCAGCAGCACCGAACGATCGTTGTCAAGTAGGCATCCTCGTATCCACGCGTGCACCGCGCTCTTACGCCAGAAGAGAACAAGTGAGGGAGGCTCTCTGGCCAACCCTGCGCGGCGACGCGCGCGCCGGCGCCCGCTCCCCCCCGCTCGGCAGCGACGCCGACGGTTGGACGTTGGACGCTTGCGCTCGTTCCTGCTTCGCACACCCGAAACAGACCCAAAACCAAGGATGACGCTCGTCGCCCTCGGCATCGACTCGAGCGGCGCCAAGCGCCCGCCGCCGCACGGCAAGACGCACCGCAGCGGCACGACGGCCCTGCTCAACGGCGACCCGGACGGGGCGGGCTGCTCGCCGGGCGACGGCGGCCTCCTCGGCGGCGACGGCGGCGGCCCCCTGTCGTCGGGCGCCCAGCAGCAGCAGCAGTTGCACGGCGGCCCGCCACTCCCCCAGCTGTCCGACTACGGCAAGCAGTCCATCTTCGAGATCGCGCGCTCGCGCACGGGCTGGCTCGTCGCCTTCTGCGCGGGACTGCTGCTCGCCGCCCTCGTCGTCGAGCAGTTCGAGGACGTGCTCGAGCGCCACGTCGAGCTGAGCTTCTTCGTGCCGCTGATCATGGGCCACGGCGGCAACACGGGCTCGCAGGCGGTGACGACGGTCATCCGCGCGCTGGCGCTGCGGCAGGTGCACGCGCAGCGGGACGCGTGGCGCGTGGTGCTCAAGGAGGCGGGGGCGGGCGCCATGATGGGCGCGCTGCTGGGCCTGGCCATCCTCGCCTTCAGCTTTGCCTGGCCGGGCATCTCGCCCTCGGTCGGCGCCGTGGTCGGCGTCGCGCTGCCGCTCGTGTCGCTCATGGCCAACGGCCTGGGCGCGGGCCTGACGCTGGTGGCCGACCGCCTGCGCCTCGACCCGGCCGTCACGGCCGTGCCGTTCATGACGACGCTCGTCGACTCGCTCGGCCTCGTGATCTACTTCTACCTGGCGCAGACGATGCTTGGGATCGGCGGGGAGGGGGAGATGGGGGGCGGGGGTGCGGCGGCGGCGGCGGCAGGGCCGGGAGGCGCCGGAGCAGCATCGGCGGCAACGGGAGGGGGCGCGGCGGCGGGAGCGGCGGCGGCGGGCCGGGCGGGCCGGCGCCTGCTGATGCTGGCCTCGTCGGCCGCGGTGCTCGGGGGGAGGCGAGCTTGAAGCTGGGGTGTAATCGAAAGGCGCGCCCCCTCCGGCCGACGAGGACGAGGCAGGCAGCGGGGGGCGCCGCGTTTGTTTTCTTTGACACGCCGGACGCCCGACACGCTGTGCTGGCGTCCTTGGTGCTTGTCGTCGACCCCCATCCCTGCGCCCCCCGTCCTCGAACTCACTCGACGTGCTTTCACACCGATCGATCGATCAATCTGGCGTCGATAGAACAGCAGCAAGCGGACCCGGAGGAGCAGTGACCTCAAAAGAGAGACAGCACCCCTCTCTGTTTGGTGAGGACTCCGTCTGCACCACTCTCGCATCTTCTCGGGCGTCTGCCAATGCTCGCGGCGTCGCCACGAGGGGGGCCTGGTGCCGCCCCAGGGAGGACGGGGCAGCAGCAGCGGCACCGCGACCGCAGGCGAGCGCGCGCGTTGGCCCACGCCGTCGCGCCCGAGTGCCTCGTCGACCAGCTCGCCGCCGCCTATTGGGTGTCGGCCGCTGCCGTCCTGCCCGTGCCCTTGGTCCTCCTGGCCAAGCAGTGGCTCAAGCCGCGCAAGTGCCGGGCCTGCCTGGGAGCGGCTACGCTCACGTGCGCGAGCTGCCGGGGGCGCGGCCGGCAGGGGTTTAGGCTGCCCAGGACGCCGCTCGAGGCGTCGTCGTCGTTGTCGCAATCGTCGTCGTCGTCGCCTCTGCCCCAGTGCGGTACGTGCCAGGGCCGCGGCCGCGTGCCGTGTGAGACGTGCGGCGACACGGGCCTCGCCAACGCGTGGCTGTGGCGGCCAACGAATGACCCAGGGGCGTGGGGGGTGCGTGGAGAATAATAAGAGCCGCTGTAAGTTCGCGTGGCAAGCGCGCCGGACATCGCTTGAAGTTCGGCGCAAAATCCTGTTCGAGCCGCACAAGACAAGCGAACGCGCGCAAACACCCGTCATCCTCGCCACTCATCATCATCCAGGTCGTCGTCCGCGATCGCGCTACAGCCCCTCCCCGGCCCCAGGCCGCGGGAGAGACTCGGAGAGGAGACTGGCCTGAACCGTTTTAACACCCCACCCGCGCAAACGCCGTGCGAGCTCTCCCATCGTTCGATCGACCGACCAAAACAGAAGCATGGAAGGCTGGTTCTCCATGGTGCAGGAGGGCCTGCAGGCGGCGACCAAGGCCGCGGAGCAGGCCGCGGAGGAGGCTCTAGGCCCGGAAGCAACGGCCAAGGCGCGCGCGTTCGCGAGCGAGGCGGCCACGACGGTGGGCAAGCTGGCCGAGCAGGCGGCCGAGGGCGCGCGCGAAATCGCGCACGAGGCGGGCAAGGAGATCACCAAGGAGGCGGAGAAGCTGCGCGCCGCGGTCGGCGCCGTCGGGCTGGGCGACGCGCCATCGGCGTCGGCGGCGGCGGCGGCAGCGGCGGCGACGGCAACCGCTGCTGGCGCCGCACCCGCGTCGGGCGACAAGGAGGAGGACACCCTGGCGTACGGCGTGACGCCCGACCTCGAGCAGTTTGCGAGCAGCCTCACGTACGACACCTTTGCCGACTACCCCATGGACACGCTGCCGCAGCACCGCGAGCACAACGCGGACAGCGGCGGCGACGAGGCGCCGCCGGCGCCGGCGTCGGCGCCGGCGCCGCATGCCCGCCTGACGCCGTGGCAGGTGACGCACGCGCGGCTGGTGCTGGCGCGCGCGCCGGCGCTCGAGGAGCTGCGGTACGCGTTGTGCCCGCGCAAGATGGACGACTACATGTTTTGGTCGGTATACTTTGCGCTGTGCCGCCGGTACCTCCCCGCCGCGGAGGCGCAGGGGGGGGCGCTCGGGGGGCAGGCGGGGGATGGAGGCAAGGGTGGCCAGCAGGCGCCGGCGCAGCAGCAGCAGCAGCAGCAGCAGCAGCAGCGGCACGGGGCCGGGCCGTTGCCGGCGGCCGAGCTGGCGGCCCCAGTCGGAGCAGCGACAGCAGCAGGAGCGGCGGCGGGAGCAGCGGCAGCAGCGGCGTCGGCGGCAGGCGCAGAAGCGGTGGAGGCCGCAGGAGCGCCCGTGGCGCCGTCGACCGCAGCATCAGCAGCAGCCGGAGCAGCAGACACTGCAGCAGAGGCAGCAGCCCTGCCACGGCCAAGCACAGCACCAGCTGAGCAGCCAGAGGCAGCAGCATCCGCCGCTGCTCCCGCCGCCGTCGCCGCCGACAGCGCCCCTCCCAGAAAAGAGCAGGGCGAGGAGGCGGGCGCGGCGGCCGAAGACGACGAGGACGAGGACCTGGACGATCTGGACGTCGACGCGGCCCTCGCCGAGCTGGAGGCAGGCCTGGGCGACGACGACGACAACGACGACGACGACGAGGGCGCCAAGGCAGGCGGCGAGGACGGCGGCGACTTGCTACGGGCCTAGTTTTGGTGGTGGTGTTGGTGGTGGTGAGGGGCGCTCGATCGACCGCGCAGCGCGCGCGCGGCCGTTGGAGTCCTTTTGTTTGAGCTTGTAACAACACCAGCAGCAGCGTGCACGTTTCTTTGCTTCCCATGGGGCAGGCAAGAGGTGCTTTTTTTGCATCATCGCCCCTGTCCGAGCAAATGAATTTCTCAAAACCGTCCAGCCCCCGAGGCGGCGGCGCCAGAAGAGGGCAACGCCCCGGCATTGCCAATCCCCATGAACGCGACGATCTCGTCGGCCAGGGCCGCGACCGACACATCGCCGCCGCCGCCGCCGCCGCCGCCGCCCCCGCTCGCTCCTGCTCCGCTGGCGTCGTCCCCTCCAAAGATCCCCGCCAGACCTGACACGCCGCGCCCGACGTCGCCCAGCAGCGCGGCGTTGGGCAGCCCGAACGCCTGCGCCTGGTCCGCCAGGCGGCCGATCACGCCGCCGCCCGCCGCCGCGGCCGTGCCGGCCAAGGCGGCCACGCCCGGCGGGAGCTCGGCGGCGAGCGCGTTGGCCGTCGCGATTAGCGGGCGCGCGTGGTCGCCCGGGAGCACCCGGCAGGTCATGTCGAGCACGGGCGCGACCGCGGCCCCGGCGCCCTGCAGCGCGGCCGCCAGCGCGGGCGTCTCGTCGATCGTGTCGTCGCGGAAGCGCAGCAGCAGGTTGCGCGGGACGCCGTACCGCTCGCGCACGATGGCGCGGCACTCGGCGGGCGCCGGCGTGAACTCCTGCCGGCCGGAGGCGACGTCGAGCATGACAGGCGCGAGCTGGTCGAACACGGGGACGAGCTGCCGGACGGCGGGCGGGAAGGCCGGGCCGCGCAGCACGTCGAGCGCCGACTCGACCGTCGCGCGCAGCGGCGAGGTGGCCAGCTGCTGCAGCAGCGGGCCCAGCGCGCGCGCGCCGGGCGCCAGCAGAGGGCTCAGGAAGGGGATGGTCTCGGTCGCCGGCTTGTTGTTGAACGACATGAGGATGTTGCCGCGGCGCATGGCAAAGGGGTAGCGCGAGCAGACGAGCAGGTGCAGCAGCGAGCCGAGAGAGTGCCCGACGCCAAAGATGGGCAGGGAGCTCGGCGGCGGAAAGGGCGCCGGCCCCGCTCGTGCGCCCGCCGCGCCCGCTCCCGCTCCCTCGGCCTCGTCGTCCAGGGCGCGCATGCATCGCTCGAGGTCGTACTGCACGCGGTCGGCCGTGGCCGCCTGGTCGAACGACAGCTGGTAGGGCGTCGCGATGACGACGGCGCCGCGCGCCGCCAGAGCCTCCAAAAAGGGCGCGTAGGCCAGCTGCGGGGCCGCGCCCACAAATGCGCCCCCGAGGAACGAGACAACGGCCTCGGCGCGCCGTCCTCCGGGCGGGGGGAGGAGGACCCAGCTGCCCTCGACCTGGCGCCACCGGTTGCTGTTGCCGCTGCTGCCGCCGCCGCCGGCACCGCCGCCGCCGCCGCTCAGCGTGCTCGCGATCAGCGCCTCGACCGTCCGGAAGGACTCTTGCTGCTGCTGCTGCTTGTTGCTGGCGCTGTCGTTGGCTGATGCGGCGGGCGGGTCCGAGGCGTAGGCGCGTGGCCGATTCTGGCGCGACGGGACGGGGGCGCGGGCGACGGCGCGTCGGCCGAGGCGGAGCGTGGGCAGGTGGGCGGCGGCAGCGGTCGTCGGCCGGCGTCCGAGCGCCGCCGTTGCTGCCGACGCGCGCGAGCCCATCAACGCGTGCATCGCAAGGGAGCGTGCAGGATCGTGTGCGGGCCGTGTGGCGTGCTTCTTTGGCGCGAGTTTGATTTGCGTGAGGAGAGGAGAGGAAGGACGAGGCCTTGGGATTGCCGCTTGCGTTGCGTGCATGCGTACAGAGGGATGAACGTGGATGGGCGAGGAAAGGTCCGACCGTGATCTTGCGTGTCTGGTGAGCGAGAGCGGGTTGTGGAGGCAGGCCTCGAGGAAGGGACGCTCGGATTCATGCGCGCGACGACGACGATGCATCCGCCTGCTCGCGCGCTCGCGCCGCGGAGCAGACGCCGCCGCCGACCAGCGCGCCGAAGAACGAGCGCGCCCTCCTCCTTCGCCGGACTGACAAAACACCCGAGCGCTTGCCTAATCGCTGACAACAAGCAGGCGCGGCGCGCGCAGAGACACGGCCCCCTCTCTCCGGCACCCGACGAGTCAGGATGAGCGCCGCCCACCAGGCGTCCCGCTCCTCGACACTGAGTCGCGGCTCAATCGCAGCAGCCGCGCGTCGCCTGGCGACGCGCCGGGCCGTCGCGCGCGCACGCACGTCGGCGCCGCGAGTGTACGGCGGCCAGAAACAACCCGAGGGCGACGCCGGTCCCGCTTCTCCTACCGCCGCCACCGCCGACGACCGAGAAGCAGGCGCCGCCGCGTCGTCGTCTTTGTCGGAGCCGCCAGCAGGAGCCGTCGCCGACGGTGCCGCCGCCGCCGCTCCCTGGACGCCCTACTACGGCTATGGCGGCGGCGGGGAGCCCGAGGACGCCGCCGCGACGGCGGCGCCGGGCCCTTCCGGTGGAGGCTGGTGGGACGGCTACTACTACGACGCCTCCTCGGACGGCCCCCTTGGAGGAGGAGGAGCGGGAGAAGCGGCAGCGGCAGCAGAGGCAGGCGCGCGGGCGGCCGACGGCAACGGCAACGGGAACGGCGGCCTAGGACCGGCAGGCCAGCAATGGGACGAGCTCCTGCAGCAGCAACAGCAGGAGCAGATGTGGCCGCAGCAGCAGCAGGAGCAGCAGCAGCAGCAGACGTGGCAGCAGTCGCAGCCACGACAGCCGCAGCAAGGGGACGACGAGCGGTGGTGGTCGCAGCAGCCGCCGCCGCCGGCGTCAGGCGCCGGGTCGCCAGGAGCAGGAGCGCCACCTGCGGGTTTCGGCACCGGCCCTGCGGCGGCAATAGAGTGGGGCGAGGCCGCGATGGTCGGGGACTGGGGCGAGGCAGCGGCAGCGGGGGCAGCACCAGGAGCAGGTGCAGGAGTAGGACCAGGAGCAGCATCAGCCGCCGCCGACGGAGCGAGAAGCAGAGGCGGAATCTACCCGTCGTCCTCGCCGCCGCCGTTTCCGTACGAGGACCAGCAGCAGCAGCAGCAGCAGCAGCAGCAGCAGCAGCCTTGGTGGCTCGAAGAGCAGCAGCAAGACCAGCGGCAGTGGCAGCAGCAGCAGCAGCAGCAGCAGCAGCAGGCGTACCCGCCTCGTCCCCCTCCTCCTCCCCCTCCGCCGCCGCCCTCGGGCTTTGGCTCCCCGCAGTACGGCGCCGCCTCGGCCATCCGGCCCTCCGACATCACGGTGGTTCAGCCGGGCGACGTCGAGGCCCTCCTCCCGCTCGTGCCCACCCCGCGCCAGGCGCGCCACTACCGCCCGCGCTCGCTGCCCGAGCGCGTCGTGCAGGCCGCGGCCGCCGTCGGAGCCTCGGTCGCGCTTAGCAAGGCGGCCTTGCTGGCCGGGCCCGCGCTCCTCTACCCCATCTGGGGCCCCTGGGTGCGCGCCGGCACGCGCAACGCCGGCGTCTACCTCAAGCAGCGCTTCGAGGCCCTGGGCCTGTGGCGCGCGACCGTGCTGAGCGTGCGCGTCGACACGGTCCCGTCTGCGCTGGGCGGCGGCAGCGGGGCGGGCGGCGTGGGCGGCGGCGGCCTGGCCGAGGCGCTCATCGGCGCGGGCGTGGTGGGCGCGCCGCGCGACACGGTCACGCTGGTCGTGGGTGACCCCTGGTCCGGCGGCGCGCGCGTCGACCTCACGCTGCCCTACGCGCTCGGCGCCGAGGACGTCGTCGCGGGCGAGCCCGCCGAGCTGCTGGTGCTGTGCGCGGACCGGCGCGACCCCGGGCGCGCGCCCTTCCGCGCGGTGCGCGAGGTCTACCTGCCTGCCGCGGGCCTGTGGCTGGCCGACTACCCGTTCGTGTCGCGCGAGCGGTTCCTGGACATCTCGCTGGCCATCGAACGCGCGCGCGGCGGCGGGGACGGGGCCGGCAGAGGAGGGGGCGGCGACTTTGGGCCGGGGGGCGGCGGCGGCGGCGGCGGCGGCGGCTTTGGGGGGGGCGGCGGCGGCTCTGGCGGCGGCTGGCCGCCCGGGCCGTCGCCTCCAGGATTTGGGAGCGGCTTTGCCACGCCCGCCCCGCCGCAGGCAGGGCCCGGGTACGTGCCGCCGTCGTTCCAACAAGGCGAGCTCGGTGTGGCGGCGGACGACGGCGGCGGCTTTTACCCCCCGTCAAGTGTGTTTGAGCCCCAGCAGCAGCAGCAGCAGCAGAAGCAGCAGTGGCAGCAGCAGCAGTGGCAGCAGCAGCAGTGGCAGCAGCAGCAGTATCATGAAGCCTCCGGGCGCTTTGGCGGGCGCCGCGGCGTCTACTACGACGTCGAGCCGGACTCGGGGGGCACAGCTTTCGACGGCGGTTTTGGCGGCGGCGGCGGGGGCGATCGCGACGAAAGAAACAGCAGCAGCGAGAGCCTGCTCTCCCCTTCCTCCACGCTCGTCGTCCCCGTCGAGGTAATATCTCCCGGACAACCAACCACTACGCGCCGTTGACATCAGTCCTGGTGATCGCACACACACACTCACATGCAAAACAAACTTCTGTCGCGACCGCCCTCCGTTTCGTTCCAGAAATAGCGTCTTGCCCTGCGTTCCCCTGTGTCCTTGATTCCTTGGCTCCTCCGCCGCAAACGACAGCTTCCGTGTGCGCGCGACGCGCAACTGCGAGTGCAAGCATCTCTGCGCTGCGCTCTCCCAGCTCAGCGTGAGGCCCTCAAGGGCGAATTTCCCTTTTCGATTTCGTGCTGCTCATCGCCGTCGTCGCCGTCGGTCCGTCGTCTCTCTCTCGCTCGATCAGTCGCTGTTCGACTGTGCCCGAAAATATGCGGGGCGCGACGCGCATCGGGAGGCTCCAGCTGCTCCTGCTGCTGGGCGCCTCCATTGCGCGCGCAATCGAGTTCGACCCATGCTCCGAAGTGTCTCCCGTCTCCATGGTACGATTGCGCGGATTTGCGCCAGTTGACGATCAAGCTGAGATTGCCGCAAGGCTCCTGCGCCTCGGAAACACAAAAGCCAACGAAAAACCCGCGAAAATAAAACAAAGCAGGGCGCACCCTTTGTCGTGGGCCTCGCCTACTGGCCGGGCGGGCTGCTGGCCGACTGGGGCGACCCCTCGGCGACGCCCGACCCGAACGACCCCAACGGACCCGCGGCCCCCTTGCACCCCTGCAATGCAACGGACCGCGCGCGCCTGGCGGACGCCGGCGTGCACTTTGCGACCTTTGCCACGCGCGCCGACCGGCTCTCAGCGCTCAAGACGACCTTTCCCGAGCAGCTCTACCTGACGGGCGCCAACCCGGACGCGGCCGCCCCCCGCGTGATCTCCGTCGTGGCGTTCAGGTGATCTGTTTTGCTCGTCTCGCGCGGGTGGGGCCCGAAAAAAAGGGAGACCAAAGAAGAACCATGCGCTGCCCTGCGCTCACCGACCGACCCCCCTTTTCCCCGCCGTGCCCCCGTCCTTGCCCCCCTCAAAAAACCAAAACCAAAACACCAGGCACAAATTCCGCTCCGAGGCGCGGTACGTCGCCAGCTTCGACTCGGAGATCACCTCCGGCACGGGGTTCGCCGGCTCCCTCTCGCTCGTCGCCGCCTTCGACCCGCCCGGCGCGCTCTCGCGCCTGCTGTGGTGGAACGCCACGTGCAACGACTGTGGCGGTACGGGCAGCGCGCGCTGCCTCGTGGGCACGGCGTGCGCGGTGCCGTCGGCGGCGTGCGAGTGCGCGGGAGGAGGCGGGTTGGGCGGGGGCGGGTCCGTCGCGGCGAGTCCTCCTCCGGCGGCCTCGGCGGCGGCGGCGGCGGCGCCGGCCCCGTCTCGGAGGCGCCGGCGGCTGCGGCAGGAAGGAGGCGCGGCTGGCGAGGCGCCGGCAGGGGATGCGGCGGCGGCGCCAGTGCCTCTTTCAGCCTCGTCCTCGTGCGACTACGGCAGCATGGGGATGTGAGTATGGCATTGTGGATGTGTTTTTGCAACGCGGGCGGTGATTTGATGCGCCACGAGATTGCTCACTCCCCCTTTTGCCGCGCTCCTCGCTTCTCGCTCAACGACGACAACGGACAAAAAGCGCCGCCTCCCCCCGCCCCGGAAATCCCTCAAAACAACAACACACTAGCTGCGCCGCGGCCGTCAACCTGGCCTTTGACGGTGCCGACGCCAAGTCGCGCGCCTTCACCACCGCCGCCGCCATCCGCAACCTCAACTCGTACTCGCTCCTGCGCCTCTACAGCGTCGGCAAGGACAAGTTTTTTGCCGCCGCCGACGCCTGGTCGGGCCCCGTCGGCGACGCGTGGGGCAAGTTCCGCGAGGGGCAGAGCCAGCTGGCCGACGCGTACCGGGAGGGGCCCGACGGCGCGCGCGTCACGGGCGCGCAGGCCGACCTGGCTGGGTGAGAGTGTCGGCGCACACAACAAAAAGAGGGGCAATCGTCGGGGACGATTGTTTTTTCTCGAGCGCCTGTCTTGTCTTTTTGTGTTTCTGTCCTGTTTCGGAAACATCGCAAGCGCGGTCGACGAGACATGTGTAACAAGGCAAAGCTACGCTAGCTTATGACGCACCCGCACTGCGGCTGCGGGTCGCCCGGGCCGTCCTCGCCACCACCGCCGCACAGCGCCCCCTTCCTCCGTGGCCGCCCTCCCTGCTGCTCGCGCCCCTGCTGTCCCCCCCCGCCTCCTTGCGGCTGCTGCTGCTGCTGCTGCTGCTGCTGCTGCTGCTGGTCGTCCGCCGACGCGTCGTAGTAGACCGACATCACGCTGCTCGCGCGCGACATGGCCGAGCGCGGCGTGGCCCACCCGTCGTTGTCGTCGTCGTCGTCGTCGCCGTGGCCGTGGCCCGGCCCCGCCGACGCGGCCAGCGACAGCTGCGGCGGCTTGCCCGCGCCAAAGCTGCTGCGCCGCGCCTCGCGGCTCCCCACCTCGGCGCCCGACGCCAGCTCGGCGTCCGCCGCCGCCACCACCGCCGCCGCCGCCGCGGGTCCCCCGACCAGGTGCCCGTTCCGCATCGACGACGTCCGCCGCGACAGCGCGCGCTGCTCCTGCTGGGCGATCCGCGGAGACGCGGGCGCCTCGGGCGCGTGCCGCCCGTCGTGCCCGGCCTCGTACGCGGCCGCCGCCTCGGCCATGGCGGCGTCGATCTTGCCCGACCACTCGCGCCGCGCGCGCTCGTAGTCGAGCGTCCCGCCGATGAGCGTGGGCAGCTGCTCGGGGCGAAAGTGCGGCGCGAGCGCCGCGCGCATGGCCGCCCCGCCGCCGCACACGCGCACCTTGTTGCGCGTGCCGGCGTCCACCCACGGCGCCACCACGCGCCACAGCGCCGAGAACACGGGCGAGTTGTTGACGATAAAGATGTGCGCGCAGCACTCGGGGTAGTTGTCCGCGTCGATCGAGATGAGCGCGCGGAACAGCCGCTGCACGAACCCCGTCAGGGACGACAGCCGCAGCCCGCTGCAGTCGATGCAGCTGACCAGCTTGTCCACGGTGGCGCCGCCGTTGCGCGCCGTCGCCTCCTCGAACACCTTTTGGCCCATGAACTCCATCTCGACGCAGTGGTAGCGCAGCCTTGCGTTGTTGTGTTGTATGTAGTGTTGTGTTGTGTTGCGTGTGTTTGTTTGTTTGATTGTTTGTTTGATGTGTTTGCCGTGTTTGTCGTTTGAGTGTGTCATTTGCGTTGTCGTTTTTTTGTCGGTGTTTTGACGAGGTGTCGTGGCGGTTTGTTTAGCAAGGGCAAGAGGCGGCGGCGGGCGTCGAGGGGATGCGAGAGAGCGAATAGCGCGCGCGCGCGCCAGGATGGGGGAAGACGGAGAAAGGCGGCGCGCGCGGCGATGGCAAATAAAACAACAAAACGCACATTTCCTCGTCGGTCAGGCCCGAGCGCTCGAGCACCTGGTGGTTGATGAATCCGACGCGCTCGTAGAAGATGGGCCGGTTGTGGTCGTCGAACCCGATGTAGGACGAGGGCCGCACCTCGCGCGCGAGCGCGCGGATGGACGGGTCGAGCGGGCGCGACAGCGCGTGGTCGGCGCCCGACAGGTGGCGCCAGGCGATCGAGTCTGCCAGCATCTTGAGCGCGGCGTCCAGGCTGCCCTTGCGCGCGTCCAGGAAGCGCTTGAGGGTGGCGTTGTAGTCGCCGCATACGATCAACTGGGCGGACATCTTCTGGTCCAGCCCCGCCACCTCGACGGCCGCGCGGAACGTGGCGAGCGAGACGGTGCCCGGGGCGAGGGCCGGGGGCGCTGCTGCTGTCGCCGCCGCGCTGCCGCGAGCGCCGCCGCCGCCGCCAGTGCCGCCGCCAGTGCCGCCGGCCGAGGAGCTCTGTTGTGGGATGTGTTGCTTGTGTATGCAGGCGGGAACGAGAGGCGTCTGATGAGTCTTTTGTTGCTCTAGTCAAGGACGGCGCGCGGACAAGGGGTGAAGGGGCACGGGCGCGACGAGTGCTTCCCTCCCCCTCCCCTGCTGCTCCTCGTCCTCCTGTCCCCATTGCCCCCACACCTGCTGCGGGTGGAACATCGACCCCACGCGTTCCGTGAACGACTGCCTGGCCGCCGAGCCCGACCGTGGGGAGAGGGGCGCGGGAGCTTCCGCCATCGATCCAAACTATTTTTTTTTGCGGGAGGTCCAACGCTGGCGTTCGTTTGTGGCGCGCGGCCTGTGTCAAAGGGGGGACGTCAGGGGACGTCAAGGGCGAGTCCGGAGGCGTTGTGCGTCGAGGGGTAACCGCAACGCGAGCATACCAGCAGTCTTGTCAAAGGAGGGACTGGTGTGGCTTGATCGATCGCGCTGAAGAACAGCGCGCCTTGAAGCGCGCGGCAGCTCGGCGGCGGCGGGGGCCGGTCGGCGAGGCTCTCGCCAAGGCAGTAACCGTTCGCGTAACAGCAGGTCGCGCGCTGCACAGCCGATAAAATTTACCTCGTTCAACACAATCACCCACATCGCTCGATACCAAGAAGCAACGCATCGGGCGTCTCCCATCACCATCTCGGCGTCCACTCATTTCCTTGGTCGTGCAGCTCCTTGTTCAATCGCCGCCCCAACCGCCCGCCGCAATCGGAGAGATGCCCGCCCTCGGTGCCACCGCCCGCGCGGGCTGCGTCATCGGCAGCAGCAGCAGCAGCAGCAGCAGCAGCAGCGCAAGCTGCCGCGCGGCTGCCTCGACCTCTGGTCGTGGTGGTGGGGGCGCTCACCTCTTCGCCACCCGCTCCCGCAAGACGACGACGACGGGCGCCACCGCCCGCTGCCCAATTGTGACGACCATAACGCTGGCCATGGGCACGGCCGCCGCGTCGCCGTCCTCAGCCGCGCCCAACACCCCCCGCCGCGCCTCCGCCGCTGTCGTCGCGCGCGCCGCGCCGCCCACGCCGACGCCGGCTCCGCCGCCGACCCCGCCCGCCGAGCCCCTGCCGCGCACGTCGGTCTACAACACCGAGTTTGGCTACACGCGCAAGGACATCTTCCTCCTGGGCTTCGGCCTCATCGGCTTCGGCTACGCCCTCTACTACGGCCTCCAGGCAGCGGGCATGGACGCGGGAATGGCCGGCAACTGGGTCCAGCTCAGCGTGTTCCTCGGAATCTGCGTGGGCTACGTGAGCACCTACGTCTACCGCGTGGCGACCAAGCAGATGACCTACGTGAAGCAGCTGGAGCAGTACGAGGAGGCGGTGATGCGGCTGCGGCTGGAGGAGATGACGGACGCGGAGATGTCGCAGATGGTGCAGGAGGCGGAGACCGAGGGGGCGGACAAGGCCGCGCGGCGCGCGGACAAGGCTGCGGCTGCGGCTGCGGCTGCTGCGGCAGCAGCAGCGGCCGCGACGCCGCCCTCGAAAGAGGTTTGAATTGAGACTCGACTCCTGACCAAATTTCATCATGCATCCACACACGTGGGCTGTGTAACACGGGTTTACATCGACCGGTGAAGGGGCGCCAATGCCCGGATCCGATATGAATCGAACTAGCGGGCAAGAACCAAAACAACAGTCGGTTCGGAAACGTGGCCGTCGGCTGGCGCGCTGCTCCGGCAGAACACGACTCACGCGGAAACCCGAGGGGGGTCTGCGCAGCGTCCCCGACGTCGCGCGTGCCGGGCGCGGCGGAGAGCGCGAGGCCGGGCCCGGGCGCGGCCCGGTCGTCGACGCCCCAGTGCAGGGTCAGCGCCTCTTCCGGGGGGGGGGGGGGGGGGGGTTCCGGCGCCCGCGTCGGGGAAAGGCGCGGCTGGCGGCGGCGGGGCGCTCGCGCGCAGGTGCGTTCCAACGGAACAAATTCTGGTCCCCATTTCACCCCTTGCCCAATCGTGAGGAGGTGAGGAGGAGGGGGCGGCAGGAAGAGGAAGACGAGCGAGTTTCCATGCAACCAATCGCTGCAGCTCGAGGTCGGCCGAAACACAAAAACCGCGTGCGTTTGCAAAAAAACTCAAAGACGGGCACCGCGGGGCAAAGCGGCACCAAGGGCGGAGGCAGGCCGCACCAACGCTTGCCGTCCTCCATTACGACCGCCAAGTTCCTGTGTTTGGCAAGCCATGCCGGGAGCTGCGCTGGGGGCGTCCGGAGGTTGGAGGATCACTATGATTTGGAGAGGGCCCCCGTGTGTCGCCCCGCCGTCGCCGCCAGGCGAGGCGTGATGAAGCAAAAAGGGGTTCATGTCGCGGGGGAGGGAGGGGGCAAGACGGGGGG
>Ga0209390_10000344_pt1 | contig 89163 bp, 79 predicted proteins | sample BON01_FD_187212 | JGI IMG/M metagenome (GOLD analysis project Ga0209390, IMG submission 187212) | Freshwater microbial communities from Lake Bonney liftoff mats and glacier meltwater in Antarctica - BON-01 (SPAdes) (version 2) | ecosystem: Environmental > Aquatic > Freshwater > Ice > Glacier... | reverse complement strand
TAGCGATTCCATCCACGCCGTATGCCGCTCAAAGTCCTGCAACAACTCCACCTGCTCATCGAGCGGAAGCGAGAACGGATCCGTCCCAGCCAGTACCACAAACGACTCCACACACGGTCGCGCCACCGCAGGGGTATTGGCGGTGTCGGTGGTCCCGCGGCGGCGGCGGGAGGGGCTTCTTGGCATGGTCAAACGCTAACACACTATTCGAACAGGCGTTCGAGTTAGACACAGCTGAAATCGACAAGATGGCACCGATTGCTAGCCAGAACTCCGGACACAAAACTCACGGCTGTCTTGCTCACTCCGTGTGCTCATTGCGCAACCTCGCGCCTAACCCGCAACAATGACCAAGATGACCGAAGATATGGATCGTCTGCACCGCGTCGTCGTAATCGGCTCTGGCTTCGGAGGTCTCTTCGCGGCAAAGCGCCTTAAGAAGGCCCCAGTTGAGGTGACGATCATCGATCGCACCGGGTACCACCTGTTCCAGCCACTGCTGTACCAAGTCGCGACAGGGATCCTCTCCCAAGGTGTGATTGCTCCACCAATTCGCGAAATCCTCATGCGACAGAAGAATGCTCAGGTGCTCCTTGGTGAGGTTTCGACAATCGATGTAGAAGCTAAAACTGTCACCCACCACATTGGCGACCTAGAGACGGTCACCCCGTACGACTCGCTGATTGTGTCCGCTGGCGCCGGTCAGTCGTACTTTGGCAACGATCAGTTCGAAGAGTTCGCGCCGGGTCTGAAGTCCATCGACGATGCGATGGAGATGCGTAGTCGGATCTATAACGCCTTCGAAATCGCCGAGGTGATCGGGACGGAGCCGGAGGTCGACGAGTGGATGACATTCGTTGTGGTCGGGGCTGGGGCAACCGGAGTAGAGATGGCGGGGCAGATTCGGGAACTTGCAGACAGGTCCCTGCGCCATGAGTTCCGGCGGATTGATCCCACAAAGACGCGAGTGATTTTGGCGGACGGAGGGGACCACGTTCTGGCCGCCTTCGGTGACAAACTAGGCGAAAAGTCCAAGATTTCCCTAGAGAAGATGGGAATCGAAGTTCGGCTCGGCGCGATGGTCACGGATATGGATGCCGAGTCTGTCGAGCTCACGGACAAAGACGGAAACAAGGAGCGGATCAACTCCCGGGTGAAGTTCTGGGCGGCTGGGGTCGCGGCCTCACCGTTAGCGAGACAACTAGGCGAGCAGACCGGTGCCGACGTCGATCGGAGCGGCCGCATCTCGACGCTGCCCGATATGACACTGCCGGGTCACGAAGAGATCTTTGTCGTCGGGGACATGGCCTCACTCAACGGCTATCCCGGGGTCGCGCAGGTTGCTATGCAGGGCGGGAAGTACTCGGCATCACAGATCAAGCGACGACTCGCCGGTGATCTTGACGCGCCACCGTTCACGTACTTCGACAAGGGCAGTATGGCGACGATCTCCCGCTTCCGAGCAGTCGCGAAAGTCGGGAAGGTCGAGCTAACTGGCTTCATCGCTTGGTTGGCGTGGCTGTTCATTCACATCCTCTACCTCGTGGGTTTCCAAAAACGCATCACCACCCTCGGGCATTGGGCTGTCGCATTCGTTGGACGGTCGCGGGCGGAGCGCACCACCACCGCGTTCCAAGCGGTCGGCACCGAAGAACTCGTCGAACAGAAACGCGTCGCGGATACAGAACTCCTCTACGAGCCGCGGATTGGCAGCCCCGACAACAGTGCAGGTCATCAGGATGAGCACAGCCCTACCGCGGGAACCCCAACGAGCTCCGACAGCGTGCCTGCCGCCGTGCCGAAGGACTCCAAGGAACCCAGCTAAGCTAGGAACGTGAGCACTGCCACGCGGATTGTCGTCGCCGAAGACGAGTCCCTGATCCGCATCGATCTCGTTGAGATGCTGACCGAGCTCGGCTATGACGTGGTGGGTACCGCCGGCGACGGCGCCACGGCGGTTCGACTCGTCGCGCGATTGGAACCCGACGTCGCGATTCTGGACATTAAGATGCCGCGGCTCGATGGACTCAGTGCTGCCGAGCAGATCATGAGTAGTGGGAAAACCGCCATCGTCATGTTGACCGCGTTCAGTCAGCCCGAGATGGTCGAGCGGGCGACCCGGGCCGGGGTGATGTCTTTCCTCGTCAAGCCAGTCAATCCCGGGGATCTCCGTCCGGCGGTGGAATTGGCACGCGCCAGGTTTGCCGAGAAGATGTCGCTAACGGCCGAGCTAGGTGAGCTCGCAGATCAACTTAAAGCCCGCAAGACGGTTGAGCGCGCCAAGGGCATCTTGCAAAAGCAGTATGGACTCGATGAACCGGCGGCATTTCAGTGGCTCCGCAAAGCAGCCATGGATCGCCGGATGTCAATGACGGAGGTTGCGGCGGTCGTCCTGCGCGAGTCCGATGACTCCGCGGCGGACCCAGCGACAACATGACGACCGGCAACGTGACGCGCAACGACCACTAACTCCCCGGAGGAGCGTCGCGCAGCATGCAGGTCAGCCGCGAGGTGCAGATGCGTCGGTCCTCGTCGTCAGTAACAACGATCTCCCACGTCGTGAGGGTCCGGCCAATCGATAGCGGAGTTCCAACCGCCGTCACGATTCCGCTGCGGGCAGCCCGGTGATGGGTGCAGGACAACTCGATCCCTACCGGAATCTTGCCAATCGCCGCCGCGTGAATCCCACTGCCAATCGAGCCGACACTCTCAGCGAGAACGGCGCTCGCACCGCCGTGAAGCAGTCCGTACGGCTGAGTGTTCCCAGCTACCGGCATGCTCACCACCACACGGTCTGGCGTGACCTCGACGATGGACATTTCCATCCGTTCCATGAGACTTCCAGCCGCGCTCGCAGCCGAGTGCTCGGCCACCGTCACGGCGATTGCATCTAGATCGGGGGATTCACTGCCAGAGCTCGTCATGGGACCAGCCTAGGATCGGGCGGGTGACGACGGACAGCCAGTACCGCAAAGACCACAAGCTCCTGCTCATCGACGGCCATTCCCTGGCGTACCGGGCATTTTTCGCCTTGCCAGTTGAGAACTTCTCGACGACAACGGGTCAGGCGACGAACGCGGTGTACGGCTTCACCTCGATGCTCATCAACACGCTGCGAGATGAGAAGCCGACCCATATCGCTGTGGCCTTCGATGTCTCCCGCAAGACGTTTCGCACGGGACTGTTCCCCGAGTACAAGGCCAACCGCAGCGCGTCGCCATCCGAGTTCAAAGGCCAGGTCGATCTCATCGCCGACGTCCTGGACGCGATGGAGATAGTGAGTTTGCGGGTGGACGGTTACGAAGCTGATGACATTCTCGCGACGCTGACCAAACAGGCGATCGCGAAGGACTTCGAGGTTCTCGTGCTATCTGGTGACCGCGATGCCTTCCAGTTGGTCGATGATCAAACGACGGTGTTGTACCCAAAAAAGGGTGTCTCCGATCTTGCCCGGATGGGCCCGGCGCAGGTCCTTGAGCGCTATGGCCTAACCCCCACGCAGTACCCCGACTTCGCCGCCCTACGTGGGGACCCGTCGGACAACTTGCCGAATATCCCTAGCGTTGGCGAGAAGACAGCGACCAAATGGATCCGCGAATACGGCTCGCTCGATGACTTACTCGCCAATGCCGATCAGGTCAAGGGCAAAGTTGGCGAAGCCTTGCGTAGCCACGTCGATCAGGTGCGCAAGAACCGCGAGCTGACCGAGTTGGTCACCGACGTTCCGCTCGCAGCCGGGGTAGACGACCTCCTGCGGCCCAAATTTGACCCCGAGCGGGTGCACGAGATCTTCGACGCCCTTCAGTTCCGCGTCTTGCGCGACCGGCTCTTCGATGTGATTGGCGTGGCCAACCCCGATGCTGACAAGTCCTCCGGAACATCATTTGAGGGTGAGACAGTCTGCATCGGAACTGATGGTGACCTCAGCGGTTGGTTGGCCGAACATGCCGCTGATCCTCAAACCCCAACAGCCGTCGCTGTCGAAGGAACCTGGGGCGCAGGAACCGGAGATATTCACAGTGTCGCGCTTGCGCCAGTTGATGGCTCCGTTGCCTGGTTCGAACCGGCACTACTTAACGCGGGAGATAGTGCAGCCTTCGACGAATGGCTGGCGGACGTGGATCAGCCGAAGTTCATGCACGCGGCCAAGGGGCCGATGCTTGCGTTCGCGGCGCGGGGGACATTCCTGCGCGGACTCACAGCCGACACTGAGCTCAGCGCCTACCTCGTGCTGGCCGGTCAGCGCACGCTGACAATCAGCGACCTCGTTCAACGGTTCTTGCATTCGTCGCTCCCGGTCGTGGGCGAATCAGCCGGTCAGCTAGCGCTCGAAGTCGATGACGGCGCGGCCGCCCGAGACGCACTCGCAGCACAAGCGCGGGCCATCCAGGCGCTGGCCGTTGTCCTCGCCGAGCAGGTCGCCGAACGTGGGGGAGTCGACCTACTCGCGGATGTCGAACTACCGCTGGTGAGTCTGCTTGCTCGGATGGAACGTGACGGAATCTGCCTTGATGTCGGATACCTCCAGAAGGTCGAGGTGGAGTACTCGAAAGAGATCGCCTCCGCAGAGGCATCCGCCCACGAACTAGCGGGGCACCCGTTCAACCTCGGGTCGCCCAAGCAATTGCAGGAGATTCTCTTCGGCGAACGAGGCCTTCCAAAGACGAAGAAGACGAAAACCGGTTTCACTACGGACGCCGACGCCCTCGTCTGGCTGGCCGAAGTTAGCGATGACCCGCTACCGCAGTTCCTTCTGCGGTGGCGAGAAGTGACGAAGCTGCGCCAAACTGTTGCCGGGCTCCTGCCGCTCGCTGATGCCCACGATCGCATTCACACGACGTTCCAGCAGACGATCGCAGCGACCGGCCGACTATCGAGTACCGATCCGAACTTGCAGAACATCCCAATCCGGACCGAAGAGGGCCGCCGGATCCGGTCAGGATTCATCGTTGGCGGCGACTATGAGGCGCTGCTGACAGCCGACTATTCGCAAATCGAAATGCGCATCATGGCGCATCTATCTGGGGACGAGAAGCTGACCGAGGCGTTCATCTCCGGCGAAGACCTGCACAGCACGATGGCCGCGGAGGTCTTCGGCGTCGAACCTCACGATGTCGATGCCGAACAGCGTCGCCGAATCAAGGCGATGTCCTATGGGCTCGCGTACGGACTAAGTTCCTTCGGCCTATCCCAACAACTCGGTGTCAGTGCGGGCGAAGCAAAAGCGCTGATGGATCGATACTTCGAACGCTTCGGCGCGGTCGCTGACTATCTCGATGAGGCAGTGGTTCGGGCGAGGGCGACCGGATATACCGAGACCCTACTCGGTCGACGTCGGTACCTTCCCGACCTCAACAGCGACAACCGCCAACGCCGGGAGATGGCAGAGCGGATGGCCTTGAACGCACCGATTCAGGGATCGGCTGCTGACGTTGTGAAGGTCGCGATGCTGAACGTGGACAGTGCCTTGCGCGCCGCAGATATGTCGACCCGGCTCCTATTGCAGGTCCACGATGAGCTCGTGCTCGAAGTTGGCATCGGCGAGTCCGAAGCCGCCGAGGCGATCGTCAGGGAGCAGATGTGTGCGGTCGGAGACCTGTCCGTACCGCTCGCGGTGTCAACGGGTCTTGGACGTAGCTGGCACGACGCCGCCCACTAGTTACGTTGACTCGGCATCATCCGTCGCCACGTCTTGGGCAGCGTCAGGGTTGTATTGCGCATATTGCGCCGAGTTGTTCGCACTTCAGCCGCAATCGCCGAGGCCACATCGGCCGGTCGCACCCACGCGGAGTTGTGCTCCTCGTCGGTAGCACTCGGGTCGGCGGTCGGGGCAATCCGGACGCTGATCACTCGCACGCCCGTACCTTCAGCACGCTCTGCCAGAGAACTGACAAGCGTGCCTAACCCGGCCATCGCTGCGCAGTACGAACGGTCCGCGCCCGGCGCGGAAGACAGCGCAGAGTGGCTAAAGACGACGAGGATTCCGTGGCCCTGTTGAGTCAGTGAGGACAGCGCAGCCTCGGCGAAAGTCAAGGAGTCGATCAAGGTTGATCGAAGAACCTGGATCGACTCCTCCGAGGTTGGCGCCGTAGCCGCAGTGGTTGCGTGGTCAGTGGGGGCCGGGGTCAACCCCATGATCGCGACATCGATATCGCGGCGATCGAACGCGCTTGAGACCAGGCTCGCCTGCCGGATCGGGCTGTCCGGCTCATACTGCTCGGCGATGACATCCGGTACACCGAATTCCTGGACGCGAGTCGCAGCCCGAGCCAATCTGGACTGGTCGTAGTCCAGCAGAACGGCCTGCTTGAGCCGAGGCCCGGTCAGCCGATCAATGGTGGCTAATACCAGGGGGTTGTTTGGCCCGACCGCGAGCAGTGCGGAGACGTTCCCGACGGAATCGATCACAGGCTGAGCCGCCGCGCGAGGTTCGATTGCAACCGAGCTTGCGGGTCGAACTCTGCGCGCAAGGCATACCAATCGCCAAGCCGGGGATACATCGCCCCGAGGACGTCCGGGCGAACCCGACTATCCGTAGCAAGTCGCACGCACCCGCCGACATCCGCGATGCGTTCGTCGAACGTGTCCAGCAGGACGGGTAGTTTGCTGCTCTCGGTCGGCAGTGCCAACTGAATGCTGAAACCTGATTGACCCCAGCCCAGCGGTCCGACCTGGTGTGCGTCAACTCGGGCAACGGTGGCAGCTAGTCCGAAGATCTGGCTGGCAGACAGTTCCTGAAGAAGCTCGGTCAAAACGTCGGCAGCTCCGTCAGGAACGCAGAAGTCGTAGTTGAGCCAGCCGGATTCGTCAGTAGTCGCGGTCTGCGTCGCTGAGCGGCGGTGAAAGAAGTCGGCAGCGGACTGGAGCTCATTCACGGTGTGCGGCGGCGAGAATCGGTGGCGAAGGTCGGAAAAGAACCGCACCATCGGCGTCTGGCGTAGCCGGGGAGCAACAGGATTGGAGGTGCGTGCGCTTGAACCCGTCTCGTAGGTCAATGCTGCGTGCTGGCGAGGGGTTGGTAGCTCGTTCACGCGGGCGTGGCGTGCGTGCAGGACTGCTCCACGACCGACCGATTGACCCCTCGAAGACGTGTCGAGCGCCGCCACACAATAGCGATCTCCGGTCGTGCTGACGAGTGCTCCGAGGGTCTCGTCGAGGGACTCGCATCGGAGCGAATCAACGAGTAGCCAGCCAGAGCTCACCGGACGGATCGCCAGCTCAACGGCGGTAATGATGCCTAGTAGTCCTAGTCCACCGATCACCCCCCAGAAGCCTCGCGGGTCGGGGTCCGCTGGCGTTAAGCGTTGGAGCTCCCCACCGCCGTCAACCATCTCGACCGCGCGTATGGCATCTCCTAGTGAGGAGTACCGCTGCTGGTGCGGACTGCCCCCGCAGGTTGACACCATCGCGGCGATCGTCCGTCGTGAGTCCCCGGACAGGGTCGGAAGGCACCAGCCTTGCGCGAGTAGCGCTGCGCTTGCCTCGGCGAGCGAAGCCCCGGGAGCGAGTCGGGCAGTTTGGCGATCCCAGTCGATCCATTCGACGGCCGGATTGGCCAGCGGTCCCACGTGACCTATCCGTCGGCCACCTGCATTCGTTGACCAGTCGCCGCGTTGCCCCGTGCCGTCGGCGAGGATAAGCCCGCGCTGGGGCGCATTGAGGATGTGCTCTCTCAATGCAGCGACGCTGCCCACATTCTCGATTGATCCACTGCGGTCGCGCACAACGACGCGGACCTGATCGCGAACCGTCGCGGAACCGCGGATGGAACTAGTTGGCGTGTTCGACAACGCGACCCTCCTTTGACTTCTCAAAGAACAGTTCTACGACACCAACGAGGGCCAGAGTTAACGCGACACCCAACACGATCAGGGCAATCTCTAGTACCGACTCGTGGAAGGCAATAACGAGTCCGACCAGAAGGACAGCCGCGATCCACAGCACGACGATCGCCGCTCGCTTGCTGGCAGCGATTTGGCTATAGAGGAGGAACTGAGCCAACGCAAAGGTCGCTCCGATCGCTGCGAAGATCCATACCTCGCTCACCAAGTCCTCGTAGGCTGCTCCACCGATGAAGGCCACGACGAACCCCGGGAACAGAGCCACGAATCCGACACTGACCATCCCGATCAGCACGACGGCAAGCGCCCCTTTCGACAACGTGGCTGCGCGCCGATGATCAGTCAGGCGTGGGTACGCGATTGTGGCGACGAACTGAGGAAGCCAGAATGCGACCTTCGTGACGACCGCGCCTGCTGCGTAGAGCCCCGCTTGCTCCGGGCTGAGGAAGTGGCGGGCGAGCAGAACATCGAGGTTGGTCAAGACGAAGAGCGCCAGCAGTGCGTGGGTAGCGTGAAAGACCTCGATACGGAGGTTGGCGAGCTTCTCGCCCGGCCAGTTCACGAGTGGCTTGGTCAGCAGCCAGCAGGCGGCGACCGCGATCCAGCTCCCAACTGCCATCCCGACTAACGTCCAGATGAGTGATTGCGTCAGGACGACGACGACAATTCCGCCGATTGCGCGGCCGATGCCGACGACGGCGTAGATCGCTGCCAGGCGCGCATATGCTTCGCGGCCTTGCGCGACTCCCAGCAGGCTGCCCCAGATCGTCAACGGCGCCAGGTTGATCGCGACGAGGATGATCAGCCACGGCCCACCGAGGTGTAGGAGCCAGCTGAGAGCGGGGGACACAACTGCGGTGGCGATCGCGATACCGAGCGCGGCCGTCAATGACCAGCGAACGAGGCCCGAGCCGACAGTGAGGCGGTCTTGCTGTTTGGCGAGGACTATTCGCTTCGCCCCAGCCGCTTGGATCCCGAGGGCGAGGACACCACCCACCATTAAGAGCGCGAGCATTGAGCCGAAGACGCCGTAACCTTCAGGGCCCAAACTTCGTGCGGCAATAAGGCTCAGCAAATAGGCCATCACTTGGCCGATAGCGAGCCCGATCCCGACGAGGACGGCACCACGCAGCGCACCATCTTGCATCGAGGCTAACCTCGCGCGTGGTGTGGTGTTGTTGATCGCCATCTGTCCTCCGGCCTGACAGCCTATGCGGGAAGAGGGTGCTTAGGTAGCAAGCCGGGGGTGTTGAGAGGAGGGTGTCGATGACGGAATCTGTGGCGTCTCTGGCACCCGTTGGATCTCGCTGGCTAGGAGTGGATCGATGGGCTCCGCTGGCCTGGGCGGTATTGCTCACTGTTCTCGCTCTTGGTCCCGCACTTCTCCCTGGGTATGTCCTGTCCTACGACATGGTGTTCACTCCCCATCAGTCGCTCCTGCCATGGATGTTCGGGGTTGACTCCGGACTTCCGCGGGCTGTGCCACAAGATCCATTCATCGGGCTCATCGCCGGCCCCATCCCCGGCCAGATCGTCCAGAAGTTCGCTCTAGTCGGAGCCCTACTCATCGCCGGGATGGGCGCGAATAGTGTGCTGCGAACGTCGCCTCTCACTGTTCGATTGTCCGCAATCACACTGGTGATCTGGAACCCTTTTGTGGCCGAACGCCTGGTCATCGGTCATTGGGCGCTACTTCTTGCCTACGCGGCCGCCCCCTGGATGTTGGTGCAGGTCGGTAGGCTCCGCCGCGGCGAACCGGGGGCGGCGATTCGGGTGATTGCAACCGCCGCGATTGGCTGCCTCGTCCCGAGTGCAGCGGTGCTGATGGTTGCCCTCGCGCTTCCCGCGTTCTTCGCGCGTTCGATGGCGAGCGCGCGGGACCGGATCATCGTGGCATCAGCCTTGGCGCTGTTTGCCTCGACGTGGGTGGTCGCCGCGATTTTGAACCCGAACGTCACGAGGCTCGACGATGGCTCAGCGGCTGCGTTTGCTTTGCGCTCGGAGAATTGGTCTGGTGCGGTTGGCGCGGCCCTCGCGGGTGCCGGCAACTGGAATGCGGAGGTCGTTCCAGCGTCTCGAGCGCTCCCGTGGATCCCGCTCGTCGGACTCGTCTTGGTCATCTTCGCGCTGGTCGGTCGGGGCCGACTAGGTAAAGCGCTGGACCGCCCCGTAGGGGACTGGCTGTTGATCCTCGCCGGCGCGGGGTTCGCCTGGTCGCTCCTGGCTGCGTGGCAGATCAGTCAACCCATGATGAGCAGCTTTATGGGATGGATACCTGGTGGCGGGATCTTGCGTGATGGGCAAAAGCTCCTCCTGCCGCTCGTGCTGTTTACCGCGCTAGCAGCGCCGCTAGGACTCGCCGCGCTACTGGAACGTACCCGAGCCTCGATTCAACTGCGCAACGTCGCCCTCGCGGGTCTGCTCATCGTCCCGATCGCGGTGCTCCCCGATATGGCGCTCGGCGGATTCGGCAAGCTCGGTGCGGTGGGGTATCCAGCGAGCTGGCACGACCTGAGGGACCGTGTCGCTGCGAGCCCTGACGGCGACGCAATCTCGTTGCCGTGGGCGCCATTCCGCCGGTATGACTGGAATGACGGGCGTACCGTGCTGGACCCGATGCCCCGCTACCTACCAATCACAGTGCTCACCGACGATCGTCTCCGGGTCGCGGCGCCAGACGGGGTCGTGCGAATCTCCGGGGACAACCCGCGTTCGGCGGAGGTCACGACAGCGCTGGCAAGGGGCGATCCGCTCGCAGAGTCATTGCCGGGTCTTGGTGTGCGCTATGTCATTGAGGCGACTGACCAGCCTCAGCAGATCGATCCAGGCCAACTCGTCGGTCTTGAGCTAGTCGCGCAGTATCCCGGACTCCGGTTGTGGTCGGCTTCTGTTACAACTTCCGCAACTAGACCTGACAGTGGATTGGATCTGCTCATCGTCCTCAACGGCCTGTCGCTAGGGATCGCGACTGCGGTTTGGGCGGGGATCGGTATCGGCGGTTACCGTCGGCGAAAGGCAGCAATGCCCGCAAAGGCAGGCGATCAGGCGGCGAGGAACCAGCGATAGTCGCAACTGCAAACGTTTTCGAACCAAAACGGCGACCTGATTCGGGTGATCCGCAGGCATTCAGGTGGTAGCTTTTGAGGTGGCAGTCGTTTTGCCCGAGTCAATTGGGGTTCGGGGCCGAACGAGCCAGTTCGACTAAGCAAATGGGAGATCCGATGTCTTTACCCGAGAGTGGACCTGTCGCTGCGACCGGAACGAGTTCTGTCATCGCCGGTCCGATTGGCGTGGCTATCGCCGCCGCAGTAGGTGTGGGAATTGCAGTCCTCGCGGCCGTCGGTGTTGTCACGGCCGTGAACCAGGCGCCCACACCCGTCGATCAAGCCTATGTCGTCTACGGAACGACCAGCTAGCGCTTCAGCTCAGTCACCGTTGGTAAGCGCACGGTTTTTTCAGTTAGGTCAATGTTCTGCTTCGGTTGTCCGAGCACCCTGGTGAGGACCGTTTCGAACCCAGAGATCGTGTCATCCCAACCGAACTCGCTACATCGCTGTTGGGCCGCTTTCCCGAAGTTGCTCCGCTTCTCATTGTCGGTCAGCAGCGTTTCGAGTGCGGCAGTGAAATCCGGTTGGCTATCACCCACAAGGATCCCCGTCGCACCATCCCTGATCGAGTCAGCGACGCCCCCGGCGCTTTGATAGCCAACTGCGGGCACCCCGAACGCCGCAGCTTCCATAATTACTTGTCCCCAGCCTTCCTTCAGCGAGGGCATCGCCAGGACTGTCGCTTCCGCGAGTAGTTGCTGTTTACGCGTGGAATCAACGAAGCCATGGAATTGCGTGATGTCCTCTACGCCGCAGGACGTGGCGAACTCATGAAGTCGGTCGGCCCACCAGCCGTCGCCGATCACATCGATGTGGAGGTCTGGTACCTCCTGGCGCAGGGACTTCGCGGCTATCAGTGCATGCTCGACCTGTTTGTGGGGAACGAGCCGTCCCAGGACGGTGATCGTCGGCCGACCTTGCGTCTGTGCGTGCGTGAGGGGAATCGTTGGCTGATCGACCCCGTTGGGGACTACCGCGATGCGCGCCCGGCCAACTCCGAGGCCAATCAACTCATCGCGGGTGGAGTCGCTCACGGCAACGTAGGGCCGGTCTCGATACAGCCGCGGCGACACCTGAGATTCGATAAACCAGCCGAATTTGGCTCGGGTTGGTTCGTACACAACCGGCCACTGCTCGCGGTGAAGGTGGTGGACGAGCACGACGCTCGGAGTCCGAGGAGCTGCGAGCCGAGAAAAGAACGGGATCCCGTTCTGAACATCGACGATGATGTCCACGCCGTTGCGCACCTGCGCGCGGATTTCCCGAACGGCTTCGCGGTGAACGCCGAGCTTGGACCCCCGACGGACGAACTCCACCCCGTCAACAACTTGCTGCGGAATGGACTGCTCATACTCGGAGCAGAAGATCGTGACGCTGTGCCCCCGTGCCACGAGCCCGGCGGCGACTCGTTCCAAATAGATCTCAGAGCCGCCACCCTCAGGATTACGGCTATCCCGCCGATTCAACATAAGGATGCGCACCTGCTTAGCCTATGCGCAATTCGGCGATTGCTGGGCCAAACACCGAGGTATTGTCATCGGCGTGACGAGTATCGGGGGAGGCCGCGCAGTAGCGAGAGCTTCTGGCGTTAGCGGCGTTCGTTCTCGCGCAACCCTGCGTCGTTCCAAGCAACTCTTTGATGCGTTTCGCGTTGAGCAAACCGACCCGGATGTCTTCTACACAGCGCTTGCGGACGACACCGCCGCGCAGTTGGCTCAGTTTCGTGAGCTCAACGGTGCCAAGGTGCTCGACGTTGGCGGCGGACCGGGCTACTTCGTTGATGCGCTGACTGCGGCCGGGGCGTACTACGTGCCGCTTGATGCTGACGCGGGGGAGTTGCGGCTACACGGTCGCGAGCCTTATCAAACTACCGTGATGGGTGACGGTCGACGGTTGCCGCTGCGAAGCAACTCGTTCGACATCACCTATTCATCGAATGTGGCAGAACACGTCTCATCTCCTTGGCTGATGGCTGACGAGATGGTGCGCGTCACGAAGCCAGGCGGCATCGTCTACCTGTCCTACACCCTTTGGTACGGACCGTGGGGCGGACACGAGACCGCGCCCTGGCACTTTCTTGGTGGGCGACGAGCCGCCGATCGATACCAGAAGATTCACGGCCACGAGCCAAAGAACCTTTACGGCGAGAGCCTCTTCCCGATCACGGCTGGTGCCGGACTTCGATGGGCGCAGAAGTGTCCCGATGCGGAATTGATTTCCGGCTATCCGCGCTACCTCCCACGATGGAGTTGGGCAGTGGTGCGCGTCCCAGTACTGCGTGAGTTCGCGACCTGGAACCTTGTGCTGGTCATGGAGAAGAAGTGACGCCTCCCTCGAACGAACCGGGGTCGGTCACGACGGATGCTAACGATTCGCCCACGGCTCCAGAATCAGCCGAGGTTAATGAACCGAGCAGCATCGTGATGGCGGTTCGCAAGCAGAACGGGTCGATCTCACGGTTTATCTGGCGCTTCCGGTTGGCAGCGGTCGCGGCTTGTTTGACAGCGTTGGTGTTCATTCAAGATCCGGGCCGAATTGCGGCCGACACGAAACTTGACCTAGCGATCAATCCTGGTGGCCTACTCGCCAGGTCCCTGAACTTGTGGGATCCGCAGTCGTTCGCGGGGTCGCTGCAGAACCAAGCCTACGGCTACCTCTGGCCGATGGGCCCGTTCTTCTGGTTCGGCGATACGGTCGGGATTCCCGCTTGGGTTATTCAACGGTTGTGGTGGGCAACGCTCTTAACGTTGGCGTTCCTTGGCATCGTTCGGATCATTCGACTCCTCGACCTCGGTGGGCCCACGGTGCGGATCCTCGCGGGTCTGTCGTACGCGCTGAGCCCGATGCTGTTGAGCAAACTCGGGCCGATCTCATCAGAAGTCCTTCCATTCGCACTCGCTCCGTGGCTGCTGATGCCTCTCATCGTGGGCTCCCGGACTGGTTCGGTTCGTCGTGCCGCCGCGCTGTCCGGGCTGGCGTTCTTCTGTATCGGGGGCGTCAACGCTGTCGCCGCACTTGCAGTTTTGCCGATCGGCGCGATCTGGATTCTCACCAGAAGAGCCGGCCCTCGCAAGTGGGCATTGGCTGGTTGGTGGGCGCTGTCAATCGCGCTGGCATCGCTGTGGTGGTTTTTGCCGCTACTAGTTTTAGGTGGCTACTCACCGCCGTTCCTCGACTGGATCGAGTCCGCGGCGATCACCACCTCGGTTACTGATCCGTTGTCCGTGCTGCGAGGAGCGGGCGATTGGGTTGCCTACCTCGCCGCCGAGACCGGGCCGGTGTGGTCGCTGGGATATGCGTTCTCCTACAGCAGTGTCCTAGTCGTCAGTTCTGGACTTGTGGCGATATTGGGTCTTACGGGACTCATTCGTCGCGACCTGCCGGAGCGAGGGTTCATCGCCTTCACCGCGCTCGCGGGTTTCGCGTTGGTTTCACTGGGGCACGTGAGCACCGCCGCGAGCCCAGCTCAGGGTCTGATTCGGACGGCTCTGGATGGGGTGCTTGCGCCACTGCGCAATGTCCATAAGTTTGACCCGGTTCTGCGGATCGCACTCGCCCTAGCCCTTGCGTGGTTGCTGACAGTTGCCGCTACGAAGTTGCGCGATGGGTCAGCCAAACGCGGTTGGCAAAAGGCGACCTACCGGCTCCCAATGATCGGTGTTGTTTTTGGTTTGCTGACGGCGACATTTGCAACCGCGATGACCGGTGTGACTGCTGGGCGTTCCTATATAGAGATCCCCGAGTACTGGCGAGAAGCCTCGGCCTACATGGCGACGGAGAATCCGACGGGGCGAGCGCTGGTTGTCCCGACGGCGTCCGCAGCGCAGTTCCAATGGGGGCGCACCCAAGATGAGCCGTTGCAGGCATTAGGAGATACCGCCTGGGATGTGCGTGATTCGGTTCCACTGGGCAATGCAGGACACACGCGGCTCTTGGATGAGATCTCTGCCCAGCTCGAAGATGGTCGGGGCAGTCCGGGGCTTGCCACTGTGCTGGAGAGAGCCGGAGTCCAGTGGATAGTCGTTCGTAATGATATTGACCCGCGAATGACAGACGTCCAATCCGTCGTTCGGATCAACCAGTCCATCGCGGCGTCGCCTGGAATCGACCTGGCGGCAGGGTTTGGTCCGCTACTCGGTGGATCCTTCCGGGCAGTCGAGGTCTTCCAAGTCGGCCCCTTGGGAACATCCCCGGTGCAGATGAACAGCGTTGACGGTGCTTTGCGCGTCACCGGCGGTGCCGAGTCGCAGTACTCGCTCGCTGATGCCGGTCTGCTGGACGATCGCCTGACGGTTGTGGCGGGTGCGCCAGGCTCCCAGGCCGTCACTGCGACAGATATCGCGACGAACACCCTACGCAAACGCGAAACGAACTTTGGCTTCGTTAGAGGGAACAAGTCCAACACGTTGACGGCAGGCGACGAGTGGGTCCAGAGTCGTCCCGTCCACGACTACCTGAATCCAGGCGCGGTACCGGTCACCCTGGCCGAACTTGACGGGGCTGCCGTTCTCGATGCATCGTCAACCGCCAGCGATGCCAGCGCGTTCCTCGCAAGGGACCAGTCGGCGCAACCGTTTTCTGCTCTTGACGGCGACCCTGAGACCGCTTGGCGTTCGGCTGCCACAGGTGAGTCCGCCGTCGGCCAATGGTGGAGCGTGCAGTTCGCTGAGGAGATCACGGCTCCCTACGTCGACGTGACGCTTCCGCTCTCGCAAGCAGGTTCGCGAACGATCGACGTGGTGACAGATCGGTCTCGCGCCTCCGTTCAACTCAATAACTCTGCGCAAGTCGCCCGGGTTCCGTTGGAGAACGTGCCGACGACGTCGATTCGAATCGAGCTCGCCGACACCAGCGGAGGCTTCAACGACAGCCAGTTCGTCATATCTGAAGTGTCGATCCCGGACGTCGACGTAAGTCGTCCTCTTCGAACTCAGACAGCCGGGCCAGTGCAGGGCGCGGTGTTGTCCGCGACTCCCGGCGGCCGATTGGAATGTGTAGATGGCGGGGGACAGTATCGATGCGCGCCTGAATATGGTCGCGTTGGTGAGGATCAAGCGGGGCTCGACCAATGGGTGTGGCTACAAGGCGGGAGCTATGAAGTGAGCGCCTCGGCGCGACCCCGCGGGAGCGAGGCCTTCGCGACTCTTGCAGGGTCCGAGGCCGGCGTTGGGTCGATCGGATCATCGACCGAGTACGGAGACTTCGTTGCCTCGCCCCAGAGTGCAGTCGACGGGCTCCCTCAGACAGGTTGGTATCCGGCGGTCGACGACCCGCGACCACGACTCGAGATAACCCTGCCAAAGACCGAAGAAGTGACGGGAGTTCGGATCGAAAGTTTGCCCGCCTTCGACCTCTCCAAGCCGCTCTCCGTGACGATTGAGGCAGGTGGCAAGCAGACAACCGCATTCGTCGATTCGGGGCGGGTCATTCCTATCCCGGCTGTATCGACGGATTCTGTTGTGATCTGGTTCGATTCGATCTACCCGGCCTATGCGGCCCGCTTCGACGACAGTGCCCTGCGTCCGCTGGGAATCTCCGATGTGACCATCGAGACCGAATCGGGGACTCGTCCGCCAGCAGCAACGTCTCAAGATATTCCTGTGCAATGTGGAACTGGCCCTACGGTGTCGGTTTCGGGCGTCGCCGATGTCACCACCGGGGGTGCGTTCACCCAGAAGCAGGCCATCGAAGGAAGCGAGTTCGCACTGACTGGCTGCGGCGAAGACTCGACGATTTCTTTGGAGGAAGGGTGGCACCGGATCACGACGCGTTCCACCGATGCATTGATCGTGGAGCGCGTGGATGTTTTGCCCGATGCAGGCCTGCCCGCCACCGGCGTTGCTGCGGATAGTGATGTGGTGGCGTGGGAGGCGACCAGTCGAACCGTCGAGGTTGGTGCTGCCGGAAGCAGTCAGGTTCTCCAGACCGGAGAATCCTTCAATAAGGGCTGGGCAGCGCGTTTAGGTGACGAGTCGCTAGCGGCAATCGAGGTAGATGGGTGGCGTCAGGGATGGGTGATTCCGGCTGGCAGCGCCGGGATCGTCACCATGGAGTTCACCCCCAACGACACGTATCGGAACGGACTTCTACTCGGTGCCCTGGCCGTACTCGCGCTCTTAATGCTGGCGCTCTTTCGCGGCGGGCGCGACGTTCGGCCTTCACTCCTCAACGGAGCGAAGCCGTGGATGATCGTCGCCGTGCTTACTGGAACGTGTCTTGTCGTTTGGAACCCGCTACTTCTCGCCGCAGCGGGCGTGACGAGTTGGGGCATAGCTCGGCTCTTCGGCCGCAGATTCCCTCGGGTTGTGGGCTGGCGATACTGGCTGGTCGCAGCCTGCGGTTCGCTGCTGGTGCTACTCCAAGTAGCGGCGACGATCCCGATCTCTTCGAGATCATCCGACTGGGTGGAGGTCGTCTCGGCCTACTTGGTCGCTGTAGTGTTCTGGCTTGTCGTTGTGTCCTGGTCCGCTACCGCTCGCACATTAGCCTCGGAAGATTCGGGGGGAGCTGTGGCGACTGCACGGGATCGACGCGAATAGCGAATCAGTGGTTCCTCAATTCCGATCCATGAAGCCCACGAGACACCGATGGTGATGGCGACCGTCAGCGGGAGGAGCCACCAGAATCCGCCACCAAATGGCGGCACACCGAGGTAGTGGGCGAGCAGGTCTCGAACGAGTAGGTGCCACAGGAAGATCCCGTAAGAAATCTTGCCGAGAAACAGCATAGTTGGGCTTGTGAGAAAGCGGTGCAGGACATCTTCGCGATTGCTGGCCAGGAATCCGGGAAGCAGGAACAGTAAGGCTATGACGGGATAGAGCAGGTGACGAATGAAGTCCCCGAAGCCGTCCCCGATAAGTAGGTACGGACCGGCTAGCGGCGTGCAGGCTGCCACAAATAGTGCCCCCGCAAGGACCAGACACGTTGTGGTCTCGTTTGCCAAAGCCTGCATCCGCCGCGCCCACAAAGGTGGATTGGGTCGTGCGAGCAGTTCGTAGGCGAGTCCCGCGATCATTCCGACAGCGAACCAGTCGAAGAATCCAATGACCCAAAAGCCGGTTCCAAGCTCCCCACTGAGTGGTCCCACGGTCCGGATCGCAGTGAAACTGGCGCCAACTAGCCACATCAGCCCCAGCACGACGAGTTGCCGCTTGGCAGACCCTGGGGTTCCGGCCGTGCGCCGCAGAACAATCCAGCCAACGACGGGCAACGCGACGTAGAAGGACACCTCAACGCCGACTGACCACATTTGGGTCAGACCTTCGACCTGCATACCGAAGACGTAGAACTGGGTAAGAGTCAGATTGGTGATTGCGGTTCCCGTCGTAAGAACGGCAGTGGGTAAAACAAGGAGCACGGCAATCACCACGGCCCAATACGCGGGCATGATGCGGAAGAAACGGCGTTTAAAGTAGGTGCCGATCGCCGGCATCTGTAAACCTGTCAGCCCGGCTCGTGCCCACGGTCGATAGAGCAGGAAACCTGATAGCAGGAAGAAAATAGAGACACCAATGTCAAATCTGGCGAGGACCGCGCCTAGCGGGAGGTTGAGCACAAGTCCGGTGGAGAATGACACGTGCGTCGTCACCACGAGTAGGGCAGCGACGGCGCGGTATCCATCTAAGACTGCAAGGCGTTGCACGCTGGCTAGGATACTTGCCCGTGTTAACGCTTACCGGAAAACGATAGATGCGATAGGTTCCCGCTTAGTCGCTTATGTATCGAGGGGTAGGAAATGAAGAGAATCGTCGGACTTGTTCTGATCGGTCTTGGCTTTGCATTCATCGTTTGTGCACCGCTGTTCCGGTTCTATGTCGCTCCTTCGGTAGCGGTGACCCCGCTCAACCAGTACACGGAGTCAGCCGGCGTAGGCGTCGTCATCAAACAACTCGATCTCTCGAAGTTCCTCACGCCAACCACGGATAAGTACTATCCAGCAAATCAACCCGCCATCGGCACGCGCGTTACCAAGGGTGATGTCATTGCGGCCGAGCAAGATTCCGCTCAGGAACAAAACCTGGCTGTATTCGATACCTTCTCGCGGCTCAACATCGCGACCCCTGACGTAAACGCTGCCTCAAACGGCGCGGATGGCCGACTTGTCACAGCGAGCACATCTCGCTACGCCTTCGGGCGCCAGGACTCGCTACTCGCGAACTGCTGCGGCGCAAATGTTAGTGGTGACAGTGTCGCCTTTGAAGGCGTCGTGCCGCTGAAGTGGCCGTTCTTTGTCGAACAGAAGAGCTACGACATCTGGGACGATCAGATTCAGGCCGCAGTTCCGGCTCAGTTCTCCGGCGAGGAAGAGCGCGCAGGGATCAACACCTACAAGTTCGTTCAGAGCATCGCTCCAACGGTGGTGCCAGGGTCAGAACAGACCGTTCCCTCCGACGTCGTCGGACTGCCCGGAACTACCCCGATCGTCGTGAACCCCTACTACACAAACACCGTCACCACCTGGGTCGAGCCGACGACGGGCCAGATTGTCGACACGTCGCAACAATCGCTGACGTCGTTTCGTGGCCCTGACGGCACAACGGATCTGATCACGTTTCTGCAGTTTGAGTTGCGAGCCGATCCCGCCTATGTGGAGGAAGAAGCACCCGGCATCAAGTCAAAGGCAGATCAACTCAACTTCTTGATGAACACGCTGCCGATCATCCTGCTCGTTGTAGGGATCGGTGTGGGGGTCGGCGGTTTCTTCCTGTGGCGCACGCGCACTGAGAAGCCGGAAGAAGAGAGCTCAGAACTACTGCCGCCACCTGCCGCGGTTTAACCGAGGTCGGTGGTTCCCGCGGGGCGCCCAGTCGGCTACCCTCGATTCTTGCAGTTGGTTTGCGTTGCCTCACATGAGCAGGTTTCGTCGTTCGCCACTTCTGATGTCAGATTGAACAGGACCCGCTGCGCCCGCAACGAGAACTACGTCCACCGGAGTTTCTGTCTCCATGACCATAACTGACACAACGACACCTGCCCCAAGCATCGCGATCAACGACATTGGCGACGAAGAGGCCCTGCTGGCCGCTATCGACGCCACGATCAAGTACTTCAATGACGGAGATATCGTCGAAGGAACCATCGTAAAGGTCGACCGCGACGAGGTTCTGCTTGATATCGGCTACAAAACCGAAGGTGTCATCCCAAGCCGCGAACTCTCCATTAAGCACGACGTTGACCCCAATCAGGTGGTCAAAGTTGGCGATGAGATCGAAGCCCTTGTCTTGCAAAAAGAAGACAAAGATGGCCGTCTCATCCTGTCGAAGAAGCGTGCACAGTACGAGCGTGCCTGGGGCGATATCGAGGCCATCAAGGAGGCTGACGGTGTTGTTAAGGGCCACGTCATTGAGGTTGTTAAGGGTGGTTTGATCCTTGACATCGGACTTCGCGGCTTCCTGCCAGCGTCCTTGGTCGAAATGCGTCGCGTGCGCGACCTGCAGCCCTACGTCGGTACCGAGATCGAAGCGAAGATCATCGAACTCGACAAGAACCGCAACAACGTCGTTCTCTCCCGTCGTGCATGGCTCGAGCAGACCCAGTCGCAGGTTCGTCAGGACTTCCTGGACCAGCTCAAAAAGGGTCAGGTTCGCAACGGTGTCGTTTCGTCCATCGTCAACTTCGGCGCATTCGTCGATCTCGGCGGCGTCGACGGACTCGTCCACGTTTCGGAACTGTCGTGGAAGCACATCGATCACCCGAGCGAGGTTGTCGAGGTTGGTACTGAGGTCACAGTCGAGGTGCTCGATGTCGACTTGGACCGCGAGCGCGTATCGCTGTCGCTCAAGGCCACTCAAGAGGATCCGTGGCAGCAGTTCGCCCGTACCCACGCCATCGGCCAGGTCGTGCCAGGTCGCGTCACCAAGCTCGTTCCGTTCGGTGCGTTCGTTCGCGTCGACGACGGCATCGAGGGCCTCGTTCACATCTCCGAACTGGCCGAGCGCCACGTCGAGATGCCCGAGCAGGTCGTCACGGTCGACGACGAGATCTTCGTCAAGGTCATCGACATTGACCTTGAGCGTCGTCGGATCTCGCTGTCACTCAAGCAGGCCAACGATTCCGGCACGGACGCGGTCGACGAGTTCGATCCCTACCTCTACGGCATGCCAGCGTCCTACGACGAAGCTGGCGCCTACATCGGACCGGAGGGCTTCGACCCGACGACCGGTGAGTGGAAAGAGGGCTTCGACGACCAGCGCACCGAGTGGGAGCGTCAGTACAACGATGCTTACGCTCGCTGGGAACAGCACAAGACGCAGATCGATGCGGCCAAGAAGGCTGACGCTGAAGCTGCAGAGATTGCCGGCGATGCGCCAAGCGCGTACTCGTCTGACAAGCCAGAAGACGGCTCAGGGGCACTTGATAGCGACTCGAATGAGGCACTGCAGGCCCTACGCGACAAGCTGTCTGGCGATTCTGCCTGATCGCCTGATCAGACCTGACCGGTAGTGTTAACTACCCGTCATGACGCTTACTAGCGAAGAGCTCGTCTCCGAGGTCGAGAAGCCTCGGAGACGGGCTCTTCGTTTGTCCGCCTGGGCCTGGTGGATGTATGCGGTTGTTGGTTGTGGGACTGCGTTCCACATCTACACGACAAGCCAGTCCTACTTCTATATGGACGATTTCCCGTACCTGACCAGAGTGACGGATGTGAACTTTTGGTCGGCAGTCTCCGCCCCGTACAACGATCACCTAATGCCGTTGCAGTTCGCTGTGGTGTGGGTCACTCAGCAAGTTAGCGCCATGAGTTGGGTTGCCGCTGTCATTGTTACGGCGTCGCTATGGTTCGTTTTCCTGTTGGGAGCGATGAAGGCACTGGGTGTGATCTTCGGCGAGCGCTATCTGTCGTTGGCGCCGATGGCTCTACTTGCCTTTTCGCCCTTGCTGACACAGGTCACTCTCTGGTATGCGTCTGCTCTACAAGCGCTCTCGTGGGCGGCCTGTTTTGTTTGGTTCCTCTATTTCGCTTACCGATACGCATACGGTAGTGGTCGCAAGCGTGACGCTGTTTTCGCAATAGTTGTGCTGTTGATTGGACTTTTGGCTTGGCAGAAGTCCCTCTCGATACTTCCCGTTGCACTGCTCTTGCTCGTTGTGGCTAGACCGTTGAACAGGTCTAACCTGAGCGCGTTTTGGATTCGGTGTCACGGATTTCTCATTGCCGCCACGACGCTCGCTGTCGCATATTCGCTCGTGTACCTCGTTTCAACCGGTACGAGTCAACTCAGGGAATCACCGTCTGTTGCAGACCTAATCGAGTCGTTCCGGCGGATGATCGGAACAGTTCTCATCCCCTCACTATTTGGAGTCGATAGTTCTTCCTATAACGTGACGGGGCTGTCCAGCGATGCCTTGGATCCCTGGCTAGTCGCGCTGTTCTGGTTCTTAGCCTTCCTAGTCTGCGTCATAGCGATTTACCACCGTCCCGCGACGCTACTGATTTGGACCATGCTTTTTGGGTACTCCATCGCCTCAGTCGTGTTTTTCGCATACGCTCGGCTTGGGCCATTCGGGATTGGTCTCTCTTCTGACGCGCGCTACGTGGAAGACCTTTTTGTGATCGCGGTGTTCGCCTTGTGCTTTGCGCTGGTACCCGCCACGGGATCGCCACTCGCAACGCGCGATACCCCATGGCCGGCATTCGTGGGCAACCGCTTCGTGTTCCCGGGTGTCGGTGTTATCGCCGTTGCGGTGATGGCCGTCGGGTCGCTCAATCTGACAGCAACGTGGTCTGATCTCCGTGCGCAAGAACCTAGAGACTACGTAGCCAACGCTCGCCAGCAGTTGCCTCTCGCTAGCGGTAATGCCGTATTCGATGACCTTGTCCCGGAAGGTGTGTTGTCCGGCATCTTTCTTGAGGAGGCACGTCAATCAGCTTTGTTCAAAGGACTAAAGATCCCCGTGAATTGGGACGGTCCCGCGGCCGGAATGGGTCATTTGACCTCGGAAGCGATACTGGCTCCTATCCGCATAGGAACGGCGGCATCTTCGGTCAATGCACAGGTGGTCGGTTGTGGTTGGCCAGTAAGGGACGCGCCGACATCCATTCCGCTTTCCGGCGAACTCTTTCCCTGGGTATGGGTCGTGCGTGTGCAATACCTAAGTCAAAGCGATGGATTGGCGCGTATCGGATTCTCAGCGCCAGGATCGTCGCGGGTGACTCTGCCGATTGAAGAAGGTCTAAACGATACATGGCTGGTGCTGACCGGTGGGGGAGGAAGTCTGGAGATGCAGGCCCTTGACGACTTTGGGATGTGTGTTGACAAGGTGACTCTTGGGGAACCCGAGTGAGTGGCGAGCGTGCTGCGAGAATAGGGATATGCGAATAGGTCTGACGGGTGGGATCGGCTCGGGGAAATCATCGGTGGCTCAACTTCTTGCAGCGCGCGGCGCGCACGTTGTTGATGCGGACGCGATTGCTCGAGAGGTAGTTGTTCCTGGTTCTGTCGGCCTCACCCAGCTCGTGGAGGTCTTCGGTTCACAGATTCGGCAGTCCGACGGCAACCTCGATAGGGCGGCGCTCGCTGAGATCGCCTTCGCGTCGCCTGAGGCCAAGAAGATGCTGAATGCGATCACGCACCCGTTGATAACGCAGCGCACGGGAGAGTTGATGGCAAGCGTGCCGCAGGACGTGGTGTTGGTACACGACATCCCGCTGCTTACCGAGTTAGGTCTACAAGACGGCTACGACTTGGTCGTGGTTGTCGATTGTCCCGACGACATTCGGGTTGATCGACTGCTGGAGCGCGGGCTGACAGAAGATGATGCACGAGGTCGGATTGCGGCCCAAGCAACGCGTGAGCAGCGGCTCGCGATAGCCGATGTGGTGGTCGACAACTCCGGCGACAGGGCCTCGCTTGTTGCGCAAGTCGACGATTTGTGGCGGCGGATCACAAGCGAGTCCGACGACACTGAACCCAACTAGCCGGATTGAAGTCTTTGCCGTAGTTCGTTGCGCAGGACTTTGCCCATAACGTTGCGGGGGAGTTCATCGACTTGCAGGTAGGTCTTGGGTCGTTGGAATGGCGCGAGCAGCGTCTCCACGAAGTCGCCAATCTCCGCACCCGTGAGCACACCACTAACTGGATCGCAAGCGATTGCAGCACAAACCCGCTGACCCCACCGCTCGTCGTCGATACCGAAAACGGCCGCGTCGGCAATCCGCGGGTGCTCAAGTAGTACATGCTCGACCTGAGCGGGATAGACGTTCACTCCGCCGCTAATGATGAGGTCTTCGCGGCGACCATCGAGGTACAGGTAGCCGTCGTTGTCCAGCCTCCCGAGGTCACCAACGGTGAACGCGCGTCCACCTGCAGTGGCGCGCCACGCGGCCGCCGTCTTCTCCGGATCCTTCCAATACTCAAAAGCTGTGTAGTCCGGGGTCTGGCACCAGATGGTTCCTTCGTCGATGAACAGGGAGCGTCCTTGGCGAGCGCGTCCGAGCGTTCCGGGACGTTCCTCCCACTCGCGACCCGTGCAGGAAGTGAACTGGCCCTCGCTCGATCCGTAGAACTCCCAGGTCTGATCTAGGCCGGCCCATGCGTGAATGCGACGTTTGAGCTCGGGTGGGCAGGTGGAGCCGGCGTGAGCGAGCCGTCGGTACGGCGATGCCGGGAGATCAGGTAGATCGAGGAGTCGCTGCAAATGGGTGGGGACGACGAACGCCGCGGTGGGCTTTTCCGATGCGAGCGCTCGGCTGATACGGCCTGGATCGAACCCACCCGGCAGCAGGACCGAACCACCCGAGAGGATCACAAGCAGGGCGAAACGCAGTGGCCCGGAATGGGCCAGTGGTCCATGGACCAGGGTGCTGTCGCAGGAGTCGAATCCCCACATCTCGAGCTCATCAGCCCACCACCGCGAGATCTGATCGCTAGGCAGGAAGCCAGTCCAGACACCTTTGGGTGTCCCCGTCGTGCCAGAGGTGTAGTGCATAGGGCGCGCGATCAGTTCCTGGCTGAGCTCGGTGCCAACGGTGCTTTGCGGCTCGAGGAGCTCCTCGACTTGCGCGTCACTAGCAATCACCAGGGTCGGATCGCAGTTGGCGATGACGTACTCGCGCTCGCGCACCGCCAGCAGAGGATTGACGAGCACTGGAATTACGCCGATTCGCAGCATCCCCAGGACGAGTTTGATGAGGTTGGCGTGCTGGTCTGCGCATCGTGGCGGATCGGCAATCGGTGGGAGGTCAATCGCAACCCGTTGCCCGGCTGACACACCGGAGGCGAGTATCCCCGTTGCCGCATATCGGGCTCCGATCTCGGCTTCCGCAGCAGTTAGTCGACGCACGACGCGAGGCTACCTGAGATCGTCGGACAAGCCCGGGCCAGCGCCGTGCGGGCAGCCTCGGGAGTCAGGCGCAACTCCGCCTCTCGTTCACTCGCCAACCCCGTAGAGTGGCTCGCATGACCCGCCCGATTACTGACTTGCAGCGAACTGTTGCACCTTTCGAAGTCATCAGCGAATACAAGCCGGCGGGGGACCAGCCGGCGGCGATCGCCGAGCTCGTCACTCGAATCGAGCGCGGTGACAAGAGTGCCGTTCTGCTCGGTGCGACCGGTACTGGCAAGAGCGCCACGACCGCCTGGCTCATCGAGAAGCTTCAGCGGCCCACGCTGGTTATGGCCCCGAATAAGACGCTGGCAGCTCAGTTGGCCAACGAGTTCCGTGAGCTCCTGCCAAACAACGCCGTCGAGTACTTCGTCTCCTACTACGACTACTACCAACCCGAGGCCTACATCCCGCAAAGCGATACCTATATCGAGAAGGACTCCTCGATTAACGAGGAGGTCGAGCGACTCCGGCATAGCGCGACGAACTCGCTGCTCACCCGCCGAGATTGCATCGTTGTCGCCTCGGTCAGTGCGATCTATGGCCTCGGGACACCACAGGAGTACATCGACCGGATGATCCGCCTGCGCGTTGGTGAGGACCATGACCGCGATGCGATTCTGCGGCGTCTCGTGCAAATCCAGTACGCCCGCAATGACCTTGCCTTCACCCGTGGCACCTTCCGCGTGCGCGGCGACACTCTCGAGATCTTCCCGGTCTATGAGGAGCATCCCGTTCGGATCGAGTTCTTCGGTGACACCGTCGAGCGATTGATGACGCTGCACCCTGTCACCGGCGAGATCATCACCGAGGATTCCGAGATGTACGTCTTCCCGGCAACGCACTATGTCGCTGGTCCGGAGCGAATGGAACGGGCGATCGGTGGGATTGAGACCGAGCTAGCCGATCGGCTGGCGGAGCTCGAGAAGCAAAACCACCTGTTGGAGGCCCAGCGGCTTCGGATGCGGACCGAATACGACCTAGAGATGATGCAGCAGGTCGGCTTTTGTTCGGGAATCGAGAACTACAGCCGCCATATCGATGGCCGCGAGAAGGGCTCCGCCCCAAACTGCCTGCTCGACTACTTCCCCGAGGACTTCCTGCTGGTTGTGGACGAATCCCACGTCACAGTGCCGCAGATCGGCGGCATGTACGAGGGCGATATGTCCCGCAAGCGGATGCTCGTCGACCACGGCTTCCGGCTCCCGAGTGCGATGGACAACCGTCCGCTGCGTTGGGAGGAGTTCGTTGAGCGCATCGGCCAAACCGTCTACCTCTCAGCCACGCCGGGTCCCTACGAGCTCGCGAAGGTTAACAACGATGTTGTCGAGCAGGTCATCCGCCCGACGGGGCTGCTCGATCCAGAGATCATCGTCAAACCAACCAAGGGGCAGATTGATGACCTCCTCGGTGAGATCCAACAGCGAGTCGAGGTCAATGAGCGCGTCCTTGTCACGACCCTGACGAAGAAGATGGCCGAGGACCTGACGGACTATCTGCTAGAGAACGGGGTCCGCGCCCGTTACTTGCACTCCGAGGTCGACACCTTGCGCCGTATCGAGTTGTTGCGGGAGCTCCGCCAAGGGCTGTACGACGTACTTGTCGGTATCAACCTCCTGCGAGAAGGGCTTGACCTGCCCGAAGTCAGCATGGTCGCGATCCTCGATGCGGACAAGGAAGGCTTCCTGCGCAGCGAACGCAGTCTCATCCAGACCATCGGTCGCGCAGCCCGTAACGTCTCGGGTCAAGTCCATATGTACGCCGACAGGATCACGAACTCGATGGCCAAGGCGATCGATGAGACGAATCGTCGCCGAGTTAAGCAGATTGCCTACAACGAAGAACGCGGCGTTGATCCCCAGCCGCTGCGTAAGAAGATCGCCGACATCACGGATCTGATTAGCAAAGAAGATGCCGACACGGAGGAACTCCTCGGCGGTTCGGGTCGCAGCCGTTCACGCGGTCGAGTCGCTGGTGCAGATATGCGGTCGCGATCGAAGTCGGCCGATGGTGTCGGTCCGTTGGATTCCGACGGTATGCCGGCAAAGGACCTCGTTGACCTCATTTCCAGGCTGAGCGAGCAAATGCACACTGCCGCCGCCGAGCTCCAGTTCGAGCTCGCCGCCCGCTACCGCGACGAGATCTCCGACCTCAAGAAGGAACTCCGTCAGATGCGTGAGGCAGGCCACGGGTGATCGTCGCCGATTGGATCTGGGCGGTCACAATCGGCGGGTTCATCCTCGTCATCGTTGCTGATCTCCTCCTCGTGGACTCGCGCCCGCACGTGTTTGGGACGAGGGAAGCCGCCAAGTGGGTGATGATCTACGTCAGCGCCGCTGTGTTGTTCGGGATCAGCCTCATCTTCTGGCAGAGCCCGCAGTACGCGGGGGAGTTCTTTGCCGGCTATCTCACTGAGTACTCCCTGAGCATCGACAACCTATTCGTCTTCGTCGTGCTCATCGCCAGTTTTGCCGTCCCGAGGGAACTCCAGCACCGTGTGCTGTTGATCGGCATCGTGATTGCGCTCATCCTGCGTACGGGCCTCATCGTGGTTGGCGCGGCAATTATCACGGAGTTCCTCTGGGTGTTCTTCATCTTCGGGGCGTTCCTGCTCTGGACGGCGTGGAAGGTCTGGCGCGCCGGTGACGCTCCTGAGGACACCGGGGCAGGATCAGCCGAGAACGCCGTCGTTCGGTTCGTCAAGAAACGAGTCCCGTCAACGGACGAGTACATCGGAAACAAACTGGTCGCGAAGGTTGGTGGCCGTCGCGTCGTCACGCCCATGCTGTTCGTCGTCATCGCGATCGGCACTACCGATTTGCTGTTCGCGCTGGACTCGATCCCCGCCGTCTTCGGGCTGACTCAAGAGGTCTACATCGTCTTCACCGTCAACGCCTTCGCGCTAATGGGGCTGCGCCAGCTTTACTTTCTGGTGTACGGACTACTCGATCAGTTGATCTACCTCAACAGGGGACTCGCGCTGATCTTGGGTTTCATTGGCATCAAGCTCGTTCTCGAGGCTGCTCACACCACGATCGATGAGGGGATACCCACTCTTGGGACCGCTTTCTCACTAGTGTTTATTGTTCTCGTGCTCGTCACGACAGCTGCGTGGTCCATCTGGGCTGTGCGCCGAAACCCGGAGCTTGCTCCGTCACCGCCAGGAGATGCCAATGGGTGAGGTCTCGCTGCTCGTCTGGGGTCTCACGATTCTCGGGGTGGTCCTCATCTTCGTGATGGACTTCTATACCGTCACGCGGACTCCGCATGTCGTGGGGATGGGCGAGGCCGCTCGATGGTCAATCTTCTACATCTCTTTGTCGGTTGCCTTCGGCATCGGCGTGCTCTATTTCAACGGTAGTCAAGCAGGCACCGAGTTCTTCGCCGCCTACCTGGTGGAGAAAAGTCTGTCGGTAGATAACCTTTTCGTCTTCGCCATCATCCTTGCGCAATTCGCTGTTCCCTCAGAACTACAGCAACGGGTTCTGCTCATCGGCATCGCGATGGCATTGGTCATGCGGGCCATCTTCATCGCCGTTGGTGCAGCAGCATTGTCTGCTTTCGCTTTCACCTTCGTGATTTTCGGGGTGCTCCTCATCTGGACAGGTGTTCAGCTGGCGCGTCACCACAACGAGGATCCCGACCCTTCCGACAACCTGCTCGTGCGTCAGGTGCGCAAACGCTACCGCTTCACGGACACCTTCCACGGAACGGCGATGTTCATTCGGGAGAAGGGTCAGCGGGTCGCGACTCCGATGCTGCTGGTGATCATCGCGATCGGCTCGACCGATCTCCTGTTCGCGCTGGATTCGATCCCGGCGACCTTCGGTGTGACACAGAGTCCGTACCTCGTATTCACCGCCAATGCGTTCGCCCTGTTCGGTCTACGGGCGCTGTACTTCCTGATCAAGGGCCTGTTGGATCGCCTGATCTATCTGTCACTTGGACTTGCGGCGATCCTCGTGTTCATCGGGGTAAAGCTGATTCTGACCTGGGCACACGAGGTCTTCGATGGCGTTCCGAAGATCCCAACCCTGCTGTCGCTTGCGGTGATCGCCGTCATCTTGACGATTGCGACGATTGCGAGCTTGATCAAGGTTCGGATGGATCCGTCGCTCACCGCACATGCCGGGACCGTGAGAAAACACGATCCCGACGAGGACTAGTCCGTACGTAGGGTCTACACGACGTCTTTATCGGGGTAGTCATTTTTCGCTGACATCGATGTCGACCACCGCAGGGCGCTTCGATGTCTGCCATTGGCGGATCCGCAACGTGGTGTTCGTGAAAGCGACCGGAAGTATTGCTGCGGTGTACAGGTATTCCAGGCCTCCAACGCAGACGCATGCCGGGCCCGTGACAGCCCGGTCATCCCACTCGCTTGGATTCTTCCTACTGAGCGTCCATCTGGGATACGTCTCGGAACATCTCAATCCGTTGTATTGCAGTTCAGCGATCCCAAAGGTCAGGGACGTCGACGCACCACATGTATGCGTCAAATAGCGGCGAGCCTGCCATAGGATCCTTGATGCGGCACTGGGCGGCGGTCAGATCCGTGCCCGTAAAGTTAGTTTTATCGATCTTGAACAGCGTCATCCTGGCGTAGGTGAGGTCCGCTCCAGCAAAGCTTGCGTCTAAGACGTCGGAATCCCTGAAATCACCGGCTCTGGCGTCCGATCCCGAAAAGTTGACACCTCTTAGGTCACTGTCGACCGCCTTGATGAATCGGACGTCCGACTTGCTGAAATCTGCACCAGGCATTGATGCGCCTGAAATTTTGATGCCTCTTGCCGAGGTGTCCCGAAGGTTGATGTTAGGCGCCGATACACCCGTCAGATTTGCGCCTCGTAGCCGCGAGTGCGACAGGTTTGTTCCCGCGAGGCTTGTTGACGATAGGTTGGTGCCTTCGAGATCGCTACCGCGCATGTCAGCTCGGATGAAATTCGTACCAGTGAGAATAGTTCCGGTGAGATCTGAGCCGGGAAGGACCGCTCTCGTTAGGTTCGCGTTTGACAGCACTGTTCCGATGAGAATGGCCGAATTCATTCGGGCGCTCACCATCTGCGCACCGACGAGGTAGGTGCCGCGCAGGTCTGCGCTGACAAGGCTTGCGCGCGTGAGATTCGCGCCAGACAGATTCGCTCCCTTTAGGTTGGCGCCAGAAAGATTAGCCTGCACGAGATTCGCGTTTGACAGCACCGTTCCTTTGAGATTGGCCGAATCGAGTCGAGCGCTGACCATTTGCGCTCCGGAGAAGTTGGTACCGCGCAGGTCGGCGCCGACCAGGCGCGCGCTAGTGAGCTTCGCGCCTGACAGGTTCGAGTCTTTTAGGTTCGCGCCGAAGAGATCGGCCCGCGTGAGATTCGCTCCTGCGAGGCTCTTACCAAGCAATTTGATTCTCCTCAGATTGCAGCTGTGAAGATCCGCCCCGGGAACGAGGTTCTTGCAACGGGGAACGGTAGGCGTAGTCGCTGCGCCGGAGGAGCCGCTCGACGATGAGTTGGAGTTGGAGTTGGAGTTGGAGTTGAAGTTGGATTCGGAGTTGGAGCTCCAGTCGGGGCCGGAGGTCGAGCCGGAGTCCGAGGTGGAGTTCCAGTCCGAGTTTGGGTCAGTCTTTGAGTCCGCTGCGGGCGGGGGGGATTCTCCGCCTTCGGCGGGAGGATCTGAGAGTGGGTCGGGCACGCTAGTGTCCTCGGGGAATTCAAGCGCCATGCCCGTGTTGGTTGGCTGTGGTGTGGCGCTGGCCAGGGGCGGTGGCACTACCTCCAGTCCCGCTTCTGGTGCGGCCGCGCAACCACTGACTGCGAGCCCTAAGGCAATCGCAGCGATTCCTAGACGGACGGAAGTCGGCTTCACGAGAGTGTTCCTTGAGACTGCACGACGCGTCCTTCCGTGGGCAATAGGCGGCGTTGGACCTACGGCAGCAAGACCTAGGGTCACCGATTTGGGGCATCGACACGACACCCAGGGGATCCTGAAGGTTCTCACCCGTTTGCGCGCGTCGGCGTCAGGCCGACCGAGTCATCGTTAGCGGCGGGTTACCACGCGGGCCGAAGCCATTCGCCGAGTTTGGGTCGCTCCTGGCCAATCGTTGAGTCGAATCCGTGCCCAGGATGAATCACGGCGTCGTCTGGAAGGATGGCGAACAGTTTGCTCGTCACATCGTTGAGTAGCGTCGTATAGGCAACTGGGTCTTCACACGTATTGCCAATTCCGCCAGGGAACAAACAATCGCCAGAGAACACCCGCGTCGAGCCATCCAGGTCGCGATAAATTACGGCTGCAGAGGTCGATACGTGGTCCAGGTAGTTGGCTCGATGCCCCCGCAGCAGAACGATTTGAAGCGCGGCATCACCCAGCCTGATGACGTCCCCATCGCCGAGTTCGGCATCGGTTGCGACGGCAATCTCTGGAACCTCAGGGGCAGGCGCGTAGGTGGTAGCGCCAGTGGCGGCGACGATTTCTTCCAACGCTAACCAGTGGTCAAGGTGGCAGTGCGTGGTGAGAATCGAGTCGAGCTGCCCATCGCACAGGTCCAACAGTCGCGGTGCCTCATTGGCAGCGTCGATCAGCAAGCTCTCGCCCGTCAGCCGATTGCGCAGCAGGTAGGCGTTGTTGTCCATTGGTCCGACCGCGATTTTATGGATGCTCAACTTGGACGTGATGATCTCTTGGGCGGGACCGCCTACTTCAACTTTGCCGTCATAGCTCATATCTCTAGAACATACCGGCTATCGGGCTCAGCTTCCGATTGGCCGGACCGCATATTGCCCGGTGGGGGCTTGGGCGATCGGAACGATTGACTTCCCCAGCGGGAAGAGCGCTAGTCCAGCCATCTTGAAGGAAGCGATCCCGAACGGAATCGTGATGATGAAGATGCACAGGATGACGCCAGTGATGACGTGACCGATGGCGATCCACAATCCGGCGAGAATGAACCAGATGACGTTGCCGATCCCGGCGAGCGCTCCCGATGTTGGCTTAGATACAACGGTGCGTCCGAATGGCCACAGCGCGTATCCGGCCATCCTAAAGGACGCGATTCCGAAAGGAATCGTAATGATCAAAATGAACATGATGATGCCCGCGGCCACATAGGCGAAGAACATCCAGATTCCCGCGAAGATGAGCCATAAGATGTTTCCGATAGTTCGCATCTGACCATTGTCGGGGTTCGCTGTGTGAGATCGCGTGTTCAGTGGTCAGGGGTAGCGGATAGCCTGAGGCAGTGGATCGGTTAATCGTGCGCGGCGCCCGCGAACATAATCTTCGCGATGTCAGCTTGGACCTTCCTCGAGATGCGCTGATCGTCTTTACCGGCTTGTCGGGATCAGGTAAATCGAGTTTGGCTTTTGACACGATTTTTGCGGAGGGACAGCGCCGATACGTCGAGAGTTTGTCGGCCTACGCCCGCCAGTTCTTGGGCCAGATGGATAAGCCCGATGTTGACTTCATTGAAGGTCTGTCCCCAGCGGTCGCGATCGACCAAAAGTCGACAAACCGAAACCCACGATCGACGGTTGGAACGATTACCGAGGTCTACGACTACTTACGTTTGTTGTTCGCCCGGATCGGGAAACCACACTGTCCGCTATGCGGCAAGCCGATCGCCCGACAGTCGCCCCAGCAGATTGTTGACCAGGTGCTTGATCTGGAGGAGGGGACACGCTTCCAAGTCCTCGCTCCGATGATTCGAGCCCGCAAAGGCGAGTACGTCGACCTCTTTAGCTCGCTCCAGACCCAAGGCTTCTCCCGCGCGCGAGTCGACGGGGAGGTTCACAGCCTGTCTGACCCGCCCAAGCTCAAGAAGCAAGAGAAGCACACGATCGAGGTCGTCGTCGATCGCTTGGCTGTCAAACCTGACGCAAAGCGGCGACTGACGGATTCGGTCGAGACGGCACTGCGGTTGTCGACGGGAACAGTCACGCTTGATTTTGTTGATCTTAACGAAGACGACGAGCACCGTGAGCGTACCTACTCTGAGCACCTCGCATGTTTGGAAGATGGCCTGTCATTCGAGGAGTTGGAGCCGCGGTCGTTCTCGTTCAACTCGCCATTCGGCGCGTGTCCCACCTGTTCCGGGCTGGGCACCCGGATGGAAGTCGACGAAGAACTCGTCGTTCCTGATCCGAGTAAGTCGATCCGCGAGGGTGCCATCTCACCGTGGGCCTATCCGTCGATCTCGGGCTACTACCACCGCCTCCTTGGTGCGGTTGGTGAGACTGCAGATTTCGATATTGATACTCCGTGGGAGGACATCTCGGCACCGGCACGCGACGTCATTCTCAATGGTCAGGGTGACTCGGTGACGGTTAAGTACCGGAACCGGTATGGGCGCGACCGCACGTACACGACTGGCTACGAGGGCGTGGTTTCGTTCATCCAGCGCCGTCACGTTGAAGCCGATAGCGAGGCCGGGCGCGATCGGTTCGCCGGGTACATGCGGGAGGTTCCCTGCTTGGTGTGCCATGGTGCCCGGCTTAAGCCGCTGAGCCTCGCCGTCACGATCGACGATAAGTCAATCGCCGAGATCGCAGCAATGCCCATCGGATCGTGCCTTGAGTTCTTGTCATCGGTGACACTGTCGGAGCGTGACAGTGCGATTGCTGAACGCGTGTTCAAAGAAGTCAACGAACGCCTTGCGTTCCTTGTTGATGTCGGCCTGCACTACCTCACGTTGGATCGTGCCGCCGGGACTCTGGCTGGTGGCGAGGCGCAACGGATCCGCCTCGCAACCCAGATCGGTAGCGGACTTGTTGGTGTCCTCTACGTCCTGGATGAGCCGAGTATCGGTCTTCACCAACGTGACAACCGTCGACTGATCGAGACCCTGATCCGGCTTCGTGATCTGGGAAACACCCTCATCGTGGTTGAACACGATGAGGACACGATTCGGGCCGCAGATTGGATCGTCGATATCGGTCCCGGGGCCGGAGAACACGGCGGAGAGGTCGTCGTCAGCGGGACGCTGAAGGACCTCGAAGCAAACAAGGAGTCAATAACCGGGGCCTATGTGTCTGGGCGTCGAACGATCGACGTTCCGACGAGTCGGCGAACCCCCGAGCCAGGCCGCGAGATCGTCATTCACGGAGCTCGCGAACACAACTTGCAAGACGTCACCACAGAATTTCCACTCGGTTGCCTGGTTGCTGTGACCGGCGTGTCAGGGTCCGGAAAGTCAACGCTGGTCAACGACGTGCTCTACCAGACGTTGGCGCGCGACCTCCACCAATCGCGGACTGTTCCCGGGCGACACCTCAAGGTCACTGGAACAGATTTAGTGGACAAAGTGGTCCATGTCGATCAGGGGCCGATTGGTCGGACGCCACGGTCGAATCCAGCGACGTACACCGGTGTCTTCGATCATGTCCGCAAGCTATTCGCCGCAACGGAAGAGGCCAAAGTCCGCGGCTACATGCCCGGCCGGTTCTCCTTCAACGTCAAAGGTGGCCGCTGCGAGGCGTGCACCGGCGACGGAACAATCAAAATTGAGATGAACTTCCTCCCCGATGTCTACGTACCGTGCGAGGTTTGCCACGGGGCTCGCTACAACCGCGAGACTCTTGAGGTCCACTTCAAAGGTAAGACGATCTCGGACGTCCTCGATATGCCGATCGAGGAGGCGGTGGAGTTCTTCGCCGCTGTTCCTGCCATCGCTCGACACCTGCGCACCCTCGTCGATGTTGGCCTCGGTTATGTCCGCCTCGGTCAGTCGGCCCCGACTCTTTCTGGTGGTGAGGCACAACGAGTAAAGCTCAGCGCCGAGTTGCAGAAGAGATCCACCGGGCGGACGATCTATGTCTTAGACGAACCAACGACCGGCCTTCATTTCGAGGACATTCGCAAACTGCTCGGAGTGCTTGACCGGCTCGTAGAGCAGGGCAACTCCGTCGTCGTCATCGAACACAATCTGGATGTCATCAAGACAGCTGACTGGGTGATTGATCTGGGACCAGAGGGAGGTTCTGGCGGCGGGCATATTGTCGCTACGGGGACTCCTGAAGTTGTCGCGCGCGTTGACGGGAGCCACACGGGGTCGTTCCTGCGGGAGATTCTTGACTTTGATGCCCCGCCAGTTGCTCGGGCTGTCACAGCGGCCGCGCCACGGGTGGCGATGAAGCGGGTCAAAGCGGAAAAGCCAAAGAAGCCAATAACGAAGAAGACCGCTGTTAGGAAGTCTCCGGCGAAGAAGGCGCCTGCCAAAAAGGCAGCAGCCAAGAAGGCACCCGCCAAAAAGCCCGCTACGACGAAGGTCGCTACCAAGAAGGTGGCAGCTAAGGGGGCGTAATAGCCTCTAGGCGTAGCAGAACACCAGTTCAACCGGCCGATCGTCACCTCCGAAGGGTTTCCTCCCATGGCACACACCCCCACCAATGCCACCGAACCGTCGAACGTTGGCGGAACTGCGCGACAGGAATCACCAGCACCGGGATCGGTGTTCTCTCGACGTAACGTGCTGGCGGTTGGCGCCATCGGTGTCGCCGGCGTGGCCTTGGCCGCGTGTACCTCGAGTGCGACCACTGGCGAGGCGCCGGCGGCAACTGCACCCGGCACGGACGCCCCCGATGCAGGCACTGACGCCCCAGGCGCGGGTGGCGCCCTGGTCGTGTCGGCAGCGGAGGTCCCCGTTGGTGGCGCGACGCTCGCGAAGGCGGGCGGATCCACGTGGGTGGTTGCACAGCCAACCGAAGGCGAAATCGTCTGCCACAGCGGAATCTGCACGCACGAAGGCTGCCCCTTGACTCAGATCGACGGAGACAAGGCGATCTGCGCGTGCCACAACAGTCAGTTCGACGTCTTCACCGGAGCAGTTATTCAGTCCCCGGCCCTGCGTGCCTTGTCACCGCAGTCCGTGACGGTCTCTAACGGCGACGTCTTCCTCGGCTAGTCGAGGAACTCCGACCGACCGACCGACCGACCGAACTAGCCTGCTAACGAACTAGCTAACTCGTCGTGCGCAGCGCGAGCACTGCCCGCTTGGTGAGCTTCGCCCGAATCTTGTAGCCGTATGAGGTCAGGTGAACTCGGTCACCAGTGAGCAGGCTGGACTTCGACCGGATTACAGCCGCCCAATCGAGAACGCTGAGGTTGTCTCGTGCATTGTCCGCTTTGCTGAGAATGCGGTTGACGCCCCCATACCCGCCTGGGCGCACAACATTGACCCAGATAACACTCCGGTTGCCCGCGTGGCGCATGACCTCCTTGACATTCTTGCGGGTCTGACTCTTACTCGGGCTGTCATTCGTCCCAAGGGCGACGACCCAGATCTGCGACTTCTTCGCTCGCTTAGTCTTCAGTTTTGAGATCCCGGGGCCAGTGAATCGACCGACTTGCGCGTCAACGGTCACCGAGCGGACTTCGGGTCCGAGCTTGCGGCGCAGATACGGAGCGGAACCAACGGTTAGAGAGTCGCCCACAATGAACACGCGAGAATTCTTGACGTCGACCCCCTCTGGGGCCGACGCATGAGCAGTAGGCGCGCTCAGTGCCAAGGAAGACACTGCCCCGATGGCGACACCGGTGGAGAGCACGAAGAATCGTCGGAAAGCTGTGGGGGACATAAAAAGAGGGTCACTGATGAACGCGGGTTGTGGTGCAGTCCGTGAGTCAGTCCATATTCTCTGATTGGGGGCGGGGGACAGAGCGCAATGGCCGGTCTACTGAGCGTGACTCAATCACTCAAGTAGGTGGCGAGAGCGGGCCGCGTGGGCCGGATGTGACAAGCGTTGGAGTGCAACGCGCTTTCGTAAGCTATCGGTAACCTGAGTTCGTCGCGCGACGAACGGCCCGGTGGAAGATCCACCTAACGGACTGGCAGCGAATACGCGCAGCTCGGATGAGTGGCCATCGGCGATACGCTGTCTAGGTGGCGGACCCAGGAACCTATCGGCCAGCGACAGGAGATATTCCGGACGCGCCCGGGGTCTACCGGTTTCGAGATGGCGACGGCGAGGTCGTCTACGTAGGCAAGGCGAGGAGCCTGCGAAGTCGTCTCAATAGCTACTTCGCCGATCCCCGGTCGCTCCACCCCAGGACGTACGCGATGGTCAACGCAGCCTGTGCACTGGACTGGGTGACCGTGTCGAACGAGGTCGAGGCGTTACAACTGGAGTACTCCTGGATTAAGCAGTACGACCCTCGATTCAACGTCCGCTATCGCGACGACAAGTCCTACCCCTACCTGGCTGTCACCATGAACGAGCAGTTCCCGCGGGTCCAGGTGATGCGAGGAACCAAAAAGCCCGGTGTTCGGTACTTCGGGCCGTACGCCCATGCCTGGGCGATCCGGGAGACTGTTGATCAGCTCCTGCGGGTGTTCCCGATGCGCAGTTGTTCCAAAGGTGTCTTTGTCCGTCACGAACGGATGCAGCGGCCATGCTTGCTGGGCGACATTGGACGGTGCTCGGCCCCGTGCGTGGAACGCGTCACGGAACAACAGCACCGAGAGATTGCCGAGGACCTGTGCCGCTTCCTCAGTGGCCGACCCGATTCGTTCATCAAGTCGATCGAAACCCGAATGCAGGCGGCCTCAGCCGAACAGGACTACGAACGTGCGGCTCGGCTACGTGACGATCTGGCAGCGCTACGTCGGGCGCTGGCCCGCAGTGCGGTCGTCCTACCGGACGGGGTGGATGCCGATGTCGTCGGCGTCGTGTCTGACGAGTTGCAGGCATCGGTTCAGGTCTTTCACATTCGGGGTGGGCGCGTCACCGGACAGCGTGGCTTCATCGTCGAACGAACGGTCGATTCCGACGACGCGCATCTCCTCGAGCAACTCGTGATGCAGCTTTATGGCGACGAAGACGGCGCCGACGCGATGATGGCGATACCGCGGGAAGTGTTGACCTCTCACCCGGTCGCGGATTTAGACACCTTGGCTGCGTGGCTGACGGCCAAGCGCGGGTCAAAGGTGACCATCGCCGTACCCGCGCGCGGCTCTAAACGCGACCTAATGGAGACGGTCGTTCGCAACGCGGATCAGAGCTTGAATCTGCACAAAGTGCGCCGAGCCAGCGACCTGTCATCACGGAGTCAAGCGCTCGAACAGCTGCAGGAATACCTGGACCTCCCGCTCGCTCCGCTGCGGATTGAGTGCATTGACATCTCTGGTCATCACGGCACGGACCTGACCGCCTCGATCGTTGTCTTTGAGGACGGGTTGGCGAAGAAGTCGGAGTACCGCAAGTACGCCATCACCGATTACAAGGACGATTTGGCAGCGATGTACGAGGCAGTCACTCGACGTTTCGGTCGCTTCGCTCCCGGCGGGTCAACGGATAATGACGAGCAGCAGCGAACGAGGTACCGGCCGGGCCTGCTGGTCGTCGACGGGGGAGCGCCCCAAGTACAGGCGGCGGTCGCAGCCCTGACGGCGCTCGATATTGACTTTATCGCTGTCTGTGGGTTGGCCAAACGGCTTGAAGAAGTGTGGTTGCCGAGTGAGGCGGATCCGGTGATCCTGCCGCGACGTAGTGAAGGCTTGTTCCTGCTGCAGCGAGTTCGCGACGAGGCACATCGGTTCGCCGTCGCCTATCACCGCCAACGACGTGGCGCGCGCGCAATCGCCAGTGTGTTGGACGAGGTGCCAGGTTTGGGTCCGGCTAAACGTAAAGCCGTCCTGAAACACTTTGGGTCAGTTCGCAAGCTGAAAGCGGCGTCGGCCGAGGAGGTCCAAGGCGTACCCGGGGTGGGTCCGGTACTGGCCCAAGCCATCCTCGCGACATTGAGTGGGTCGGGTGCCGGCAGCAGTTCGGCGGCCAACGCGGCAGGTAATAGTTCCAGCAATCCAGAATTAACAGCGATGAATGGCGGAATCAACGTGACGACCGGTGAGCTCTTAGGGGAAGCTAACAACCATGTTGCCGCACAAGATTGAACTCGTCCTCGTCACCGGGATGTCAGGTGCTGGTCGAACAACTGCCGCCCGAGCTTTAGAGGATCTCGGCTGGTTCGTCGTCGACAACTTGCCGCCACGGTTGTTGCCCGAACTTGTCGCGGCTACGGCCGAGGACGGCATCAGGCAGCGCGTTGCAGTCGTTGTCGATGTTCGAGGCGGGAGCAACTTCGAGGAGTTGCCCGATGAGCTCAGTGAGCTCCGGGAGGCGGGCAATGATGTCCGTGTGCTCTTTCTGGAGGCGAACAATGAGATCTTGGTGCGGCGATTTGAATCCAACAGGCGTCCGCATCCATTGCAGGGTGGTGGACGCGTCCTCACAGGACTCGATTCCGAACGGGCGATGCTGGCCGACCTACGTGGTCAGGCGGACCTCGTCATCGATACCGGATCACTGAACGTCCACGACCTTCGGCGCAAGATTGAGGCGGCCTTCAGTATCGATGAGAACGTCGCCCTGCGTGCCACGGTTATGTCGTTCGGCTTCAAATACGGAATCCCGGTGGATGCTGATCTGGTCGCAGATATGAGGTTCCTTCCGAATCCATATTGGGTACCGGAACTAAGGGAGTCCAACGGCCGCGACGCCGGGGTGAGCGACTACGTGACTAGTCAACCAGCGGCACGAGAGTTCCTCGACCGGTACGCCGAACTGCTGGATCTCGTCGCTGATGGATACCTGAGGGAAGGTAAGCAGTACGTGACGATTGCGATTGGCTGTACCGGTGGCAAGCACAGAAGCGTGGCAATGAGTGAGCACCTCTCGGCCAGATTGGTCAAGCAAGGTATGGAGACCCTCGTCGTGCACCGTGATCTAGGGCGGGAGTAGCCGTGAGTGTCCCGCCAGTCGGTTCGCGCGGAACGGGAACGCCGCCTCCGGTCGCAGGTGATCCCGCTGGGGTGAGTGCGCGGGACTATCCCCATTCCGCGATGTCGGCAAACCCAGCGGTTGTGGCACTCGGCGGCGGGCATGGTCTGTCCACCTCGCTGCGCGCGTTACGTCGTTTGACCAGCGATGTCACCGCTGTTGTCGGAGTTGCCGACGATGGAGGTTCGAGTGGGCGGATTCGCGCCGAGCTCGAGCTACCTCCGCCGGGAGACCTCCGAATGGCATTGGCGGCACTTTGTGGCGATGACGCGTGGGGACAGATGTGGTCCAAGGTGATGCAGCACCGATTCGGCGGAGATGGTGAACTCAAAGGCCACGCCACCGGGAACCTGTTGATTGCCTCTTTGTGGGAGGAGACGGGCAGTCTGGTTGAGGGACTGGATTGGGTCGCCGCCCTCCTTGGTGCGCACGGCCGCGTGTTGCCCGTGGCCATCGAACCACTCAACATCGTTGCGGACGTTCAAGGAGTTGACCCTGCTCGCCCTGATGAGGTCAGAGAGATCGTCGGTCAGGTCGAACTGGAGCGCAGCACGGGACGCGTGCTGAATCTGCGAGTTGAGCCCGGGGAACCGCACGCCTGCCCTGAGGCAGTGGCAGCGATTCAGGTTGCCGACGCCGTCGTCTTGGGCCCCGGGAGTTGGTACACCTCAGTCCTGCCGCACCTGCTGGTCCCGGGCGTCCGTCGCGCCCTGGCTGACCTCAGCTGTCCAAAGATCCTTGTGCTCAACCTTGACGGGCAGTCAATCCCGGCCGAGGACGAGCTAGCCCACAGTACCCAAGACTTCAGTAGTGCCCAGTATCTCCACGATTGGCACAACCATTTCCCGGATGTCACGTTGGATATCGTGCTCGCCGACCCGGCCTGTCTCGATGATTTGGCCCACGTACAACAGGCGTGTGAAGCGATCGGGGCGGAGCTCGTATTGGCGGCAGTGGCCGATACTGAGGCCGCGAAAGCGGGACGATCACCCCGTCACAATCCAGATCTTTTGGTAGGAGCCCTCGGGACCTTGCTTGCGCGTGGCAATATCTAGCCATGGCAATGACTTCCGCAGTGAAAGACGAACTGAGTCGGTTCGAGGTATCCAAGACATGCTGTCGCAAGGCGGAGGTGTCCACGATCTTGAGATTCGCCGGCGGACTGCATCTGGTCAGCGGCAAGATTGTGGTTGAGGCCGAGCTTGATACTGGGTCAGCAGCGCGTCGACTTCGGCAGTTCATCCATGAGGTCTACGGCCACACAGCTGATCTTGCTGTCGTTCACCCGGGCGGTCTACGCAAGGGCAACCGCTACCTCGTGCGCGTCGTTAATGGCGGCGAGCAACTCGCGAGGCAGACTGGACTGGTCGACGGATCGGGTCGTCCTGTCCGTGGATTGCCTCCGCAGGTTGTCACTGGCGCAGTGTGCGACATCGAAGCGGCGTGGCGCGGCGCGTTCCTGGCACATGGCTCGCTCACTGAGCCGGGCCGATCCTCCGCTCTGGAAATCACCTGCCCAGGACCCGAAGCAGCATTGGCGCTCGTTGGTGCCGCTCGACGGATGCAGATGGCATCGAAGTCACGCGAGGTTCGCGGCGTTGATCGCGTTGTCATCCGCGATGGCGACACCATCAGTGCCCTTCTGACGCGGCTCGGTGCACACGATTCGGTATTGGCCTGGGAAGAGCGCCGGATGCGTCGCGAGGTGAAGGCATCGGCCCACCGCCTCGCGAACTTTGATGATGCCAACCTGCGGCGTTCTGCTCGGGCGGCCGTCGCTGCCGGCGCGAGAGTTGAGCGGGCGCTGGAGATCCTTGGCGATGACGTCCCCGATCATCTGCGTGATGCCGGTCGCCTTCGCGTCGAGCACAAACAAGCCAGCCTCGAAGAACTCGGTGCGTTGGCTGATCCGCCGATGACCAAAGACGCGATCGCCGGCCGGATTCGTCGACTCCTGGCCATGGCAGACAAGCGCGCCCGCGACCTCGGCGTCGCCGACACCGAAGCCGTCCTCACCCCAGAAATGCTCGCCCCCTAACGCTTTCCACAGGAAGTTAAGCCCTCCTGGCGTGGTGCGGGACACCGTTAAGTAACTCGGATGCCTGCTGGAACGGTGGTTGCAATGAGTGAGGCTTACACGGTGGCTGCGAAGAGGTGGAAGCATGGTTGGGAACTCCATCTAGATAACTCCATCTAGATAACTCCATATAGATGGAGTGGGAGCCACTCCGGCTCGGACGTTGGCCGACGCTGACGAGATGGTGCGTGACGACATTGCGACGCTTCTCGATCTAGACGACGTGAGTGATCTTGAGATCACCATTCGATCCGAACTGGCTGGGAGTATCGAGATCGAGGCGGCTGAGGCCATTGCGATGACGCGTGCGATCGCAGCGGAGCAAGTCTTCGCCGCGACACGTTTACGAGCTGTAACGCGAGCACTGCGTGCGCAGGGTCTGTCCTTGAGCGATACGGCCGCGATCCTGCACGTTTCGCGCGCCCGCGCGTCCCAACTCGGTCGCCAGGAATCAACGGCGAGCTAGTTCATCGACGTGGGGCTTGGAGGATCTGATCAGTCAGCGATAGTGTTGGTCCTGACCGGGGTGGAAAGTCAACGCCACAAGTTCCGAGTACGGGAGTCATCACGTGACCATCAAAGTAGGAATTAACGGATTTGGCCGGATTGGCCGCAACTTCTACCGTTCGGTAGCCGCGCGCGGCTCCGATATCGAGATCGTCGCCGTCAACGATTTGACTGACACCGCGACGCTGGCGCACCTCCTGAAGTACGACAGCATCCTTGGGCGCCTTCCTGGCGAGGTCACTCACACTGAGCACTCCATCGTGGTTGATGGCAAAGAGATCGCTGTCCTTGCCGAGCGCGATCCGGCTGACCTGGACTGGGCCAAATACGGCGTCACCATCGTGTTGGAGTCCACTGGCTTCTTCACGAAGGCAGATGCAGCGAAGGCTCACCTCGGTGGAAGTGTCGAGAAGGTCATCGTCTCGGCTCCGGCCAGTGGGGAGGACGTCACGATCGTTATGGGCGTCAACGAAGGCGAATACAACCCGGCGACGGACTCGATCATTTCCAACGCATCGTGTACGACCAACTGCCTCGCTCCAATGGCGAAGGTCCTCGACGATGAGTTCGGTATTGAGCGCGGACTCATGACAACGATTCACGCCTACACCGGTGACCAGAAGTTGCACGATTCACCGCACAAAGATCTTCGCCGCTCACGCGCCGCTGCGCTGAGCATGATCCCGACCTCGACAGGTGCGGCCAAGGCCATCGGTGTTGTGCTTCCACAGCTCAAGGGCAAGCTCGACGGATTCGCCATGCGCGTCCCCGTGCCGACCGGATCGGCGACAGATCTTACGGTTGAGCTGCGCAAGCAGCCGTCGCGTGACGACATCAACGCGGTAATGAAGGCGGCTGCTGACGGCCCGATGCGAGGGATCTTGGAATACACGGAGGCCCCGATCGTCTCGGCTGACATCGTGACGGATCCGGCATCCTGCATCTTCGATGCACCACTGACCAACACCAATGGCCACCTGGCCAAGGTGCTCGGCTGGTACGACAACGAGTGGGGCTACTCAAACCGCCTCGTGGACCTCATCGACTACGTCGGAGCCCGCCTTTGAGTCCCATCATCTCGCTGAGTGATCTGGCGGTTCGTGGGCGCACGGTACTTTTGCGCGCGGACTTTAACGTGCCGCTGGACACCAACGAGGATGGATTCCAGGTCATCACTGACGATGGGCGGATTCGAGCCGCGCTGCCGACGATTCAGGCCCTGACCGGTCAGGGTGCTGAGGTCGTCATCCTCGCGCACCTTGGTCGGCCAAAGGGTGAAGCGAGCGAAGCTTTATCCCTACGGCCGATTGCTGCGAGGCTCTCAGAATTACTTGAGGCGCCCGTCGTCATGGCCGATGATGTGTGCGGCGATTCGGCGAAGGCTGTCGTGGCAAATCTGCAGCCTGGTGACGTCGCCCTGCTGGAGAACGTGCGCTTTGACGCCCGCGAGACCAGCAAAGACATCAATGAACGCACCGCACTGGCGTCCCATTGGGCTGCACTCGGCGATTGCTTCGTCAGCGACGGGTTTGGTGTTGTTCATCGGGAGCAGGCGAGCGTGACGGAACTAGCCGCGTTGCTCCCGCACGCTGCCGGATTGCTGGTCGCCCGGGAGGCTGAGGTCTTCAACTCTCTGCTATCCGATCCGGCACGCCCGTACACCGTTGTTCTCGGCGGCTCCAAGGTCTCGGACAAGCTCGGTGTTATCGAGAACTTGCTGACGAGAGTGGATCGCCTCATCATCGGGGGAGGGATGTGTTTCACCTTCCTCGTTGCCCAGGGGCACGAGGTTGGTGCGTCTCTGGTTGAGGCTGACCAGGTTGAGAAGGTCGCGGGTCTGATCGAGACTGCACGAGAGACCGGCGTTGATTTGGTGCTACCGACCGATCTCGTCGTCGCCGATGCCTTCAGTGCTGACGCGCAGACGAGGGTCGTGACGGTCGCCGAGGGCGTGCCGCCGAGCTGGATGGGACTTGATATCGGGCCTGAGTCCGCTACGAGGTTTGCTCAGTTGGTCCAGGAGTCGGCAACCGTCGTCTGGAACGGACCGATGGGTGTCTTCGAGCTCGAGCCGTTCGCCGCTGGCACTCGTGCTGTCGGCGAGGCGCTGACACGGGTTACGGGAATGTCAGTGGTTGGGGGTGGCGATTCTGCTGCTGCAATCAGGCTGATGGGCATTGACGAATCGGCAATAAGCCACGTCTCAACGGGTGGCGGAGCGAGCCTTGAGTTCCTCGAAGGCCGTACGCTTCCAGGGCTGGCCGTTTTGTCCACTAGCTGAAGGCTGATATCTACTTATGACGCAGAGCAACCGCAAACCGCTGATGGCGGGCAACTGGAAGATGAACCTCAATCATTTTGAGGCGATTAGCCTCGTCCAGAAGCTAGCTTTCACGCTCAAGCCGGATGACTACGTGGCGTGTGAGGTCGCCGTATTGCCACCGTTCACGGATATCCGTTCCGTGCAGACCTTGGTCGACGGCGACAAAATCAAAATCGTGTACGGGGCGCAAGACATCTCTTCTCACCCGTCGGGCGCATATACCGGTGAGATCTCCGGGGCGATGCTCGCGAAACTGGGATGCACCTTCGTGACGATCGGGCACAGCGAACGACGCCAGTACCACAACGAAACGAGCGAACAGGTGAACACCAAAGTCCATGCCGCGCTTCGCAGTGGGCTGACCCCGATCATGTGTATCGGCGAGGGTCTAGAGATCCGCAAGGAGGGCGGCCAGGTTGGCTTCACCCTCGGGCAGTTAGAGGCGGGACTGGCTGGGCTAGACGCAGATCAGGTTCGCAAAGCGGTCATCGCTTACGAGCCGGTGTGGGCGATTGGTACGGGCGAAGTCGCGACACCTGACGACGCGCAGGAAGTCTGCGGCGCGATCCGGATTCGGTTGGCTGAGATGTTCGGTGAGGATTTGGCGCAGGAAGTTCGCGTTCTCTACGGCGGCTCGATGAAGGCGGGGAATGTCGCTGGTTTGATGGCTATGCCCGACATCGACGGTGGCCTTGTTGGCGGCGCGAGCCTCGATCCAGACGAGTTTGTGACGCTGATCAGGTACCGACTACACGCAGGCGTGTAGCCTCACCTCTAGGCGCCCCACGTTGGGTCAACGTGGGCGTACAAAAACGAACCCATATTCGCGCAACTGCACGACGAACTAGACCAGAAGGAGACAGCCATGGCACTCGTACTCGAGGTTCTTCTGGTGGTGACCAGCATCCTCTTGATCGTCTTGGTTCTGTTGCACAAGGGCAAAGGTGGCGGGCTCTCGGATCTATTCGGTGGTGGCGTCACTACGTCCGTTGGCGGTTCGAGTGTTGCTGAGCGCAACCTCGACCGCCTCACTGTCGGAGTTGGACTGATCTGGGCCGCCTGCATTATTGGGCTCGGATTCCTCGTCAAGAGCCTCTAGGAGTAGTTGTGGCATCAGGTGGTAGTGCGATTCGCGGAAGTCGAGTGGGCGCGGGCCCAATGGGCGAAGCCGAACGAGGAACACCGGCACCCCGTGCCCATGTCTCGTTCTGGTGCGCTAACGGCCATGAGTCAACCCCGAGCTTCGCGGTCGACGTCAATGTTCCGGAAGAGTGGGACTGCCCGAGGTGCGGTTGGCCGGCCGGTACCGACAAGGAAAACCCACCCGCTCAGCTAAAGGTTGCGCCCTACAAAACCCACTTGGCCTACGTCAAAGAGCGTCGATCCGATGGCGATGGCGGCGATATCCTCGCCGAAGCGCTTGAGCGTCATCGCAATTCCGACTAACTGACCTCGGCGGCCGCATCCCTGTCGCATAGCACAAGAGAACGATCGATTCCGCGGGCAACGCCTGCAGGTGCCTGCTTCGCGCTGAGCCCAGACGTCGCAAGCTTGATGGCGTCAGCCTTCCCCGCGCCCGAGGCAATGAGCCACACCTCGCGTGAGGACTGAATCGTCGGCATCGTGAACGTGCATCGTGTGGGCGGCGGTTTTGGGGAGTTGCGAACCGAGACGGTCGTCGCCGCCTCGAACTGCTCATCTCGACCGGGGAATAGAGATGCGACGTGGGCGTCCTCACCAATACCGAGCATCGATACGTCAAATACGGCCAGCGCCCCATCGAACGCATCCGAGAGATCCTGTGCGTATCCGGCAGCGGCTGCATCGACATCATCACCGTATTCCTCGCCGAGGCGCGGCATGTAGTGAACCTTCTCGGGTAGCGTCGGGATGTGATCGAGTAAGGCCTCTCGTGCCCCGGTCTCGTTACGTGCGGGATCACCTGCTGGCAGAAAACGCTCGTCGGACCACCAAAAGTCCACATTGGCCCAATCAACAGCACCTACCGCCGGTGAGGCGAGAACTGCCGCGAGCAAGGATGTACCGCCCCTACCGCCGGTGAGCGAGAGGTGAGCAGTTCCGCGGGCCGCCTGCGCATCCGTGACGGCAGTAATGAGTCGCGCGGCGCCTGCTGCGGCAAGAGTGTCGTGATCGGGATAGATGATCAGTTCTTGGGGACTGCTCATTATTTGACGTCCAATTCTGCGGGGGAGTAACGCGGGGAGGGCCCGCTAGTTGGTGTTGTCAGCATCTTTGGCTGGGTTCGCTACCGATGCATCCTGAGCTTTCTTCGTAGCCCGTTTGCGGGTGGGGCGCTTAACCGACGCTTTGCGTACCGCTGGAGCCTTCTTCCCGGCTGGCTTTGTGGCGGTCTTCTTCGTGGGGACCTTCTTTGTAGGCGCCCTCTTCACCGCTGCCTTCTTTACCGGAGACGTGCGTTCGGATGCCGACGTGTTGGTGCCAGATGTCCCGGTCGATGTCCCGGCCTTCGCCTCTTCTTCCGATGGAGTCATCGGAAGCGACGAGCCTTTGCGGGCTCTCCGGGGCTGGCTCGGAGTCCCCATCGGAGCGTACCCGCTTACTGTTTTCTTTGATGCGCGACTGGACTTGCGTCGTTTACTCGCCTTCACGACGTCATCGCGACCGAGGCCCGCAGAAACCTCCGCGAGTGCCTCCGCATAGATTTCGTCAGCGTCGAGCCGGCGTAGCTCCTCCGATACCAGATCCCGCATCTCGCGACGTGCCAACGGAATCTTGCGGGTCACCCCGCGACTACGGGTGAGGGTGGCCATCTCGCCATCAGGACGAGAGAGCTCGATAGGTCCATCTTCGGTCTCCAGCGTGACGCCGGTAATCCCCGGGCCCTTGGTGTTACGAACCTTGACGGGGACGCGCAGCTTGGCTTGCAACCAGCCCGCGAGCAATCTGGCGCTCACGCTATTGCGTTCACTAGCCACACTGCCGGAGATGATCGTTTCGTGCGGCTCATCGAGTGCCGTGGCCATCATGGATCGCCACGGCGTCGTTCGCGTCCACGCGAGGTCCGTATCGCCAGCGTGGTAACCCGTGGTGCGGTTCTCCAGGGCAATGAGGGGTCGATTGGTGAAGGCCGCATCCGTGACTCGGCGATTCGCTAGGCGACCGACAGAGTCCTCCGCGGGGACCTTGGGAGCATTCGCCGGCCACCACACGACGACGGGAGTGTCAGGAAGGAGTAACGGAAGCACAACGGACGCCTCGTGGTGTGCCAGTGGACCCTTCAGCCTGAGCTTGACGGTCTCCCCGAGTCCCTCACGGTCGCCGACCCAGATCTCGGCATCAAGTTGGGGTTTTCCTCGCCCTGGCCGCGGAATGACCACGATGATCCGACACGGATGTTGGTTGGCGGCATAGGTTGCTGCGCGCGTGGCCTCCGACTGGTGGAGCTCGTCGGTCACGATGATGAAGGTCAGGACCATGCCAGTTGCGGTAGCACCCGTTTTGTGGCGCTCAGCGCTGATGGCATTGCTGACGTCAGCTGACGAGGTGTTTTCAAGTAGTTGACTCATGGTCTCCTCCACGAACGGCCGTCGATTGCGAGCATCTCGTCGGCAGCGGCGGGACCCCACGTACCGGCCGGATAGCTTTCCGGGTTTCCGTGCGTTGCCCAGTGGTTCAGCACCGGATCGAGGATCTGCCAGGACGATTCCACTTCAACGTGGCGCGGGAACAGCGGCGGTTCTCCAAGGAGGACATCCAGAATCAGGCGCTCGTAGGCCTCCGGGCTGCTCTCGGTGAACGAGTCACCGTAGGCAAAGTCCATCGTGACGTCCCGAACTTCCATTTGGGTCCCCGGTACCTTAGAACCGAACTTGATCGTGATTCCCTCATCAGGCTGCACTCGGATGACCAGGGCATTAGCCCCGAGCTCGGCAGTATCGGTCACCGAGAAGGGTAAGTGGGGCGCACGTTTGAAGATCACCGCGATCTCGGTGACTCGTCGTCCAAGCCGCTTGCCAGTTCGTAGGTAGAACGGGACCCCGGCCCAGCGCCGCGAATCGATCTCCAATTTGATCGCCGCGTAGGTATCAGTTTTTGAATCCTTCGGGATTCCGTCCTCGTGCAGGTAGCCCTTGACCTGGTGACCGCCTTGCCACCCATCGCTGTACTGCCCCCGAACGGTGTGGGCGCCGAGATCCTCGGGCAGAACCACAGCTGAGAAGACTTTCTCCTTCTCGATCCGGATCTGATCAGCGGAGAACGTGACAGGCTCTTCCATTGCCGTCAACGCCATGAGCTGGAGAAGGTGATTCTGGATGACATCGCGGGCGGCGCCGATCCCGTCGTAGTACCCGGCACGGCTCCCAATCCCGATGTCCTCGGCCATCGTGATCTGCACGTGATCGACATACTTGTTGTTCCAGATCGGCTCGAACATCGTGTTGGCGAAGCGAACGGCCAACAGGTTCTGAACGGTCTCTTTGCCCAGGTAGTGATCGATCCGAAAGATCGATCCAGGCGGGAACACTTCGTTCACGATCCGGTTGAGTTCCTGAGCACTCTCCAGATCGTGGCCAAAGGGCTTCTCAATGATCACCCGGCGCCAGGCCCCTTCTTGGGTGTCAGAAAGCCCGGAAGTGCGCAAGTGATCGACGACGACAGGGAATAGTCCAGGCGGAATCGACAGATAGAACGCGTGGTTGCCGTTAGTGCCGCGAGAGCGGTCTAGATCGCCGAGAACTCGGCATAGTTCGTTGTAGGAATCTGGATCGGTCAACTCCCCGGTGACGAAGCGGATGCCCTCGGAGAGCTGGTCCCAAACTTCTTCTCGGAAGGGCGTTCGCGCATGTTCACGTACCGAGTCCTTAACGATCTGAGCGAAGTCCTGGTCTTCCCAATCCCGCCGCGCAAAGCCAACGAGGCCGAACGTCGGCGGGAGTAAACCTCTGTTAGCGAGGTCGTAGATCGCCGGCATGAGCTTCTTGCGCGCCAGGTCTCCGGTGACGCCGAACAAGACGAGGGCGCACGGGCCGGCCACTCGAGGGAGTCGCCGATCGGACGGGTCCCGTAGCGGGTTTGGCTCGTTCACAACGGTCATCTGATTCCAACCTTGTCGCCGATAATGAGCGAACCCCAAGAGTCCAGTGGATGTTCTTTTCGGTTATCCACGTCAAGACCCCTGGGGTTCGTCGTTAAGTGCTTACTTAGGCAAGTGCCTTCTTGACGTTCTCGATCAGGTTCTCCCAAGCCTCGACGAACTTCTCGACGCCCTCGTTCTCGAGTTCAACAAACACGGCGTCAAGATCGACCCCAGCAGCAAGGAGGTCGTCGAACACGCGCTGAGCATCGTCACCCGTGGTGCTGACGGAGTCACCGTGGATGTTGCCGTGGTCCTTGACCGCGTTCAGCGTGGCTTCTGGCATCGTGTTCACGCAGCCAGGTGCAGCAAGGTCAACGACGTAGCGGTCGTCTGCATACTTTGGATCCTTGACACCAGTCGATGCCCACAGTGGACGCTGCTCAACTGCGCCCGCGGACTTTAGCGCCTTCCAACGATCAGTCTTGAGCATCTTCTCGTAGGAGACCCACGCTAACCGGGCGTTGGCGATACCAGCAGCACCTTCGAGTGCCAATGCCTGATCGGTCCCGATCGCGGCAAGAGCAGTGTCGATCGCGCTGTCGACGCGGCTGACAAAGAACGACGCCACCGAGTGGATCTTTGATAAGTCGCGACCATCGGCCTTCGCCTGCTCCAAACCGGCGAGCCACGCATCCATCACGAGCTCATAACGCGCGACCGAGAAGATCAGGGTGACGTTCACCGAGATACCCGCGGCAATGGTCGCCGTGATGGCTGGCAGACCTTCAACAGTTGCCGGAATCTTAATGAGGACGTTCTCGCGGTCGACGGTCCAATGTAGGGCGCGCGCCTCGGCGATCGTTGGTTCAGTTTCACGAGCCATCCGTGGATCCACCTCGATGGAAACGCGACCATCGAAGCCCTTGCTGTGATCGTAGGTCTTGCGCAAGATGTCGCAGGCCCAGCGGACGTCATAGGTCGTCATCGTTCGGATTGCTTCATCGACGCTCAAATTGCGCGCCTTCGCATCGGCAATCTGCTGATCGTAGGCATTCGAATCGCCCGAGATCGCCTTATCGAAGATCGACGGATTCGTGGTGACGCCAACGATGTGGTCCTCGGCAAGCATCTGTTCGAGATTGCCCGACGTCAGGCGATCGCGGCTCAGATCATCGAGCCAGATCGAAACACCAACATCGGATAGTTCTTTAAGTCGATCGGTCATTGCTGAACCTTTCCTAGGTCTCTTGATTGTTTGCTACGTGGGGAGAAATGCGGACTGGGACTAGCTGGATTGTTCGACGGCGTGTAGCGAGTCTTTCGCAGCGGCCACAACGTTTTCAACCGTGAAGCCAAACTTCTTCAGAAGTAGCGCTCCATCCGCTGACTCGCCGTAGTGCTCAAGGCTGATCGCGCGGCCGTTGTCACCGATGAGGCGATACCACGGAGTTGCCAGGCCGGCCTCGACTGAGACGCGCGCTTTGACAGCTTTGGGGATGACCGACTCGCGGTAGGCCTCGTCCTGAGCATCGAACCACTCGAAGCAGGGCATAGACACAACGCGCGTCGGGATCCCTTCGGATTCGAGTTGCTCAGCAGCGCCGACGGCCAGTTGAACTTCAGAGCCGGTCGCCAAGAGCAGCAACTTGGGCTCGCCGTTGGATGCCTCCACTCGGATGTAGGCACCCTTGGCGACATCTTGATCCTTAGCGTAGATCGGCAAGTTCTGCCGACTGAGCACCAAGCCAGTGGGGAGCTGCTTCTCGAGGATCGTCGCCCAGGCCACAGCCGTCTCGTTGGCATCCGCCGGACGAACAATCTGCAGGTTCGGGATGGCGCGGTACGCCGTCAGGTGCTCCACCGGTTGGTGCGTGGGACCGTCTTCGCCGAGACCGACTGAATCGTGCGTCCAGACGTAGGTCACGGGCAGATTCATCAACGAGCCGACGCGGACTGCGCCGCGCATGTAGTCGGCGAACGTGAAGAAGGTTCCGCCGTAGACCTTCGAAAGACCACCGGCAGCGATGCCATTGAGGACCGCTCCCATCGCGTGTTCGCGGACACCAAAGTGGATGATGCGGCCGAATGGTGAGGAGTTCGGGGCGGGGCTGCCTTCGGGTAAGAAGGACATTGCCCCCTCAATGCTCGTGTTATTCGATCCGGCCAAGTCCGCAGATCCGCCCCAGAACTCGGGGAGAACGCCGGCGATTGCGCTGATGACCTTGCCGGAGGCGACGCGGGTTGCGACGCTCGTGCCGACCTCAAATTCCGGGATCGCCGATTCGAAGTCTGCAGGCAACTTGTCAGCGACGAGGCGATCAAGCAGCTTCGCGTGTTCGCCGTGATGGCTGCGCCATTCGGCGTACTGAACGTCCCACTTCTCATGCTCCTCTTTGCCGCGCCCGACAACTTCGCGGGCATGAGCGAGCACCTCGCTGGTGACCTCGAAGCTCTTCTCCGGGTCGAAGCCAAGGATTTCCTTGACGGCCGCAACCTCTTGCGCACCAAGGTCGGCGCCGTGAGCCTTGCCGGTGTTCTGCAGAGTGGGTGCCGGCCAGCCGATGATCGACCGCATCCGGATGATGGTGGGACGGTTGATGTCGGCCTGAGCCTCGCCGATAGCGGCGTTGACAGCCTCAAGGTCGATGGAACCGTTGGGGAGGAGATCCGTGTGTAGGGTCTGCCAGCCGTACGCTTCGTATCGCTTGAGGACGTCTTCGGTGAACGCAACGTCGGTGTTGCCCTCGATGGAGATGTGGTTGTCGTCGTAGATCACGATGAGGTTGCCGAGTTTTTGGGTCCCGGCCAGTGAGCTTGCCTCACTAGAGATGCCTTCTTCGAGACAACCATCGCCAGCAATGACGTAGATGTGATGGTCGAACGGGCTCTTTCCCGGGGCTGCTGCGGAGTCGAGCATGCCGCGGACGTAGCGGGTATCCATCGCCATACCGACAGCGTTCGAGATGCCCTGACCCAATGGTCCCGTGGTGACTTCTACGCCCTTGGTGTGTCCGTATTCGGGGTGACCGGGAGTTAGGCTGCCTTCGGTACGGAACGACTCAATATCGTTGAGTTCCAAACCGTAGCCCGATAGGAACAGTTGAATATAGAGCGTGAGGCTGGAGTGTCCGGCAGATAGGACGAACCGATCGCGCCCAAGCCACTTGGGGTCAGTGGGGTCGTGGCGCATGATGCGCTGGAAGAGCAGGGTCGCCACTGGAGCCAGCGTCATCGCTGTTCCAGGGTGCCCGTTTCCGGTTTTATGAACCGCGTCTGCGGCCAATACACGAGCGGTGTCGACGGTGCGAGCGTCGAGGTCTGTCCATTCGAGCGGCTGAGTCACTTCTTGTCCTTCCGAGGGGGTGAGCCGGTAGCGTCGTGAGCGTATCGACATTTAGGTGCCCGTCGCACTATTGGAGGTAACCAAGCGGAGCAGTAAACCCGATATGGTGGGTGGGGATAGAGTGAGAGGCAGGGTGGATCCGTCCAGGATCTGTTCAGCAATCATTTGTTCAGCAACCACGTGTTCGGCAACCATTTGTTCAGCAACCATGTGTTCGGCAACCATGTGTGAGGAAGGTGACGTGTCTACCCTCGAATCTGGGTCATCACCCAATAGTGCGGATTCTTCCCGCAGCGGCAGTTCCAGCGGCAGCAGCGACAGTGCCGCAGCAGATACCAATGAGGTCGTTGATCTCGCTGGCCAGAACGCTCCCAAGCGAACGAGTACGTTCTCTGCGTACCTCGGGCTGACCAAGCCCCGCATTATCGAACTATTGCTCGCCACGACGATCCCGACGATGTTCTTGGCTGCGAACGGCTTCCCGGGTCTCTGGCTGACGGTCGCGACGCTCATCGGTGGAACGTTGGCAGCGGGTGGGGCAAATACGCTGAACTCCTACATTGACCGCGATATCGACGCGTTGATGAAGCGCACCGGGCACCGGCCGCTGGTTCGCGGCGATGTGTCGCCCCGTGCGGCGCTTATCTTCGGATTGGTGTTGAGCGTAGCCTCCGTTATTTGGCTCGCGCTCACGGTCAATCTGCTGTCATCGGTCTTAGCTTCTGGCGCAATCGTCTTCTACGTCGTCATCTATACCTTGGGTCTGAAGCGACGCACAGCGCAAAACATTGTCTGGGGAGGGGCCGCTGGCTGCTTCCCCGTGCTCATCGGTTGGTCTGCCGTCACAGATAGTTTGAGCTGGGCTCCGCTGATTCTCTTCCTCATTGTGTTCTTCTGGACGCCTCCGCATTACTGGCCACTGGCCTTGAGATTCACCGACGACTATGCCGCCGCTGGCGTCCCGATGCTTCCGGTCGTCAGCACCACCCGGTCAGTTGCTCGCCAAATCGTCGTCTACAGCTGGGTCATGGTCGGTGTGTCGCTACTTCTCGTGCCGATTGCGCCGATGGGTTGGCTCTACACGATTGCCGCCACGGCACTCGGTGCATTGTTCATCTATGAGGCCCATGCCTTGCTGGCGCGGGTAACCCGTGGCCAAGATGCAGCGCCGATGCGCCTGTTCCACTGGTCGATCACGTACTTGTCGCTGCTATTCCTCGCGATCGCTATCGATCCGTTTATCGGATAGTCACGTAGTCGCGGGTTCGGGTTCAGCGACCACTGGCGCATTAGTTACTGGTCCACGTCGGCGCATACTGAAGTGGACCGTCAGTACCGCCAGCCATACGGCACACGCTCCGGCTAGGTGCACGAGCACGACCAGCCACGGTAATCCCGTGAAGTACTGCACATAGCCGATGAACCCTTGAGCTAAGCAGATTCCGAGCAACCACCAGGTCCGAGTGCGGATTGCGCGGGGCGCCTTTGTGACGAGTAGGGCAACGGCAAGGCCGACGATCAGGCCAACAAAGAGGAGTACAGAGTCGGCGTGTAGCCAACTGATATACCGCGGATCGAATGGCAGCCGGTTCGTGGTATCTGCGTCTCCGCTGTGCGGACCGGAGCCAGTGACAATCGTCCCGAGGGTGAGGACCACGACGGCAACGGCGACGATCCCGCGACTCAGGTAACGGATGGGCTGGGCGACAAGGACAGTGATCGGCTGGTCGGCCGATTCCCGCGACCGAATGACGAGTAGCAGGGTGGAGGCGATGAGCGCCGCAGACACCATGAAGTGGGCCGAGACCGTGGCGGGGTGGAGTCCGGTCAACACGGTGACTCCACCCAACGCTGCCTGGAAGATCGTCCCGATAATCGGGATCGCGGCCAGTAAGAGGATGGGACGACGAGAGATTCCCGTGCGGCGCTTGAGTTTCCGCAGCCAGATAATGGCGCCGACAATCGCGGCGATGGCCAGGATCGCGAGCACGAACGTCAGCAAGCGATTCCCGAACTCGACGTATTTGTGCCACGACTGCTCCTGCGTCGCCGTGGGGATGAATGATCCTGGTGCACACTCGGGCCAGGTTGGGCAACCGAGGCCTGAGCCAGTCAATCTAACGAGACCACCGGTGAGGACGATCCCGGTTTGGGCAATGAGATTGCCAATGAAGATCGCGCGCAACCACTTTGGGGCCCGGCCCGACGGGATGTTTGATTCAACTGCGGAATCGCCGCTCGATGGAGTTAGTGATGAGTTGGTGACGGTGGACATGGACAGATACTCCTATTCCCAGCGGAATGTTCGGGCGGCGATGACGGCTCCAATGGCGAACCAGACTGCGAGGATGACAAATGACGATGCCGGAAGCACTGCACCGTCGATCATCACGGCACGCAGTCCGTTGCCCAGTGAACCTGAGGGCAGGAGTTGGCCGAACGTTCCGAGCCACTCCGGCATTCGATCCCGCGGGATAACCGTTCCGCCGGCCACCATCAGGAAGAGGAAGATTGCATTCGCCGCCGCGAGTGTTGCCTCAGCTCGTAAGACCCCAGCCATCGCGATGGCGAGTGCGCTGAAGGCGGCTGTTCCGGCGACGATGAGGAGCAGCACGGTGATGGGGTTGCCGGTGGGGCGCCACCCAAGTAGAAAGCCCACCGCACAGATAAGGCCAATTTGTATGGCTTCAATGACGAGCACAGCCAGCGTCTTGGCGGTGAGGAGCCCAGTACGGCTCAGCGGAGTCGCCCCGAGAAGTTTGAGAACCCCATAGCGCCGGTCAAAACCGACGGAGATTGCTTGCGCCGTGAATGCCGTGGACATCACCGCCAGGGCGATGATTCCCGGGACAACGACGTCTACCCGGTTGGTGTCGGCATCTGTTCCCAGGTCGATCCACGACAGCGTCGAGAGACCGATCAACAGTCCCAATGGAATGATGATGGTGAGCAGGAGTTGCTCGCCGTTACTCATCATCAGCCGCAACTCGGCGCGCGCCTGAGCCAATACAATGCGTGTCGAGGACACAGCTCCCGGCGCCGGGCTCAGATCAAGTTGGCCGATGCTCATGAGGCTTCCGTCTCGGAGGTTAGTTCAATGAATACATCTTCCAACCTGCGATGGCCGGTGCTTATCTCAAGGATTTCCGCCGAGTTGCTCGCGCACCAGGCGGTCACCGCTGCCAACAGTTCGGCCGAATTGTCACCAGTGACGCGGTACTGACAGTCGCCCGAGCGCAATGCGGTGCTGCCTGGGGGGAGGGCCGCGTGCAGCAGTGCCTCGTCGATAGCCCTCGACGTGCGAAAGTCAACGAGCGGTGTTGAACTCGTCGTCAGCTCAGCAGGTGAACCCGCGGCGATCACGCGCCCAGAACTGACGACTGCAACGTTGTCGGCGAGTCGTTCGACTTCCTCCATCGAATGAGTTGTAAGCACAACGGTGACGCCAACCAATCTCAGCCCCTCAACGACCTCCCACACGACCCGTTTACCGTGGGCATCGAGCCCCGCCGTCGGCTCATCGAGAAACACCAACTCTGGACGGCCAATGAGCGCGATCGCAAACTTTAGTCGTTGCTGCTCGCCGCCAGACATCCGCCGAAAAGTTGAGCGAACATCACCGAGGCCGAGCAGATCAATCAACTGATCAGGATCTTGGGGCGACGCGTAAAAGCGAGCCAGGTGGGTGAGCGCATCCCGCGCCTTCGCCCCGGAGGGGACGCCGCCAGATTGCAGCATGACCCCGACTCGAGGGCGCAGGGCTCGGGCATCGCGGACCGGGTCTAGGCCCAACACGCGAACGCTCCCGCTCGATGGTCGCCGGTATCCCTCGCACGTTTCGACAGTGCTGGTTTTACCTGCACCGTTCGGGCCGACAATTGCTTGAACTGTTCCGGGCTGAACGGACAGAGTCAGGCCATCGACGGCTCGCGTTGCACCGTAGTCAACAACGAGGTCGCTGACATCAAGAGCATTGGCCACGAAATGAGTCTAGGTCGCCTATATCTGTAGCCTGCGATCGGCTATGGTGACGACATCACGGGAGCTCGTAGATCGGGCTGAGAGGGCGGAACTCGCCGCCGACCGTCTGAACCTGGTGCAGGTAATGCTGCTCAGGAAGGGATGACCAACATGTCGACACTCTTCACGGCCTGGGACTACGACGTCACGTACCTCGAGTTCTCCGCGGTCCTCGTCTCGTTGATCGGAATCAGCTTAGCGGCGCTCGGCAAGCGAATAGCGTGGCCGTTCTACTTTCTCTCCGGTGCGCTTTACGGTTGGCTATTCATCGAGTTCGACCTTCTTGGAAGCGCGATCCTGCAACTTGTCTTCATGGGCGCGGCAATCTGGGGCTGGTTCGACTGGGGGAAAGACGGCGTTGTGCGGTCTCGAGTCCTGTCGGCGCGCTGGCGGGTGTTCGGGCTGCTCGGAGTTGTCGGTGTCTGGCTCATCGTTACCCCGATCCTTAGTGGGATTGGTGCCGCCGCCACGCTGCTCGACGGATTCGTCCTGGTTGGCTCAGTGGCCGCTCAGTTCTTGATGGTGAAGGGCTACGTCGAGACCTGGCCGATGTGGGTCATCGTCAACGTCGTGGGGACCTACCACTACGCAAATCAGCAGCTGTACTTCACGTCGGTCTTCTACTTTGTCCTGCTGTGCCTTGCCATATGGGGATGGTGGAACTGGTCGCGCAAGGAGACTCCGGCAGCGGCGGAATCGGAGACCGTCGCGGTGAGCGGCACCACTCAAACACGATGAGCGCCCCGTCGGTGCCGGTCGTCGTCGGTTTGATCGGTGGGGAGTGCTCCGGGAAGACCACCCTGGCGCGAGCTCTCGTCGACGAGGTCGATGGGATCCACGTTCGCGAGAAGTTGCGTGATTTCGTTGACCAGGTTGGTCGACCACCTCGCGTGGACGAGCAGACTGCTCTCATGCGCGACCAGGAAGCGGCTGAGGAGATTGCCATCTGTGCAGCGGTAGCGGGCGGTAAGCAGTTGGTGGTGTGCGATCCGGCCGCCTTTATGACGGCGGTCTACAGCATCGCCTACTACAACGACACCTCCCTGTTGCAGCCAGCGATTGATCATCTGCCGACTTACGACGTCCTTATTTGGTGTGACGTAGCTATTCCGTGGGAGGCCGATGGTGCGCAGCGTGACGGCCCGCACGAACGGGATCGGGTGGACGCCATCATCGCGGCGACGCTGACCGATCACGGCGTTTCGGTAGTGCATGTCGTGGGAACTATCACGCAGAGATTGCAACAGATTCAGCGGTCGATCGTCGCGCTCGGAGCGCCCGGCTCATAGTGGGCTACTACTGCTTCTCCCAAGAACCGGGTGCTTCGCTGCCCACCCCATGGTGAACCTTGAAGAGGTTGAACGGATCCCACTGTTGCTTGATTTCTAGCAGGCGGGGGTAGTTCTCTCCCCAGAACTCGTTCTGCCAATCCTGCTCAAAATAGTCGGCCTCATTCGCGTAGGAACCGCTCTCAGGCAGGGCTTCCCTAAAGACGCGTATCGCGCTATTCACCTGATCACGCTTCGTGGCTAGCTCATCCTGATTCGGCTCGTAGCCGGGCACTCCCGGGAATACGCCGTTCGCGGCGTCGGCGACGAGAATCAAGGCGAGCGCGTCGAACGCTGACGGTCGCAAGCTGGTGGTGAGGTCTCGGCTGCGGGCCTCCTCGGCCTCGCCCGCGAGTCCCTTGTTTAGTTGGACGATGTTCCAATGGTGCCTACTCGCCTCAAAAAGTAGGTCTGCGACTTTTTGAGGATTCGTGAACTCTGACTCGGGCAGCCAGCGCGAGTGGTAACTCGCGATGAACCATGAAACCTCACCTTGGTTGCCTTTCCACCAATACTGGTTCGCGGGTTGATTCGGCCGGGTATCGCGCGTAACGAAGTCCGGCTGGGCGGCGGCGTTCCACAGGTCCTTGAAGGGGAGTCTGCGAAACTCCAGGTCCGATTCGATGTCATTCTGCTTTGCCACCCATTTTTGCAGTGGAGTAAAGACGCTCTCGGCTTCGGCCTTGCTGAGATCGAGGAAGAGCAAGGCCAACTCGACGGTGTTCTCTGGCGTAAATTTGATCAAGTCACCCCAACTCGGGTTGTCCAGGGCAGGCATGAGGTCGGCAACCTTGCGCAATAGTCGTCGGTAGGCGGAGTCGCTCTTCGCCGAAATTAGACCACTCACGGTGCCCATCGAGCCGGGAATCGGATGGGCCAGCAGGGTCGTTCGCGTCACAACACCAAAGGTGGCGCCGCCACCGCCGCGAAGTGCCCAGAACAGGTCCGCGTTCTGGCTCTGATTCGCCACCACGATGTCCCCGCTGGCAGTGACCACCTCGAACTCCAGCACCCCGCCTGACCCGGTTCCGAATCGCTTACTAAAGGAGCCAAAGCCCGAGCCTTGGGTGAACCCGCCGGAGGCTCCGACGCTGGTGCAACCGCCGCCCTGAACGTATAAGTCGGCCGCAGTGGCCGCCTCGTAGGCCTCGAGCCACCGTGTGCCCGCGCCCACGCTGATTGCTGTCGTGGGCGTTTGTTCGCTGCCTTGCGGCACGAAGTCGCGCCGGACAATGACGTCGCGCATTTTGTGAGTCCAGATGAGGAAGGAGTCAGCCGCGTTGTTGCGGCCCAAGTAATCGTGTCCGGCCCCCTTGATCACGAGCCGCAAGGAGTTATCACTGGCAAACGTGACGGCGGCCGCGACGTCTGCTGCGGATAGGGCCTCAACGGCGTAGGGGCTGCCCTGGGTGGTCCAGGCATCTAGCCACCCCTGCGACTGGGCTGCGCCGGGTTGGTCTTGTAGGTAGAACGGGTTGTCCATGCTCGCAATCTCTGCCGTACACGCCTGCGACTTAGCGTCAACGAAGCAAGCAGCCAGCGGCGACTTCGGCTCGATGAGCCGTCCCCCTAGCTGTTGGCGTAGCGCATCCCAGTCTGCTTGGCTTGGTGCTGGCGCGGCGCTTGACGAGCAAGCGGGGAGTAGCGCAGTTCAGGCCAGCAACGTCGTCGCTGCCAAGAATGTGCGGCGGTCCAATCGGAAAGTATCTGCCATCGTGGCCTCCGGGAAGTTGTTGGTCTGTGGCGGGAACTATCAACCTGCTTGCTCGCTAGTGGCCACTCCAGTTCTATGGGGCAGGGCGACGGACTTCTTCGCGAGCCAACCGCGGCCCGATATCGTGACGACCGTCTCACTGGGTGGGGTGTCGCCTTCCAGCGAAATACGACACAATGGGGTTGTGAAATACCCGCAGAGCCCAGAGTTGGGCCGTCACAGCGCACCAACTGGTGCGCCTGCTCGGGTTGCCAGAGCCCTTTTAGGGTCAGGCCCGACGACGGCCTCCGACCTCGCGCGCGCTCTCGGGTTAACCGGAACGGCTATTCGTCGTCAGCTAGATTCTCTCGTGGAGTCCGGACTTGCGGAAGCCAGCGAGACCCCGCTTTACGGTCCGACTAAGCCGCGCGGGCGCGGTCGTCCCGCCAAGCTCTACACCTTGACTGACGCTGGACGTAGCGCGTTCGACCAGGGCTACGACGACTTAGCGCTGGCCGCACTGAGGCATTTGGTGGAGACCGGCGGCGAGGAAGCGGTCGAATCCTTCGCTAACAAGCGCGCCTCCGATATGGAACAGCGCTACCAGAATGTTGTTGCTGGCGGTGCGACGGTGCAGGCCCGGGCGGAGTTGCTAGCGCAGGCGCTACGCAGCGATGGATTCGCGTCCACCGCTGACACCCCCAGCGAGCTCGGCGTCCAGCTATGCCAACATAACTGTCCGGTCGCCAACGTGGCACAAGAGTTTCCCCAGCTTTGCGACGCTGAAGCCGAGGCTTTCGGACGACTCGTCGGCACCCATGTAACTCGGCTCGCAACGCTGAGTCATGGTGACGGTATCTGCACCACCCACATTCCGCTTCGCTCTGTTACATCAAACTCGACCTCGTCTGAATTAGACGAGGAAACCAGTCAGGGTCCCCGCTCTGACTATCGATCCGAGAGGACACCCGCATGACTGAGACTGTTTCGCATCCGGAACTAGAGGGCATCGGCACCTACGAGTACGGCTGGCACGACAGCAGTGATGCTGGCGAGACCGCGCGTCGTGGGCTGTCCGAGGAAGTTGTGCGCGATATCAGCGCCAAGAAGAACGAGCCTGAGTGGATGCTGGAGATGCGACTCAAGGGGCTCAAGCTCTTTAACCGCAAGCCGATGCCGCAGTGGGGCTCTGACTTGTCTGGGATCGACTTCCAGAACATCAAGTACTTCGTTCGCTCCACAGAGAAGCAGGCCCAAAGCTGGGAGGATCTGCCCGAGGACATTAAGAACACCTACGACCGGCTAGGGATCCCTGAGGCCGAGAAGCAACGCCTCGTTGCTGGCGTCGCAGCCCAATACGAATCCGAAGTCGTCTACCACGCGATTCGCGAGGATCTTGAGGAGCAAGGCGTTCTGTTCCTCGACACCGATACCGCGCTACGTGAGCACCCGGAGATGTTCAAGGAGTACTTCACGTCGATCATCCCGGTCGGCGACAACAAGTTCGCGGCGCTCAATACGGCGGTCTGGTCCGGTGGATCGTTCATCTACGTTCCCAAGGGTGTTCAGGTGGATATTCCGCTGCAGGCCTACTTCCGGATTAACACCGAGAACATGGGTCAGTTCGAGCGCACGCTCATCATCGTTGATGAGGGTGCCTACGTTCACTACGTCGAGGGATGCACGGCACCGATCTACAGCTCGGATTCGCTGCATTCAGCGGTCGTCGAGATCATCGTCAAGCCTGGTGGACGTTGCCGCTACACGACCATCCAGAACTGGTCGAACAACGTCTACAACCTCGTCACCAAGCGCGCGGTTGCCGAAGCCGGCGCCACGATGGAGTGGGTCGACGGCAACATCGGCTCCAAGGTCACGATGAAGTACCCAGCCGTCTGGTTGATGGGGGAGCACGCGAAGGGCGAGACACTGTCTATCGCGTTCGCCGGTGAGGGTCAGCATCAAGACGCTGGAGCCAAGATGGTCCACGCTGCGCCGCTGACCTCGTCGTCGATCATCTCCAAGTCAGTCGCCCGTGGCGGCGGCCGAACGTCCTATCGCGGACTCGTGCAGGTGCTTGAGGGCGCCAAGGGCTCAAAGTCGACGGTCCGTTGCGATGCGCTACTCGTCGATGACATCAGCCGCTCGGATACCTATCCCTACGTCGACGTGCGCGAAGACGATGTCGCGATGGGACACGAGGCCAGTGTCTCGAAGGTTGGCGAGGACCAGCTCTTCTACTTGATGTCGCGCGGGATGACCGAAGAAGAAGCTATGGCGATGATCGTCCGTGGCTTCATTGAGCCCATCGCTCGCGAGCTCCCGATGGAATATGCCCTCGAGCTCAACAGGCTCATCGAACTCCAGATGGAAGGGGCCGTAGGTTAATGGCGGTCGTGCAAGAAGAACGTCAAGTTGCAATCTCGGTTCCAGTAAACAAGAGCGAGGTAGTCAGCTCATTCCGGGCAGACGACTTTGCCGTCCCAAACGGGCGCGAGGAAGACTGGCGATTCACTCCTATCAAGCGGATCCGTTCCTTACTCAACCCGCTAGCAGATTCGAGTGGGGTGGCGATCGAGGTCGCCGCTCCCGCCGGTGTCACCGCAGAGTGGGTTTCCACTGACGATTCACGACTTGGTAAGGCGCTCACCCCGGTTGACCGGGTGAGCGCACTTGCCTGGGAGTACGTGGATCAGGCGCTCGTCGTGACCGTTCCAAAGGGAACTGATGTGGATGAATCCATCCTCATTGAGGTGGCGGGAACGGCTGCGTCGTACTCGCTCATCCGGGTCATCACCGAAGCTGATAGCTCGGCCACGGTCGTGATCGATCACACCGGTACAGGTGAGCATGCGACCAACGTCGAGGTGACGGTCGGTGATCGTAGCCGCCTTGTGCTGACCAGCGTTCAGGACTGGAATCGTTCCGCGGTGCATGTAGGCCGCATCCACTCTCAGCTAGGACGTGATGCCACGCTGCAGCAAGTCGTAGCAACTTTCGGTGGTGACACCGTTCGGCTCGTGTCGACGGTCGGATATGACGCCCCAGGCGGATCAGCAGACCTCTTCGGCGCCTACTTCGCTGACGCTGGCCAGCACCTCGAGCATCGCCTCTTCGCTGACCACAGCGCTCCGCACTGCCGGAGCAACGTTGTCTACAAGGGCGCGCTGCAGGGCGAACACGCCCACACCGTCTGGATTGGTGACGTGCTGATCCGAGCCAGTGCAGTGGGAACCGATACCTACGAGATCAATCGAAACCTCGTCCTCACCGACGGTGCGCGCGCTGATTCGGTTCCGAACCTGGAGATCGAGACCGGCGAGATTTCCGGTGCCGGACACGCAAGTACGACCGGGCGATTTGATGACGAACAGCTGTTCTACTTGCAATCGCGAGGTATCGCCTCCGATATCGCCAGGCGTCTGGTGGTCAAGGGCTTCTTCACTGATGTGATCGACCAGATCCCGACGGAGTCGATTCGTACCCGGTTGTGGGCAGCAGTTGAAGACGAGATCAACCTGGTTGGTGCGGAGAAGGTCCAATGAGCGGCCAGACCGAGACTGAGCACGAGGTCATGAAGCTGGCGGACCTTCCGGAAGGTACAGCGTTGCGGGTCGACGTCGACGGAATCGATGTTGCGCTCGTTCACAGCGAGGGCACCGTTTTTGCGATCGACGATGTCTGCTCGCACGCCGAAGTGTCGCTGTCTGAAGGTGAGATCGAGGGCTGTTTTATCGAATGTTGGCTACACGGCTCACGATTCGACCTCCGAACAGGCGAACCCACGGGGCCCCCGGCCGTCGAGCCGGTACCCGTCTATCAAGCACGCGTCGAAGGAACCGGTGCCGACGCCACCATCTACGTAAGCGTTACCCAAGGAGCTGGACACACATGGCAGAGCTAGTAATTCGCGACCTACACGTCTCCGTCGAGGGCGACGAAGGCCCGCGGGAGATCCTCAAGGGCGTCAATCTGACGATTCGTAGCGGCGAGATCCACGCGATCATGGGCCCGAACGGATCCGGGAAGTCAACGCTGGCGTACTCGATCGCTGGGCACCCCCGCTACGTGATCACGAGCGGAACGGTAACTCTTGATGGCGACGACGTCCTCGAGATGAGCGTTGACGAACGAGCTCGTGCGGGCCTGTTCCTTGCGATGCAGTACCCCGTCGAGGTTCCCGGTGTGACCGTCTCGAACTTTCTGCGGACAGCTGCGACCGCGATTCGCGGAGAAGCGCCGAAACTGCGTCCGTGGATGAAAGAGATGAAAGAGTCGATGGCGACGCTTCAGGTCGATCAATCATTCGCTTCGAGGAACGTAAACGAGGGATTCTCTGGCGGAGAGCGCAAACGTCACGAGATCCTGCAGATGGAACTTCTCAAGCCAAAGATCGCCGTCCTTGACGAGACAGATTCCGGGCTGGATATCGACGCGTTGAAGGTTGTCGCTTCCGGAGTCAATCGGGTTCACGAAAATGAAGACACCGGACTACTCCTCATCACCCACACGACGCGTCTGCTTAAGCAGATTCCTGCCCAATTCGTCCACGTGTTCGGCGACGGCGTCATTGTGACTAGCGGTGGCCCAGAGTTGGCTGAACAGATCGATGCCGAGGGTTACGAAGCCTTCACGTCGGTGCCTGCGGTAGCCAAGTAGTCGCGATGAGCGAGGCGCACACGCTGGACGTAGACAGGATCAGGAAGGACTTCCCGATCCTGTCTCGAACTGTGCGCGACCAGAAACCGCTGGTCTACCTAGACACAGGCGCAACCTCTCAAAAGCCGACTGTGGTATTGGATGCCGAACGGTACTTCTATGAGCAAACCAACGCCGCTGTCCACCGTGGAGCGCACCAACTCGCTGAAGAGGCAACGGATGCCTACGAATCTGCTCGGGCGCGGATCGCGGGTTTCGTCGGGGGAGCAGCCAACGATCTCGTGTTCACCAAGAACGCGACGGAGTCCATTAACCTCGCCGCCTACTCGTTTCTGAATGCGACCCTAAAAGCGCGCCAAGGGCTCGTGCTTAACCCAGGCGAAGATCGGTTTGTGCTTGCGCCCGGTGACGAGGTCGTTGTCACCGAAATGGAGCATCACGCCAACCTGATTCCGTGGCAAGAACTCTGCGCGAAGGTGGGGTCAGTTCTGCGGTGGATCCCGCTCACTGATGAGGGTCGACTTGACCTGGCGGACCTCGACGGCATCGTCAACGAGCGGACAAAGTGCGTCTCCATTGTTCACCAGTCGAATATCTTGGGAACGATTAACGACGTCGCCTTGATCGGGGAGCATGCGCGCCGCGTGGACGCTGTGTACGTGCTTGACGCGTGCCAATCTATCCCGCATATGCCCGTTGACGTGTCGACCCTCGGTGCAGACCTCGTTGCCTGGAGCGGCCACAAAATGCTCGGGCCGATGGGGATTGGGTGCTTGTGGGGGCGAACAGAGACGCTGCTCGCGATGTCTCCGTTCATCTCGGGTGGATCGATGATCGAGACCGTCACGATGATGGGCTCCACCTTCGCGAAGCCTCCCGCTCGCTTTGAGGCGGGGGTACCGATGGCTGCCCAGGCAGTCGGACTTGCTGCTGCCGTTGACTACCTCAATGATCTCGGGATGGACAACGTCTACGCCCATGAACGCGCCCTCACTGGCTACACGATTGATCGCCTCAATGAGCTGCCGGGTATCCGCATCATCGGGCCGGCCAACAACATCGAGCGAGGAGGCTGTGTCTCGTTTGTCGTGGACGACGTTCACTCCCACGATGTGGGCCAGGTGCTCGACGATCACGGGGTAGCGGTGCGCGTTGGGCATCATTGCGCTGCTCCGACCTGCCGCCGGTTTGGGGTCTCATCCACGGTGCGTGCCTCGCTGGCTATCTATAACGACGAGCGGGATATTGACACGATGATCACTGCTATCAAGGATGCTCAACGATTTTTTGGGGTGCGTGCCTGATGCGTCTAGAAGACATGTACCAGGAAGTGATTTTGGATCACTACCGCGCCCCGCATGGCAAGGGGTTGATTGAGCCTTTTGATGCTGAAGTTCATCACGTCAATCCCACCTGCGGTGACGAGATCACTCTTCGTCTTGTGCTCGGTAGCGACGGCTCTAATCCGATCGTCGAATCCGTATCCTTCGACGGGCAGGGATGCTCGATCTCGCAGGCCTCAGCTAGCGTCATGCACGATCAGGTCAACGGCATGTCACTGTCGCAGGCGATGGCGAGTGTTGGCGCATTCTCTGCGTTGATGCGCTCCGCGACTGAAGCAATAGAACCCGATGAAGAACTGTTAGGTGACGCGATCGCCTTTGAGGGTGTCGCGAAGTATCCGGCTCGAATCAAATGTGCTCTGCTGTCCTGGATGGCATTCAAGGATGCAGCCGCACAAGTATCGGCACGTAGATGAGTGAGGTAGACATGAGGAACGAAACGACAGTAAGTGACGAGTTGACCCACACAGACGCACCCACAGAGGGGCTCCCTGTGGCTTCCGAAGACGAGGTGTTCGAGGCGCTCAAGGATGTTGTAGATCCGGAACTCGGAATCAACGTCGTTGACTTAGGTCTGATCTATGGAGTGACCGTTGATCCGGATAACACGGCGACGCTCGATATGACATTGACTTCGGCTGCCTGCCCGCTGACTGATGAGATTGAAGATCAGACTCGGGCAGCTCTTGATGGAGTTGTTGAAGACTTTCGGGTCAACTGGGTATGGATGCCGCCATGGGGTCCGGACAAGATCACCGATGACGGGAAAGAAATGTTGCGGGCGATCGGCTTCAACGTCTAGCTGTCCGAAGAACCGAGCCAAAGGTATCCACGCGCTAGGCCTTCCGTCGATTGTTTCGTGGCCGAGTAGGCTGTTGTCCTTGTGATTACTGCCCGGGGTATTGAGTTGCGTGCTGGCGCCCGACTACTTGTCGACAATGCGTCGCTACAGGTGGGCGATGGCGACCGAATTGGCCTGGTCGGTCGTAACGGTGCAGGGAAGACAACGTTGATGAAGGTCCTGGCCGGCCAGAACCTACCCGCAGCTGGCAGTGTGACCGCGACAAGTGAGGTGGGCTACCTCGCGCAAGATCCTGAGGCAGCCGACCCCGAACAAACCGTCCGCGCGCGAATCCTGTCCGCACGTGGCTTGGAAGAGATAGAACGCCGCATGCGCAATGCCGAGCGGGCGATGGCCAGTGCTGATGATGAGACCCAAGAGAAGGCGATGCGCCGCTACGGCCGGGCAGAAGCCGAGTTCGTCGCCGCGGGTGGGTACGCCGGAACCTCTGAGGCAGCTGCGGTGGCGAGTGGCCTAGGAATTGACGAACGCATGCTGGGCTCCCGGCTCGGGAATATGTCGGGCGGGCAGCGCAGACGCGTGGAACTGGCCCGGTTGCTATTCGCCGAGAGTTCTACCTTGCTACTCGACGAGCCAACGAACCACCTTGATGCGGATTCAATCGGATGGTTGCGGACCTTCCTGCACAATCACCACGGCGGGTTGGTCATCATCAGCCATGACACTGGCCTGCTAGCCGATGTGGTCAACAAGGTGGCATTCCTTGATGCGGATCGCCAAGTCCTCGATCTGTACAACGTCGGATGGCATACCTACCTGAAGGCGCGGGAAGGTGACGAGAAGCGTCGCCGCCGAGAGCGCATGAACGCAGAGAAGACAGCCGCAACGCTGACCGCGCAAGCCGATAAGATGCGGGCAAAGGCGACAAAGGCTCGGGCAGCGCAACAGATGCTTAAGCGGGCCGATCGACTGTTGGACTCTCAGCCCGATATTCGGCAGGCTGAGAAAGTCGCGAAGCTTCGATTCCCAGATCCACAACCGTGTGGGAAGGTACCGCTGACGGCAGCGGGGCTTTCCAAGTCGTTCGGGTCCCTCGAGGTGTTCACCGGCGTTGACCTAGCGATTGACCGGGGAGCGCGAGTCGTCATCCTGGGATTGAACGGCGCAGGTAAGACGACACTATTGCGAATTCTCGCTCAGGTTGAGTCGCCTGACAGCGGCGCAGTGAAACCGGGCCATGGATTACGGGTGGGCTATTACGCTCAGGAGCACGAGACTCTGGATCGCACCGCGACGCTGTTAGAAAACCTGCAACGCTCGGCCTCCGACGTTGGCGAACAGCAAGCACGCGACCTGCTCGGCTCATTTCTCTTCTCCGGTGACCGGGTGGATCAGATCGCTGGCACCCTTTCAGGTGGGGAGCGCACCCGCCTAGCGCTCGCCATTTTGGTGTGCAGCGGCGCGAACGTCCTGCTCTTGGATGAGCCGACCAACAACTTGGACCCAGCGAGTCGAGATCAGGTGCTCGCAGCGCTTGCCAGCTTCCCTGGATCCGTGATCTTGGTCACCCACGATGAAGGTGCTGTCGATGCCTTGACGCCGGACCGTGTGCTGTTGCTTCCAGACGGTGACGAAGATCATTGGAACGAAGGTTACCGCGAGCTCGTGTCGCTGGCGTAAGGGCACGGTAAGAGGTCGAAGATCATGGGGCGGGTGACTTATTTCACCCGGGGCATTCACCATGATCGAACGTTTCCATGCGAAGATCTTCCTATCCAGGTTCGTACTTGGGTAGGGGATCCGCCCGCGGGCGGTGGAATTCGAAGGTTCGAGATAACTCCAGGAGATCATCGTGGCGACATTGGCTAAGGGCCGTCGAGTGACGGGTGGCGAGCGCGACAAGCTTGCAAGCGATCTAAAGAAGAAGTACAACGCGGGAGCGAGTATTCGGGAACTTGCCGAATCGACCGGACGGTCGTACGGCTTCGTGCATCGTGTGCTGACCGAGTCCGGTGTAACGTTGCGCGGACGTGGCGGCGCTACTCGTGGCAAGAAGGCAAAGAGCAAGAAGTAGGCTCTGCGCTATGAGACCGGTGGGGGATGCTGCAGTCAACGCAGACGGGGGCCTCCGAGTCGATCAAGACGAGTCAGTCCTCACCATTACTTTAGCTAGACCGGAGAACCGCAATGCGCAGCTTCCGGCGACCTGGCGGGCGTTGGCGGCGTTAGCCGTCGATATCGACCCCGCAGTTCGGGTCATCGTCATCCAGGCGGACGGGCCAGCCTTCTCGGCCGGTCTGGACCGTCGGATGTTCACTGGCGGAGTCCCCGGCGAGACCTCGATCCTTGAGCTCGCTGCGGGATCTGACCAGGAGTTCGACAGCGCAATCGAGGGATTCCAGCAAGGTTTTACCTGCTGGCGGGATCTTGACGCGATTGTCATTTCGGCCGTGCAGGGCCACGCGGTCGGGGCTGGCTTTCAACTCGCGTTGGCAGCGGACTTCATGATCGTGGCCGATGATGTCGCCCTCAGTATGAAAGAGACACAGCTCGGCCTTGTACCTGATTTGGGCGGTACAGGACCCCTCGTCGAAGCGGTTGGCTACTCCAGAGCGCTTGAGATATGCGCCACCGGTCGACGCGTCGGCGCGGCCGAGGCCGTTGCAAGCGGGATTGCCGTCTCGCAGGTCGAAGCCACTGCTTTACGCGACGCAACAGCGGCTAAAGTAGAGGAACTCCTGAGTGCGCCGGGCGGCGCGTTGGTCGAGACCAAGCGGCTATTACGCGGTGCGTCCCAGCGGTCGGCAGTCGAGCAGTTCGCGTTCGAGCGTGCGATGCAACGACTACGCGCTAGCGAGCTCGCGCAGATGGTAGCGCAAGCCAGTTCGGACTAAGAATTGTTGCTCCTGATGGGCTCGCACGAGGACCATCTACGTGCCACGATCTTGTCGGCTGATGGAATGCCACCACCGGTGTGAACGTTAAACAGCCGTAACGTTGGAACTAGCGCACGCTACGGATCGTCGCCCCGGCTTTTGCGGCGACTATTTGCGTGAAAGTCGGCGATAACCAGCAGGGAGAACACATGGCACTGATGGGTGGACCGCACTCGACACTTCGGTCTTACGCGAGAGATCCGTCAGTCACGGAAAAGAAGCTCGCGCCGGGTACAGTTCGGCGGATTCTGACCTATGCCAAGCCGTACAAAGTCATCATCACGTTCTTCTTGATCGCGCTGGTATTCGACGCCCTTCTTGTGGTAGCTCAACCGCTCCTTTTCAAGCGCATCGTTGACGAGGGGATCACGCCGGGCAACTCGTCGGTTGTTACGACCTCGGCGCTGCTTCTTGTTGGGGTCGCGGTATTAACAGCGGTGCTTGGTTTGATCAGTCGGTTTTGGTCCGCCCGCATTGGCGAAGGGCTGATCTACGATCTGCGAACCGAGGTGTTCGGCCACGTCCAGCGACAGCCCATCGCCTTCTTCACCCGGGCTCAGACAGGTGCCCTCGTGTCCCGCCTCAATAACGACGTCATCGGCGCACAGCAGGCATTCACCTCAACGATGTCCGGGGTACTTGGCAACCTGATCAGCGTCGTGGTGGTTCTCGTGACCATGTTCCTGTTGTCGTGGCAGATCACTCTTGCGTCATTACTCCTCCTGCCTATCTTTATCTTTCCGGCCAAGTGGATGGGCCGTCGGCTGCAGTCGCTAACGCGGGAGCAGATGACGGTCAACGCTGAGATGAGCACTCAGATGACGGAGCGTTTCAACGTTGCCGGCGCTCTGCTCGTGAAGCTCTTCGGGCGACCAGCCGACGAGGATTCTCGGTTCTCATCCAAAGCGGGCCGAGTCCGAGATATTGGTGTCACGATCGCGATGGCGAACCGATATTTTCTGACAGCGTTGACGTTAGTGGCAGCGCTTGCCACAGCCATGGTGTATGGAATCGGCGGTAACCTGGTGATCTCCGGAGCCATGACGCTCGGAACGCTCCTAGCTCTCGCCGCACTCCTCGCGCAGTTGTACGGGCCGCTGACTGCTCTGTCGAATGTCCGAGTCGACGTCATGACGGCCCTCGTGAGTTTCGAGCGCGTCTTCGAGGTGCTTGATCTGCCGCCGCTAATCAAAGACAAGCCCAATGCGCAGCCACTCCCTGATGTGCCGACGTCGGTTCAGTTCAAGGATGTGAGTTTCACCTACCCGAGTCCCTCTGAGGTGTCGTTGGCATCGTTGGAGAGCCTCGCGCAACACAAGACCGTCCGCTCTGACGAGGTCTTGCACAAGGTCTCCTTCACCGTGGAACCTGGTCGAATGGTCGCGCTCGTTGGGCCAAGTGGCGCTGGTAAAACGACAGTCACGCAGTTGATCGCCCGCTTGTATGACGCCACCTCCGGTGCGGTGCTTCTTGGCGAGACAGATATCAAGGACGCCACGCTGGAATCGGTCCGCGCAACTGTTGGTGCCGTTACCCAGGACGCTCACCTCTTCCACGACACCATCCGGATAAATCTGCTCTACGCCCAACCCGGCGCGACCGAAGCCGACATGATGCGAGCATGCGACGATGCCAATATTGGCGATCTCATTCGGGCACTGCCGGAGGGACTGGACACTGTCGTAGGCGATCGTGGACACAGGCTCTCTGGTGGCGAGAAGCAGCGAATCGCGATTGCTCGGCTGCTGCTGAAGGCACCAAAAGTCGTCGTCCTCGACGAAGCGACAGCGCATCTCGACAGTGAGAGTGAGGCCGCGGTACAGCGTGCCCTGGCAAAAGCGCTGGAGGGCCGAACCTCCGTCGTCGTCGCTCATCGACTCTCAACGATCCGCGAGGCAGATGAGATTCTGGTTATCAGCGCGGGCACCGTGGTGCAACGGGGGAGTCACACCGAACTGTTGGCACAGGGTGGTCAGTACGCCGACCTCTATCGCACGCAGTTCGCTCCCGAGGCCGCCGGCACCTGAGTCGACGACGTCTGTCCTAGTTCGCTCGACTTGCTCCACCGTCGACGGTGATGAGTGACCCTGTGACGTAGGAGGAAAGCGGTGACAAGAGGAAGGCGGCCACGGAGGCGAATTCTTCGGCCTCGCCGTAGCGGCCCAGGGGAATCTCCGCTTCATTCCTGATGCGTACTCGCTCAGCGCTTCCCTTGCGGCCGTTGGCGGAGTCTGCGTCGAGTTCCTGTACGGCGATACGGCCGGGGACAATCCCATTAACCCGAATCCCTCGGGAACCGAACGAGTCAGCGAGGTCTTTTACCGCTGACGTCAGTCCGCGATAGAGGGTATTAGCGACGGCTTCCCCCGGGACCACGGAACGTGCTGATGTCGACAGTACAAAGACGATCGATCCGGCAGTACCGCTCAGTGATCCTATCTGGGGTTCCATCGTTGCTGCGGATGCAGTCGCGACCCTAATGGGCCCGAGAACAACCGCATCAAAAGCATCGCGCCACTGGTCTTGGCCCGCTACCGCCATTGGTCCGCTCAGCGGGGTCCCCGTCGCGAGCAGACACCCGTCGAGTCGTCCGAATCGTGCGACGGCCGCCGCGGTAAGCCGCTCGGGGGTCGCGGGGTCGCGCAGGTCGGCGGTTAACCCCACAGCATTCTCGTTGCCACCTAGTTGTCCCAGGACGGGGACGAGGTCTTCATCGTCTTGGCAGGCAATAACCACCTTTGCCCCAGCACTAACAAGAAATCGCGCAGTCACGAGACCGAGTCCGCTAGATCCAGTCGTCACCAGAAACACGCGATCCGTCAATCCGAGGTCCATACCGCTGATAGTCGCAAATCCTAGCGGTGTGAGTCATGCGGAACGGGGCTCGGTTCCCCCGGTAGGGGTGGATCGTTTTTGGCATCTTCGGCTTCCTCTCGGCGGAATCGGATCTCGCGGCGGACGAGGATCGCTAGCCCCACGATGAACATGATCGCGAAGACGATCCACTGCAGTGAGTACGACAAGTGAGAGCCTTCGGAAACAACCGGCTGGGGAATGGGAGTGAGTCCAGCGGCCTGGCGCGGGTTCGATGACACCAACTCCAGGTATCCGGGGAAGACGGCCGCGCCGAGGGGGGCCGCGATCTCTGTGACGTCCATTGAGCTGACTTGACCCACTGGCATATCGCTAGCCCGTGCCTGCCTGGCTGGCACATCGGCGAGTACGCGACCACTGACGGACACTGTGCCGGTGGGTGGGGCTGGAACATTAGGGGTCGTGGTGGCACCGGCGCTGGCAGCGACCCAGCCCCGATTCACGACGAGTACGTCACCATTGCTCGTCGTGAGCGGGGTGGCAACCCAGAACCCCATACTGCCGCCGAGAGGTTTGCGTCGCACGAGGACTTCGTTCTCTGCGTCATACACGCCGGTCTCGGTCACAATGCGCCATTGATTGGCGTTGTCGACTGTTCCCCCTGGCGTCATGACCTCGGATACCGGGGTAACGGGGAGTGCCTCGTTGCGGGCTTGAATGGAGTTTGCGTCCTTGCGACCCTCGTACCGGTCCCACTGCCACTCCGAGAGTTGCAGGCACAGCACAACACCGATGGGCACCGCAATGATCAGCGCTATCCAGCGCGGCTCTCGCAGGAATCGCAACACGGGCTTAGCTTACGCCCCGGATGGGTCGATACGTTCAGGATGGCCGGGTGGAAGCTGCGGGGTGTCGTTGAAGATGAACTGCGGAATCGAATCGCGAGATGACTTTTGGGTGACCTGGTTCGCAACAACGACAGCGATGTACGGCAAGACGATCGCACCGGCAAACAGCACCCAGCCCAGCCAACCGCCAACAATGACCGCGGCAATGAAGCAGGCGGTACGGATTCCCATCGAGATGAGATAACGGCGCGTTCTATTGTCACGATCATCACCGGCGGACATGCCAGCTTCGGTGATGTTGTAGACGTCATCACGTCGTGCCATATGGATAGGCTATGCCTGCTCCTGTGCGATGGCTAGGTTAGGTGGGATATATCTCCGCTAGCCTTGACCTAGCGCCCTGACAGACGATGCGCGCAGGTGCTGCGTCGACTCAAGAGAGACCGCAAAAGAACGCGAACTAGAGGAGTAGATATGGCTGATCGTACGTACGGTCTGACCGAGATTGTTGGTACGTCCACTGATGGAATCGATGCAGCTATTCGCAATGGCGTCACGCGCGCATCGGCAACGGTGAGACACCTTGACTGGTTCGAGGTGACTCAGGTCCGGGGCTACATCGCCGATGGGGATGTTCACCACTTCCAGGTGACGATGAAGCTGGGCTTCCGGATGGAAGATCCGCAATAGCGTCCCGGGGTGGGCACGGAGGTCAGCACTGCTCCTACGAGATTTCAACAGCTTCCGCGGAGCGCCGACGGCGCTGACGCTGGTCGATGCCCTGGGTGACCCGCGGGATGACGGAGAGCCCCATCAGCCCCCACAGCGCGATATTCGGTGCAACCAGCGAGAAGAGTGTCAAGAGAACGAGATAGACCGAGAACGTCCAGCCGATCACCGGCGACTCCGCGTGCTCGCGACTCCTCGCGGCTTCGGTCATGAGTTCGGGATGCTTCGCCGTCTGCCGAAAGATCATGGACATAGCGACGCTGATGACGGCCATCGTCCCGATGTAGAAGGCAACCACCTGGCGGTCCGCATTAAGGATCGCGTCAGTGTTTTCGACTTGGTTGAGCAGATTCATCGGGAAGGGTAAGACGATGACGGCGAAGAGCCAGACGATATTCCAACCAACCACTGTCTGATTGATATTCTCGAAGTTCCGGAATAATCGGTTATGGGTCATCCAGAACGTAATGATCACAAGCCAGGTGATGAGAAAGCTTAGGATCAGCGAGCCATTCTCCTGCCACACGTAGCCCAGTGGATTCGTCGAGTCCGCCGACTTCGGGAGTTCGATCGTCGTGAGAGGTAAGATCAACAGCGTAATGGCGATAGCAACAACGCCATCGCTGAAAGCGATCGTCCGCCCAGGGTCAATAGCGTCGACGGGCTTTTCGGCCGGATCACTTGTCCTCATGCTCGTTATCCTGGCAGTCTTAGGTCGTGATATTCGAGTTGTTGCTTCTTCGCCACGCTAAGTCCGCGTGGCCGATCGGTGTGTCTGATATTCACCGCCCCCTGTCAAAGCGTGGGATGAAGAACGCAACGCAGTTGGGCCAGTGGCTCAAGCGCCGCGGAATCGCTCCGGACCAGACGTTGGTCTCCCCAGCCCAGCGCACAAAGCAAACGGTCGATTTAGTGGGGGAGGCGGCTGGTTTTAGTGTGCTGCCTGAAACTGACCACCGTCTCTACGCTGCCTCATGGTGGGATGTACTTGATGTAGTCCGCCAGGCTCCAAGCTCGACCCAGCGACTGCTCATCGTCGGGCACAATCCTTCGTTGGAAGATCTCGCTGCCCAGCTTGCCGGTCGGGACAGCGACCCCGAGGCCTCAAAGCGGTTACGGACCAAGTTCCCGACGTGTGCGCTCGCGGTATTGCGTTCTAGCGAGGACTGGGCACAGTGGGGTTCGGGCCAGGCGGAACTGAGTCGCTTGCGGGTACCGCGCCGCACGGACTAGACCGCTCGATTAGCGGTCGCCGACGGGACAAAGCTCGGCGCTTTCGATCTCTTCCCGAGTAATTCCCAGCAGGTATAGCACTGTGTCTAGGTACGGAACGTTCACGGCCGTATGGGCCTGCTGGCGGACGACTGGTTTGGCGTTGAACGCGATGCCCAGACCTGCCGCTGCCAACATATCGAGGTCGTTGGCGCCGTCACCGATGGCGACTGTCCGGTCGATGGGAACCTCATACGCGGCAGCGAATTCGCGCAGGGCGGTCGCCTTCGCGGCGCGATCGATGATTGGCCCCAGCGTGCGACCAGTGAGGAGCCCGTCTTTGACCTCAAGTCGGTTCGCTCGCACATCGGCTACTCCGACTTGGGAGGCAATCGAGTCGACGACCTCGTGGAAGCCGCCGCTGACTAGCGCCACCTGATAGCCGAGTTGGTGGAGTGTCCGACACAGGGTTCTCGCACCAGGAGTGAGTCGCACCTGTTCGCGAACGTATTCCAGGCTCTCCACAGGTGTTCCGACCAGTAGCGCTACCCGCTCGCGCAGCGATTCGGCAAAGTCGAGTTCGCCGCGCATTGCACGCTCCGTGACAGCGGCGACCTGCTGTTCGCATCCAGCATGGGCAGCAATCAGCTCGATAACTTCGTCTTGGATCAGGGTCGAATCGACATCCATCACCACCAGGCGTGACCCGCGTCGGCTCAACCCAGATCGCTGCACCGCGAGGTCGACCCCACTTTCGGCAGCGACTGATGCCAGCGCTTGCCGCAGAGGCTCATGATCAGCGCCAGAGACCTCGAGCTCTAGAGCCGTGACCGGCTTCGATGCGACGCGGACAATCCGGTCAATGTTTCCACCCCGGTTGGCAATCGCGAAGGCAACTGCGCCGAGTCCAGCGGGACAGAGCGGATTGCCGATCACCGTGACGAGGAGACGACCGTGGCGGCGACCATCATTCTCAGCAGCACCCGGCTGCATCTCGCAGATCAAACCGAGGGAGGTCGCGGCCGCGCAGACGGCATCCATTGCCGACTGGCGCTGCTCGTTGGTGCGTCCCTGAGTTGACAGGAGTAGTCCCAAGACGAGGTGCCCGCGGATCACGACTTGCTCGATATCGAGCACCGCGAAGCCACTGGGGGCTAGCGCTTCCAATAAGGCAGTCGTCACGCCCGGGCGGTCAGGTCCGGTGATCGTGATGAGCAAAGTGTCAGTCATATCGCGGGTAACGCTATCGCGCGCTGCAGGTTGCAGCGAGGCTATGACGCGCAGTCGTTGCAAGTTCGACGAGCACGCTGCGGCGTTCACGCTCAAGAGCGGCGGTTGGTTGGCTCGGATTGTCGGCGAGTGCAAACTCGCAGATGGCCATGACGGTGGCTGCGGTGTGGATAGTGTGGCGGTCTTGGCCGGAGGTCGACGCAGGTATAGGCGTCTTCTGCAGGGCCCGCGCCAGCGCCGTCATGTGACGACTGACGGTGGTTCCGCTGGTGACGATATCGAGACCAGCAAGTGATGACATTGCCGAGTGCAGCGCAGCCCGAACCGCGCTCGGTGCCTCCTCGGGTCGCACGGTCGCACCCACGGTTGCATCGCGGGCAGTCTCCAGCGCCCACCAGTTGACGACTGTTGGGTTGTCGCCGGTCGCCGGGAGCAACGCGATATTCAGCCTGTCGACGATCGCGATCTGTCCCGCGTCAAGAGCGCGCACGTTGACCTCTGGTGGGCCCGGTAGACCGCGGGGATCGCCAGGAGCCGGGAGTGCCACACGCATCGCTGGGCGCTGAAGGTTCGCGGGGCTGACTCCAAGCTCGGCCAGTCCGGTGATGAGGCCGCTGGACGGCTGCTCGCCTGGACGGGTCTCGGACCCCGCTACCCGATGGCCCCCCGCAGATGCCAATGCGTCGACGAGTGAATCGGCACTGACCTCGCCCGCGCACCACGCATTGACCCATAAGGACAGCAGCGCGCTGATCGGTACCGGCTGGGCCAATACCGACTGCGTGGCAGGTGTGGATAGCGAGGGCTCGTTCATGAGACGCCAAGGGTATCGCTGCGCAGAGCAAGTACTGTCTGCCCGTGACCAATCTCGCTGCGTACCGACGGGCGCTAGCCCCAGACGTGCCAGTCGTAGTGGCCGGACGCGGGGACTAAGCCATTCCCTCATTCTCGTTGGCCTGTACGTCGTCTACATCTCGATTAAGGACTGGTAAAGCAATGCGCGAAGTGGTCGTCACTGATTCCTGTGACCCTCGACTTGACCCCTACACCCGCCTCACCGATATGCAGCTGCGGTTGCGGAAGGAACCTGCCGAGGGAATCTTCTTGGCCGAGGGTCAGAAGGTTATTGAGCGCGCCCTCGAATCAGGTTTCGAGCCGGTCAGCGCCCTGATGGAGCGCAAGTGGCTGCCCGGACTAGCTGGCTCGTTGGGTCACCACGATTGCGATGTCTACCTCGGTGATGAGGACCTACTCAAATCGGTCACCGGATTCCGGTTGCACCGGGGTGCGTTGGCGGCGTTCAAGCGCCAACCCTTACCGAGCGTTGCGGAGGTGACCAGTGCAGCGCGCCGGTTGGTGGTGCTTGAAGGTCTCGTCGACCATACAAACGTTGGGCTCATCTTCCGCAGCGTCGCCGCGCTTGGGGCTGATGCGGTTCTCGTGAGCCCGCAGTGTGCTGACCCCTTGTATCGCCGAAGCGTCAAAGTCTCAATGGGGGCAGTCTTCACTGTTCCATGGACCCGGGCGGAGCCGTGGCCATGGGTCCTCGATGACCTCGGTGACCAAGGCTTCACCCGACTCGCTCTCACACCCGCACCCGAGGCCGTGAGTCTGCGCGATTGGCCCAATGACGACACCCAAAAGATTGCCCTCATTCTGGGCAGCGAAGGTCCGGGCTTGTCCGCGCAGGTGCTGAGCCGGGTCGATACGGCGATTCGCATTCCCATGACCGACCGTGTGGACTCACTCAACGTGGCGGCTACTGCAGCGGTGGCGTGTTTTGTGCTCGCCTCTGGCAACGAGGTGCGCTGACCTGTCAGGATGTGGACATGGCTGAGATCGTTTTGATTCGACATGGTGAAACTGAGTGGAGTAAGTCCGGACAACACACTGGGCGCACAGATATTCCTCTCACCCGTAAGGGTCGCCAACGCGCGGCCGAGCTCGAACCGATGTTGCACTACCGAGCATTCGGTCTAACGCTGACTTCTCCGATGGAGCGCGCCCGTGACACGGCCGCTCTTGCCGGACTCACCCCCGACGCAATCGACGACAATCTGTTGGAGTGGGACTACGGCACCTGGGAAGGTCGGACCACGCCAGATATTCGCGTGGAGCTCGGCGACCCGAGTTGGGTGATCTGGGACCATCCGATTCTGCCGGGGAAGACGCCGGGGGAGTCCACCGACGTTGTCGCGGCACGCTGTCAGAAAGTGATCGACCGGTGCCTACCTGTCTTGGATCAAGGTCGCGACTGTGCCTTAATCGCCCACGGACATCTACTACGGATCCTCACAGCAACTTGGCTCGGACTTCCGTCGGATAAGGGTCGACTGTTCATGCTGGAGGCCGGTGCGCTGTCGTCGTTGGGATTCGAAAGGACTCAACACGTCATCACGGGCTGGAACCAAACGCCCGCGTAGCGCCGGTCCGAAGGTTTGATAGAGGCCTAGTGAATCCCGACCATCAAACCGCGTAGTCGTTTGATTTGGGTCGCGAGGAGTACGGCGAGCACGATCGCCATCCCTCCAAGCAGCATGAAGTATCCGGCATTGCCCAATACGGGTTGAAGGTTCGCGAGTACGCCACCGATCGAGTCGCCGACCGCCGTCGCGAGGAACCACAGGGCAAGCACTTGGCTCTCCATACCCCGTGGGGCTAACTGGGTCGAGGCAGAGAGTCCAGTGGGACTGAGAAGTAGTTCAGCGATGACTTGGATGAGGAATACCATCACCAGCCACTCCCATTGAACTGTCCCGTTCTGCTCGGCGAGGTAGCCCAAACCAGACATCAGGACGAACGACAGTCCGATGATGAACACAGAGAGAGCAAACTTCGCGGGCAGCGAGGGCGCTCGGCTACCGAGCTTCATCCACATGAGCGCGAACAGCGGAGCGAAGATGATGATGCCCAGGGGGTCCACTGACTGGAGCCAACTCGCGGGGAACTCGTAGCTTCCAACGAATCTACTGGTGTCTTCCTCGGCGAAGATGTTCAGCAGAGACCCACCCTGATCGAAGATCATCCAAAACATCACGGCGCCTATAAAGATCCAAATGTAGGCTCGCATTCGGGAGCGTTCTGTCGTGTCTAGATTTGGGTTCTTGAATATCCGTGTGAAGTAGATGAATGGCGTCACCAGGGTGACGGCGGTGAGGAACCAAATGACGTGGTTGGCTTGAAAGGTTCCAAGCGCAATATCGATCGCGAAGAAAACCAGCGCCGCGGCGATCAGTACGCCGGCAATTGTGAAGACCTTGCGTAATAGTTGCCGCGTTGCGGGGTTGGGAACTCGGACACCGATCGGCCCCAACGTCTTAGGCGCCATAAAGATGTAGACCACCAACGCGATGGTCATTCCTACACCGGCAGCGGCGAAGCCAGCGTGCCAGCCGATATCGGTCGCCAGAAATCCACAAATGAACGGGGCAATGAAGCCACCGAGATTGATTCCCATGTAGTAGATGGAGAAGCCAGCGTCGCGCCGCTCACCTTTGTCGCTGTCATCGTCGTATAGCCCACCGACCATCGCAGAGATATTGGGCTTGAGAAATCCCGTTCCCAAAGCGATTGCGGCCAGCCCGGGCCAGATTGCCCATGCGACAGGAACCGCGAGGACGTAGTGCCCGGCAGCGATGATGAACGCGCCGATAAAGACGGTCTTGCGCGGACCCCAGACGCGGTCGGAGAGCCAACCCCCCGGGACTGCGAGTAGCCACACCATGGAGCTGTAGACGGCATAGATTCCGACGGCTTCGGGGGTGGACAAGCCGAGCCCACCGTCAGCGACCGGATCGACGAGGTACAGCACCAGAATGGCGCGCATCCCGTAGTAGCTGAAGCGCTCCCAGAGTTCGGTGGTGAACAGCGTGGCAAGGCCGACCGGTTGCCCAAGGAACCGTGTGTCCTGTGCCGGTGGGACCTTCAATGTGCTGGCCATAGCGGAACGCTACGCGGATCTATAGTGATGTTGCTCGCCGCGCGAACGCGAATGGGTGGGTTCGACTAGTGTTCTGCAAAGGAAACTCGTGAACTCTTGGTCACGGATTGTTGATGAGGGAGAGTCGTTTTGCGCAAAGGTTGGGCACTTGACGCGTTGAGCCACCGTGATCTTGCGGCAAAGACCGCGACATTTGCGGCGGCAGCGAATATTGGAGCCTCGTTCGCTCCAAATCTGCTTCACCGCAAGCCGATCGATCAGGCGATTGCCACGGGGCTCTCAGCGAGCATCTCCTACGGCGTCGCGAACCTCACTCAGTCATTCATCGACTTGCTGTCGCGGCGTATCGCACCGGGTCGCGAACGGGCCCCAAGCGAGAGCCGTAAGTACCTCAACACGATTGCTAACGTCACGGCGATTGTGGGCGGATTCGGACTACAGAAGCTGTTCGTCGCGAAACACGGAGAGCCGGTCAAGCGGGCGGCAATGCGCACAGTCGGCTGGGAGTTGACAGCTAGTGGCTTCGCCGGACTCGGGATTACCGCCGCAGTTGGTGGGATGGAAGAGGTCGCCAGACGCCGTGGTGGGACCTTACACCCAGCGGTCCTGCCAGTCGGTTTCATTGTTGGCACGGTGGTCTCTACGGCGGAGGTGCTGTGGTACCGCCGGCATCAGCAGGATTCGGCGCCTGTCGTGAACTCTCTTGCCCAAGGCGCGGTCGTGATGGCCGGGGTGAGCGCCGTTGGTTATGCCGAAACTCAACTGGCGGGCGTGGTGGCGTCAACGGTCCGCACCTCGATGCCCGGCCTCGCCTTGCTTGCCGAGCCAATCGGCCATGCGGTCGGACTCGGATTGCTTGCTGCTGGAGTGGGTGTTGGTGTCGAGGTCGTGAATCGGCAGGCTGAGCAGGGTGGTGCGGCCATCGAGGCCGCGTACCTGACGCCGACGGAATCTCCCTTCGTTAGCGGAGGGAGCAACTCCGAAGTCGCGTGGGACACGTTGAGCCGCGAAGGCAGGCGCTTCGTTAATATGGCGTTGACCCCGGCGGAGATCGTCGAGGTCACGGGTCACGAGGGGGTAGCACCGATTCGGGCATTCGTCGGGCTCGACAGCGCCGGCACCGTTGATGCTCGGGTGTGGCTGATGATGAAGGAGTTGGAGAAGCTCGGGGCATTTGAGCGTTCGGTGATCTGCCTTTCCTCACCCACGGGCACTGGTTACATCAACTATGTCGCCGCCGAGTCGCTGGAGTACTTGACCCGCGGAGACTGCGCGACGCTGGCGATTCAGTATTCGCTGCGACCGTCGTTCCTCTCGCTGGACAAGGTCAAGATTGGTCGAGAACAAAATCGCGCCCTCCTCCATGCGATTAGTGGCCGACTGATGGGAATCCCCCAGGAGCGTCGTCCACGGCTCGTGGCACTTGGTGAGAGTCTGGGCGCCTTTACCCTGCAGGACGCGTTCCTCCATGAAGGCACGAGTGGGCTGGCGCGAGCGGGAGTCTCCAACGCGCTATTCATCGGAACGCCGGCCGAGAGTAAGTGGGCGGAGCAGTGGCGGCTAGATCCGGAGCGGTTCGACCCAAACCACGAAGTCGTGGAGGTCGATGGGTACGAAGAGTGGCTCGAGCTCCCGGCCGAGATCCAGGCGACTGCTCGTTATGTGTTGCTCAGCCATCATGAAGACCCGATTACCAAGTTCTCGCCTGCCCTTGCTGTCCAAGCGCCGCGGTGGCTGAGTGAGGGCGAGACGCGGTCACCGGCGGTCGTCGGCGGTGTTAGCTGGCGTCCATTCACCACGTTTATTCTCACGGCCGTTGATATGAAGAACGCAACAGCCGTGATACCTGGACAGTTCCAAGCCCTCGGGCATGACTACCGGGCTGATCTGGCGCGCTTCACCTCCTTGTCATTTGAACTTCCGGTCGCGGAGGAGGAACTCGCTCGGATTGAGATCGCGCTACGTGAGCGCGAGTTCACGTGGGCTGAAGCGAGGGTCACGGCGGAGGCCGTTGAACAGACAAAAGAGTCGATTGCGCGAACCTTGAACTCGTGGGGAGTCACCACCGATGACCTCCCGTCTGGTTTAGCCGGACTTGCCTCGCTGTCTAGCGGCCCGAGCGCGTAGCGATGGCCAGGACTCCAGACTTTGGTGCGGGCGATTTGGGGAGGCTGTTCACCCAACGCCATGCGGAGGCTGTGCGTGATTTAGGACGGTTCAATTTGGCTGTCTTCGGCAAGACCGGTGCGGGTAAGTCCACACTGATCAACGCCGTATTCGGCCAGGAGGTTGCGGCGACAGGAACAGGGCCTCCGATTACGGCGGGGTTGCAGTATCACGAACACCCTGACGGAATCCTCGGGCTCTACGACTCGCAGGGATTCGAGACCGGGCACGGAGGTGACGCCGTACTCGCAGGTCTGGAGAATATCGTAACTGTGAGCCGTTCTGAGCCGGTTGAGCGACAGATCCATGCAGCGTGGTACCTCGTTCGCTGGAGTGATCGACGATTTGAAGATGCTCAGGCCGCCTTCGTTCAACGTGTCGCCCAACTTGTGCCTGTCATCTTCGTCATGAGTCAGGTGCCGATGACAGCCGATGGTCGGGTACACGGCGACGCTCTCGTCTTTGCGGAATATGTCGAGAGTCTGAATCTGCCGTTGTCACCACAAAACAGCGTGATTCTGACGAATGCACTGCCAGATGATTTTTTGCGAACGGTTGTCTTTGGATTGGATCGGCTACTTGATGCCACCTTTGCCACAGCTCCCGAGGCGAGTAGGCGAGCACTTGTTGCTGCGCAACTTGTCGATAAGGAGCGTAAAAGGCGCGCTGCGAACAAGATTGTCAAAGCTGCGTCGGCGTCCGCGCTAACCACCGGGCTCACGCCCATCCCATTCTCGGATGCGGCAATTCTCGTGCCGATTCAAGTCGCCATGATTGCCCGCGTTACGGCCGCCTACGGACTGACGGTTCCCACATCTAAACTCGCCGCGCTCGTCGGTTCGCTGCTGCTCTCTAGCGGTGCGACGACCGCTGGACGCTGGATGGTGAGTTCGGCCCTACGGTTCGCCCCAGGCGGCCAAATTCCCGCTGCGGCAATCTCTGGCGCAGTGGCAGCGACCCTGACGAGTGCCATCGGCAAAGCATGGATCGAGGTGTGCGAGCGGATGCTCGCCAATGATTCCAGCGCTGGCGCGATAGATACAGCGGCGATGCAGGAACTGTTCAAGGCGGAGTTCCGGAGTCGCTTGAAGCTCGGCAAGAACTCCGCCGACTAGCTAGCGGGCAACTACTCTTTCCTGCCAACAGCGATAACTGATTCGAGTGACTCAGCGAGCAAGTCAGTGAGTTCCTCTGGGTAGTCCACGGCCCCTCGGTCGATATTGATGCCCAAGAAGATCTTGCCGTCGTAGGACATGAGTCCGATATTGATGGCCGCTCCGGCCTTCGGCGCGAACGGGATCATTGCTTCTACTTTGGCTCCCGCGATGTAGATCGGAATTGGCGGACCGGGCACGTTGGTGGCGGCGAAGTCGGTGCCCTTCATGAGTCCGCCGGCGATCGAGGTTGTGATGGGGCGGGGCAGGAATGCCAACGCCTTGTAGACGACTTGGGACACAGGAAGCGCCGGCTCCATTCGCGCCTGCGTCAAAATCGGGTGTAGTTGCCGCATTCGAGCGGCTGCATCGGTGATGTTGGTGGGCACAACGAACCGTGCTGGCACCCACTGGTTACCTGAGGCGCCCGAGTCGCTTGCGCTGCGGACATTGATCGGCATATTCACCCGCAGTGCGCCAGGGTTCTCGCCGTGGAGCTCGTGGTAGGCAGCCAGCCCGCCGGTCACTGACGCCATGAACGCGTCATTGAGCGTTCCACCAACAGATTTCGCGGCCTTCTTCAAATCGTCGAGTTCGACCTCGATGACGGAGAAGGCAACCGAAAGCGAACGGTTGGTCCATAGCCCGGATAGTGGCTCTGATGCGGGAGCGAGGAGTCTGCCAGCGGACGCAGCGAACTCTTGGGCGTCCACGGCTGTCGTCATGGGGTCGGTGATGCCCCGCTTGGCGAATCCCGCGAACGTTTTTGTGGTCGTCTTGACATCGGAGAACGTGGACTTGATCTCGACCTGGATTCCCTGCTCGATGCGGTCTCGTGCGTCCAGGACGTGCCCGATTGGAGCTGCGGGCTTCGGTGGAAGATCCGCAGTTGGTGTGCGCTCAAGGTCGAACAGGGCAGCGGCCATTGCCAGACCGCCCATCCCGTCGGTAATCGCGTGGTGGATCTTCATGATGAAGGCGGCTCGACCACGTGTGAGACCCGTGACCATGTGGATCTCCCACAGCGGCCGTGACCGGTCGAAGTCCTGCTCGCTAATCGTCTCGGCGAGTTCAAGGACCTCTGATAGGCCGGCTGACTTCTCAGAAGCTCGTTCCCACCGAAGGTGGTACGCCATATCGAAGTTGGGGTCGGTCTCCCAACGAGGTGGTACAAGCGACAGGGGGTTACCAATCGCACGCTGGCGAAGCTTGGGGGTCGCCAGCGACATTCGGTCGATGCGATCCGCGATGATCTCCGGATCCGGCTCCTCATCGAGCATCGTTACGAGGGTGATCACGGACCGAAGAAGTGGATCACCTTCGACTCCGAACATCACTGCATCAAAGGCGCCCATGCGGGGATCAATTGTAGTCACCTGCATAGTCTCTTGGATTCCGTCGCCTGACGCTAGCTGTACTGACAAAGACGAGTCTTCTTGTTACGTCGCTTGGCGGTAGCTGGGCTGGCAAGATAACTGGAATGGCGACAAATGACGACGGTGGCGTAGGAAATAGTGAACGTCTGATCAACCATATTGTTATTGGGGGACTGAAGTCGTATGCCGCTGAGCCAACGCGCGTGGAGTTGGCACCGCTGACGTTGGTCTTCGGTCCGAACTCCGCGGGCAAGTCGTCGTTGCTCTCGACGTTGACCCTGTTACGCCAAACGGTGGTTTCGGATAAGCCGTTCCAGTTGCGCACTCGGGGCGATCTGGCTGACGTCGGGTCGTTTCGCCTCGCTGTCCACCGTCATGATCCGGCCACGCGCATCACGCTAGGAATCGGATTCACCGCGCCGCGACCGAGCGCTCACACCTGGCTGCCGCCGACGGTGGTTCGCGAGATGTCGTTTGGGTTTGGATGGAACCTGCAAACTGAGCGTCCCGGTGACACCGCCGTCGGGATAGACATTGACGGTATTGGCACGCACATGTTTGTCGATGCCGATGGCGTCGTTGTTCCGGGAAGCGAGCCGGACCCCGAGTGGGAGGATTTCCTCACAAGTCTGGCCATCGCTCGACAGGTCCTGGGTCCCGTGACGCCGATGCCAGATTCTCCCGTGCTGCGCCATGCCGATGATGCCAATCCCATGGGGGCGCTCGCCAGTGGCGATCCGGTGGCCGGTGCCCGCCTCGGGCTTGGCGTCCAGCTCAAGTCGGAGATGACCGATGTGCTCTCACGTATTGCCTATCTTGGTCCGATTCGCGCGAGGCCGGAGCGTTCGGCATCGTTGAGTACCACGGCTTACCACTACGTCGGCCCCGAAGGCGAGTACACGACAGAGGTGCTCGTTGACAATCCTGGGCTCGTTGAGTCGGTGAATGGGTGGTTCGACCGGATGGGGATCGGCTACCAGATCCGCATCGTGACTCCGAGTTCGGCGGAGGTGTCGGTGACTGCCGGCGACTTCGCGGTTCTTGGGCTGATCGATGTGCGGGAGGATCCGCCGAGCCTCGTGTCGTCCCGCGCCGTTGGATATGGCATCAGTCAGATCACTCCGATCGTTGTCCAAGCGCTGCTCAGCGAGCGCGGGATGCTGATGATCGAGCAGCCCGAGGTGCATATCCATCCTCGACTGCAGGCTCAAGTGGCCGATCTGCTCATTCACACAGTGAAGGAACGCCACAATCAAGTGCTGGTGGAAACCCACTCCGAACACCTTGTCTTGCGAATCCTGCGGCGTATCCGTGAAGGTGAGTTGGTGCCAGAAGATGTCTCAATCCTTTACGTCGATCTCCTTGCTGACGGCGCGGCCCACGTTCGACGACTGGATGTGGACTCCGATGGCGAACTGATAGACGGGTGGCCCGGTGGATTCTTCGATGAACGTCTCGAAGAGGTCCTAGGTCGACGCTGGTGAGCAAGCAGCCGAGATTGACAGGACTCACTGATCCGAACGCGACGGGAGTCGTGGTCGGCGTCGGAATCGACCCGTCGGCAATTGGCGAGCCGATTGCGCTCATCGACCCCGCACTGGCACGTTCGGTACATGAGGAACTGCTGGAGGCCCTGACACTTAATGGTCGGGTCGTCTTTACATCAACTACCGATCGGGATGCGTTCATCGACCAGGTGAAGACCCTCCCAACGGGGGTAGCAAAGCAGTGGGAGGCGCTTATCGCTTCGGGCCGAATCCGACTGGAGATTCTGGATCCTCCGGTCGAACCTGGCTTGGCCGAGACGTTGGACGTCCAAGAGATTGCTGATCGGCTGGCAACACGGGTCGATTTGGTCCTCCTCGAACGAGAACATGCTGAACTGCTTGGGGTGCCGCCGGACTCGTTCAGCGTTCTTGCGCCCGGCGGCCGCCCCGAACTCGGGCGACTTTCGACAGCGACCCGCACACGCGCAATGGTGCGGGCTCGCGAACTGCTGACAGCACCGATTCGAGCCGGAGATAACCGTGAGGACATCTGGCGAGACCGATTGGCACCTTTGGTCGGTGTCACGAAATCGGTCGTGGTCTACGACAGATACGCGGGTGCTCACGCTGCTCGTCGCTACGTCTACAACCTGCGTAGCCGAGATGGGCTCACCTGGCTTCTAGCGAAAGTCGCGCAGACGGGAAGTAAAAGAGTCCGGCTCATCACCGCTGCGATGGAGGAGGAGGGTGGTCGCGCCATGGGACCGGAGGTGATCTCGGACGGACTTCAGCAACTGCGTTGGGCGATGGGGGAGGCCAACGTCCAACTGGATGTGGTGATCGTTCCCGACGGCGCGCAACGGTTCGGCCATGATCGCCATCTTCGTTTCGGGGAACGGGTGGCTCTAGCGCTTGGACCTGGGCTGCAGATCTTCTCGACGCAGCGGGCCGATGAGACGATTACCGTCGCGCGACTCCCCATCGCCGACGCCCGAGACCGTGAGCGGGGAAGCGAGCATCACCAAATCCGACCACCGGCCGAAGGCTGGATCACTAATCGGCCGCCAGGGCCGGGTTCGTGACTCGAGCGACGCCCGATTCGTCGGGTACCCGTGAACTCGTCGTGGGTATCGGCGTTCTTGCCGTCGTCCTGGTCGTGGTGTACGTGACGTGGGTGAGTACAGCGTGGGGTCACACGTTAGATAACGATGCCTACTTTGGTGCCGGAGAATCCGCGCGTGGCGTGGTCGTCGCAGACCGCGACTTTCTCAACGACGTCACGAGACTCTCGCTTGGTGTTGGGCTGATAGTTCTTCTCGTGGTGTCGTTGGTGCGACGGATCTTGTCCGTCGGTCTGATAGCTGTCGCGGGAGTGATCGTGGCCGTGGCAGGTGCCGAAGTTCTCAAACGGACGCTGTCCTGGAGCGAGTTGGTTCCTTCCGACGCCTCCCTTGGCGCCGGGCTACGTGCCGAGACCTATCCGAGCGGACACGCCACCATCGGAACCTCCGTTGCGCTGGCCGTGGTGATGCTTGTTCCCGTGGGTTGGCGCGTATGGGCTGGACTCGGCGCAGGCCTCCTCAGCGCGACCTTTGCAACCGCTGTCGTTATTGCGGGGTGGCACCGGCCGTCGGATGCGCTCGGAGGTGTCTGCTGGGCGGGTCTGGTGATGGCGATCGCCGCGTTGATCGCCGTGCGGTTTCGACAGGAGCAGGAGAGCACGTCAATACCCGCTAATCGTCGCACGTCCCTGCTGCGTTCCAACGCGATCGCTGCCGTCATTTTCTACGGGGCGCTCTTAATGCTCGCGTCAGGCAGTTCGTTCGAGTATCCCGATGCTGACCCTGCATTCCTGGTGACGATGGCGCCCATCGTCATCGCGGCTTTCAGTGTGACGGCCTGGTTCGCCGACAGCCTGCGAGGTGCCGTGTGGCGTGAGCGCGCCCTAGCCTAGGTGTACTTGTCAGGGACGTTGGTAACAGCGTGTCGATCTTGAATGGGTGAGGACCTCCCTGGCACGGTGTGGATTGCGAAAACGCACCTATGCCGAGGAGGCCCTCATGTCCCACCGTAACGCCCCGC
>Ga0209390_10000343_pt1 | contig 89264 bp, 84 predicted proteins | sample BON01_FD_187212 | JGI IMG/M metagenome (GOLD analysis project Ga0209390, IMG submission 187212) | Freshwater microbial communities from Lake Bonney liftoff mats and glacier meltwater in Antarctica - BON-01 (SPAdes) (version 2) | ecosystem: Environmental > Aquatic > Freshwater > Ice > Glacier... | reverse complement strand
CAAAAGAGAACCAGGCCGGGTGAAACCGGCGGCGAAGTTTGCCCTTCGTTCCATTGCGCCTTTGCCGCTTGCGCGTCAAAGACTCCATTCCACGAAGGGCAAACTCTCAAACCCATGCAAAGACACATGAAATACGGATTTAGCCCCGTCTCAAACGGCGAGTTTTAATTGTCGCCACCGGGGAAGGATAATTGTCGTTGACCACGCGTCCTCTCGGCCTCGATCGTCGCTCCCTTCACGGGAGCGCGGATTGAAACTGGTCGATCGAAAATGTGTGACTGCCTGTGCTCAATGCCCTGCCTTGCGTCGCTCCAGTCCAAACCACCCTAAAACCCAAATCCAGAACCGCGCCCGGCTCGATTACAAATTACCCGATGCCGGCCGGCCGGGCGTTGCTGTTTGCCAACCGCGGCGTTCTATGCGAATCCACTGCTTTGCGCATGACGCCCGTTGAACAGTTCGATCAGTTGCTCGCCGGATCCACTCCGTTACTCGCCCTCGCGCCCATGCAGGACGTGACCGATCTGGAGTTCTGGGATTTGATGGCGCGTTACGGCGGGGCCGATCTTTATTTCACGGAGTACTTCCGCGTTCATCCGACGTCGCATCTGGAGAAACACATTCTGCGGTCGCTCACCGAAAACCCGACAGGCAAACCTGCGATTGCCCAGATGATCGGCAACGACGTCAACTCGCTTGTCCGCACGGCAAAGGAACTTCAGCAGCATCCCATCGCCGCAGTGGATCTCAACCTCGGTTGCCCCGCTCCAATTGTGTATCGCAAGTGCGCCGGTGGCGGTTTGCTTCGTGATCTCCAGCGCGTCGACCGGATCCTAGGCGCGCTGCGCGAGGCGGTTTCCGTCCGTTTCACCGTCAAGACCCGCATCGGTTTTGATGACCCGGCGGTGTTCGATCAGCTGCTGCCAATCTTCGCCAAACATTCGCTGGACGTCCTGACCGTACACGGTCGGACAGTGAAAGAAATGTATCGCAGTGCTGTGCGTTACGACTTCATTGCACGCGCGGTCGAGGCCATGAACTGCCCGGTGATCGCGAACGGGAATGTTTATTCAGCGGCGAGCGCGAAGTCGGTTTTGGACGAAACCAGTGCGCGCGGGTTGATGATTGGTCGGGGCGTGATTCGCAATCCGTGGATGTTCACGCAGATCCGTCAGCGCCTCGCCGGGCAGCCCGTTTTTGCTCCGACTGGTCGGGATGTGCTGGCTTACGTCCGTGATCTGTTCGAATCGGTGAAGCTCCCGAATTTCAACGAAAAGGGGCACATCATGCACATGAAAAAGTACATGAACTACTTCGGCGTGGGCGTGGATTCCGATGGAAAATTCCTCCACGAAGTCCGGCGGCTGACGACGGCGAAGGCGTTTTTCGAACTTTGCGAACGTTTTTTGGATCACGACCAACCGATGCCGCTGGAGCCGTTTGATCTGAAATTGGGTGCGCGCGACGTCGTAGCCGGCGTCCTGCGCTGAGGTCCAATCCTTCCTCGACCTCCGCCTTTTGAGGTGGATACACTCGCGCCACCAATTATGGCATCAGCCGAACAATTACTGAAAGAACTCATCGCCCTGCCGAGCGTGAATCCGGCTTTTCTACCTGACAACCATCCGCACGGCGGTGAACAACGGGTAGCTGATTATCTGGTCGACCTCGCAACCAAGGCCGGGCTGGACGTCGACAAGCAGGAGGTCGTGGATGATCGATCCAACGTCATCGTGCGACTCACGCCGATGGGGGAGATCAAGCGGCGCATCATTCTGGCCCCGCACATGGACACGGTTCCGGTCGTGGACGAACGACAGCTCACGCCCGACGTGAAGAACGGTAAACTTTACGGTCGCGGCTCGTGCGACACCAAGGGATCCGTGGCTGTGTTCTTGAACGCGATGATTGCGCTGGCCTCCGGAGAACGCCGTCCCAAATCAACGGAGATCGTGTTCGCCGCGTTGGTGGATGAAGAAAATGCGCAGGGCGGTTCGCGCGTGTTCGCCGCGAGCAGCGGACCGGCGGATCTGGCGATCGTCGGAGAGCCGACGAGGCTCAAAGTCGTGACCGCCCACAAGGGTGACATCTGGCTGAGTCTTCAGACCACCGGCAAAGCGGCGCACGGTTCGCGGCCCGAACTCGGCCGCAACGCAATTCTCGAAATGGCCGGGGTGGTTGAAATTTTGGAGAACGAGTATGCCAAGAAACTTCTGGACCGAAAGCACGAGCTGCTCAGAAATCCGACCATCAACGTCGGCAGCATCTGGGGCGGCGTGCAGCCGAACATCGTGCCCGATCTGTGCGACATCACCGCCGACCGCCGCACCCTTCCCGGCGAAACCACGAAGGGCGTGATCAAGGAATTGAAGGACCTGTTCACGGCAAAGAAAATCCGGGTGACCATCTCGGAAATGAAGGGGCTGGACAGTCCGCCGATGGAGACGGACCCCGAGAACGAACTCGTGAAATACCTGATGAAAGAGGCACGGCAGTCGAAACCGGAGGGCGTGGATTTCTTTTGCGACGCGTCCATCCTGGCGCAGGCGGGGACTCCCAGCGTGGTCTTCGGTCCGGGCGACATCGCGCAGGCACACACGGTCGATGAATGGATTCTCGTCCGACAACTCACGACCGCCGGCAGCATTTTGAAGCGCTTTCTGGATCGTCAACCGTAGGTCCCGCGCCAGCGCATGCGCATCGCCTTTCTCACCCACGAACCGTTCTATCCGCCCAGCGGAGGCGGCTCGGCGGAGGCCGTCTATTTGGTGGAGGAAATGGTGCGACGGGAACACGAGGTGCATCTGTTCTGCCCGACGTTTCCGGATGCGCAGGAGGTTGCCCGCAAGTTCGACGTCCGCCTTCACGAATTCACCCGTTGGAAAATGGGACGCTACGTTTCCCTGCGAAATGTGAAGTACCTGATGTACCCGCGCGCGCTGGAAAAAATGGTCCGTTCCGCCGCCCGGACAAACCCGTTCGATCTGATCCTCTCGCAACACACCATTTCCGCCGTGGCCGCCGGGCGCCTGCGCAAGGAGTTGAACACGCCGGTCGTCATGAACTTCCTCGATTTTCTCACCGGCTTCATGGAGACATGGCCCGTCTGGATCGCGCCACCGTTTCTGTTGAAACGATTGAAGCAGTTTGAGATTTCACTACCGTCGCGTTGTCAGGCGGACGGCGTCATGACGGTTTCCCAGCCGCTCGCGGATTGTTTCGCCGAAGCCGGTTTCCCCCTCGCGCGCCTCAAACCGATTTACTACGGCTACGACGTGGAAATGTTTCCGCTTCGCAGGCACGCGCCGTCTTCCGACCAACGGCCGGTCGTCATCATGCACGGCTCGTTCGATCAACATCACCTGGGCCCGGTCGCCCGGGACGGGCTGGTCGGCGTGTTCAGAAAACGAGAGGACGTCATTTTCAAATTCGTCGGCAAACGCACGCCGGCGCTTTCCCATTTCCTGAGTTCGTTGAAACGAATCGCGCCCGGCATCAAAACGGAATGCACCGGGTTCGTTCCCTACAACGAAGTGGGAAAACATCTGCGTGACGCGGCGGTCGGAATTGTGCCCTACGAGGAATCGAGCGGGACTCACTGCGCGTTTGTTGCCAAGGCGGTCGAGTATCTGGGAGTCGGGCTGCCGGTTGTTTCAACTCGGTTGAGAAACTTGGCGCAATATTTCGAAGGCGAACGGCGCATCCGCTTCAGCGACTTCACCGGCGACGACTTTGCCCGCCAGACGTTGGCGTGGTTGAACGATCCAAATTTATACGCGGTGAATGCTGATGCGCGAAATCTGTCCGACCGCGTGCGCGAACACCTCGACTGGTGCGCAATCAGCGGGGAGGCCATCGATTTTGTGGAGAAGACCCGACATGAATTCCGCTGAATCAAGGAAAACGTTCTTCCGCCAGAGCACCTGGATGATGTCCGCAACGGTCGTCGGGGGGGCGATGATGTTTCTGGTGCATAAGCTCAACAACCGACTGCCGGAAGGAGAATACGCAGCCTTCGGCATCATGCTTCAACTGCTGCAATGGCTGGCCATCCCGGCGGTCGGCCTGCAAATGATTTTCGCGCAGCTCGCAGCCGGCGCCGTCACGGATCAGCAAACCTGCGAACTTCATGGTGCCGTGCGCGGCGTTGCAAAGGCGACGTTCGGATTGTGGCTGGTGTTTGCGGTCGGCGTTTTTTTTCTGCGTGACCAGCTTGCGACCGCGTGGGGGCTTTCGAGTCATTGGCCGCTGTGGGTGACTTTGGGAACCGGACTGCTATCCCTTTGGCTGCCAATTTTGATGGGCCTTCTGCAAGGACGGCAAAACTTTCTCTGGATGGGCTGGGCGACGATCTTCAACGCCGCCGGCCGGGTGATTTTCTCCTTCCTGATCGTGTTCCTGATCAGCGCCACGGCACTGGGAATCATGGTGGGCGCGTTGATGGGGATGTTCGCCTGTTTCGCCGTCGCGCTCTGGGAAAGCCGGTCTGTCTGGTCGGGTAAAACCTCGGCCTTCAATTGGGAGGGCTGGCTGCGAAGACTCGGAATGTTAACGTTCGGTTACGGAGCGTATATCGTGATGTTCAGCACGGACGTGATGCTCATCAGCTCACATTTTCCTCGCAACGAAATGGACGCCTACGTCGCGGGCGGAACGTTGGCACGGGCGATCGTGCAATTCACTGCGCCACTCGCCGCCGTCATGTTTCCGAAGATCGTCCAAGGACTCGCACTCTCGGAGAAAACAGATGCTTTCAAGGTAACGGTTGTGGGTGTCTGCCTCCTGAGCGGTTGCGCCGCGGTCGGGCTGACCGTGGTTTCCCCTTACGTGTTCACCTACGTCTTCTCAGAACACATGATGATGGTGCCGTTCATGGCGTCGTTCGCGTGGGCCATGGTTCCGCTCGCGATCGCGAACGTGTTGGTCAACAATTTGATGGCGCAATCACGCTTCATCGTGTCGCCGTTTCTGGCGCTCGTGGCGGTCGGCTACGTGGTCACGCTGTCTGTCAAACACGATTCCATCCAGCAGGTAATCATGATTCAGGGCGGGTTCAACTGCCTGATGCTCGCGGTGGCCGCCGCGTTTACCTTGATGAAGAAGCCGTCCAGTCGTTGAGCGATTGCTCGGCACCGGCCTTCCCTTCCGCAGAAAGTAGGTTCAGCGCTTCTCCCACCAGATAAAGCGAGCCGGTGACCAACACCTCGGGTTCGTCGGCGACCACCCGAAACGCGGCCGCCAACGACTCGAACATTTCCACCGGCAAATCTGGATTCAACTGCCTGACCCGTTGCTGTAATTCCTGCGGAGAGGCCGAGCGCGGACTGCTCACCGGCACCAGCGCGAGTCGCGAAACCACCGGCAGAAGCTCCGTCAGAACGGCGGTCAGATCCTTGTCCTTGAAACAGCCGAAAACCGTGGGAAACGATTTCCCCCGCAGTGACTCCCTCAACGCACGGACGCTGGCGGGGTTATGAGCTCCGTCAATGAGGATCGTCCGGTTGCCGCGCACGATTCGCTGCAGGCGACCCGGGAAAACAAAATCACGGAGCGCCTGACGTTGAATGCCCGCCCCAATTTCAAACTGGAACACCGCCGTCGAACCGGGGCGCGCGTGCGCCCCCCCTTTTTTCGCATCGCTTTGTCCGCTCTCCGGTGTGAGTCCCTTCACAACTGTCAGTGCGAGGTTCGCATTTTTCTGCTGGTAGGAATCCGGAAACAATTCACCGGCGAGTTCAGCGGAGTTTGGATCGGGTTCCGAAATGAACGGAGCGTTTCGGCTTCCCGCCACTTCGCGGAGGACTTTGAGCACCGCCGGATTTTCCGCGCCGGTGAATACGGGAACGCCGGGCTTGATGATGCCACTTTTCTCGGCGGCGATCTTTTCAATCGTGTCGCCCAGATACGCCGAGTGTTCGAGCGCGACATTCGTGATGACACTGGCGAGCGGCGTGACGATGTTCGTCGCGTCTAGCCGTCCACCCAATCCGGTTTCCCAGAGAACGATCTCGCATCCATTTTCAGCGAAATGAATCAGCGCCATCACACTGACAACCTCAAACATGGTCGGATGATTGCGGTCTGCCGATGGCAGTTCATCTGCCCCCGACCACCAACCGCGTTCAGCACCGACAGCCAGCAGTTGTTTCATTCGTTCCGTGAGAGCAATCAGTTCCGTCTCGCCGAGCAGTTGATTGTTGATCCGGATGCGTTCGCCGAAGTGAATCAGGTGAGGCGATGAGTAGAGTCCGGTTTTGAACCCCGCCGTGCGATAAATAGATTCGAGCATCGCACAGACGGAACCTTTGCCGTTCGTGCCCGCGACGTGAATGAACTTCAACTCGTCCTGTGGATTGCCCGCCAGCGCCGCCAGCCGCCGCGTGTTCTCCAGCCCGAAGTTCGCCCCAAACATCTGGAGATCATAAAGAAACTGGATCGATTCGTCGTAGGTCATCGGAGGCCTTCTGGCCGACGCGACATTGAACGCGGCGCGACTGGGAATCAATGATCTTACCCCTCGGGGTGCATTCGAAAGCTCGGCCCACCAACGGAGGGTAGGGAGAGGCTCCTGCGCCGATCCATTTCAAAGCCCCAAAGGGGCCCGATACTTCCCGCCGGGCGCTCCGCTGGAGCTTTGATCAGGGCTCCGTGGGAACGTCGCCCTACCGTTCTGTTCTGAATCAGGCGCTCGACGCCCGAGCGTTCGGTGCGGTTGCATTTTTCTCCGGTTTGGCAAAGCGCGCGCGGAAGTGGTGTCGCGCTGAGTTTGCCACCACGCTCCGTGATTGCCGATCGCGCAACCGCGCGTCAACGAACCACTACTCTCCGTGATACTCAATCCGGGAAATCTGCATGTCGCGATTGTCGCTCCAGGCGGTCCCGGTCTCGGCGAGGTAAAGGCAGCCATCCGGGCCAAGTTCGAGGTCCATCGGGCGTTTGAAATCCATGCCCTTGCAGAATCGTTCCATGATCGGAGTGCGGCCCTGGCGAATCATGTCCCCGTTCTCGTCGAGCTTCACAGCGATGATCCAATGCCGCGACCATTCATAGATAAACAGGTGGTTGTCGTATTTCTTCGGCAGCTTGTAAGGCGATTTCAGGTTCTCATCGTAATGATAAACCGGGCCCGCCATCGCCGTGCGACCGCCCGAACCAACGACGGGGAACCGGGTCGAGGGCGAGTGCGGATAATAAATGAACGCCTTCTGCGGGAGCGGCAAGTCCTTGATGCCGGTGTTGTTCGGGGAATTGTTGGTCGGATGTTTTACGTCGAACGGACCGTGCCCTTCCGAGGTGGCGTAGTCCCAATCGGTGTAGGCCTTGTTGTCGGCGATGAAGTAGGGCCAGCCGAAATACCCTGCCTGCTTCGCCTGATTGATCTCATCAAAACCGGCCGGGCCGTAAGTCTCGCTAAACGAACCGGCATCCGGTCCCACGTCGCCCCAATACAGGTGGTCGTGAGCTTGATCGATCGAGATCCGAAACGAGTTTCGTGTGCCCTTCGTGTAGATTTCGGGCCGTGTATTGGGCGTGCCTTTCGGAAACAGATTACCATCGGGAATCGAGTAGCTGCCGTCTGCGTTCGGGTGAATGCGATACACCCCACCGCGTAGATCATTCATGTTCGCCGAGGATTTCTGGGCGTCCCACGGGCTGCGGAGATTTCGTTCATCAAGCGGGGCGTATCCATCGCGGCCCTTCGTTTGAGTGTCGTCGCTGAACGGGTTCGTGTTGTCACCGACTGCGACGTAAAGATTGCCTTTGGAATCAAATGCCATCGAGCCGCCAACGTGACAGCATTGCTCGCGCTGGGTCTGCACTTCAACGAGCACTTTCTCCGACGCCGGGGCGATCGTGTCACCTTTCACCGTGAAGCGTGCGGAGCGAATCTTTCCGGCCTTCTGTCCGTTAGCGTCTTCGAACGTATCGGGCAGCGAACGGTTGAGATAAATCCAGCCGTTCTTGGCAAAATTCGGGTCCAGCGTCATTCCCAACATTCCATCCTCCAGCCCGGTGAAGACGTCGAACTTCCCGGCCAGAACCGTCGTCTTGTCCGGCTTGATGATCTTCACCCGTCCGTCGCGCTCGATGTAGAACACGCGTCCGTCCGGTGCGGCGGCCAGCTCCATCGGGTAGGTCAGGTTGTCCGGTGATTGGGCGGGGTTCTGTTCCAGGACGATTTTTTTGAACGGACCGTCCGTCTGATCACCGAGACCGACCGGCTTGTCATCGGCGGCGAAAATGGATGAAACAATGGCCAGAACGGCGACCACCGAACCAACCCGAACGAATACGGGAAACAAACGCATCCGGGATAGACCGTCGCCGCCGGATTTTATTCAAGCCCAAGTTGGGGGTGATCATTCGCGCAGCTTGCAGGAAACCGGGCAGACGGATAGCTTAGCGGGGTGACCGAACCGTTTATTGAATTGCCGGGATTGAAGACGACGCTGGACAAGCTGGTTTATCAACCCGCGATGCAGACGCCGGCGGACCGGCCGCATTGCTTCGTCTATTTCATCACGATTCACAACGATTCTGAGGTGACCGTAACCATCAAGGGGCGCAAATGGGTGGTGAAGAACGAGGGCAACCAGGTCACCGTGGTGGAAGGCCAGGGCGTGGTGGGCAAAACACCGGAGATCGCGCCTGGTGAGCAGTTTAGTTACAACAGCTTTCATCTGCTGGATACACGAACAGGACGGGCGTCAGGCAACTTTTTTGGCACCGATGAAACCGGGCGCCGCATCATGACCCGGATTCCGGACTTTGAAATGAAAGTGCCCGCCGAAAACTAGCGGCCGGAGCGCGCCTAGCGGGATCAGTTCGAATTGGGGGCGTTCGCGGGACAACTTTTGCCGGGTTCGGGTTTTAAATGACAGGTTAACGATATGGCTCAGTTTACATACAAAGCACGCAAACGCTCAGGAGAGCTGATCCAGGGCGTGCTCGACGTCGCGGACCGGTCGACCGCGCTCATGCAGATCGAGCGGATGGGGCTTTTTCCAATCATGGTGGACGGCGGGCGCAGCGGTGCGGCCGGCGGCGGCAAAGCCGGTAGTTCGGCGCCGGCTTCCTCGAATCTGATGCCCGCCGCAGTGCGGAATTTTTTCAACCGCAAGAAGAAGCCGAAGCTCGGCGAGCTGGCGACCTTCACCCAGCAGCTGGCGAACCTCCTGACTTCCGGCATGCCGCTGACGGTGGCGCTTAACAGCATGACCCATCTCGAATCCCGAGGGATCCCGCGCGAGGTCAGCAAGCAGCTCAAGCAGGAGGTGATGGAGGGGAAAAGCCTGTCCGACGCGATGTCCCGTCAGAGTGATGTTTTCAGCGACATGTATATCAACATGGTCCGCGCTGGTGAACAGAGCGGCGCGCTGGTGGATTGTCTCCGGCGGTTGGCGGATCACTTCGAGCGGTTCGCCGAGGTGCAGAGCAAGTTCAAGTCGGCGATGGTCTATCCGGCCTTCGTGGCAACGGTCGGCATTGCGATCATCTTCTTTTTCATGACCTACATGCTGCCGAAGTTCATGTCGATCTTCGACGGGATGAACGTCGCGCTGCCGATGTCCACGTTGATGCTGAAGGCCATGAGCGAGGGAATGGCAAAGTACTGGTGGGTGTTCGTGCTGATCTTCATCGCGATCGGGGTCATCTTCGCCCGGTTCAAAACGACCGCCGCCGGGCGTCGCAAGATCGATCAGTGGAAGATGAGCGCGCCAGTGTTCGGGAAGGTGGTCAAGTTGAACCTGTTCGGACAGTTCGCGAGAACACTCTCCACGTTGCTCAAAAACGGCGTGCCCGTACTGTCGGCCTTGAAAATCACCGAAGAAATCGTTCCCAACATCATCATCAAGGAAGCGATCGCCAAGACGCGTGAAGAAGTGACGGACGGCAAAACGATCGCGCAGCCGCTGGCGAAGAGTAAGATTTTTCCGCAGCTGATGATCGATCTGCTAACCATCGGCGAAGACACAGGCGACGTGCCGGGCGCGCTGAGCAATCTCGCGGACACCTACGAAAACGAACTGGCCCTCGCGCTGCGCGTGATGACCAATCTGATCGAGCCTGTCCTGATCATCGTGCTGGCGGTGGGCGTCGGCTTTCTGTTGTTCAGCGTTCTGTCCGCGATGTTCGCGATCACTTCAACCATCGGCAATTGATGCTTTCGAACGGGTCAAATCAACGTAAGTCAGCCAGGATCCAGGTCCGGCGGGGCTTCACGTTGATCGAGATCATGATCGTCATCGGCATCATGGCGGTGGTCATGGCGATCGGCATCCCGCAGATGTACCGCACAGTGGAAAAGGACTCGATCCGCCGGGCAACGCAGGACGTGCTCGACGTTTTTCAACTCGCGCGGCGGCAGGCCATCATCAAGGGCCAGCCCGTCCAGCTGGTGATCCGCCCGCGCGATCAGGTGTTCATGGTGATGCCGCTGGGTGAAGCAGAATTGAGCGAGGAGGAATACATCGCCCGCGAACTGGAAACCAGCCAGCGGCAGGGCGAGCCCGAGCCGCCGGTCCAGAATGAAGGCACAATGAGGTTGTCTGACAGCATGCGCATCCTGTTCCTAGGGGTCAACTTTGTGCCGGATCTGCAGGAGCTCGACATGGTAGGCGTTCGGTTTTACCCGAATGGAACGTCGGATGAATTCAGCATGTTGATCACTTCGGACCGCAACGAAAGCCGGTTGTTCCAGCTGGATGTCCCGACGGCGTTGCTCAACTGGAAAGCGCCATGAAATCAAAAACCGATTCCCGACGGGGGTTCACGCTGATGGAGGTCATGATCGCGGTGGCGATTTTTTTCATGGCGATTGCGTCGGTGCTGCAACTGATGGCGCGTGGACTGAAAATGGCCCGCGCCCTCCAGCAGGATGTGCCTTCACCGGCGTTCATCGCTTCGGATCTGTCACAGATCGCGATCACCAACCGGCTCGAGGACGGCGGCAGTCTGTCCGGCGACTTCAGCTTTCTCTCCTCCAAACTGTACGACGGTTACACGTGGGACGCGCAGACGTATGAAGTTTCATCGAACGGCCTTTTCCAGGCCGACATCATCGTGACCGGTCAGCGCGAGAACACCGTGGTGGAACGCAAAATGAGCATCCTGCTGTTCAGCCCGAATTCAGGGAACGGCGCTCTCGGCGGCCGCACCGCGTTCGACGGCCCGACGTTTGGAAGATAACCGCGAATGAAACTGACCCCCGGCAACCGCATCGCGAATGGTTTCACCATGATTGAAATCATGATCGCAAGCGTGATCCTGGTGATCGTGATCGCGGCGATCTATTCCGTGTGGTTCTCGATCCTGCGCGGCTCCCAGGCGGGATCCAAAGCAGCGGTGGACGTGCAGCGCGGACGCATCGCGATGCGGGCGATCGAGGATTCGTTGTCGACCTCGCAGATGTATGTGCTGAACGCGCGTTACTATTCGTTCATTGCCGACACGATGAGCGATCCCGATATGATCACGCTCAGCTTGGTGTCGCGGCTGCCCGCCAACTTCCCGGGCGGCGCGATTTTCGGTGATCTCGCCGTGCGACGCGTGACGTTCTCCGTGGAACCGGGCGTTTCCAAGGCGGACCTGATCATGCGACAGGTGCCGGTTATGATGGCGACCAACGAGGTGGGCAGTGAATACGGCATTTCGCTGGTGCACAACGTGAAGTTCTTTCGCATGGAATTCTATGATCAGGAACTCGGCGACTGGGTGCCGGAATGGTTCAACACCAATCAGATCCCAAAACAGGTGCGGGTCGCCCTCGCGTACGGTGGACCTGAAAACCAGAAGGACCAGGCCTCACAAGTCATGACGCGCGTGGTGTATGTACCGTCGTCCGCGATTCAGCCGCAGTACCAGGTGCCACAGGGGGGTGGGCCTGGACAACCACCCAATCAAGATGGAACAAATATCCGCCCTCCGGAATTTCCTTCCAGGTTGCAGCCAAATAGCGGACTCCAACCTCGCTAGTGCGCTGCTCTTCATGAGACCATCACTTCACACCAAATCAAATCAATCAGGCGTGGCCCTAGTAATCGTGATGATTGTGATTGTCAGTCTGAGCCTGCTGGCGATGGGGTTTGTGATGTCGATGAAGGTGGAAACCCGGCTGGCGCGTAATTCGCAGTCGCGTCCGGATATGGACTGGCTTGGGCGTTCGGGAGTCGAACTGGCCCGCTACGTTCTCGCCCAGTCCCTGAACAATCCGACGGAGCCCTATGATTCATTGAACCAGTTCTGGGCCGGCGGCTACGGCGGCACCAACCTGTTCCAATCGGACATCACCCTTGAAAACGTGACGCTCGGCCAGGGCGTCATCAATGTCCGCATTACGGACATGGAGCGCCGGTTCAACATCAACATCGCGAGCCAGCCGATTCTGCAGCAGGCGCTCATCGTGATGGGCGTCGACGCGGCGGCGTCCGGCACGATCATCGGTTCCATTCAGGACTGGATCGATCCGGATGACGACCCCCACATCGGCGGAACGGAGACGGCCTTTTACCAGCAGCTTTCGCCTCCTTACACCGCCAAGAACGGCCCCCTCGACGACATCAGTGAAATGCTGATGATCAACGGCATCACGCCCGACATGTATTGGGGCACCGGAGGAAGCGGCGGCAGTTATGTGAACCGTTCCATCCCGACGGTGATCAAGCCGGTCGGGTTTCCCGAAGGCATCGTCTATCCGGTCGGGTTCGTAGATCTGTTTTCCACACTGTCTGATGCGAGATTGAACATCAACACCGCCGGCCCTTACGCATTGCAGCTGATCCCGGGCATGGACGAAAACCGAGCCTCCTCGATCCTCAGCCTGCGCGACGGCCCGGACGGCCAGCCCGGCACGGAGGATGACCGGCCGTTTCGCGGTGTCGGGGATCTGGCGGGGGTGCCCGGAATGGACCCCGCCCTCCTGCAGCAGCTTTCCGCGTACTGCAACGTGCGCAGCGTGACGTTCGAGGTCGAGGTGGAAGCCAGGATCGGTGAACTCACCCGCACCTACATCGCCGTCGTGCGACGCAATAATCCGAAGGACATTCCAATTCTCCAGTTCTATTGGAAGTAACCAGTCGGCAACGGCCCGGGCTACCGCAGGTCTTCCGCGATCTGCTTAGCCATTTCGTCGAGAGCGACGGTCAGCGCTTGAACGCCAGAAATAACGTCGCCGCTTTGGTAAGGGCGGGTGACCCGAGCGTGACCTTGTCGCCGTTTCGCCCCGTTGTCGGAGGTCGCGCCCCAACTCGCCGCCACGACAACATCGCCGTTGTCAGTCAATTCAAACTGCTCGATCAGGATTTCCAACTGGATCGAGGTACCGTCGACGGATGCCCTGCGATAGCTCGACACACAGGTGTCCGGCAACGCGACAGCCAGGGACGAAATCAATTCGCGGGGCAGCGCGCGGGAGAGCGGGGCCGCCCAGAAATTCCAGGCCAGATACTCGATTTCATTCTCACCGCGACGTAGCGAGATCTTCGGATTGTTGAAATACCCCGCCAGCGTGACGGGCCCGACCAGCACGGTTCTCCCGCAGTCGACCGGCGCGGCGGCGGTCTGTGCTGGGGAGTCCCTCAGCACGAAATAGCGGGAGGGGTCCGGCTTCGGATCGAGGCCCAGACAGCCGGTCAGGACAAGCAGCGCCGTGAGCGACAGAAGCGTGCGCAATGATATTTCGGTCGGATGGTTCATAACTATTCCGGGCGCGGAGTGCCTCTGAGCAGGATGGACGGGTCACGTGCCAGTTCGTCGGAAAGCAGTCGCAGGGAGCGGGCGGCGTCCGCGATCTCCTCCATCGCCTGAGTCAGCTCCGACATGACGGGGGATTCCACCGACAGGATCCGCCGCAGTTCGGTGACGGTGATTTTAATCTCATTCAGGGCGGCGGTCGCTGTTTTCGCGGTCGTCTGTAAATCGCCACCCACGGGTTTAATCTCGGTTTCGAGCGCAGCGAGAACCGCTTGAGCCTTGTTCGCCGTGACCCGGAAGGTGTCCACCGTCTCCAGAATCTTGGGAGAAGAAATCAGAGCGTCAGCCGATCCGAGAAGCCTGTCCAGCTTGGCGTTGAGCTCCTTGACGTTCAATTCGGCCAGCGACGTGTTCAGCTTGCTCAGAATCTCATTCAGCTGCCGGCCGATACCCGCAACATCGACGTTGTTCAGCGATTGCAGGAGCTTTGCCAGCCCAGCCCTTCTCGTAGGGATCTCGGGCAGTTTGCCGTCACCGACGTAACGCGGCGTACCGGCGTTGGGAATGATGTCGAGCGAGACATAAAGACGGCCGGTCACGAAACTTTCCATGTCCAGCGAGGCGCGCAGGCCGTTCTTGACGGCGTTCTTGAGCTCCAGCGGATCCGTCAACGGCAACTGGTCCGGCGCCTGTTGAATCCTGTTCTCGTCGATCTCCAGAACGACAGGGATCATCGGCTCATCGCCGGCGTGGATCAACAGCGAGATGCTCTTGACGTGGCCGATTTTCACTCCCTTGAACTTCACATCGGCTCCTTCGACCAAACCGTTTACCGAGCTTTCAAAATAGGTAACCACCTTAACAGGTCGCGAGAAGAGTCGGGACGACCCCAGAACACCGACCGCTACAATGAGAATGGCGAGCCCAGTCAGGACGAACGCTCCGACTTTTGTGGGATTGGCTTTCTTGCTCATGTCAACTTGCGTACTCCAGATTCTTTTTGCCTCCACGCGTCAGAAAAGCGCGCACAGCGGAATCGTCGGAATTCCTGATCATCGTTTTCGGCGGACCGGAAGCGGTAACCGTCCGACTGACGTTGTCCAGAAAGATGGCATTGTCCGCCACGGCGAAGATGCTGTCGAGTTCATGTGTGACCATGACCACCGTCGTCCCGAGATTGTCGCGCAACTGCATGATCAACTCATCGAGTCGACGACTCGTGATCGGATCCAATCCGGCAGACGGTTCGTCAAAAAACAAAATCTCGGGATCCAACGCCATGGCCCGCGCGAGCCCGGCGCGCTTCATCATCCCGCCGGAAATTTCGGACGGATAAAAATCCTCGAACCCCTTGAGACCGACCAGCGCCAGCTTGAACCTGGCGAGCCGCCCGATCTCATCAGCCGGCATCTCGCTGTGCTCGGTCATGGGCAAGGAGATGTTCTCGATCAACGTCATCGAACTCCAAAGCGCACCGCTTTGAAACAACACCCCGAACTTCTTCTCCATCGTGACACGTTCGGTATCGTCGGCCTTGAGAAAGCTTCTGCCATCGTAAAGGATGTCTCCTTTCGGCGGCGTCCGCAGGCCGATCATGTTCCACAACAAGGTGCTCTTCCCGCATCCGCTGCCCCCCATGATCACGAAGATCTCACCGCGTTTCACCTGCGCCGTGATGTCGCGCATCACCACAAAGGAACCGTAAGCCAGCTCGACGTTCTTCAGTTCAATGTGGGGTTGTTCGGCCATGTCAGATTTTTAAGATATTGAACAGGACCGCAAAAATCGCATCCGCCACAATGATGGAAGTGATCCCCGCGACCACCGCACTCGTCGTGGCCTGACCGACACCGGCGGCATTATTTTCACAACGCATGCCGTTGTAGCAACCGGACAGGGCCACGATGATGCCAAACACGAAGCTCTTGATGAATCCGACGCTGCACTGCGCCAGCGTCACCGACTTGACGGTCTGGTTCCAATATTCCATCACGCTCAAATCCAGCATGAACACTCCGATCAACGCACCACCGATGATGCCCGCGACATTCGCGAACGCCGTCAGCAAAGGCATCATCAGAAACAGGGCGAGCATCCGGGGCATTACCAGAAAATCGATCGGTGAAAACTGGAAGGTGCGATACGCGTCGATCTCCTGATTGACCTTCATCGTACCCAGCTGGGCGGCGTACGACGCGCCCGTCCGGCCGCACATGATGATGCCTGTCATAATGCAACCCATCTCCCGGACCATCGCAATTCCCACCAGACTCGCGACATAGATGGAAGCTCCGAATTGTTGCAGCTGAATCGCGCCGACAAACGCCAGGATCAACCCGACCAGAAAGCTGATCATCATGCAGATCCCGAGCGCCTCGGCTCCCGCCTCCTGAACGAACAACGTGAAGTCCGATCGACGAAACTGCGCCCTGCCCCTCAGCATCCTCGCGACCGACAACACACATTCGCCGACGAACTCGCTGGTGTTTCTGACCGACTGACCCGCCCGAACCACAGCATTTCCCAGCCGGGCAACTCGGCCCAGCTGCTCGATTTTTCTCGAAGCGTCCGTTTGTTCCGGAACCGCCAACGCCAGTTTCAACGTATCGCAGACACCGTCAGGCAGCGTCGTCTGATCGAAGGTGATTTTCTTCTCCTCACACCGCGCCGCAAATTCCATCAACCAAGCGAGCAATGAGGTATCCCATCGTCGCACGCCGCCCAGATCGCAGGCGACTTGTCCGACCGGATTACCGGAGCCGAGACTGGTGAAAACGCGGTCAATGGACGGCTGTCCGGCGAGGGAGGTCGTCCAGTCCCCTGATAAAACGAGTTTCGCGTGGCCGTCCCCGGACTGCCGGACGTCCAACGCGGGCGGTTCGGATTGGGTCGTTCTGCTTTCCAAATTGGTAATGATCTCGTTCCAGCTTCAGCTCTGAATTCACCGCCGCGAGACGCGCTGCTACTGGGGAATTGGCAGGGTCTTGCCGGGCGACTTCTGGTCGTGGTTCATCCCGGACCCGAGAGTCGAGAGCGGGTTGACCGACTGATGGGTGCGCCAGGCGCGGTAGCCGACGACGGCCCCAATGATCAACAGCACCGTCAACAGCAGCGGTAGCGCGATGTTCCAATGAATTCGCGATAACACGTAGGTGATCCAGTCCAGCACGCCGCGCCGTTCTTTCGTGAGCGGCGGCAGTTCGGCGAACTTCTCCGTGCCGCTGAGCTCCTGGTCGAGTGACGCCATGATGGCCGGCACGTCGAGTTTCAGGGACGAGGCATAAGTCCGGACAAATCCCCGGAGAAACACCGAGGCACAGAACACGTCAAAGTCCCCTTCATCCATGGCTCGCACGTGGTCCGTCTTGATCTTGGTCGCATCGGCGATTTGATAGACGGTGAGTCCTTGCGCTTCTCGCGCGGTGCGAAGCTGTTCAGCAACGGTGGGCATGTTCCCGGGATACTATGCAAACGGTCTTGAAATGCAAATGTCGAAAATTTGAGGGATTCAATCTCCATGCACCCGGTCGAACGAACCGCCCGGACCGCCCTACTCCCAGAGGAAGGACTGCTCCTTGGCAAGCATTTCGCCGTCCTGCCAGATGGACACCCGCCACGCCACGATCTGACCAAACCCGTGAAACTCCTCGCCCTCGAACTTGATGTGATTCCAGTGCCGCAGCCGGTCCTTCACGTCCAGCTTCATCTCAACCGTCCTGGCGTTGGCCCTGCCATTCTCGACCCGGCCTAACAGCTCCAGTTTGAGCGTGTATTCACCAGAGATGTACGACTGCCAGAGTACGTCATAACGAACGCCGGACTGCTGGTCGGGGTTCTCCCGCAGCCACATCTGGTAGGCGTCGCGTTCAAAGAGACTCGGCGACTTCGCGATCCGCCCTTCCTTGTCCATCAAGTGCGGCAATGCCTTGATGACACGCTGCTCCGCCGCAGAGGTCAGAAAGGCCGTGGCGATCATCAGGATCAGAGAATGAATCAATACACGTGTCACTACAGGAATGGTTACGATCGGCGGGTCCTCTTGAAAAGCCGAATGTCAGAAATCCGTAATTCCTTCGATTTGTTTGAAATAACCGACGTAGAAGCTGACAACGCTGTAGGCGATATAGAGCATCACCGACATGGACACTATTGTCGTGAACCACATTCCGGCCTGACGCAACTTGCTCGTCCCTGATTCCAGATAGTATTCATGCAGTTTCTTCAGGTGATCATCCGTCCGGCCGCTCACTTCACCCGTCGCGTACAGATTCGCGAAGACGTCCGCGAACACCCGGTTGTTCCGTAACAGTTCAGAAGGTGGCGTTCCCGCTTCAATCATCTCGCGCCAGGCACCCACTTCACGATCAATCCGGAACGATCCACTCGCCCGCGCCGAGATCTCCCAGGCGTTCGTCACCGGAACTCCGGCGTTCATCAACGCCTCCAGCGACATCGAGAGGCGGGCAAGTGCCAGGTGCTTGCGGGCCGTGCCCACTATTGGGAAGATACTCCAAAACATCTCGAGTGATTGCCGGATAAACCGCGCACGGCGGCTTTGGGAAAAATAAACGCCAATTAACACAATCACGTACATCGGGATGAGCACGCCGACTGTTCTCATCAGAAACGCTGTGACACCGTCTCCCTGCTCGTTACCCATCATCGTGAGAACCAGTTTAGGCGCGGCACTCAGAATCACCAGAGCATGCACTAGAATGACTGGATAAATGAGCGCGCGAATGATCTGTTTGAGCAGCTCGGCACGGTCTTTGTAGTAGCCGGCAAGCTGCCTCATGCAGTGATCCAGGCGGCCGCTCAGTTCACCCGCTTCCAGCAGTGCGGCATCAAAATCTGGGATCCAGTCACCCTGATGCCGGATGGCTTGAGCGAACGTATCACCTTGTTGCAGGTGAAAGATGATTTCGGTCAGCGGCCGGACGTAGCTCCGTGAAGGCGGCCGGTCGCGCAGGTGGGAGAGGACCTGAATCAACCCGTACCCGGCCGTCAGCAGCGAAACGCTCTGATGGTAAAAATCAGCCCGGTCATTGAATTGACCGGGCGTAAGAATCAAAGCCATGCCCTTGATGGGCGGCAAAACGTCATGCCGCCTTGGTGATGCTTTCCTTCAGATCTTTTTTGCTGCGCAACCCGACAATCTGCTCAGCCACCTGACCGCCCTTGAAGACCAGCAGGGTCGGAATTGCGCGGATGCCGTACTGCGCGGCGAGGTCCTGACTGTCGTCGATGTTGACCTTGCCGATCTTGGCGGTGTCGCCGAGCTCGTCCGCCAACTCGTCCAGTACCGGGGCAATCATCTTGCAGGGACCACACCATTCAGCCCAGAAATCAACGAGCACCGGAACGCTGGAATCCAGCACTTCAGCCTTGAAATTGTCCTTGGTCAGAACCGCAATTTTGTCGGAAGCCATAAAATCAGAGCGTCAGAATCAGCCGATCAACCCTTTGGCGGGCTGTTGATGATGATGTGGAACAGGTAATAGAGACTACCGACAGCGAGCAAGCTGACGATCATCGCGACGATCGCGAGCACTTTGTCGAGCATGCTCGACTGAGCGGCGACAGCGACCGGGCGCTGAGCCGGACGCGGTGCGCCTCCAGACTTCTGAGCCGACGGAGTGGCCACCTTCATGGACGCCCCCCCGACGGATGGCGGACGCGGTGCCGCAGGAGCCTTGGCGGCCGGAGCAGCAGCAGTTGGTGCCGGTTTGGCAGCTCCTGGACCACCGGCTGGCATTGCGGGAAGCTTGATCGTGGGCGATGCCGTCGGCTTTGGCGGCAAAGAGATACGAACGGTTTCCTTCTTGGGGGCTACTTTGGAAGCTTCCGAAGGCTTCGGTGGTAAATTTTCGTTTTCTTCAGCCATATCAAATGAGTGGTTGGCGAACGTAAAGTTGTGCCGCTGGAGTGTCAAACCCTTAATCAGCAATGACAACGTGCTGATGGTTCCAGCCTGAGCTCATTCTTTATAATTTTCGGACAACTCAACACCTCTCTGGGTTAGTGAGAATGATACTCGTGCCCGATTCCGAGCGCATGTTGGCGGACATGCAGAATGTGATCAACGATCTCGTCCACGCCCACCCCCATCTTCACCTGCGCAAAAACATACGGGCCCGCTCCACGCATTTTTTTGGTGTCCCTTTCCATCACCGCCAGATCCGCGCCGACAATTTCCGCAAGATCGGTTTTGTTGATGACCAGCAGGTCGGACTGTGTGATCCCCCGGACCGCCCTTACGCTGGATCTTGTCTCCGCCGGAAACATCGATCACCTGGATGGTGTAATCGGCTAGTTCCCGGCTGAAACAGGCGGCCAGATTGTCGCCCCCCGGGATTCCACGAACACTAGTTCCGGCGCGCAGCTTTTCTGAAGTTCCTCCAGCGCGATCAGGTTCGAAGAAATATCCTCACGAATCGCGGCGTGCGGGCAACCGCCCGTCTCCACCGCGCGAATGCGGTCCTGCGGCAGCGCTTCGTTTCGCGTGAGGAACTCGCCGTCTTCTCGTGTGAAAATGTCATTGGTCACCACGGCAATGCTCAGGCGATCTCGCAGCTTACGGCAGAGCTGCAGCAGCAACGCCGTCTTGCCGCTGCCCACCGGTCCGCCCACACCGACCGTGAATCCGCGCGTTTAGCAAACGACCAGCGCATTGGTGATGACGCAGTCCAGAGCGTCCTTGTCGCCGACACCGGCGGCCGGCCCCATGCCTTCGCAAATGACCTTGCCGTCGCCGTAGACCGTGAAGTCGCGTTCGACTTCGAGCACCAGCGAGGTGTCGCCGAGCTGGACCTTGTCACCGGTCGTCGCGGTCAAAGTGAATTCCTTTTGCTGAAGATACGCCGAACCGGCGAACGCTTGCACTAGGTCGGGAATGAAAACCAGCAGCGCATCCTCCGCGATGTCCGCTCGGTTCCGGTGATTGCACGGCTTGGACTCGGGGTTTCGATAAACTTTGGTGGACGCCTGCGTGTCAAAAAAGCATTTTGCCCGTTAACCGATGCTGAGTTCCACCGAGGTTTGATCCCTGGCCACCAATCCTCCACCGAAACTGCTGGCAAAAGCCCAGACACTTTCTGCTCGCGACCAGGCGTCAGCAATTTCGTCGGGTTGGTCGCGTACGCCCCGGTGACCGCGCTGGCACCATCAACATGTTCCGCGGTCAACCGGGCACTGCCGCCCAGTCGGGAAAACTCTGTCGCAACGGCTACCACGCAGGACTCCGTAAAACCAAAAGCAAGGCAGCGAGTGCGACGAATCCGCAACCGCTCCAACCGAGCGTCTTACGAAAGGCGGGCCGCTGAACGAACCAGGCAACGCTCAATAAAACGAGACCGGTCAGCAGGCTGACCGCGATGTGATACGGGCTCGTAAACTGGTGAACGACGCCGTTTTCCAGCAGGCCGTGGCCCGGGTGGGCGGAGGCCGGAAGCGTAATCAGGGTTGCTGCCAGCGCGGTGATCCATTTGGTTTTTGAAGTGTTGCCGGAGATTTTCGTGTCAAAGTTCATACGGTCAGGTGCTGTTTTACGATGTCGTCGTTTAGTTGTTGGATCGGCCCGGAGGCCATGATGTAGAACCGGTCGCCAACGTCGAGGCAGAAATCGAGATACTGCTCGACCAGCAGAATCGCGATTTCGCCCTCCTTGCGCAACGCCTTGAATGCATCTGTGATTTCATGCTCTGCCCGCTCGTCTTCACCTGACAGTCCGTGGGTCCGGAGTGTTTTGATCGTGTCACCGATCTGATCGATGATGTTCGGCTGAATTCCCTCGGTCGGCTCGTCCAGCAAAAGCACCTTGGGATTGGTCAACAACGCCCGGCCGATGGCGAGCTGCTGCTGCTGTCCGCCGCTCAGCCCCCCCTTTTTTGCGCGACAACATTTCCTTCAACACGGGAAACAACGAGAACACGCGGTCAACCTCGCCACTCAACTTGCGTCTCTGCGCGATGGCCCCGATGCGAAGGTTCTCGTTGACCGTCAAATTCGGAAAAATGTCGCGCCCTTGCGGAACGTAGCCAAGTCCGGCGCGGGCACGACTTTCCGGTTTGAGTCCTCCAAGTTAGACGTCGCCAAGTTTTACCGAACCGGCGTCCAGATTCACCAGCCCGACAATGGATTTGGATGTCGTCGTCTTGCCGACCCCGTTGCGTCCCATCAGGCAGACGACCTTGCCCGGCTCGACCTCAAGACTGCCTTCGCGAAGGATTCGCGAGCCGTCGTAGGAGGCTGAACTATTGGTAAGCTTTAGCATGGGGTGAATCTTAGCCAACAATGTGGGTAGGGTGGGTGGAACGGCCACCCTGGCCATTCTCGGCGGCAACTTGCCGCCGAGTTGAGCGCACAGCGACCGTTCGCCATCCAGTGAGGGCGCCGAGGATCGGGCCGAACTTGGTCGAGGTCAGCCAGCGACAGAACGCGTAGACGCAGAGCAGCAGCAACACCGAGCAGATGAACAGCACGCGTTTGGTGACCGGAGAATTCAAGTCGTGGCCGACGGGCAAAAAAAGGCCCGCCAACCGGAGGGTCAGCGGGCCGCTAAATCTCTTGAGAAAGACGCCGGTCAGGCGCGTTCCATGTACTTGCCGTTGCGCGTATCGATCTTGATCTTCTCGCCTTCCTTGATGAAGAGCGGCGCCTGAACGTCGATCCCCGTCTCCATCTTGATCGTCTTCATCACGTTGTTGGCCGAATCACCCTTGATGCCTTCCGGTGCTTCGGTGACCAACAGAATCACACTCGATGGCAACTCAACCACGGCCGCGCGATCATCGACAAACGTCACCGTCACCACCGCGTTTTCCACCAAGTAGTTTTTCGCGTCGCCGACAATCTCCGAATTGATCGTGACCATCTCGAACGTGTTCGGATCGGAGAACACGAAATCATCTCCGTCCCGATAACTGTATTCCATCTTGGTGGACATCATCGGGATCACCTCCACTTTTTCCGTGGAGGAGAACCGGATGTCGGCGGACTTCCCAGTGCGGATGCTCCGGACACTGGTCTGGACGAAGGCGCGCAGATTACCCGGCGTGCGGTGCTGAACATCGAGGACGACCACGACATCACCGTTATAGCTGATGGCCTGTCCCTTGCGAAGATCGTTGGCTGAAGGCATAAACTGGATTGATTTGAATGGTTGTTGCGAAAATAACCTGAGGGCACCACCCGACAAAAAAATGAGGTGGTGGGCTGGCGGGGACTTGAACCCCGAACCAACGGCTTAAAAGGCCGCTGCTCTACCATTGAGCTACCAGCCCATCTCGAAGGCGCGCGAAACTAATGGCCTCACCGTCAGCACGCAAGCCTTTTGCTGCCATTTTTGCGGAGTTCCACGTATTTCACCGGCTCACAGGCGGTTCCGAATTCGTCCGGCGGAATTCTGAATTGACTGCAGGACGCCCCATCCCCCACCTTTAACACCGTGAATTTTGGGACCAACAACCGCTACGCAGGACTTCGCGCCAACGCGATGTTGGGGCGTGCCCTCGTCCTCCCGGCGTCCCTGGTCTACCGTGTGATTAAACCGATCCCGACTGGCAGATGGAAATGAACTAAACAAACGAACAACCCGATTTTCCAACCCTGTCAGTCCTCGAAGCTGACAGGGTTTTTGTTTTATGAACCCCTCGCATCCACCGCTCCTGGCGACCCTTCGGGCCCTTCCCGGTTCCGTCTGGGTCCTGTACGCCGGCACATTTCTCAACCGGTTCGGCACATTCGTCGTGCCGTTCCTCGCGCTCTATCTGACGAATCGCGGATTCTCCGCCGGCCAGGCTGGAATTGCGCTGAGTGCTTACGGCTTCGGACATCTCGGCGCGGCGCTCCTCGGCGGACAACTGGCCGACACGTTTGGCCGGAGAAAAACCATCCTGCTGTCGATGTTCGCCTCGGCCGTCACCATGTTGCTGTTCTCAATGGCGACGACCTATCCGGCAATTCTGCTGCTCGCATTGCTCGCGGGGCTGGCGACTGAAACCTACCGGCCCGCCGCCGCCGCGCTGTTGACGGACATGGTGGACGACGCGCATCGCGTCACCGCGTTTGCCGGCTACCGGATTGCGATCAACGCCGGCTGGGCGATCGGCCCGGCGGTCGGCGGGTTGCTCGCAAAGCACTCCTACACCTGGTTGTTCGTGGGCGATGCCGTGACGTCGATCCTGTTCGGATTGATTGCGTGGGTTGCGCTGCCCGCCGGACTCCGGCTCAGCGCTGCGCAGAAAGTTTCGTTTCGTTTGTCCGTGCAAACGATCGCCTGGGACGTCCGCTTCATGCGGGTGTTGGTCGCGTCGTTTCTCGTCGGGGTGATCTTCATGCAAACCTCCACGACCTTCGGGCTCCAGATCAAAGCCGGCGGGTATTCGGAATTCGTGTTCGGCGCGATGCTGTCGCTGAACGGGATCATGATCATCCTGTTCGAGCTGCCGCTCACGATCTGGACGCGCCGGTTTCCGCCGGTGATCATGATCGCTGCGGGCTACTTCCTGTGCGGACTCGGATTCGCGCTCAACATTCTGGGAAACACCATTTCCATCTACATCCTGTCGGTGGTCGTGTTCACCATCGGCGAAATGATCAGCCTGCCGGTCTGGATGTCGCACGTCGCCCAGTTGGCGCCGACCCCGTTGCGCGGTCGGTACATGGGCGCAAACGGACTGACCTGGGCGGTCGCGTTGATCGTCGGCCCGAGCGCCGGCATGGCCTTGTTTGCGGTTCACCCGAACACGCTCTGGGTGGCCAGCGGACTGTGCGGCGCTCTGTCGGCGGTGATTCTATTGAAGAAAGAGACCGCGCCGCCGGTCGTCGCAGAATCGGCGACTGCGTGATGGAAGAAGTGGTCAGTGGGTCGGAACTGTCCCGCTGTTTACTGACCTACTGAACACTGATTCACTTCTTCCCGCCTTTTTTCACAGACTTCGCTTTCTTCTACTTGGCGGCTCCGGTCTTTTTTTGAAGCTTCTTCAGTTTCGCCCAGTAGGCCTCGTCGAGAATGAATCCCACGCACGACTTTGTTCCGCAGTTGCACGGATAATCCTCGTACTCCTCAAAGTCGAAATTGTAATTGTAGGTGATCTCATCACCGGGCCGGATCGTGCGCAGCGCGGAGACGTAAACCCGTCCCTCGATAATGTCCGTCTCGGCGTTGGGATCGCAGCTATGATTGAACCAGCGCGCCGGATTCCAGTCCACATTACCGTCGATGTCGTGTTTGTCGTCGATCTCAAAGACATACCGGTTGTCGTCTTCGAGACAGCGGCGTTCCGATTCCTTCTTGTTCATCTTCTCGCCGACGTACTCGATGATGCGCTCGCCCTTGCGGATCTTCGCGCCCGCAAACCCGCCCATGCCGTGGATCTTCGAACCCGTGAACTCAACTTTGCCGACGACGACTTTTTTCATACTGCCCGTTGATGTAAATCAACGCCCCGCCCGTGACCAGAAAATGTTGTGACGATCGACCGGGATCAGACAGACGAAGCCGTTGCAAACAGCGGTAGCGGACGGCCCGCATCAGCGCTGGACAGCTGTCCAGAACGACCGTTAGACACTCCCGTCATCAGCCAGCATAGCGATCAAGAAACCAAAACAACAGGAACAGAGTCAACCAGCCAGCACTCCCCAAGAGATAAGGACTAAAATTCCGTCGAATGGTCTTCGCTCGCCACGTCTCTGAAGCAAGACAACCGAAACAATACACCAACGACACCGCAACCAGAATCCCGAACAGAAATAAAAATGGGGCATGAGAATGGGGCTCTGAGGTCTTGCCGGACATCGCCGTCACGATAGTCAACACGAACACCGCCCATCCGAAGGCATACATGCCCCATCCCAAATCTAAACTACCATTTTTCTGTGCGCCACTCTGCACCGCAACGACTACTTCGAGAGGTCGAGCGTCCATCTCGCAGACTGTCGCAGTGTCCGCGTATTCTTTCCCGCACCAAGTGCATTTCTTCATGGCGTTCGAGCAGTGCTGACTACCAATATATTGGGCCAATCTCCTGTTGTCCTAACAGGGGAAGTGCCGGCCCACGGCTTCGTCACCATGCGCTGAAAATTAACGGTTCGAACCACTCTGGCAAGACGCAGTTTGGCCCGAGTGCGATTGAAACCGCGGGGAGGGTAGGGATCGTCGCTCCGCGCGGTCCACCGCTTACCTTTGAAGGCACCGGTCTTTCATAAACCGGAGAACCACAAGAATGGCGGAGCGTGGCTGTTTCGCAAACCAGCCGCGCCCCGCGAACACATTTCAAATGGCTGGATTTCCCACATCCGTTTGCCCGCGCCGACTTGGTGAGACCTCAGAACGGAAACCCGATCGCGATGTGCAGCGTGCCCACGGGATCGAAGCTGCGCGGGTCGAGATTGTAGCCGTACTCGGCGCGGACCGGACCGATGATGGTGTTCCAGCGGATGCCGCCGCCGACCGACCACAACACCTCGTTGAACGGGTATTGGGAAAGGTCCGCAGAGTTCCCCACCCCGTCGATGAACGCGACGACCGACCAGCGTTCGGTCAGGTATTGCTCGAGCTCGAGGTTCCCGAGCAGGAACGTCTCGGCGCCGAGCTGCTGTCCCTGCGTGTTGTAGGGCGACGCGCCGCCCTGTTTGTAGCCGCGCACGGAATTCTCGCCGCCGTTCAGGTACCGTTTGTTGAAGGGGATGTCGACGGCCGGATCGGGGGAGAAGATCACGCCGTGCTGCAGCGCGGCGTGAAGAACTAGGCTGCGGTTGATCGGCACGTGTCCGGACGCACCGATCTGAAGCAGTTCGTATTCAGCCTGGCTGCCGAGCACCGGGTTGGCGATTTCAACATTGCCGTAAAGCCGGTAACCCTTGCGCGGCGCAAGCGGGTTGTCCCGGCGTTCCAGCTGGGCGTCCAGAATGATCGCGGCGACGCGGACAAATTCATCATTGCTGATCGCGTCCGGTGAATCCTGCGTTTTCAGGAACTGATATGAATACCGTGCGCCCACTTGAAATCGTGACACGGGAAACACTTTTCGCAGACCGATCGCGGTCTTGATCTCTTCGCGTTTGAAAGTGAGTTCCTGACGCAGCAATCCGTCGGCATTCGCGAACAGGCTCAGGTTGCGGGTCAGAAACTCCGGGATGCTGTAGGTGTAGACGGCATTGGCGGTTTTGGTCGAGAGCATGCCGCGGAGCTTCGCGTTGTGACCGACTCCCCACAGGTTGTACTGGTCGAGCTCCGCACCGCCGAAGAACTGATCGTAACTGCCGTAACCCGCGAGCAGGCTGAAATCGATCCGCTTGCCCTCGTTCAGTTCGAAAACGACATCTCGCTCCGGCCCGGTGGGCGGCTCGTATCGCACCCCCACAAAATCAAAAACGCCCTGCTGTGAAAGCCGTTCGCGGGCGGCGTCCACCTTCAGCCGGTCCAGCAACGGCCCTTCGATTTTTCCCTTCTTCTCCAGCCAGGAAAGCCGCGTCTTTTTCTGTCCCTCGAATTTCACTTCACCCAGGCGGACTTCCTCCCCGGGTTCGACCACGGCCTTGAGTTCTTCCTGCACCACGCCGTCAACCACGTTGGAGCTCACGCGCTCCATGATCGCCCGGGCGTCCGGTCGTCCCAGGCGGAATTGCTCGTTGCGCAGTGACATCGTGAAGTCCTGCTGCCAGATCGGCGACCATGGCGCGTCGAGCTTGAGTTCGGTCGCGGTTTCGACGGCCTTCGCCGCGTCGTCCATAAATTGCACTTCGACGCGTGAAACGTGGTGCATTTTTCCCTGCTCTACTTTGATGCGGACATGCACATCGCCGGTGGCAAGATCCTGCTCCACCGGATTTGCCAGTGCCACCACCGCTTCAGAATAGCCCAGGTTGACGAGTTCCTGCCGCAGGTTGGCGAGGGACCGGCTCAACTGTGCCGTGCTGAATCTCCGGTTCCGGTCCCGCTTCAGCAACATGTCGGTCTTGAAGAAAAAACCCGTCGCCTGTTCGGCTGGTATGGCCGTCAATCCCTCGATCTCAAACGTGGTATAATGAAAGAGCGGCCCTTCATCCGCCTTGAAATAGGCCTTGCGAACCGCCAGTGGCCGGGGCACTTCCAGCTCCGATTTGCCGTCCCAATCCAGTTCCAGAATTTCGCCGTCAACGAGCGTGAGTTCCGCGTGAATGACCGCCTCCTGAAACCCGTCCACCTGCAGCTGGTTCCGGAGAATCACGAACGAATCCTCGATGAAATTCGCATCGTACGGCTGATCGCGTTTTTCCTCCGGATAGGTCTGTTGAATCGTTCGTTTCAACTTCCGGTTGTCGAGCAACCCGAGCCCGCGGATCACGAGCTTGGGCGGTTTCGGCTTTTCAACTGCAGCCGCCGCTTCGGCTCCGATTCCACGCCACACCATGAGGGACAAAAGACACAGTGCGAAAAAAATCCGGGACAGCGCGTTCACGCGAACTTCGGGAACTTTGTTTTGAACGCGCGTCATCGGGAGTAGATGTTGAACTTCAATCCCCCGTTGTAATCCCGGAAACGCGTGTATTCGCCAAACACCGAGATCCAGTTGATGAGTTTGTATTCGACCCGGTAAGTGAGCTGTCCGTCCTCGGTCACGTACTCACCGGTGCGAAACAGCAGCTTGTCCTCGCCGGTCTCCATGCCCAGCACCTGGTTGATCAGTTCCTTGCCCAGGAAGTAGCCAAGCTTGCTCGCCTTGTCCACGTCCGTGTAGCTGTATTCCCCGCTGGGGATTTCGCCGGCCGTCAGCATCAGCATGATCTCGCGCGTGGTGAGCGGCGGCACCGAGTTGAAGGCGATGTTCGGTGAATCAGCGGTACCGGTCACGTCGAGGCTGATGTTGTAGCCGAAGTTCAACCCCTGCCCGCGAAAGTCCACTCTCGGCCGATGAGGATCCTGACGCGTCAGCTGAACCGCGCCACGCGTCACGTCCAACGTGCCGAACGGAAACAGAATCTGGCCGGTTTCGATCGAGACCTCGCCCAGCGCAACCGGTTCCTTCAACGTGCCGCCCAGCTGAAGGCCGGACGAAACCTGCCCCTTGAACACCGGGCTCATGACGCGCAGAAACTTCTGCCCGCGCACCCGCACATCCAGCCGCCAGCTCCCGAACGGAGCGGTGGGCACGCTGAAGAATGGCGGGCGTTTCGCCGGCTGATTCAGATCAATCGCCATGACGCCGCCAATGTCCTGAAAGAGCAGCGAGTTGTGCAGCAACACCTCACCGCTGATCAAGGGCGGCTCCGTGCCGGTCGACCGGATACCCAGGTTCAGGTTGCCACGCAGGAACAGATCAACCGAACGCACGAGCGTCACGTTGGTCGCGTTGATCGAGAGATCCAGGTTCGACAAACCGGTGGGGTCCAGGTCAACCCCGCCCGCGACGTGAACCGGCTGCCCGCTGAGCACGGCCTGAACATCTTTCAGTTCCGCGCGCCGGTCATTGATCTCAATCCGGCCCTGAATATTCCGAACCGGACCGATGGGTTCGATCGAACGCGTCGCCAGATTGGTGAACGTGACCGCGCCTCCGAGCACCCCGCCGGGCTTCAACACAACATCAACCGACGCCTGACCGGCGGGTCGCAAGAACTCACCGATGATCTGGTCGAAGGACGCGATTTCAACGACGGGAATCTCGAACTTCCCCGACGCCTTTTTCCAATCCAGTGTTTTGAAGCTCCCAATCCATTCCTCCCACGAACCCGCCTCAAACGGAAACTGCGCGTCGAAGCGCGCCGGTTGACCGGCCACGACAAACCGTCCGTCATCAATTACCGCGCGCTCACGTGAAGCAGTCGCGTGAATCACCACGTTGCTGATCACGGAAACGCCCGGCGGCAGATTGGTGATCCCTACGGGCGCGACCATCGCGACCCTGAACTTCATTTCACTTTGGACGTTTTCAAGATCACCCTTCGCAGTGAGCTCCAGCTTCGGATCATGCACGTCCAGTTTCGCCCGGTCCGCCAACTCGCTCCAGAAACCGGCGCCGTCGACCGTCGCCAGGCCCACGTCAAACGAGCCGCCCTCGATCCACTCGTAGTCCGCCGAACCGGTTTCCATGCTGAACCGCACTGGTATGATCCCGCCAGCCGTCACCGCTGGCTGGCCGTCAAAACCGATTCGCACGGGCGTGATCGCCATTCCATTCTCATCCCCTCGCGCGGTGAACTGCCAGCTGAGCGAACCGATCTCGTTCAGTGTCAGCCGACCGTCAACCTTCGTCGTAAACTTCACCGGGCCCTTGTTCCAGTTGACGCTCAGATCAACTTCCCGCAGGTCGATCTCCGGGAGTCCGGCCGATTGAAACACGGAAAAATCGGCGGACGTCACGTTGGTCGCGGTGAGAGAGATCGCGCCGGAGACCGGCCAGTTCACGTCTGCGGCCAGTGAGATTTCCTTGTCGCTCCCGGACAATTTGAGCGGCTCGATCTTGAGCGAGAAAGGCGTGATCGTGTTGGTCGAATCTCCGGCATCCCACGATACTGCAACCTTCGATGGCGCCACCAGACTCAGTGCGGTTCTCTCGTTCGCCGCCGCTTCAATTGAGTTCAATTCCGCCGTCAGCCGTTTCGCCGCGAATGTCGATGTATCGACGGTTCCAGTGGCCGCCAGATCCGCAACATCGTAACCGAGTTCCACGTTCCAGCTGTTGGTCCCCAGAAGATTACCGGCGATCTTCGCCGAGAGGGCGTCCAGTTTCGATCCCGACCAGTCGATGGAATGCGCCGTCGCGGAAGTGCGATGCGACAATTCGGGCCACGCACCCGCGAACTCACCGTCGGCCTCCCATCGCCCGACACGCAAACCGTCGGGCAGCATGTTGGTCGGCATGGTCCCGTTGAAGCTCCACACGAAATTGGTCGCCACCTGCGTCAACAAATCCAGCTCACCGTTCATCGTGAACGTGCCGTTGTCCGGAAACGAAAACGTGCAATTTGAAACGACCAACTGCGGCCAGTGAATCGCGCCATCGATGTTCAACTGATCCAAGCTCAAGCCGAAGCCGTTGACGCGGTTCAGTTGCACCTGAAAATCGGCGTTCACTATTTCATTGGCATCCGGCCTCGCGGTCACCGTGCCTTCGAGCAGACCCGTGAACGGCAGCCGATCCTCCGTGATGAACTCCGCCGAGACCTTCAACGTCGTCTCCGGCACAAGCATGCGACCCGAAAAATCAATCGCCAACGGCCCTGATAATTGCGCGAGCAACGCGGGCGTCGAGATGTTCAACGTCTCGATCGCCAGCGATTCCATCGTCCCCTGCCCGGCGACGTTGATATTGATGCTGTCAGGCAGAAGCGCGTTGTCGACCGCCGGCAACGCCAAGCCGCCGACACGGAATCCGTAATGTCCGTTGGTCCAACCGATCTGAAACGATCCGGTCAACGCCTGGTAGCCGTCGAGCCCCACGACGTCCGCCCCCACGATCCAGTTGGTACCGAAAATATCCAGCACCTCCGGCAGCCATCCGTCCTGCGCAAACCCGCCGTCCAGACCGGCGATGTTGTTCTGCCAGTCCGCCCGTCCGTCAAACAGCCAGTTCGTGGAATCGCGTCGAAGAGTAAGCGTGTTGGTTATTGCACGATCTGGAATGACCGAGTTCAGGCGAAACGCATTCGTCTGCGAAAATCCAAGTGTAATTTCACCGCCCGTCGTGAGGTTGGAACTGGCGAACTGCGCCCAAAGACGTTGTTCGTCGATCAGGATTTGCGGGATCTCAATGATCGTATTCTGAATCGCCAGCCGGCCGTCACCGGCGGTTATCCGGTGCAGCCAAGGACGCGCCATGTTCAACACCGTGATCGACTGGTCGAGCACGCGATGCAGGGAATTGGTCGACGGTGAATCGGTCGGTTCGGAAGGTTGGATGTCCACATTCCATCCGCTGATCTCGATCTGGCTGGAATCATTTTTTTGCGAACCCGCCAATCGTTCGAGCAGCCAGACATGAGGCAACTGAAGGCTGGCACGATTGACTTGAACAACCACCGTTTCGTTCGAGTAACCGAGGGCATTCAGTTCCAGGACGGAAATGCCACGCCGCGCGTACGATGAAACGGAAACCCCCTGATCGCGCAAAACCGGCATTACGACCCACGGCCACCAGACCGGCATGGCGAGCAACAACCCGACAAACAACCCGCCGACAACACCGAATCGTCGCAGCCATTTACGGCGTCGAGGCGGGGCGGGCGGCTGTTTTGTCGCTGAACTCACAACACCGAAATCATGCCGGAGAGCCCCGTCGGAGGACAGCAGGAAGCATCAGGTTTTAAAAACATGATCGGAAGCCCGCGATGGCTACAGTCTCGCAACGGGAAATCCCGAGCGCTACGTGAACATGCTGATCGCGCTAAAGGAGACGAACTGCCTGAACGGTGTGCTCGTTTCACAGGCCGACGGTTGGGCGGTCGAAGGCGACGAGGCAAAGAGCACCGGGCTGAAGCTGTTTGGTATCCGTAATCATGAACCCAACCCCAACATTTTCGAACGCTTGCTTCCGAAACTGACGGCGTCAGGGTTTTCAAATGCGGAAATCAATCAACTTATGCACCTGAATCCGGTCGACGCCTTTGCTGTGCGCGTTCGTACCAGTTAAAGTAGTTCGTTCAACAACCGGCAAATCGCACGCCGGCCAGCTCCGCCATCTCCTTCTTCCACGACGTCAGATCGCTCTGCTGGAACTTTGACAGACTGTCGTAGCCACAGGCCCGTGCGAGCACCTGCATCAGTTCGACGGACGCGTGGAGATAATTGGCGAGCCGGGTGGCGCCCTCGTCCACTTTCAAACGTTTTCTAAGTTCGGGCTTCTGGGTGGCGACGCCGGACGGACAGTTGTTCGTGTTGCAGATGCGGGCGGCCACACAACCGATCGCCTGCATGGCGCTGTTGGCGAGAGCGATTCCGTCTGCTCCGAGCGCAAGCGCCTTCACGAAGTCGGGTGCGAGGCGCAGCCCTCCGGTGACGATCAAAGTCACGCGACCGCTGGCTCCGCACTTGTCGAGATGCCGGCGGGCCCGAGCCAGCGCCGGGATTGTCGGGACGGAGATGTTGTTGCGAAACAGCAACGGTGCGGCGCCTGTTCCGCCGCCACGACCGTCGAGAATGATGTAGTCCGCACCCGCCGCCAGCGCGAAGTCGATGTCGTCCTCGATATGGTTTGCGCTCAACTTGAAACCAATAGGAATGCCGCCACTCAAAGAACGGACGCGGTCACCGAACTTCTTGAAATCCTCGACCGTGGCAAGATCGGTGAACGTCGGCGGCGAAACGGCGGGCTCTCCGGGTTTCAGTCCCCGAACTTCTGCTATCTTTCCCACGACCTTCGAGCCTGGCAGGTGCCCGCCCGTGCCGGTCTTCGCGCCCTGCCCTCCCTTAAAATGGAAAGCCTGAACCTTCTCCAGAAGCTCTTCCCGGAATCCGAACTTCGCGCTGGCGAGTTCATAGAAGTAGCGCGAGTTCTCCGCACGTTCGTCTTCCAACATACCGCCTTCACCCGAACAAATGCCGGTGCCGGCCATCTCCGCACCACGGGCCATCGCAATCTTCGCTTCTTCCGACAATGCGCCAAAACTCATGTCGGAAACGAACAACGGGATGTCCAATTCCAACGGCTTCTTTGCCTCAGGACCAATGACCAGTTTGGTGTCCACCGCGATATTCTCCAGCAACGGTTTTTTTGCCATCTGCGCGACGAGCAATTGCAGGTCATCCCAAGACGGTAGCTCCGTTCGTGGAACGCCCATTGCCCCCATGGGTCCGTGGTAACCGAGCTTGCTCAAACCTTCCCTGGCCAGTTGATGAATAAACGCCACGTCGGGTTCTTCCGGCGTGGGGCTTGCGGATGGTCCGACGTCCGGGTCGCCCGACTCCATCTGGAACTCTTCACCTTTCTTTTCCTTCGGGACTTTCGCGTGTGTGCCGTCGCAGAACGGTGCGTTGCCGGTCTGTTTGCACTGGCAGAGGTAGGTGTCACCGTCGTCGTCCGCTGTAAATGCCTTGGGGGTTATGCCAGTTCCCTTGTGCGATCCGTCGCAAAAAGGTTGATTGGAGGACCGGCCGCAGGCGCAGAAGTAATACTCTTCACCTTTCTTCAGTTCGACCTTGGCAGGTTTGAGATCGGATACAACGGGCAGTGATTTTTCGCTCATGGTTTGGATTGTTTGCTGGACGTTAATTTTTGAGGATGAATGAGAATCCCCGTTCGTTTATGCGAATAAAAAAAACGGCGACGGACGATCCATCGCCGGTCGGATGTGCTTAATTCGTGACGGACTAACGATGTCTCACCTGGTCGGCGACGCACCGGCAATGCTCAGTTTCAACTCAATTGTTTCGGCAACCTTGTCGGCGGGAGCCCCGGGGTTGATGCCGAAGTCGGCGCGATCAATCTTGAAATCGGCCCGGATGACGAGCAGGTGGCCTTTCATGTTGGGAACACGCAGCCCCAACTTGTCTTTCAAATAGGTGAGCTTGATCGGGACGGTCATTTCTTTTGAGACACCTTTGATGGTCAACATACCGGTTGCCTCGGCAGTGGTGGTGGGGTCCTTGGTTTTCACATTCTTCAACGACTTCGCCTCGAACGTGATCTCGCCAAACTTCGCGGTGTTCAACCACTGGTCGCCGTGAAGATGTTCCTTCATCATCGGATTGGGCACGTGCAACGTGGTCGCATCCACGACGATTTTGCCGGTGGTTTTGTCCGGATGCGCGGGGTCAAACTTCACCGTGCCGCTCACGCCGTTGGCGCTGCCGGTGATCGCTTCAAGCGGGGCGTCGAGAGTGAAGGTCGCGTTGTTGACGCCTTTCGGATCTTTGAAATCAAACGTCATCGTTTCAGCAAACGCCGAACTTGCGATGGAACCGACGGCCAGCAGTGTGAGTATTTGTTTTTTCATTTTGTTACGCTTAATAAGTGAGTTGTTGTTGATTTAGGATTTACGAAAGAAGAGGGAAACGCCGCCGAGCACCGCCGCACTGAGCAAGCCCGCGCCGAGAAACTCCAGACCCGGGACAAACTTGTCCTCCCACGTCTGCGATTCGATGCCGGTGATTTCGTCGACGAAGGTCACCGGCACGCTGGTCTTCGTCCAGCCGGTGTTCGCTCCGAGCGCGAACCACGTTCCGACGAACGCGAGCGCGACGATGATCGCGAGAATACGAAGTCCCTTGCCGATGGCTTGCTTCTTCATGGTGTGCGTTCGAGTTTGATTGAGAGTTTTGACGGGCAAAAATGTTCCCGAAGTTCTACGCCCGTCAAATGCCGTTAGTTCATGTCGAACAGCAGAACCTGCGCTTCGCCCTTGCCGGTGAAGGTCAGCACCTCGCTGTCACTGACCGCTGCGCCATCGCCGCCGATCAACGTCGTTCCGTTCAAATCGACCTCGCCTTCCGCCACATGAATCCATGCATGCCGTCGCGGTTTCAACTCGTGAACGACCTTGTCACCGGATTGTAACCGCGCGAGATACAGGTCGGCGTCCTGGTTGATCTCGAAACTTCCGTCGCGCCCGGTCTTGCTGGCGACCAGATGCAGTGCGCCGGTTTTGGACTGTGTCATGTCGCGCTCCGCGTAACGCGGCTCATACCCGCGTTTGTCCGGGTGAATCCAGACTTGCAACAGGTGGGTGGGCGTGTCGTTCGACGGATTGAACTCGCTGTGATACACGCCGGTTCCGGCGGCCATGTATTGAAACTCGCCGGGCCGGATCACGCGACCGTTCCCCATCGAATCTTTGTGCTCGAGAGCTCCGCTCAGCACGTAGGTGATGATCTCCATGTCGCGGTGAGGATGCGTGTCGAACCCGCCGCCTGCCGCGATCTTGTCGTCATTGATTACCCGCAACGAACGGAAGCCCATGTGCAGCGGCTCATGGTAGTCGGCAAAGCTGAAGGTGAACCGCGTATCCAACCAGCCCTGGTTGGCCGCGCCGCGATCATTTGATTTTCGTAACTTGATCATGGGAACAGTGAACCACGCAGAACACGGCGCGTGAAATATCAAGTTGCTTGCCTGAGAATACCTGGAAGGTATTGTGCGGTCCCGCTGATCATCACGCTTCCAAACTTGCGGAGAACTCTCATTCCCACGGATTCACCAGCTTAACCTCCGGCGGGAATTCAGCGGTGTTTCGCGTTGCGATGGCCAATCCTCGCTGCCAGGCGGTTGCAGCGAGCAGGCTGTCAACTGAAGGGAGTGATCGGCCGGTCTTCTGGTTGGCCGCGTACATTTTGACCCAAGCTGCCGCCACGGCCTTGTCGATGGGAAGAACTCTCTCAGCAAAACCAGAGTCAAGTTCCTGAAACCATTTCTCCAGGGCACTTCGCCTTAGAACAGTTCGCAAAAAGAATGTCGGAAAAGAATGGGACGAGCCGTTATGGTAGGGTCGCGTCGCGCCGAGAGAGCCGGACAGGGCAACAACCTCCAAAACCTTTCTGAGCGACCACGGCTCACGATGCCCGTCGCAGACCGCGCGGAGCGGCGGTCCCTACCCTCCACGGGCAACTCCTCTGGTACAAGAAAAACCCCGTTCCGCGAGGAACGGGGTTTTGTGAATCGTCCTAAATTCTAGCTTAGAACAAGTAAGCGACTTGCAGTGCGAACAGGAAGTCGTTTTCCTTCACAGGAGCAGCGCCTCCACCAGTCCATGGTGAGGTGCCACCGAACTGGTCGGAGTTCGTCTGATCCCAGCGGAATTCCGCACGGGTCAGCACGTTCGCCCACAGCTGGTATTCCAAGTCGATCGTGGCGGCCCAAACCTGTCCTGCGTCGCCAGACGGGGTGACGTAGAGCATTTGTCCCGCGCTGTATTCACCACGACCATGCACGCTCATCTTCTCAGTGATCTGATAAGAAGCGTAGAGCGCGTATGCGTTCTGGTAGTAGGACGGGCTGATGAAGCCTGCGGTGGTGTTGCCACTCGCACCGGCATAATCCCATGACGCACCGAGGCTCAGGGCTTCGATCGGAGTGGTCATCGTGCCGCCGACGTAGTAGTTCACCTGATTCTGGTTGCTGAGGGCAGCACCGGTATTGCCTGAGGCGAATCCGTAAACCACGCCACCATACAATGTGGAACCGGAGAACCAGCCCATGGATTCAGGGGCGGTCAAGGCGACAGAACCCATCCAAGTCTTCTGAGACTCAGCCTTGGTTCCAACCGTTCCAGTTCCGATCCAGTTGTCCCGGGAATTGATACCGGAGGACAACGTGTTTGCAACACCGGCATTGGCGCTGATCACATCGTTGAACTGGTAGGACATCAACACACCAGTGTGCTGAGTCGGTTCAATGCTCCAACCGTAAGAACGGGTGTAGTTCGGGTTGTAAGGACCATCGGCGACTTCGTAACCAATGATGGTGTCGAACACACCGACTTTGAAGTCGAGTCCGTTACCCACTGGAGCGCGCAACGTCACGTAGGCTTGCTTGATTGCGAAGTCCGACGTGTTGTCGCCCATGAAGGATGGGTTGTAGCCGACCGCATCCGGGCCGAACAACATTTCAACGTTGTAGCCGGCAGCCCATTGACCTTCGTCCATTGGCTTGCTGATCTGCAGGTTGACTGCGTTCAGGTTGAACCCATCCATCTTGGTTGCGTTGTTGAAACCGTATTGGGCTGGGTTTGCGTTCCCTGTGCCCGGGTTCCAGTTCATGGATGTATCCACGTAACCGCTGATGGTGGTTGATGAAAGCGCCGTCATTACCGGGCTTTCTTCAGCTTGTACTGCTATCGATCCGCTAATCAGCCCAGCTGAGGCCAATACGGTTGTCCATTTATTAACTTTCATTCGCGTGTTCCTCCGTGAATAGATGTTAGGGTAGTTGTTTTTTGCATTATATATAAACGAGCAACAGACAAGTCACTCGCCCACCAAAAGGTGATTTGCGGCGGATGTTATGGAAAACTTCCCCTTTGACAACAAGTTTTTTGCAATTCCCACGGAGCCGGATCACCAGAATACCGCTGAATTCTTGACAAAATCGGGGTCGGGCAAAAGGCGGTTCTGCGCGAGGCGGCAGTTTGGAAATCGGGTGACCCGTCGTTGACGTGCGTGCCGGGAGGGCGGATCAACCGCCGGGAAGTTCGACCCTGACGTTGGTTTCGACTGTGTCGCGATTCCCGATCAAGAGCTTCGCGGACGGTGCTTGGGGGCGTATCTTGACAAGGCCCTCACTTCGTGACGACGCCGCGGGCAGCCGAACGTCAGTATTGCCGGAAAAGTTGTAGTCACGGCATCGTCAGGTTTTTCGGAGTTGTCCGTTCGTTCCGCCGCTGCCAAGGTCCTCGCATTCCATGAAACCTTTCAACGTCGGCATCATCGGTTACGGCTGGGCGGCGGCCGCTCACATCGAGGCCATCAACGCCACCGGCAAGGCGCGCGTCACGGCGATTTGTTCGTCACGCGAACTTGACGCGAACGAGCTTTCAGCAAAACACGGGAGCCCCATCGTCACCTACACCGACGTGAAGGCCATGCTCCGGGACACTTCGATCGACGTCGTCGATATCACGAGTCATCCGTGGAAACACAAGGAACACGCGATCGCCGCCGCCAGGGCGGGGAAACATATCATTCTTGAAAAGCCGATGGCGCTCTCGTGGAAAGATTGCCAGGCCGTCGAAGCGGCGGTGAAAAAGGCGAAGGTGAAGTTCGCGCTCTGTTTCGAGTGCCGTTACTCCGCTCAATTCCTCGCGACCAAATCGTTGATTGATCAAGGCCTGCTCGGCGAACTGCACTACGGTGAGATCGATTACTATCACGGCGTCGGACCGTGGTACGGACAGTTCCCGTGGAACGTGAAGAAGGAAGGCGGCGGGAGTTCGTTGATCTCGGCGGGCTGTCACGCGCTGGATGCGTTGTTGCTCTGCCTCGGTAACGACGTTGCCGAGGTCAGCAGTTTTTCAACGCGGTCGAAATCGAAGGTTTTCAAACCTTACGAGTACGACACCACGAGCGTGACGATTCTGAAATTCAAGAGCGGCAAGGTCGGCAAATGCGCGTCGGTGATCGACTGTCTACAGCCGTACTATTTCCACACCCACCTTGTCGGCAGCAACGGAAGCCTGCTCGACAACAAGGTCCACCTGCACGGAGTCGCCGGGATGGACAAAAGCAAGTGGAGCGAACTCTCATTCGGGCTCGTCGATTCCGGCGACGTCTCGGATCACCCCTACCAGTCCCAGTTCGTGGTTTTCTTCGATTCGCTCGCGGCGAAAAAGGACATGCCGTTGACCGGTTTGAGAGAAGCCCTCCGCACCCACGAAGTCATTTTCGCCGCCGACAAGTCAGCCGCGACCGGCAGGCCCGTGAAGCTGCGGTAGCCGGGGGGCCGACATTCGTGGAGCGGCTATTCGGGGTGAGCTATCTGATCTTTCTCCAGCCGGACCCAGTCGCCGCGGATCCAGTCGGCCAGCAGTGCGATCTGTTTTTCCGTCAAAGTGTCTTCCTCCGCGAAGGCCGGCATGCGGTCATTCCGGCTTCCGTAGAAACGGGCGTGCTCGGGGTTGGAAATCATGCCTGCGATCCATTCGCGTGATGCGTATCCGGTGAGGTCCGGCGCGGTCATGTCCTCGTCCTCAAAATGGAAGGTGTGACACTCGGTGCAACGCATGTCCTCGCTGTCGATCAGTTTCCTCCCCTCGGCGATGATCGCCGGTTGCGCTTTGTCGAGCAGCGCTTGGGCGGGGAGATGGGCCTCCGCTGAGAGTGCGATGATCACCTTTTCCAAATCTGCCTGCAGCGCGTCATCAAACTTGGCGACGTCGTTCTGAACGAAGCGGACCATCTTGCTGCGTTCGCTGAATTTGGTGCCGCCGTAGTAGTGATCAGTCAGAATTTTTTCCGGATTGAGGAATCCGGTGAGCCACTCGCGGGTGCCGAACCCCGCCAGATCGGGCGCGGATTGAGGATCGCTCACGGGCGCGCCCAGTCCGTCGTGGCCGTCGTATCGATGACAACTGGCACAGTGCTGGGCGAACAGTTTGGGGCCCTGCGTCAACGCGTCGTCAGCGAGCAACGCGAGCGCGGTTGACGGAATGCCATTGATCTGCACGAGCTCGATCACTCGTTCGGCCTGTTGGTCGGCCTGTTCTTTCGCGCGGGCGAACTCTTCGTTATTTCCGTCGGCCTTGTAAGCCAGCCAGGTCAGAATGCCGAAGAAGCCGAGTAGCACTGTGAGCGTGCCCAGATTGAACCGGTGACCGAGACGCCAGTTGCCGATGATGGGCATCGCGACGATGAGTCCGATGAAGATTCCGGGGATGATCATCGCGCCCCAGACTTCGAGATTGAGCCCGAGAAATTCTTTGCTGGCCGGGAAGTATTTCAGGAACTCGAAGAGGAACATGAAATACCATTCGGGCCGCGCGGCGTTGTATTCTTCCGAAGGATTGGCCGGCGCACCGAGTTCTGCGCCGTGCGTGTAGACGGTGAGGAAAATGACGGCGGCGAGCACGGCGAGGCAGGCCACGACGTCACACCACACCTGATCGGGCCAGAACGGAGCGTCGGGCTTGCGCCGGGGTTCCTTGGCTTTCACGCCGTGCCGACGGAAAAGATAAATATGCCCGACAATCATAGTGATAATGAGGCCCGGCAGCAGTCCGGCGTGGACCGCGAAAAATCGCGTCAACGTGTGGTGCCCGTAGTCCGTTCCGCCGACAATCAGTTTCTGAACCTCGGGTCCGATCACCGGTGTCACCGCTGCGATGCTGGTGGCCACTTTGGTCGCCCAGAACCCCTTCTGATCCCACGGCAATAGATAACCGGTCAGTGACAGCCCGAGCACGATCAACAGGAGCAGTATCCCCGACCAAAAATTGAATTCACGCGGCGCCTTGTACGCTCCGTCGATGACCACCTGCATCAAATGCAGGGTCAGCAGCAGCATCATGAACTGCGCGGTGTAGTGATGGATTCCGCGGAGCAACCAGCCGCCCCACATCTCGTGCTGAATGTAATAAACGCTTTCCCACGCCGAACCGGCGCTGGGGCTGTAGGCCATCCACAGCACCAATCCGGTGATCACCTGCACGAAAAACGCGAACGTGAGCGTGCTGCCCCAGACGTAACGCCACCGTGCGCCGCCCGGAACATTTTCGTAGAGTCCCTCGGCAATCAGCTTGCGGATGCCGGTCCGGTTGTCGATCCAGTCGATTAGCTTGTTCATACGACGGGAACCTTCTCCTTCTGCCCGGGCTGGAAATTCTGGAAGGTCACCCATACCTCGTTCTCGTTGCGCACCTCTGCCGTCAGCGAATCCAGTCCGCGCGGGCTGGGGCTGCGTTTGTTCGCAATTGCGCCGTCCTCTTGAAACGAACTGTCGTGGCAGGGGCACAGGAACTGTTTGTCCTCGCCGGAAAAACGGACGGAACAACCGGCGTGCGGACAAGCGGCGTTGAGAGCGGTCACCTTGTTGTCGGCCGTGCGACGCAGAAAGACGCCGCCGACCGGCACGTTTTTGTAGGTGTTCCACGCATCAACGCGGTCCGTGATCACGCTGAACCTCCGGGGCACCCCATCGGCCGGCAAAGCCGAAAGCCGGGTGACCAGGATGTCGCCCTGACTGGTGGTGGATTTGCGCTTGAGCGGATCGAAAATGACCATCAATCCGGCGAGGCCGGGAACAATGGTGATGAGCCCCCCCACGATTCCGGCGGCAATCTTTTTGACAAAGCTTCGACGCGGCGGCGAGGCGGGTTGTTCGGGTGAATCTGAATGCATGAGGATTGGTTGGGCGACGGCGACGGTGACAGTGACAGTGACGAAAGATTAAAAATTTACATTCATTTGGCAAACTTGAAGTCGTTCCATTGTGGCGGCGCCGGGCGAATTTTGTGCGTGCGTTCGAGCGGTTGGGAAACTATTTTCCTGGCCATGACGATCTGGATCTTGGCCCTGCTGTGTGTCGGACTCGCGGGCTATGCTGGTTACGCGCGCGGGGTTATTCGGGCGGCGATTTCCCTCTTGGGTATTCTGGTCGGGTTGATGTTGGCCGGCGCGGTCGGACCGCTCCTCGCTCCGCTGATGCGGAAGATGATCGACAACGCGCTGCTGGCCGACGCTTCGGCTCCGCTGGTCGTGTTCCTACTCATCACCTTTGCGTTCAAGGGTGTCGCCCAGATGGTCCACAACAAGGTTGAAGTCCATTTCAAGTACAAGGAGACCGACACGAGACTGCGGCACTGGGAGCGGTTGATGGCCCGGATGGGTGGCGGCCTGGGCATCCTGAACGGCACGCTCTATTTCTACGTGTTATGCACCGTGTTTTATGTGGTGGGTTACATGACCACCCAGATCACGACCGACGAGAACGAAACCTTCGGGTCGAAGGTCATTAACAAGGTCGCCGCCGATATCAACGCGTCGGGCATGGTGAACGCCATCGTGGCAATCAATCCGATGCCACAGTCGTATTACGACACCTGTGACATCCTCGGCCACCTCCACCATAACCCGCTGCTCATCAGCCGCGTGAGTCGGTACCCGGCGTTTCTGAGCCTCGCCGAGCGGCCTGAATTTCAGGAGATTTCAAACGATCCCCAGGTCAATGAGCTGATCCTAACCCATACTTCTATCGGCGAACTGCTGGCTCATCCCAAGATCAAGGCGCTGATGGCAAACCCGGCGATCGTCGACGAGTTGAAGTCGCTCGATGTTGCGGACCTGAAGGCGTTTGTCGAGACCGGCAAGTCCGAGAAATACGAACTGATCCAGATTCTGGGCCGCTGGAATTTCAATTACAACGAGTCCATGGACCAGATTCGCGTCGCCAATCCATCCATGCGGGCGAAACAAATGCAGCTGCTCGGGCTACAGCTCAACGCCGCGTTCTCGGACTCGACGTTCACCGCCGCAACGGACAACCAGGCCTTTATCAAGTCGATCCCGCCACCGCCGGTCTCGCAGCCCGGTCAGCCCGCACAGCCGGCCGTGACCGGTCCGCCCAGAAAGGTGGCCTCCGGAACCTGGTCGGGGAACGGCGGGGTTTACGCAGTCAATTTCACGAGCGTGGACGGACATCCGTTCTACGAAGCGCTCAAGGCACCGGCCAAGGTGCGGTTCCTGAACAACACCATCCTCCTCGAGTTCGGCGAAATCGTAATCGCCTTCAACACTGGAATGTAACAATCCGATTCCGGACCGGTCTCAAAAAATAAAGCAAAAGGGCCCAACCGGCGGTCGGGCCCTTTTGCTTTGGTTGAAACTAAGTGAGTCCTACGGCTGGAAGCGCGCGGGTTGGACCTGATGATAAAACGGTGTGCTGAACAGCGAATCCAACCGGGGTTCCGGATTGGTTCCCGGTCCGGCAATTGGTTCGAGCATGATCCTGGCGTTGGCGAAACTTGTGGGGCTGAAATTGGTTGAGAACATCATGCTGGCGGTGGCGGGAGAATTTCCCGCGTCGGCCAGACTGGACGTTGTTTCCGACTGACCGGACGGCGGTCCGTCGAAAGCGTTGGTCGCAGCGAACAGGACGAACACCGCCGCAACACTGAACGACCAAGAGATCGCCGGTCGCGAGCGGAAGAGCATCAACACCTGCTGCCAGATCCCCGAATGCGTTTCCCACTCTGTCTGGAGGCGGTCGATCACATTATCTGAAAAGCCATTGAAATAGCCCGGCGGTGGGAGCTCATGCCGCTTAAGGGCAAGCAGTTTGCGCAACTTCTCAAACTCTTTGGGGTTGGTTTTCATACGTTACTTCAGGTAGTCCGAGAGAATGGCCTGGAGTTGTTGCCGTGCGTAAAACAACCGTGATCGGACCGTGCCGACATTGCAGTTCATGATTTCGCTGATCTCTTCGTGCGGCACGCCCTGCACATCATGCAGTACCACTACCATTCTGTGGACTTCTGACAGCTTCTGCAGGGCCTCGTTCAACTTTTCCTGAAGCTCGGACAAATTGGCCTCGCGCTGCGGAGTTTTGTGAGAAATCAGGGAGACCAGATCCGGGTCGTTTTCCACATTCCAGTCGGCGTCATTCAGACTCATGTGGTGCCGGTTGCGCCGTTGTTTCAGAAAGTTGATCGTCTGGTTTACCGCAATTCGATAAACCCAGGTATAGAAGCTGGAATCGCCCTTGAAGGATTTGAGAGCCTTGAACGCTTTGATGAACGCTTCCTGAGCCAGATCGTTGGCGTCCTCATGATTGGAAGTCATGTGGTAGAGCGTCGAATAAATACGCTCCTGATAACGCTTTATCAGTTCGTCGTACGCACCAAGGTCGCCCTCCTTCGCGAGCTGAACCCACTTTCGGTCCTCTTCTCTCGGGGAAATCTCCTCGTTGGCCGAGGCGGGCTCAATCGTGAGGGCGGCTTGCCCCAGTCTGGCTGTTGCCGATGTGGACATGATGGTTGCTCAGTCAGGGCTAGTAACCCCAAGACTGGCGGTTTGTTGCGCCAAATAGTCCAAGAGTCGTTCCAAATGATCCAGACTGCCGTCCACCGAAACAAATTCAAGGTGCGCCCGCGCTTGCACCAAGTGTTGCCGCAGAAACTCCTGGGTGCCGGAGAGTCCTTCGTAGGCTTCCATGAGTTGAATCAGTTTTGGAAACTGGGAGGGGTTCCAGTTTAACAGAAGACGCTCGAGTTGTCGGCGATCTGTAGCCGACGCGCGTTCCAATGAAAGGATTATCGGTAACGTTAACTTTCCCTTCGCGAGGTCGGTTCCAAGTGATTTTCCGGCCTGTTCCTCGGTTCCGAACAGATCCAAGCAGTCGTCGTATAATTGATAGGCCGTGCCCAGCGCCAGCCCGTATTCCCGCAACGCATTCCGTTTGTCACCCTTGATGCCGCTCATGTAAGCGCCCAGATCGCAGGACAGACCGAATAGCTCGCCGGTCTTCATCGCGAGCATTTGAAAGTAATCGTCCTTCTTCAGATCAAATTGCAGCCGGCTCTGGGTCTGCAGAATCTCGCCGGAACAAACCCGCTTGGTCGCGCCGGAAACGACCCGGCACACTTCGGGCGTCTCGAAACTCGCCGCCAGCTCCAACGAATGCGCGAATAAACAATCTCCGAGTAGTACCGCCAGCTCGTTGCTCCAACGACTTGCCAGTGTCGGCTGGTTCCGTCGTACCGAGGCTTCGTCCATCACATCGTCGTGGACGAGTGTCGCAAGATGCACCATTTCAATGATGACGGCGGCATTAACGTGGTCGTCGTTCAGTCCGGAGAAGGACCGCCCTGCCAACGCCACAAGCGCCGGGCGCAGTTGTTTCCCCTGATTAGTCAGGGCGTAGCGCGCGTATTCGCGAAGATCCGGGTGAAAGGTTTGAACCTGCTCCTCGAGCCGTTCCGCGACCTGTTTGAGAAACGGCTCCACTGGCTCGACAATTCGCTGCCAAAGGAACGAATTGCGAACGGCTCTGGAAGTCGACTCGATGGCCACTTCCTTGGTTTGCGCTGCCAGCATCGGTCGAAAGGTAGGGGGGGGCATGGGGCAAGTCAAACCGATATCCCCAAGGTAAACGCGTCCACCAGCCTGTTTTACGGGGTGTTTGCTCACCTCAAATACCGGTCCGGGCTCAATAATGTCAGATCAATTGACGGGAGGCGCCCGCCAACAAGCTCGGCAACCAGCCTACCGGATACTGGCCCCATGCTCAAACCCATCATGGCATGACCTGTGGCAATCGTCAGATTGTCGAACAATCGCGACCGGCCAATAAACGGCAACCCGTCCGGCGAACACGGACGCAGCCCGGACCACGGTTCAATACCAGCAAATGTTTCGGGCGGAAAAGCGGCGAAGTATCGCTCCACGCTTTTGGCAATCCCGCGAACTCTGGACAGATTGGTGCCCGGATTGAACCCGGCAATCTCCATCGTTCCGCCAAAACGGAGCGCCCCGCACATCGGCGTGACGGCCAGCCGGGCCTCCGAAAAAATGTAGCTGAGCTTTGGGAGCTGGGCGGGTTTCTGAACCGTCAGACTGTAGCCCTTCCCCGGTTGCATCGGCAGACGAAGGCCAAGTTCTTTGGAGATTGACGGCGACCACGCCCCACCGGCCAGCACAAATTCATCGCCTTCGATCAGGCCGCTGCGCGTGAGCGCCGCGGCGACATTTCCCTTGTTTCGCCTCCAACTCTTCACCTCCGATTCCCACCGAAATATCACCCCGCGCTTTTCCAGCAGCGCTGTCAACTGGCTCATGAACCGCGACGGCGATAGGTGTGCATCTTCCGGAAAGTAAACCGATCCAGCGCTGTTCATATTCACGTCGGGATCCAGTCGTTGGGTGTCCTCGGGCGAGAGCACGTCAGCGGGTATTCGCAACGCCCGGGCCTGGGCAGCCACTTCTGATTCTTCGTGAAGCCGTTCCTCCGTGCGGCACAAAATCACCAGCCCGCGCTTTTCAAAACCGAAGTCCATTTCCGGCATTTGATCGAACTCTTCAAACAACCGCTTGCTGGCGAAATTTAAGTCGCGCAACAACGGCGCTGATCGTTTGACATGTTCGACCGTACAAGAGCGGATGAATTTCATGCCCCAGTCGAACAGCTCCAAATTGATCCTCGGCTTGATGTAAAACGGGCTCTCCGGATTCCACATCATCTTAAATCCCATCGAAACCATCCCCGGCGCTGCGAGCGGAATAAAATGGCTCGGAACGATCAGTCCGGCGTTTCCCATCGAACAACCATCGTACTGTCGTGTTCCGCGTTCCAGCACCACGACTTCGTGTCCCGCTTCACGACAAAACCACGCCGCGCACAGCCCAATCACTCCACCGCCGACAATGACAATTCTTTTCATCGTTTCAAAAAAATGTAGTCGCCGACGTAAGGAGGCTCTACCTAGAACGAATTCCCCAACAATACAAATCGCGTTCATCGAGGATCAACGTCGCTTCGGACGTGATGTGCGCTGTGCCGGTCACCGTCGGGGCAATGATTCCCTTTTCCCGATCCACCCATTTGAACTTCCCGACAAACCGGCTGCCAATGATCGATTCGATGACGTGTTCTTCGCCCTCGGCCAGCTTGCCGTCTGCGGCGAGACAGGCCAGCTTCGCGCTAGTGCCCGTGCCGCACGGGGACCGGTCGTAGGCCTTGCCCGGACAGAGCACGAAGTTCCGGGACAGCCCGTCAACTTCCTGAGCCAGCTCCACGTGATCCACCTTGGGAAAACCTTGTGCGTTCACCGCCTGACGGACCGCCCAACTGAAATCAGTCAACGCCTCGGCATTCTTGAGTGCCAGTTCCATTCCGTGGTTTTCCACGAGAAAAAACCAGTTGCCACCGTAGGCAACGTCGCCGGTGACGGTGGTAGGGCACGTCGCTCCGCGCGCGCTGTTTGAGGGTTTCAGCACAACCTCAACACTTTTCGCTGTCCGATGGCTATTCACGTTTCCAACCGAGACAGAGCCGTCGTCATTCAGCATCGCCATCACGACGCCAACCGGTGTTTCGATCCGATGCTCACCTGGTTGAATGCGTCCCAGATGGGCAAGCGTCACGATCAACCCGATCATTCCGTGACCACACATCCCGAGGTAACCGACGTTGTTAAAGAAGATGACTCCGGCCGCGCACGACTTGTCCGACGGTTCACACAACAATGCACCAACGAGAACATCTGATCCACGCGGTTCGCAGACGATTGCGGATCGATATTGATCAAACCGCTGCCGGAAAACGTTCAGCCGGTCGGCGACCGATCCCACACCCAACTCCGGCCCGCCGGCAACTACCACACGAGTCGGTTCTCCGCCGGTATGCGAATCGACGATCTCAATCAATGGAATTGGTTTATTGGTTTTCTGCATGCGACGAAATGAATTCAATGATTGGTGTGGAATCATCGAGACCGTGTGGATGATGACCGATCCCGGGCTTCCGGATCAATTGAATCGAACCTCCAAGACTGCGATAACGCTCGGCGATGACTCCCGTGTTTTCCTCCCAAGGCACGACATCGTCCGAGTCGCCAAACACGTGGAGCAGTGGCACGCCGGCGTCGGCCAATGGTTTGAGTGAATCCACCGGATTGCCCGGGTAAGCCAGCGCTTCCGCGTTGTCCTTGAAATGGTAGACTTTGAGCACGCGCTCCCAATCCCGGGGGCTTCCCTTGCCCTTGCCAAAACCGCCCGGCCAGCTCTTGAAATCGCATACCGGCGCATCGCCGTAGATGCAGGCCACTTTGTCCGGATTCGCACTCGCCCAGTTGTAACAATAGAGCCCGCCGCGACTCAGCCCCACCAACGCGGCCTTTTTTGCAAAGCCGTGCTTATCGGTCAGTTCCTCGTAAAATGCGTCCCAGTGCTTGACCGCGTCCGGACCGCCCAGCATGTCCGGCACGCTCATGTAAACGATGTGAAAACCGCGGCCCAGTAGAGCAATATCTGGGGCGGGTTTGTGACCAAAAAACTCACCGTGCCAGACCCATGGTTTTCCTGGGGCGGCCTCCTTCGGCACAACCACCAGCACCGGACCGCCATCCACTTCGAAGTCATATCGATCATATCCGTTCCACACCGATTGTTTTCCGGGAAAGGGCAACTTGAGCGCTCGAATCTGCTGATCCAGTTCGGCTGCTTTCACCTGCGCCTCCTTGAACGGAAGGCCTTTGTTCATCCCCGGACGCCGGTGGCCGGTGGTCGTCAACCAGGTGTCCTTCATCATGCGTTGACGTTGTTGGATCAGCTTGAGCAGCGCGTCACCGTTCACGTTTTCCGCGAGCATTGCCTGAGGTCCGTCCATCTCAGCGACGTCATTTGCACCAAGATGCGAGAGTATCTGTTTCGCGAAAATCCAGTGGCCCACTTCTCCGCAATGCACGCCGTCGCCCGCGAGATAGAAGTCCGGATCCAACTGGCGTTGCTCCGCGAGATACCGGTTCATCGGGCCGTGCAAATCCACGACGTCCCAACCATCTTCACGTTTGTCGAGCAACCACTCGGAATAGCGGTCCAGCGTGTTGCCGTAGCCCGGATGACCGCCCTTCACTTCATCAAACGTCGGCGGGGTCACGAGCAATACCTTGGCACCTGCTTTCATGCACTCATCGCGCAGCCACTCGATGCCCTCCCGATACTTTGCGAATCGCTCCTCGCCGAACGGCAGATAAATTCCGTCGTTCATCCCGTAGCAGGCGATGACCATGTCCGGCTTCAACTGCGTGAGCACGCGATCCAGGCGTTCGTGCAGATCCGGTCGCGGAAACTGCCCGCCGGCGTGTCCGTCCTCCGAAAGTCCGCTCACCGTTTCACTCGGCAAACCGACATTGATAAACTCAACCTCGCGATCCGGATACCGGGTCACGAAGTAGGCCTCAATGAATTCCACGTACGCACCGCTGTAGGTAATGCTATCGCCCAGCACGACGACCCGTTTCAGGCCGTCAAACAACGGTGCGGATTCGTCGGATTGTGCTGTTGCCATATGCGCGCCGTTCAACAAAAAAATTCCGGCGACCAACATGTATAAACTTTTCATATTTTCTCGATTCTTCATCCGTGTTTCATCTGTGTTCATCCGTGGCCAAAAGTCAGTCACTATTTCTGCTTGGACGCTTTCGGAAGCTTCGGTCTGCTTGCGATGCCATCGTGAATGATCTTCAGCACGTGTTTGCGTTCGGCGCCCGTCAGCGTCAGTCGTGGTGCCCTCACCCATTCCTTGCCGAGCCCGCACTCTTGCACCGCCAGTTTAATATACTGCACGAATTTGGTGCCCACATCGAGATGGAGCAACGGCGTGAACCACCGGTAAATCTCCCGCGCCTTGTCCCATTCACCGGCACGCGTGAGTTCCCAGAAGTACTGGTTCTCCGCCGGGAAAGCGATGCCGCTTCCAGCCACCCACCCGTCGATCCCGAGAATGCTGGCTTCGAGCGCGAGGTTGTCCACGCCGGTGAAAATCGCGAACCGGTCGCCGCACGCGTTGTGGATGTCCGTGATGCGCCGGACGTCGCCCGAGCTTTCCTTGAGCGCGACAAAATTTTTGATCTTCCCCAGCTCGGCGAACATCTCCGGCGTGATGTCGTTCGCGTAACTGATCGGGTTGTTGTAGAGCATCATCGGTAACCCGGATGCTTTCGCCACGGTTTTGAAATGCGTGAGGGTCTCGCGCACGTCGCCTTTGTAAAGCATCGCGGGCATGAGCATCACGCCGTCCGCACCCATCGTTTCCATGTCGCGCACGTATTGCACTGCCGCGCCCGTGCTCGACTCCGCAACGCCGCTCAAGATCGGCACCCGCCCGTAGCTGACTTCCAACGCGCACTGCACGACCGCACGTTTTTCTTCGGGCAACATCGGCTGGTTTTCGCCGAGCGAACCGAGCATGACGAATCCGTTCACGCCGGACTCGATCAGTACGTTGAGGTGGTTTGCCGTCGCGTCGAAATCGATCGAGCCGTCGCGTTTCATCTGGGTCGTGATCGCCGGGAACACGCCCTGCCAGTATGGTTTTTGTTTCATAAGTTCTTTTTTACCGCAGACCGGAACGTCCCGCTCGCAACACAGCTGAAACAGGGGGGGACCAGCGTTGTCGCTATCCTCTGTTTCGATCGCAGCCGGTTATTTATTTCGGGAGCCATAGGGGCTAAGTTCTAAAAACCCTCAATGATTTTTCGTTCAACGGTGGCATCGAGTCTGCCGATTTGGGTTCTACGCAATATTCGGACAGTGCATCAAGGATCAGCGCGACAGGTTCGTGATTGCGATAGGAAACCAGGAGGAGGTTCGTCAGTCGGATCCAAACAGCACACAAGGAATCAAAGCCGGTTACTCCGAACAGAAATGTATCTGACAGCGCAAATTGCCCGGACTCAGAGTGGCGCAACTTGGATTCTGAAGTAATCGTCTGCATTGCCCACCTCAACATTTCCGGCTCATCTCCCCGACAGGCGGCGAGCAGAGTCAAACCGTAGGCCCACCAAGGAACAAACTCGCCCATCCATGTTGGGTCTGCACCGCACAATTGAAAGCTGCTTTCAAATGCCGGTTTGAGCAGGAAAAGAAGACGTTTGTCTTGCAAATAAATTGTATCCGACAGGAGACGAACCAACGGATAGTTCAGATCAAAGACAACTTCTTTGCGACGACAGGTAATCAACTGCAAAGCGACACTGTTGGTGAAACAGCGAAACCTTAGAAAGTCCTCCGTGTAGTCGCTGTCGTTCCGCATGGTCATCCCCACTGTTTCTGAAATCTCAAAATTGCTGGCCTCCGGGATCTGACCTTTCGCCAAAATTCTGCTCCATTCACGAACGTACGTTTTGTACCCCGGATCACCCGGGCAATGTTGCGCCACAACCTGCTCGTTCACATGCTTGCAACAGTACCCAAACAAGTCCTGAAAACTTTCGGGAACCTTGTCGGTCATCGGACTGCATTGATCTGTGTTCAATCCGTGTTTCATCCGTGGCCCTATTATTCGGATTTCAAATGTCCTTCAAAAAAGTCCGCGCGCAGTTTGCGGCCGAAGTCGCTTTCGGCCGACCCGTGACCCGCACCGATCATCGGCATGAACTCGAATGACTTGCCAGCTTTCTGCAACGCGCCGACGACCTGATAGGTGCTTGAAGGATCCACGTTCTTGTCGAGTTCACCGACCGTGAGCAACAGCGCGCCGCCAAGTTTGTGGGCATCTTCCACGTTCGAGCTTTTCACGTAGCTTCCGTCGCCGGGCAGGCCCATCCACGCCTCGTTCCACCAGATCTTGTCCATCCGATTGTCATGGCAACCGCAGTCCGCAGCGGCGGCTTTGTAGAAGTCTGAATAATCAAGAACCGCCCGCATCGCGTTCTGGCCACCCGCCGATCCGCCGTAAACGCCCACACGAGAAATGTCCATCCACGGCCGCGTCGACGCAGCGGATTTCATCCACGCGATCCGATCAGGATACCCCGCATCCTTGATGTTCTTCCACGCGATGTCATGGAACTTCTTCCCACGCCAGTTTGTGCCCATGCCGTCGATCTGCACGACGATGAATCCGCGATCTGCGATTTCCTGTTGGTGCCGGTAGTTTGCCCGGAACGACTTCGGAACAAAAGCACCGTGCGGTCCGGCGTAGATGTTTTCGATGACCGGATATCGTTTGGTCGGATCGAAATCCTTCGGGAAATGAATGATGCCAAAAATATCCGTTTCACCATCGCGTCCTTTGGCGACGAAGCGTTCGGGAAAGCGATAACCAGCGGCCGCGATCTCTCCCGCGTCCGCATTATCCAGCCGACAGACCAGCGAACCGTTCTTCGCATTGCGAAGTTCGTGCGACGGCGGTTGATCAACCCGCGACCACGTGTCGATGAAGAACCGACCGTCCGGCGACCACTGCACCGAGTGCGTGCCGTTGGCCTGCGTCACACTGGTAGTAAACGACGTAAGGAGGTTCTGACTGGCTGGAGCCTCCTCGCGTCGGCTGCCATCACCGTCTAAACTCACACGGCACAGGTGCTCGAAGTAGGGATCCTGCCCTTCATGAATTCCCATCGCCCAAAACCAAACAACCCCTTCCGTCTCATCCACCCGCTCGACACGACGAACCAACCACTTGCCATCGGTCAGCTGCCGTTTTAGATCGCCGGTCTTCGCATCAAACAGGTAAAGATGATTCCAGCCATCGCGCTCGGACATCCACAGAATTTCGCCGCGGTCCTCAAGAATGTTCAGATACATCTTCTGCGAATAATCGATGAACGTATTGGACGTTTCCTCAATCAAAACACGGGTGGTAAGGAGGTTCTGACTTGGTTCGGCAGTTCCCGCTGTGCGTAGCGCATTAGTTTGAGCCTCCTCACGTCGGCGACTACCTAGGTCAGGCTCCAGATCCACCGCCACCATCCGCAAGACCTGATGGCCTCTTTGATTGAAAAGGAAGGTCACGCGCCGGGAATCAGCCGCCCATTCAAACCGGCCGACGTCCCACGGGTTTTGCAGGACCGATTGATCAACCGGCAGTTCCGCGCCGACCTCGACGTCGAACAAACGCACGGTCGATTGCGGGATGAGATCTCCCGGCTTGATGTAGGGATGCGTCTCCACCTTCGGCTGCAGCTGATCGCCCGGCGAGGAAGCCACCAACGTGACGCGTGGTTCGGACACAACGGTGGTCTGCAGGGCTACCACAAATTTCGAGTCCGGCGACCAGAACACTTCCGGCAGCGAATCCGGGTAGTCCGGCTTGTTGAAGTTCATGCCGATCGCGCGATCGCGAATAGCATCGCGATGGAAGGAATTGGTCGGGCTGGCGTCGGCAGAAAACTGTTTCTCCGCGCCACCCGCGACGCGGCGCAGCCAGAGGTTGTCGTTTCGAACGAACGCATCCCATTCGCCGCTCGGCGATTTCACCGAAGTGGCATTCTCCTCAACGCCACGGCGGCGGTTCTCGCGCAGACGCGGTTTTGTCGCCTTGCCGTCAATGATTGCGATTTCTTCCTGCGCACGGGCGACGAACAACGCGAGGGCATCGCCGGCGTCATCGGCGATCAGCCAGACATGATTTTCAAACGTGTGCTGCGTGCGACTCTGCCCAGGCTGAATGTCGCCATAAGGCTGGCGGTTGCCGCTGGTGTCCATCCAGAAAAGTTTCACCGTCTCTTTGAGCTGGTTCTCAAAGACGATGCCCGATTCCGTGCCACCGTTTCGTGACGGACGGATAAACTCTTGAGGCTCCAAACTCGAAGCGTCCTCCGACGAATTCTCGATGGGAGTGAGGTTGCCGCTCGCGAGGTCGAACCGCCATGACTTGCCGCGACCGAGAAGCGTGATGGCCGTGCCGTCCGAACTAAACTCAATTTCTTGCACGGGCAGTTGATTGGCTTTGTCTCCGCCGCCAATCTGTTTGGCGACGGAGACGTGATCGAACGCCGGCTCACGCGTTCCCACCGTGGCATCGACGAGGATGAATTCCCGCGTGTCGCCGGGATTGTCGTTGCGATACCAGAAGCGGGAATTCTCTGCGAACCAATGCGGTTCAATGCGGTCGCGATAGACCTTGGGAGCGGACTGAACGCTCCGATCGCCGAACACAGACAACAAACAGCACAGCCCAATCAAGCGAACAACCAGGACGAGTGAATGGTAGGGACCGTCGCTCCGCGCAGTCCGTTGAACAACCGAAACGTACGAATGGTTACTAAAGCTGATCAAGTCTGGTCCGCCGGCCAAGCCTTTCTGCGGCGCGCGCGGAGCGACACGCCCTACCAGTTTACTCCCCATAAAACCTCCAAGTCGTTTGAAAGTCTTTGTCCAATTCCTGATTCGTCAGGCTCGCGCGGATCATTTCTATCGGGATTGAGTTCTCCACAAGAATTGCGTCGTGGAATTGTTTGTTGGTCATCTCGCCGGACTCGACCAGTTCTTTGTGCAACGCGCGGATCTGCAATCCGCCGAGCATATAGGCGGCCTGATACACGGGACTGTAATCGCCCGCAACGGAACGCCGGACTTCAGCGGTGGCGTTGCGTCGCTCGTGCCCAACACGCTCCACCAGGTAATCAATCGCTTCCTGCGCGGTCATTTCGCCCAGTTGATATTTCAGTGAGAAGATGATCCGCGCGCAACGGTGCGATCGCCAGAACAGCATGCCCACCCGGTCCTCGGCAGACTGCTGAAACTCAATATCCCAAAGCAACATCTCCCAGTAGAGCGCCCAGCCTTCAACGAGAAACGGCGTGCGAAACACTGACCGATAGGTGTTGTAACGCTGCGACATGAAACCCTGCAGATGATGACCGGGGATCAACTCGTGATGCACTGTCGCGCGGCTGAAATGAATGTTGTTCCCGCGCATTCCCATCAGTTTGTCCTCGTGGCTCATGGTATCGGTCGGATAACTCACAGAAATCACTTCGCCGCCGGTGAAGTAGGGGTTCACCTTCTGCCGCTCCGGCGACATCATTTCCATCCTCCACGATTCCTTGGCCAGTGCGGGAATGGTCAGCAGATCTCGTTCTTCCAGAAAGTTTACGGACTCCTCGGCCAGTTGTTTAATCAACTGCGGCTGGTCTCCCGGTTCCACGTGCAACTGACTCACATGATCCAGCGCTTTTTGCCAGTCGCCGTCGAAGCCGAGATCGTCCGCAGCCCGTTTCATTTCAATCTCGCACCAGACAAATTCCGCCTCCGCGATCCGGATCAACTCCTCCGGCGTGTAAGGAATCATTTCGGCGCGGAGATAATCGATCAACGCTTCGCGGCCAATCGGATCGCCGATCACGGGATCGTCTTCTCCCTTCTTGTACTCGGCGATCTTCTCGCGCAGGAACCAGGCGTAGTCTTCAAGCGCCTTGTCTGCAGCCGCGAAGGGTTCCTTCAGCCACCAGGTGAACGACGGGTGGTAGTCGGCGTAGAAGCGGTTCCAGTCTCCCAACGCGCGGCGCAACTCGTCGACCGCCATTGCGGCACGTCGTCCGACGACGGCGGTTGGGGCATCGCCCTCCTTGATTTGCTCTTCAACTGTTTCGCGAGCGGCCTTGATCTGGTTCGGAATTTTCGCGACCAGTGCTGCACTCTCGCGGGGCTCTTGAGGCATCAGCAGACGACGATTCTCTTCCAACTCAACGACCGCGCCGGCGAACGGAATCAGGTCGGAAATTTCGTCCGTCTTTATCGAGGCATTTTCGAGTTCGCGAAGCTGGAACTTCAGATGATTGCGAAACAGCAGCCAGTCGATGCGACCGGTCTGGTCCAGCAAATCGAAGTCGACCCGATCCAGCGCGACGAGATTCTCTTCAAACAATCGCTGGAATCGCGCGGTGTGGCCGGGCGACAGATCAATGCTGTAGAGCCTTTCGAGCGCGCCCCGATCCTGACGAAACCGGTCGATCATGCCGCGCATGGTGCTGACCGACGGATCGACAGGGGCAGCCGCCCACAATGAAGCCATTGCGGAGAGCAGCGCGATCGTGAGCAAAAGGGGCAATCGTTTCATACGTGGTTGTGGCAGCCGAGGCTTCTGTTCTAGGAAGAAAACGAATCGTTGACCAGACTGAAGAAAAAGGGGCCCCGCATTTCTCACGGATAAATGCAACACAGGGCCTCAATCCGCACTCCGGTCCGAGGACCGGAGTGATATGCCTCCGACAACCTCCCCGACCAGATCCGCGCGGTTTCAATCCGCACTCCGGTCCGAGGACCGGAGTGATGCAAGGCCACTCCCGCATCGAATCGGATCGGCTGTTTCAATCCGCACTCCGGTCCGAGGACCGGAGTGATCAGCGCAGTGTCGGCAACCACCGCAGTGGGTGACGTTTCAATCCGCACTCCGGTCCGAGGACCGGAGTGATCACTTTGAATACAAACAACTCCGCGTCCGCGAAATGTTTCAATCCGCACTCCGGTCCGAGGACCGGAGTGATAATGTGAATCGCGCGGCCGCTACCCTCATATGGGGTTTCAATCCGCACTCCGGTCCGAGGACCGGAGTGATCTCACCCGCCCGGGTGATCCGGACCTTTAAGTTTGTTTCAATCCGCACTCCGGTCCGAGGACCGGAGTGATAAACACGGTTGCAAACGAGATACGAATCACAGACGTTTCAATCCGCACTCCGGTCCGAGGACCGGAGTGATCCCGCCGCGACCGTTACCGGGACGCTGGTTGACGTGTTTCAATCCGCACTCCGGTCCGAGGACCGGAGTGATGGCACGACGGACCAGGCTGGAACCGACATCGGCTGTTTCAATCCGCACTCCGGTCCGAGGACCGGAGTGATTTGACGCATCCAAGTAAGGGACAGTCGAAGCGGTGTTTCAATCCGCACTCCGGTCCGAGGACCGGAGTGATCCTGCCAGTTAATTAGACCACCGACGACGGTTGCTGTTTCAATCCGCACTCCGGTCCGAGGACCGGAGTGATTGGTTGATATTTCGGCAGGCGCTGGGATTTATGCAGTTTCAATCCGCACTCCGGTCCGAGGACCGGAGTGATACTCGTGATCGCCGACGCCAGCCTGGTCACGTTTGTTTCAATCCGCACTCCGGTCCGAGGACCGGAGTGATACCAACTTTCCGATCACCAACCCGATGGTCGACGAGTTTCAATCCGCACTCCGGTCCGAGGACCGGAGTGATTTGAATCAACCACGCTTCCGCCGCGCGGTCCAAAGGTTTCAATCCGCACTCCGGTCCGAGGACCGGAGTGATCCCGTGACAGTTCTGGGTGACATCTGGACTATGGGTTTCAATCCGCACTCCGGTCCGAGGACCGGAGTGATCTCGATTCCTGAAAGAGCCATACGAAATCATAAGTTTCAATCCGCACTCCGGTCCGAGGACCGGAGTGATTCTCCAGGGTCGATCGGGGGAACTCCCTCGTTGCTGTTTCAATCCGCACTCCGGTCCGAGGACCGGAGTGATGCTATTCAATACTAGGTTCATCCGTGTTTTCTTGTTTCAATCCGCACTCCGGTCCGAGGACCGGAGTGATGGTTCCTCAGGAGCTTATCAGCGCGACGATCGTTGTTTCAATCCGCACTCCGGTCCGAGGACCGGAGTGATAAGTCAACGACCAGCTGGACAGTATCTTTCTCCTGTTTCAATCCGCACTCCGGTCCGAGGACCGGAGTGATCTGGGTGGCCATCGATGACGTCACTTACGTAAGGTGTTTCAATCCGCACTCCGGTCCGAGGACCGGAGTGATCGCCGCTGGCGCCCACCACGTCCGCATTATCACTGTTTCAATCCGCACTCCGGTCCGAGGACCGGAGTGATTCGCTGTGATCGCCAGCGGGCTGGCAACCGTAGAGTTTCAATCCGCACTCCGGTCCGAGGACCGGAGTGATCTCAATCAAAACGCCACTCAAAACGCAACTCGTTGTTTCAATCCGCACTCCGGTCCGAGGACCGGAGTGATCCGATCGACATTGCTTGGATTCCCTGCGCCAAAAGTTTCAATCCGCACTCCGGTCCGAGGACCGGAGTGATTTGTTAGGGTCCCGAGCGCTGAAAGAGGTTGTGACGTTTCAATCCGCACTCCGGTCCGAGGACCGGAGTGATATGAATGCGCTTTGCTGAGTGTTGCGTATGGGTCGTTTCAATCCGCACTCCGGTCCGAGGACCGGAGTGATGCTTTGTATCCGTCACTGCTGCGGATGCGTGATTGTTGTTTCAATCCGCACTCCGGTCCGAGGACCGGAGTGATGGAATTCGGCGTCAACACCGGCCCGCGAATGGAAGTTTCAATCCGCACTCCGGTCCGAGGACCGGAGTGATCCACCGACCCAAGCAGGAAGGTAAGTCCCTCTGATGTTTCAATCCGCACTCCGGTCCGAGGACCGGAGTGATTAAACGAAGCTGGTGATAGCGGGCTTCTCCGAAAGTTTCAATCCGCACTCCGGTCCGAGGACCGGAGTGATCAATCACCGTATTCGGAACATCGACGCGAAATCTGTTTCAATCCGCACTCCGGTCCGAGGACCGGAGTGATAAAGACGCGAGGGTTAATCACGCTTCGTTCTCCTGTTTCAATCCGCACTCCGGTCCGAGGACCGGAGTGATCATCTGGCATTGCTGGACTCGATCACATGATCCAGTTTCAATCCGCACTCCGGTCCGAGGACCGGAGTGATTAGCCGAGGTGAATGCGAATATGTTCCGCTTGAAGGGTTTCAATCCGCACTCCGGTCCGAGGACCGGAGTGATTCGGTTGGGATTGGTGAGTGGCGACCGGAAAAAGGCGTTTCAATCCGCACTCCGGTCCGAGGACCGGAGTGATTTCGCCTCCGTCAACCTTACCGCCCTCAATCGGTGTTTCAATCCGCACTCCGGTCCGAGGACCGGAGTGATCTTATTGCTTCCAACCGAGTGGGGGCGTTTACGACGGTTTCAATCCGCACTCCGGTCCGAGGACCGGAGTGATCAACTGCGAGACACGTCTGCTTTCAGTTTCACCAGTTTCAATCCGCACTCCGGTCCGAGGACCGGAGTGATGCTTTTTGGTGATTCGGAATACAGATGGAGAACAAGTTTCAATCCGCACTCCGGTCCGAGGACCGGAGTGATTGGATCGCGGTAAGGTCGGAAGGCAGCGATGTTCGAGTTTCAATCCGCACTCCGGTCCGAGGACCGGAGTGATGAGGTCTAGGGGTTTTTCATCCGGTTGAACGACCGTTTCAATCCGCACTCCGGTCCGAGGACCGGAGTGATGTGGAAAATGACCACCTTGCGAGAGCAGTTTGAAGCGTTTCAATCCGCACTCCGGTCCGAGGACCGGAGTGATGTGGACAGCAACCCCTCACCGCTGGGTTGTTTAGGTTTCAATCCGCACTCCGGTCCGAGGACCGGAGTGATCTTATTAGCTAACGCCATCAGGGTCACCCACAGAATAGTTTCAATCCGCACTCCGGTCCGAGGACCGGAGTGATGGCTGAAAATCATCCCGCAAAACGGACAATAATATGTTTCAATCCGCACTCCGGTCCGAGGACCGGAGTGATCTTCAACCATCTCGACGGCGTGTTCCATGTCCCTGTTTCAATCCGCACTCCGGTCCGAGGACCGGAGTGATTAAGTCAGGAGGAGAGCATTATCTTCTTAAAGAGCGTTTCAATCCGCACTCCGGTCCGAGGACCGGAGTGATTCTGCCAGTCTACCCAGACCGGGCGGACAAAAAATGTTTCAATCCGCACTCCGGTCCGAGGACCGGAGTGATGGGGACTATCAATCTATTGAGCTCGCAAAAGTGCGTTTCAATCCGCACTCCGGTCCGAGGACCGGAGTGATCTTCCGATTCGATGCGCTGGAATTACCTGATGCTGCGTTTCAATCCGCACTCCGGTCCGAGGACCGGAGTGATCTGATCGGCCAGATCGTTGATGTCCCCCTCTTCGTTTCAATCCGCACTCCGGTCCGAGGACCGGAGTGATTCAAGGCCGATACATGCATCCCGTGCTTGAACTCGTTTCAATCCGCACTCCGGTCCGAGGACCGGAGTGATACGCAATCAGGAGATTCGGGCCGAAAACATATATTGTTTCAATCCGCACTCCGGTCCGAGGACCGGAGTGATTTCACCGCGCACCCCGCGTGCAGCGCTATGGGAGGTTTCAATCCGCACTCCGGTCCGAGGACCGGAGTGATACCAACGGCACGCTTACGAGTAACGGAGTGTATTCGTTTCAATCCGCACTCCGGTCCGAGGACCGGAGTGATCACCAGCCAAGGAAGCACGAGTTTAAGCTCCTTCGTTTCAATCCGCACTCCGGTCCGAGGACCGGAGTGATCGGGCTTGGTGGTGCGGCTAACGCGACACGGCTTGGTTTCAATCCGCACTCCGGTCCGAGGACCGGAGTGATCCCGCTCTGGGAACTATCGCAAGCGGCAACGGTGCGTTTCAATCCGCACTCCGGTCCGAGGACCGGAGTGATTATCCGGAGCCGTGTCAGCCGGCACCGCTACCCCTGTTTCAATCCGCACTCCGGTCCGAGGACCGGAGTGATCACTAGGGCTGATCGCTCCAGCCTAAACTGGGTTGGTTTCAATCCGCACTCCGGTCCGAGGACCGGAGTGATTGGCGCGTGCAAGGACATGTCGGTCGTGAAGTTAGGTTTCAATCCGCACTCCGGTCCGAGGACCGGAGTGATTTCGTGACTAACCAAGTTGGGAACGGTTCACTCGAGTTTCAATCCGCACTCCGGTCCGAGGACCGGAGTGATTTGTCGTAACGAACCAAGTCGGGAACGGTTCACTTGAGTTTCAATCCGCACTCCGGTCCGAGGACCGGAGTGATAGCGAGCCAACCAAGTGGTTGTATCGCAGGCCTTTATTAGACTAATTCCGCGAACCGTTCAATCGCGGAAAATATAAGTTCGATTTGAATGTCAAAGAACGCGGGTAATTTGCGAATTCTCGATAGTTTTGGGTGTCCGCGAAAGGTCCGGGTCTGGCGCGGCACTTGGGGTTCGCGGAACAGCTAAAGAATCAATGGGGCGGTGAGGTCCATGGGCTTGCCCATTCCGTGATGCTCGATCCGGGTCTTGGCCACTTCATCGAGAAAATAGAACCGTAGCGAATCCTTGGCATCATCAATCTCGCCCAGCAAACGGTGCCGCAATTGCACCCATTCCTTTTGGCCAACCTGGCATTCGAAGACGCTCTTTTGCACGCGCACGCCGTAGTCTTCGCAGCATTGAGCCACACGTCGCAATCTCCGCTGTCCGGCCCGATCGGCCGTGGCGACATCATAGGTGACGAGAATGAACATGATTTGAATTCTCCTATTTGGGAACCAGCGGAATATAATCCTGAATGTCCCTGCGCAGATGGCGGGCGAGAATGCGCGCTTGAACAAAGGGCATCTGTGCGAGGCGAAGCGTCTGATCAAGCAGCGGGTGTTGGAGCTTCTCCTGTTTGCGTTCCTGATACGCCTTGATGACGGATTTGCGGCCGGCGTCGGTGAATTCCACGGCGCCGCCTTCGCGTTCCACGAAATCCTTGGGGCCGACCTGCTGGCGGTTGACCAGCGTGATGGCCAGGCGATCTGCCAGCCACGGACGGAATTCCTCCATCAGATCCAGCGCGAGCGAGGGTCGGTTCGGCCGGTCGACATGGAGAAATCCCACAAACGGGTCGAGTCCGATCGAAGTGAGTGCGGAGATGCAGTCGTTCCTAACGAGTGCGTAGAGGAACGAGAGGAGGCAGTTGATCCGATCGCGCGGCGGCCTCCGGCTGCGACCGGTGAATGCGAATGTGTCGCGTTGCTGCTTCAGACAGAGGCTGATTCCGTTGAAATAGTAGTTGGAGGCCATTCCTTCGACGCCTCGAAGAGCTCCGACGTCCGTCACTCCCGCCAATGAGCGGATCAGCTGCGCGAGCGCGTCGGTGATCGTATTCAGTTTTGCCTGCTCTTCAGCTTCCTTGGATTCACGGGCAGCGCGGAGCAGACTGTTGCGGCTGTTCTGAATTTTCCCGGCGATCATCTGCCGGGCAATCGCCAGGCAACGCGCCGGATCGTCCGCGGCGCGAAACTGTTCCCGGCGGAGGGTGACGCTGGTGTCCGCGACTCCTGTGAGCCGGGCGTGAAGTTTGCCGTAGCCAGTGAGGTAATTCACCGCCACACCATTCTTCCAACAGAGATTCAGCGCGGGCGGACTGATGCTGACGGCTCCAAAAGCGCAGATGGATTCCAGATGGTGGATGGGGACTGAAACTTTCTTCCAACTGGTCGCCTTGTCCCGCGCGCGTTCTTCCACCGGCAGGTCGTCGGGAAAGACGGGCACCTCCACCAGCAGCGTCAGATGGTCAAGCGCCACATACGTGCAGGCTGTGGTCAGGTACAGGGTGTTTTGTTGGATGTTGGCCATTCCGTGGATTTCAGATTGGAGATTTCAAATTTCAGATCATCAACATTTTATGTCACTGATCGCGGTTCACGGTTTTTAATTCTGAGATTTGTCATCTTCAATTTCAAAGTCCCGACATCATTTTGCGGATTCCGGCGCTCAAGATTCAGTTCTCAAATCTCCGATTTCCAATTTGAAATTCTTGGTTTAGATGATCCCCTTCTCGTTGGCTTCCTTCCGTTTGGGATGCCAGGCCGGCAGCCTCCGCAACAGCTCTTTTTCAAATTCTGCGAAGCGTTTGTTGTCGGCGAGATCTCGTTTGACACGGTCGTTCAGGTGCCGCTGACCTGTGATGTCGGAATTTTGCAACGAGTCCGCCCAGCCACGAATCTGCCGGGAACAGGACTCGGCGATCGATCTCAAATTTGAGATTTCAGATTTGAGATCAGCGGACCAGCGGTCCTTTTCCGCGCGCCGCTCCTTGAGCACGAGCATGGACCGCACCTCGCCGGCCGAGCCCCGGGCGATGTAGAGAAACGCGAGCAGTTCCCTGGTGGTGCCGCGCTCAAATCCCTCGGCGATGTTGTTCGACACGGAGAGCGCCGCACGGTCCAGCTGATCCCGAAACCCGCGTGTGGGTTTGAAGCCGGCCCGATCGAGCAGTTCCTCCGTCCGTTCATACAGCTCCGCCGCCTTTTGCCAGACCGGCAGATCCTCGAAACGTTCATAGGTCATGATGACAGGTTGGATTGGTTTTCAGGTTTCAAACAGTTTCCGCACCAGGCCCGCCGCCCGGGAATTGTTTTCCGTGGCTTTGGGCAGGCAGATCTCAAACAGCGAGCATTCGTCACACGCCTTCTTGTAAACTGCGGCTGGCAGCCTGGGGATCTCAAATCTCAAATTTGAAATCTCAGATGGACGGAGCAACGCGTGCAAATCAGCGATGGTCTGCTCGGTCAAACGTCGCAACTCGGGTGTGAACATGACTTCTCGCCGGCGTTTGCTGTCCGCGTGGAATACGGCACCCCGTTCAATGGATACGCCAAACATCTCTTCCAGACAAAGCGCCTGCGCACAGAGTTGAACATCGTCGTTGTCCCATTGTCGCCGTTTGCCAAGTTTGAACTCGACGGGTGTGAGCGATCGCGGAACTCGAATCTCAGTGTCCGTATCCAACTCCGCTTCCACGATATCGCATTTGCCATTGAGACCGAGACGCTCTGACCAGACCGGTAGCGCGCGCCAGAGCAACACTCCTTTGGCAACCTCATACCCCGGCAGATCGGCGTGTTCATGAACGATGTCGCCGCGATTGGTGTGCTCGTTGGATGAACGCCATCCCTCGACAACCTTCAACGCCGCCCGGCGATTGCAGAAAAGAAAGTCGTTGAGCAACGAGAGCGGAAGCATCTCGCGAGGCGCGTCTGCAATCTGCAATTTTGGTTTTGCGATTGGAGTCACGAAGCATTCTTCTGGGTATTCGCTTCCGGGATCTCCCAAATGATCCGGTGTGCTGTGATTGGGGCAACGGGTTCGTTGCCGTCCTTGGGCGCGGGCTTCTCATCGGTGCAGGCGGTGACTTGCTCGTATTTGTTCTTCACAACGTAAACCGGGCCTTCGGGAGCGCTGCCGACGTAATCTTGAAGGCCCTCCGGGAATTCGCTGCCCGAGTTGAATCTTCCGTCGCCATCCTTCTTTCCTGCGGCCTTCACCAACTCAAAGACTTTGTGGGCAGGCGCATTGCCAAGGGCGTCCTTGTGCTCGAAATCTACCAGGCCCACTACGCGCATCCCGCCAGGACGGGCGGATGAGCCGTCCACATTGAAATCGCCAAAGCAACGGGTGAGCGCGAAAAGGAAGTTGTCCAAGTCTGCGTAGCTGAAGCGCGTTTTGGCGGCGAAAGCGGGCGAGAAGTGAATGTGGCAGCGGTAAAGGCCGTAGGGCACCAAGTATTTGCGGCCCATCGTCCGATTGTCATCCCCCTTCTTCTCCGCTTCTGCTTCGTTAGCAACCGCGCATCGCGTGATGGAAAAATCGAGTTGGAGGATCTTGTCCAGGCTTTCGGCAAAGGTGATTTGCAGTGGGCCACGAATTTGTCCGTAGAAACTGCCTTTCAGCGGCCCCTCGGTCGAAACTACCTGTCCGAAGAAGCGCACGTCAAAGTAGGCTTGGCACAGTGCGTCACGGTAAGCGCGGTCACGATACTCCGACAAATTTTTCTCCTTCTTTGTGCCTTTCTTCTCGGCTTCGCCGTCTGGTGCGCCGTCCTTCTTCTTTTTTGATTTCTCGTTGGCCTTCTTCCAATCCTCGTCGGTCAGTTTCCTGCCTTCGACCTCGTAACTTTTGAAGATTTCGATGGCCTGCTTCTCAAGGTCAGGGGCTTCGACAAGCGTCTGGATCACTGCACCTTCCCTGATGAAAAGATGGTAGCGGTCTTCAGGTTTGTCGGTTTCTCCCTTCAATTCCCCATTGGCGGTGTGCCGGGCAAAGAAATTCCTAACTTTGCGCTTGAGGCAAACGTCGGTGACGAGGCCGCGCAGGGTGTCGGGCTGGAGGCGTGGCATGTTGCCAGTGTCGGGATCGCCGTTGGGGTTGCAGTTGGTGGCGTCGAAAAGCAGCGCGATGTCGTGGCGCTCGGCGACGACGGCATCATGGGCTTTGCCGTTCCAGAGGTTCGGGAAGTGAAATGTATGGCTCATAATCGGTGTTTCAGTTCAAAGGTTATGGTTCAGGATTTGTTGGAATCATCGTTGTCGTTGTTTTGGCTGTCGCCGTCGCCGGTGTCGTCACCCTTGGGATTCGCGCCTTTGCGGTAACGCGGCCACTTGCGGCATTTCTCATAGTAGAAACCAATGGCGAAGCGGCCCTGGTCTTCGAGCGACAGCGTGCGCGGCCATTTGGCGGCGGCGGAGAAGCGGGCTATGAGTTGCGCCAGCCCTTCAAAGTCTTGCTCAATGAGTGTCTCGGATTTGTCTTTGGGGACGCCGTGTTGAAGTTTGTAGGCAAGTCCACCGCCGATCTTATCAAGATGAACGTTGGTCAATTTGCACAGGCGCGGGAAGACGAGGGCCGGAGTGCTGGACGCCGAGCCGTAGTAACGGCCCGCCGGGGATGACGCGGTGGATTTGCCGTGGGCCGCGTTGTGGATTTTGTCCAGCAACGCCAGCACGCGCCCACAGAGGTAGGCGGGATGGTCCTGCTTGTCGTGATGGTGTTCGTTCATAGGTCTGTCCTTTGGTTCTTTGTGATTGGAGTGAAAGTATAGCTTGATGAGGGCTGTGCGGGCGCGGAGGCGGAATTCAAAGTCGGAGCGTTCCTTTTCGGCACATCCTTTCGCAAGTTCCAACGCCTGACGAGCGAGTGCTGATTCGAGGAACGAGTTCGGCAACAACGTCCCGAACAGCGCCGTTTGAAGGATTCTTGAATACACCACTGACGGGGGTGCACTCTGGCTTTTTGAGGGAATGGTGGCGGCTGCGAGTTCGCCAATTGTGCTCGCTGTCAACTCGCCTGGGCGAAATACATTGGGCAGAGAAACCGCGCGAAAGTACGCCTCCGCCGATTCTGTGACGCGCCCAAGCGTCTGCGTGTGCCAGCCGCGCACTGTGATGCGAGACTTCGGCGAGGAAAGGATGGCGCAATAAAACTGTGCCGCATCGGGCGAGGACGCTGCATGACCGTGGATGTTCTTAAAGAAGTCCAAAACCTGCAGGGCATCCGGCTCGTTAAACAGAGTCGCGAATTCTTGAGCGCACGGCGGGGAGTTCTTGCTGGGAGGAACTGCCCAAAAGACAGCTTTGAGCTTCTTTCCCAACGAACAGTAGTGGGCTTTGTCTCGGAGCAACCATTTTAACGCAGCCGCCGCCCGCTCCGTTGTCGTGAGAGACATGGACAACGTGTGTTTGCCCAAGCCGAATGATTGCGTTGCTGCTTTGTCGAATGACGCCAATGGGCAGTATGTTCCACCGCCCGGAACCTTTGGGATGTGCGGAAAGACAGGTGTCAGGCGCGTGCTGCCCGCATCGTCGCGAAGGGCGAACCCGTCGCTACCAATTGGGAGAATATGCAGAAGCTTCGCCCGTTGAGCCTCGTAAGTTGCGTTCCACCATTTCCGAAATTCCCCATTTTTTAGCAACAGCTCGCCGTTGATGCGGAAGGTGAAACGAGCGCCAGCAATTGTCTTGAGCTTTGCGTTACGAGCCTTCGTAGCCGCGTCCTTTGCCTTCTTCTTTTCTTCAGCGGTTTCCGTCTCAGCGTTGGCTTTCGACGGGTCGGGCAGCGAAAACAAGTCAATGATAGCTGGGTCGGTGAGGCGGGGCTTCGATGCGATGAATTGCTTCAAGGCCTTTGAAACCGCAAGCTCTCCGTGGCCCTCGGACTCGATGAACAGGTTGATCTGCCTCAGCCATCCTGCATGACGGTAGTGCTGATTCTTTGTGCTCTTGGTTTCTGAATCGGAGTCATCAACGTCGTCTTGGTCGCTTTCATCGCTTTCTGTTTCCGCGTCAGGCTCTGGGGTCTTTGCGCTACCGCCTTCCGGCGGCTCAATCACCGAAATTTTCGGGTGTTTGCCTTTGGAAATATCCGTGCAAAATATTTCTCGCACGTCTCCATGGCCAGCTTCGGCAACCGATTTACCACCCCCGCCTGCCGCCTGTATCTCGCCCTTCTCGCTGACGACAATTGGAAAATAGACGGGGCATTCCATCTCCTTGCCAAGTTCAGGCTCTCCTGTCTTGTCCTTCGTGCTGCCGTAGGCGGGCGTGATGCCGAGGATTTGTCCTTCGCTGTCCAAGTCTATGAAGTATTGAACCGGCATCGGCTCGAACGCACGAGGTGTCGGGATTTCGAGACGGTCAGCTAGATCGAGCAATTCGGAGATCATGCTTCACTCCTTTCCTCGACAGTGATCCAGCCATTGATCGCTTTGGCGGCAAAATGAGTGGGGACAGGCCGTTGACCGGGCTGATCCCATCCCGTGGCGGGACGCGGAACAAAAGGATGCGGATCATTTTTCTGTTCGTCGTCGGGTTGCCAGCGCTCCCACATTGGTTTGAAATCAAAGTCGCGGAAGATCATTCCGAAATGTTCCTCCGATGGCTGGTCCGGAATCACTTCCGGCGGTCTTTCGACGAGTTCCCATTCCGCGACTGAGAACTCCCGGCAGCCAAAGAACGGCTGATAGAAACATTGCCCGGCGCGGGCACGGCGCAAGAACATCTGATGGTATTTGTTTCGGGCGAGAAAATCGGCGCTGGGCCGGATTGTTCGCTCACCGCGCCGCCGTGTTTCTGGCGGAACTTGAATCACTGCCTCGATATAGTATTCCACCTCTCTGAGAATGAGGCTGTGGCGTTGGGCGCGGATGCGATCCGCGTTGATGTCGTAGCCGACGGCATTCTCCGGTTTCTGGTGCTTCCCATAACCAAGTTCATTGCGAAGGATGGAAAACATGGTGCCTTTCCGAACGATGCCGATGCGGGTTACCACCCATCGAAAACCGATCTTGTTGTGTCGCTTGTGCGCTTCTGGTTTTTCGATGGGCTTCATGAGAATTGCTTCGAGGATGCCACGCGCGGCGGATGGCGTGATAATCGGATAACTCACTCGTTCAACGTGGAATTCGGGCCGGGTGAAGCAGGCGAATGGGCCCTTCACGCGTAGACAGATTGGGTCGGAAGTCATATTGGTTTAGTAGCAGCAGTCCAGTTTGGAGAGAGATTCAGCGGAAATATCAATACCCGCACCCTGCAGACCATCGGAGTACAGGACGCCCGTTTTCAAATACCGCAGGCCGCGAACCGGATCATCATCTTTGAAGACGAGTTCCGAATCAGAAGAATGGAGGAATGCGCGCGTCTCTTTTCCCATTGGAAAGGACAAGTTGACGATGAATGGTTGAAGTGTCTGCCATTCATTGGGCGTGAAATAGCCTTTGTGCCTGGCTGATTCCCGGAGCGATTTCACCGTCGCGCCATCCGGGAAGCACATATCGGAATCGGTGTCAGCGAAGGAATCGCGTTTGGATTCAATCAACAAAGGGACGGCATCGGCGTCGATGAAATTGAATAGACTGCTGACTTCCTCAAAGTGGAGCTTCTCGCGGGCAGACTGGACAGCGCATCCACCCGGATCGGGAACGGTAGTTTGATAGAAAAGGCGGAAGTAGGTTTCAAACGAGGACGGATCATCAGGCTCGGCCTTTCCCATCCGGCGAAGGAGATCAGCATTCTGCATTGCTGACCCGTAAGTGCCCTGCGGTGCGGCAGCATCAGTTGGGGTAAAGACGTGAACTTGGCCGAGAATTGGCCGGCCGGAATTGTCTGTGAGTGCGCCGTTACGATTGCAGCGACCAGCGGCCTGAACGATGGAATCATATGGGCCAAACGCTCGCCAGACAGACGGGAAATCCACATCCACGCCGGCCTCGACGCATTGGGTGGAGACAAGCAGGCAAGGCTTCTTGTCATTAAGTCTCGTTGTCACTTCGGCGAGAACCTTGAGTCTGTGTGCGGGAAACATCCAGGTGGAGAGGTGGAATATGCCTTCCCGAAGGTCATCATCGTTTCTGGATTTCTTGATGAGCAAATCAAACAGGGCACGAGCTTGTTTTCGTGTGTTGAGAATGGCCAGTGCTTGCCTTCCCGGTGCTACGAGCATGGCGGATGCGAGCGTCTCGTGATGAAGCTCGGGCGGCGGGCTGTCTTTGGCCAGACCGACATACTCGACCCGCTTGAGTCGGCGGAAGTGTTCCACTGCTGCATCTTTTGAGATGATGGGAACAACATTCTTAAAGCCGAACTCGAAATTCTCCGTCTTACCAAGAGCAGGCTGGGTAGCAGTGCAAAGCACCAGCGATGCGCCATAACGACGTTTCTTGCTTGTGAGCTCTTTCAGCACATCGAGAATTGGCTGGAGTAGCAGCGGGGGCAACGTCTGCACTTCATCGAAGATCAGGACGGACTGGCAGATGTTGTGCAACTTGCGAGCGTCTGCCGGACGACGGGAGAAGAGTGAATCAAAGAACTGGACGCTGGTGGTGACGATGATGGGTGCGTCCCAGTTCTCAGCGGCGAGTTGGCGAAGTGGGCGTTCTTTGTCATAACCATCGGCATCGTCTTTCGATTTGATCACTGGATCAGAAGCCTGCGAATGGTGTTCGAGAATGATGGGGTCCCCCTCAGTGTGACCAAAAACCGATTTCAATTCCCGGGTCGTCTGCTGGATGATGTTCAGATACGGAATCACCACAATGATCCGGCGAAGGCGACGAGGATCGTCGGGCGCGAGGTCTTTGTTATGGTGGGCGATGTGGTTGAGGGCGAATGCGACTGAAGCCAGTGTTTTGCCGCCACCTGTGGGGACAGCGAGCGTGAAAACGCCACGTTCGAAACAAGCCTTTTCTTCGCAGGCCATGAGGACTTCTGCGCGAACGTCAATTACGGCCTGGGAAGCGCGCTTTGACCGTGCGGTGGCTATGCGCTCATCTATGGCGCACTTCATCATCGACAGCAACGATTCCGCCGCGCCGACTGCCGCCAGACATTTTGTTCCGAACCGCCATGTATTGCGCTTAAGCACATTCGTTTGTGAACCCTCGGTCCGATTGGCGTCTTCGGTGTCGAGGCGGTCGGCATCCACAAGCGCGCTGAAGAGCATCCGCGTGTAGAAATCTACGGCCCGCATTTTGACGTCTCGGTCATTGGCGGTAGCAAACGACATCTCGTCGAGCCACGCTGGTAGAGTTTTTCCGAAGTCTGGAATGGGCCAAATCTGATTTCCCCAAGGGGCATTTCCAATTAACGATTCTTCACATTCTCGCGCTGGAGCTGTCCATTTCACGGATACCTGTTGTAGGCTCGAACGGTTATGCAGGCCGGCGTGGTGTCCGTTAATCGCGAAAGCAACCGGCCATAGTTGGTGCGCAAGAGCTAAAGCGGCTCCATGGTGGGCGTGCGGTTGTTTTTCGGCTTTCTTGCCTGCTACCCGATCTTGAAAGTTCCTTTCTGCCTTGCCCAAATCATGGAGCAGTCCGGCCAGTTCAGCTTGTTGGTCGGCATCGAAATGTGCAGAGAGCCATTTAGCGCGGCACGCCACGCCAAGAAGATGTTCGACCAGCGATTGATCAGGGTGGGCGAGATATTGGCTAGGTTTCATAAAGATTATGAGGAGAAAACCTGTCGGGAAGAAAAGGAGTCTCTCGAGTGGGTGAAATGCGGTTGAGGTGAAGGGAGCAATCCCGCCAGTTCCGCTTCGTCGGCGAGACCCAACGGTTCGGCGAAACGGCGGGCGAGTTTGGCGACGTTGCGGAGGTGGTCTTTGAGCAGCTGCCACCGGCCGGACGTTTCGGGCAGGCGGTTGCCGTTTTCATCTTCTGCGGTGTGCGCGTAGCAGTTCAAACCGATGTGCCCCTTCGTGTTGTTGGCGCCCGCCAGTCTGTTCCGGAGCACACAAATGAGTGACGGCAGGCAAAGCGGGAGTCTTCCCGCCCCGTCACCGGTAGGGATTCGGCCCGTGCTCTGGTTTCCCTCTTGAGCATGTCCTTCATTGATTACCGTGCCGACGATGACTTTAAGAAGGGCAGGGAGCAAGAACTACCCGGCCAAATTCACAAGTTCGCTCTTGTATCGGGCAGGGCGGGTTTCTACAGTTTCATTGTCGACGAAATGACGATGAAGTCCATTGGTCAAAGACGAGTTGGAGCGTGCAAATGATCCAGCTCTATCAGCTTCCCTACAGCCCCTTCTGCATCGTCACCCGCCGCATCCTCGAGTTCGGGCGCGTTCCGCACAAGAAGATCAACGTGCCCAACAGCGACCGGTCACTGATCTGGAAACTCACGAAGCAGCGCTATTATCAGGTGCCGGTGATCAAGGACGGCCGCTCGATGGTGTTTGAGACGGACGATGAATCGCAGGTCATCGCCAAGTATCTCGACAACAAGTTCAGGCTGGGATTGTTCCCCGCAAACTTGCGCGGTGAACAGACGATTCTCTGGAGCTGGATCGAGAACCGCGTCGAGAGCGCAAGTTTCAAGCTGAACGACATTTACTACGAGGAAAATGTCCCCAAGGCCGATCGGCTCGGGTTTGTCCGGCACAAGGAACGCAAGTTTGGCCGGGACTGCCTGAAACTCTGGCGGGACCAACAGGTGGAGTTGCTGCATGCATTTGCCGACGCACTTTTGCCCTTCGATCAGATGTTGATTTCGCGTTCCTTCTTATTGAGAGACCGCCCCGTGTTTGTGGACTTCGATCTTTACGGCATGATCGGAAACTTTCTCTACCGCGGGCACTATGATTTCCCCGTCGAGCACCCGAGACTCAACGAGTGGTATCAGCGAATGCACCGTGTGAAACTCGACGTCCCCAAGTGAAAAACTACATTCTCGACACCACCGTTCTCCTTCACGATCCCAACTCCCTGCTTAATTTCGACGACAACGAGGTCCTGATACCGATCGAAGTCATCGAGGAAATCGACCCGTTCAAACGCGAATCCACCGAGCGCGGCCGCAACGCCCGCACGGTCTCCCCATCTCTCGACGAAATTCGCAAGAAAGGCCGGCTGAGCGACGGTGTAAAACTGGAAAACGGAGGCCGGTTATGAATCATTTTCCGAGCTGAAAACAGCCATCATCCAATCGCCAACGGCAATGGAAAGATCAGCGTGGACAGCCGCATCGTCGCCCACGCCCTGCAAATCCAGGAGGACAGCCCTCGTCGCAAAACCATCCTTATCTCAAAGGACTCAATCTCCGCTTGAAGACGGACGCGCCGGGCCTCCAGGCGGAGGACTATGAGACCGATCGAGTGTTTCTGACCGAGCTGTACAGCGGGATGTTTGATCTTTCGCTGGCGGAGAAGGACGTCGCGGAGTATCGCGCGAACGGTGAAATCAAACTGCCCAAGAAAGGCAATTACTACGCCAACGAGTACTGCCCGCTGCACGAAGAAACAAACCTCAAACGCACCGCTTTGACGACAGTCGATCCCGCAGGAAAAAAGCTGAACCCGATCGTCGATGTTCACGAAGGCGTCTGGGGCATCAAGCCGCGCAACCGGGAACAGCACTTCGCCTTCGACGCACTGCTCGATGACCGTATCAAGAGCACATCTATTAACTAACTCAAAACGAAAAAAGGCGTCAAAACCCCTTGTTTTACGGCATCGATCTTCAAAGCAACTAAGTTAATAGATGTGCCCTCAAGCTGGTCACTCTCATGGGCAAGGCCGGCACGGGAAAGACGTTGCTGGCGATGGCGGCGGGACTCAAACGCACGGTGCACGACCGGCATTTTCGTCGACTGGTCATCGCGCGTCCGACGATTTCCAAGGGCAAGGAACTCGGGTTTCTGCCCGGGACGCTGGAGGAGAAATTGAACCCCTGGATGCAGCCGATTCATGACGCGCTCGAGATGCTCGGCGATCTGAACATGGGGCACGACAGCCGGCGCACCGGCGATCTCATGCGCAACGGAAGCATGGTGGTGGAAGCGCTGAGCTACATCCGCGGACGCAGCATTACTCATCAGTGCATGATCATCGATGAAGCACAGAACCTCACGCCGCTCGAAGTGAAAACCATTCTCACGCGCGTCGGTCAAGGGACGAAGATCATCTTCACCGGTGATCCGTGGCAGATCGACAATCCTTACGTGGACAGCTCGTCCAACGGCTTCAACTACATCGTCAGCAAGTTCCGCGAATACCCGATTGCGGCGCACGTGGAACTGCAAAAAGGCGAACGCAGCGAACTGGCTGAGCTGGCGGCGGACATTCTTTAATCGCGCTCCCGTGGTTCGACCAAAAGTTGCCGGATTTCAGTGGCGGTGATTTGCTTCGTTTCCCTCGGGGTAACTGAATTTAGTGTTCGTAAAAACTTGTGATCAGATTTCGATTGAAAGAATCACGCCGTCGAAGCGGGTCAGTTGTTTCAACCAGTCCGATTCCGCCTGGAAGAGCGCGGGGGTTCCTTCAGTCTCGCCGGTCGCCCGGTTTGCGACCGCGTGAAAGCTCAGCACACGCTCAGGTTTGGGATCTGTGACCTTGATCTCGAACGACGACTGGCTCAGCCGGACATAGTCTTCCATATGCCCATCAAACACGTAGGCACTCATCAAGGCCGCCCCGGGTTCGTGCACGAGTTCCAGGTAAAATTGGTCGTCGCCGATCGCAATGGGCACTCCGCCATTTTGGGGTTCGTGCAGGTGACCCGCATGACGGTCGGGAGTATCAGCCGAAGTTTTCGTCCCCGCGGTTGACGGCTTTCCACAACCTGAAATGCAGGCCAAAAGAGCGGCGAACCCCAGCAAGATTACACAATTCACATGTTTCGTTTGAGTCATTCCACGCTGCTTATGGTGTCGCAAAACCGTTTTCCGAAAAAGGTTGTTGATCGTTCACACGGTTGCTGTCTTCAAATTGTGACGAACACGTCCGGCCTTGTCGAAATTGTTAACAAGCGACTCAAATAGCTTTAAACCAGGCAGTTACGGGTGTGAATAACCAACGAACAGTGGGAATAACAATTTCTAAAGCTTTTCAATTGCCTTTTCCGGCCTGAATTCCCTTTGCCAGAAATCACTATTTCGCGACACTCCCCGCCTCTTTATATGAGCAAATCTGCAAAGAACGCTTTTTCCAAAAAATTCAGCAACTATCCGCGACTCAATCCGTTCGGGATCGGTCGGAAAACCTCGGTCGCCGACCTGATTGACCAGTCCTTCCTCGCCTACAACGGAGGACGTCTCCGGGAGGCCGCCCAGCTTCTGACCCGGAAAATGCTCCCGGACAACGGGTACATCGGGATGAGTCTGACGGGCGCGCTGACCCCGGCGGGTCTCGGCAAGAGCTGCCTCATTCCCCTCATGAAAGCCGGGTTCGTGGACTGGATCGTTTCTACCGGCGCGAACCTCTACCACGATCTCCATTTCGGGTTGGACATGCAGCTCCACAGCGGCTCGCCGTTCATGGATGACGTGACGTTGCACCAGGACGGCGTGATCCGGATTTACGACGTGCTGTTCGACTACAACGTGCTGCTGGATACCGATGCGTTTGTGCGTGAAGTCATCCAGGGACCGGAATTTCAGAAGCCGATGGGCACGGATGAGTTTCACTATCTGCTCGGCAAGTACGTTCACGCGCGACAGAAGAAATTGAAGATCAAAGACAGCTCCGTGCTGGCGACCGCTTACGAGTGCGGGATTCCGATTTATACGAGCAGCCCGGGTGACAGTTCGATCGGGATGAACGTGGCGGCGATGGCGATGCGGGATTCGAAGCTGATGTTCGACGTGAACCGTGACGTGAACCAGACGGCGGCGATCGTGTATCGCGCGAAATCGACCAAGCACACCAGCAGCGTTTTCATTCTCGGCGGCGGCAGTCCGAAGAATTTCATGCTGCAAACCGAGCCGCAGATCCAGGAAGTGCTCGGCATCAAGGAAAAGGGTCACGACTATTTCCTCCAATGCACGGACGCGCGTCCGGACACCGGCGGACTGAGCGGCGCCACGCCGGCTGAAGCCGTGAGCTGGGGCAAGGTCGATCCCGACAAGTTGCCGGACAGCGTCGTGTGTTACACCGACAGCACGATCGCTTTGCCGTTGTTGACCGCGTATTTGCTCGAACGCGTGAAGCCGCGAAAACAGAAACGGCTTTACGATCACCGGGATGAAATGCTGGAGACCGTGAAAAATCTGTATTTGAAAACTGGCACCGTCACGAAAGTCCTGACCAGCCGCAAACTCGGCAAACGTTCGAGCGGCGTGGGGTTGAAGAAGTAGGCGGGGTCTGAAAGCCGAATTCGAAATTCGGATCTCGGACGTATCACACCACCGCAACCTTGCCCGGGTTGCGGTGTTTGCTACCGTCACCGCGATGGCCAAACCCAAAGATCCTGATGCCGCCCTGATGCTGCGCGCAAAAAGAGGGGATCAATCGGCGTTTGAAGAATTGGTCGTCAAATATCAGCAGGCGGTGATGAATTTCATTTACCGCACTGTTCCCGATTTCACCGAAGCGGAGGACTTGGCGCAAAATGTTTTCGTGCAGGCTTGGAAGGCCCGGGAGCGTTACAAGGTTTCCGCCAAGTTTTCCACCTGGTTATTCACCATCGCCCGCAATCTCAGCTTAAACGAAATCCGGCGCCGCACCCGGCACTCGGCCGAATCGATGGACGCCCCGATCGGCGATGGCGAATCCGATTCGGCGCGTCAATATGAAGACCGGGATCTGAGCTCGCCGCCGGACGATCTGATCCGGGGTGAGTTGGAGGGCAAAGTCGCGGAGGCCGTCGCCGGTCTGCCCGAAAAACAGCGGACGGCCATGCTTCTCGCGCAGGACGAGGACACTTCGTACGAGGACATCGCGCGGATTCTCGATTGTTCATTGTCGGCCACCAAGTCGATCATTTTTCGCGCGCGCGAGACGCTGAAACAGCGGTTGAAGCCCTATCTGAAAACTGGCGATTGGGAGGACAAACGGTGAATAACTATTTCGGAAACTTTTCAACGTTACTGGTGATTAACCCCACGAACAAACGGTGAATCCATGAAACACGAAGAATTTCAAGAGTTGATGGAGCTGGCCCGGCGTCAACCATTGACGCCCGATGAACGGGCCCGTTTGGATCGATTTTTGGAGGCCACTCCGCTCGCACGGACCGATTGGGCGGAGGACATGGCTCTGACCCGCCTGATGGACCGCCTGCCGGATGCACCGCTGGCCTCTAATTTTTCCTCCCTCGTGATGCAGGCGATCTCGCTTGAGGAGCGTCGCGTCGAGCGGGAGAACAAACCGATGAGTTTGCACTGGTGGACGCACAGCTGGTTTGCGCGTCTCGGACTCGCCTCGTGCGTCGCGCTGGTGGCGGTGGGCGGCTGGTACCGGCATCAGTTGGGCGAACGGGCCGATCTCGCGGAGAGTGTTGCGACCATCTCCGAAGTTGCGGCCATACCGAGTGTGGAGGTCTTGAAGGATTTTGAGATGATCCAGTTGTTCGGCAAAGTCCCGCCCGTTGCCGACATGGAAGCCGACCTTCATCTACTCGCTGCATTGGAATGAACCTGTTGCCGACATGGCTGCTGGGGTTGTCGCTGTTCATCGGCGTACAGTCGGTGGTGATTGCCCAGTCGGAACCAGCGGCCCCAATGCCGCCGTTGCCCAAGGCACATTCACCGGTCGAGTATTTCCGGCGACTTCTGGCCGCGACGCCCGCCGAGCGGGAGGAGATGTTGAAGGACCGGACTGAGGCGCAACGCACGGTCATCAGTGAGAAAATCAACGAGTACATCATTCTGCCCCCACCGATGCGTGAGTGGAGGCTCAAGGCGACGGAACTTCGCTGGTATCTCATGCCGCTGATGCAATTGGAGCCGGAACGGCGCAGCGCCCGGCTGTCCATGATTCGGGAGGAGGACCGTGCGCTGGTGGTGCTGCGGCTGCAACAGTGGGACAGTCTGCCGCCACGTGAACGGGAGGAGATGTTGAACAGCCAGATTGCTCTCGGATATCTGGCCCGTCCTTCGAATGTTCCGGTGCGGGCGGGGCAAATCCGTTCCGATCCGCGGGTGGTCCAGTTGGAAGCCTCAGTGGCCAGCTGGCAGCGTCTTCCAGTGGCCGAGCAGGAATTGATCACCAAGCAGTTCAATTCATTTTTTTCTTTGAGCGAGACAGAAAAGAAGAAAACGATTGCACTCTTCACGGGAACTGAGCGCACACATCTGCAGAACACGGTCCGGTCGTTCGAAGGCCTGTCAGCGGCCACGCGTCGGGAGTGCATCGACGCCATGCAGAAGATTACGCAGATGTCCGGCGATGAACGGGTCGCGTTCCTGAGAAATGCGGAACGGTGGAAATCGTTGAGCGATCTGGAGCGCAGACAGTGGCGCACGCTGGTCACCAAAATGCCGCCGCTCCCACCGGGCTTTGTTCCACCGAATCCGCCCGGGTTTCAGACACCTGGCGCGGATACCAACTCGCTCTGACCGATATCAGCGGTTGCGCAGGACCTGTTCAAAATCCCGGCTTTTCGCAAGGTAGAGGTTCAGCGCAAACACGCTGACAAGGGCAACTCCCAAACTGGACAGAGTGGACGTCATGCTCACGGCGTTGTAAGTGCCGTGGAGGAAGGACGGCAACGCGATGGCGATGATCAGGAGTCCGCGTTTGCGGTCGGGAAACTGGTAGGCGTAGCCGATGAAGTACCCGGCGATAGCCGTCCAGATCGCGTGGATGAACGGGAGTGCGGTGAGCCGGACGACGTTGTAGATATAGTAGTCCCCGATGTTCCGAGAGATGAGCGGGTTGACCTCCGCCTGATAGTTCACGCCTTCGTAAATTCCGAACCCGAGACCGGCCATGAGTCCGTAGTAGAGCATCGTCTGCGGCTGGAACGGCGCGAAGTTCCGCGCAAGATAGAAGAGCACCAGCATTTTGCAGATTTCCTCGGGCATGCCCACCCCGAACACCCAGCCAGCCCATCGGGCCAGCGCGTTCGGATCAAACATCCAGATCCGCCAATCAACATAGCCCTCCATCAGAAAATAGAAGACCTTGAGCAGCGAGACGGAGAAAAGGCCGGTACCGAAGAAACAGACCAGACAGTTGCGAATCGTCACGCCCGGCGCGGGGAAAACGAAATAGAAGAACACCCCCCAAAGTACCGAAAAATAGAATGCCGTCGCCCAGTAGGCGGCCTTGATGTAGCCCGGTTGAATGAACAGCGTGATGATCAACAGCGGGAACAACCCGATCGCCGCGACGCCCATGAGCCGGCGGTTGTCGAGCCAGCGCATGTCGCGCACCTCCTCCCACGGGACGAGAATGTGGCGTTTCAAAACGCGCCAATCATCGTTCGTCCGTTCGCGGAAGCTCTGCTTCCTTTCAGAACCGGGGAGCGGCGGCGGCGTTTGTGAGTCGCCGGATTCCTCGGCTCGAACCAGTTCTCCAAACGTGAACCAGGAGTGGTCGCCGTCGATCTGGATCGCGGTATCGTTCTCGATACGTTTCTCCTGATGAAGCTGCTGCAATTCTTCGCGACTGCACGGCCCGTGCGCCTGGCGGGTGCGGTCGAGGTAGAAGAATTGCATCGGCGGTTTTGATATCAGCGAGACCAAAATCTGGCGAGTGGAATGACGTTCTGAAAAAGAAAAACCCCGGCGGCTCACGCCACCGGGGAACCCAACAACTGGTCCCAAAATTTACGATTCCTCGGAGCACGCGAGGTAGACCATCACCCCGACATTGACCACCGGAACAAACATCAAAAGCCCCAGTGCCGGACTTTTCTGGCAACGGCTGCAAATCTTGAACGGCCACATGATGGTGGCCACGCTAATGATCAGCATTCCGATCACGATGAACCCGATCATCATCATCATCGCCACCGACGTCGGCTCGATTTCAAAACCGGCCATCGGGGCAACGAGCAGGACAAGCCCCGGTGACACCAGCAACGTCAGTGCGGAACCCAGCCATTTGTCGGAGAACCCGGCGGCGCGAAACATTGGGGCCAGCTGCACAAATGGTATCCACACGGCGATGCCGCCCTTCGTGTGGGTGCGGTCGCACAGCCGTTTGATGAGGTAGGACCCGATTAGATGAGCGACCAGCCAGCCGAGAAGAAACGGCACCAGCACGTAGGCCAGAATCTCTGTCGCCATTTTGATCCGTTCGCGGACCTGTTGTTGCATTTCCACGTTCCCAGCGATCGCCCCCCATTGGTCCGCGACAACGAATCCGCGGTTCATCTCGATGTTCGCCAGATCTCCGAGCTGCGGTCGCAGTTCGTCCAGATCTCCTTTCGGCAGATCGGTCAGTTTGATCGTCTGAATGCCCTGGGCGTGACGGATCAGCACGTTGAAATTGGTTTGCCGGTGAACCCACACGTTGGTGTAAGCGATGCCGCCAATGGTCAGGCTGTTGAAAAAACGCTCGGTGTCCCGGACGCCGGAGCTGGCGACCTGGCCTGCTTTCGGTGGACTGAACAATCCCGGCTCGATGTGGATGCCCTGCTCCACAGATCGGATCCGTTTCGTCAGCGTCGCATCCGGCAGGATGGATTCCTCGATGAACGGAATCACCACATCGTTCACCGCGCGGTAATCCTTGTAATACGTTTCCGCTGTGACTCTCCCGCGTTCACCGTATTCGATCTGTTCGTCTACGCGCACGATTCGAGCCTTCTGCTCATCGAAGTAAATCTTCTGGGAGACCCCGAGATCGTTCTCGGCCAGGACAATTTTCACCGGGCGTCCGTTGATCTCGATGCCGGGGAGCAACCGGGTCCGCGTGTAGAACGTCTGCCAGTCGAGGAATCCGGTGAGACTTCCGAAGAATTTCTCCTTGCTCGTGTCGGTTTCAGACAGCTCGGTCCACGGCGAATCGCCGGCCTGCGTCCAGGCCGTTTTCCCGTCAAACCCGACGCGACTCGTATTGCCCGGCATCTTTTTGACACTCAGGAAACCGCCGTCTTTTGACTGGCGAATCTCGAAGTCAGCATTCGTTTCGCGCACTTCGAGCGTGCCCTTGATCACCTGTGATTTGACCTTGAGCCAGGCACGTTCGCCACCGAGGGCGTGAATGTAGCCCGTGAATAAATTGCTGATAATCGTCGCTTCCGGCACCACTGCCGCGGCCGACGGCTTGATCTCGGGGACGACCACCGGGGCGGCTTCAACGAGCTTTGGCGATGCTTCGGCCACGGTGGGTTCCGGCTGAAGATCGGCTGACTCCAAGGTCGTTTCAGGTGCGGCGGCAGCTTCGTCCTGCGCCGTGTCCTCGTCCTGCGCGCATAAGGGGCACAGTCCCGCAGCCAGAATCAGTATGGTGATAAATTGTTTCGCTTTCATTCCGGTCTTTCAAATTTCATGGTGCCGCGACCGCACTTTTCCCGCCCATCTTTTTCGCAACCATCAGCAGGACCAGAAGGAACGCAACGACGCCCAGAATAATCCTGGTGCGCCCGCTACTCCCCTCGTACATGGCCAGGATCTTCTGAATGAAGGCGTTGTTCCGCCACCCGCTTTTTGGTTCCGGCGGCAGTTCGGCCAGATCGCCAATCTGCGATTTCAGTTCTTCCAGTTCTTCTGTCGGCAGATCCGAGAGCTTGATTGAGTGGATTCCCATCGAGTGGCGGATGAGAATGACGGCGTTGGTCTGGCGATGCACCCAGACGTTCGTGAACGCGCGCGCCCCGACGGTGAGCGTTTCGAAGTGGCGTTCTTCGTTCTCCTCGTCGGTCTTGCCGACGTGGTCCTTCGCCGTAGCGGCAAAGAGAGTCCCGCCGGTGAATAACAACAGCATCATCCATGTACAGAGGCTTTTCATATTTTGAATCATGGACAGTCCTGACTTCCATCAGGACAGCAGAGGCCTTTTCACGCACGCGGCCCGCCGACGGACGTCACTCACGCAGATTGATTGCCATCGTTGAAAAACTGTTTCCACCGCGATCGACCAGTTTTCCTTGCGCGCCACCGGCGGGGTTCGGTTTGTGGCCGCCATCACGGCGCCGGAGTTCGACGGGGCGACGTTCGCGGCGATCCGCGGGTTGAACGAAAAACTCAGGGAGGGACTCGTGACCCGGGATGAACAACTGGCGGAACAGCGTTCAGCCAACGAGGCGCTGCTGCGCTGTCTTGGAATTCTGGAAGAACGCCTCCGATGACAACGGTCACCGGAGCGGAGCGTCGAGGCTGGACTGCCAGGCGGAAAGCTGGATTCGCAGGCGGTTGATGTCGCGACCGTGCTCACCGGAGGAGAACAGATCAGTTGTTTCTTCGAGGTCGTTGCGCAGGTTGAACAACTGATAGTTTCCCGTCTGCGGATAATAGATCAGTTTCCAGCGATGATCGCGAACGGCCCGTTGCCGGTCCAGATAAGCCGCGAAAATCGTCGTTCGGATATCCCCCGCCTTCGTGTTCAATATGGGTAGAATTGACTTGCCCTCCACCGAATCCGGCATGCCCGCACCCGTCACGTCGCAGAGTGTCGGGTAAACGTCCAACTGGTAGCACAAGGCAATGAATCGATGATCTCTGGGAATTCCCGGACCGGACAGGATGAGCGGGACGCGGATGCTGTCTTCGTAGAGATTCCCGCTTCCCGTCAGTCCGTGGCCGCCGAGGGCCAGGCCACCGGCGGAGGTGAATACGATGATCGTGTTGTCTTTGACGCCCATTTCGTCCAGGGCTTCCAGAATGACCCCCACCTGCGCGTCGAGATGGGGGATCATTCCGTAGTAATCGGCGAGCTGTTGGCGAATCTCAGACCGGGCCTGGGCTTCTGACACGGACCCATCGGCGGGCGGGGGTTTTTCCCGTCGATGTCGATCGGTTGTTCCCTCAAATAGTTCGCCGGTGCCTGGGGCTGTTTGGCCGCGTACAGCGAACGATATCCTTGCGGAACATCCTGAGGCACGGTCGGCGCGGAGAAGGAGACGTAGGCGAAGAATGGCTTGCCCCGCGGTCGATCTCTCAGAAACGTCGCGGTGGCTTCAGCAAAATTTTCATTGAGGTTTCCCACTGGACGGTGACCGGCGGTTTCGGCATAGGCCCCCGTTTCATCGAAATCAAACACTTCCAGTTCGCCCTCATTTTCCCCGGTTCCGAAGATGATTTCGTCGCCGTGCGAGAACGACCTTTCAAACCAGCGATGCCCATTCTGCCATTTTCCGGTGGCAAATGTGGCGTAGCCGGCGTTCCTCAATATTTCCGGAAGGAGCGGCATGTCGTCCTTCGAATCCGTCAGATCTCCGCTGAACCGGAAAAGAGAGCGGCCGCTTAACAGCATCGCCCGACTCGACGCCCCAACCCCGGGCACGGTTGATCCCATATTGTACACTTGGAAAAACGACGCCCCACGTTTTACCAGCAGGTCGATGTTCGGGGTTTGCACGGCATCATTGCCCAGCGCATGGATCGCATCGGCGCGCATGTCGTCGGCGACAATGAGCACGATATTCGGGCGGGTGGTGGCACCCGACAAGAAAGTCGCGGAAACACACAGGGTGAACGAGAGAAGGAGCAGGGTCTTGAGCATGGTTTCAGCAAGCGGGAAGGGGCTGTTCAGCGATCAATTCGGGTTGCAAAAGATCGTTGATCTACCCAATGGGAGCAGGTAGGCTGACGCACATGAGAACCAAGTCTTTTTTCGCAATCACTGCTTCCACCGTCCTCGCCGCCGCCCTGCTGTTGACGGTTGGTTGCGGGGGTGACGCCAATAACACCGACAGCGCAACCGTGGATGTCGCCAAGTTGGAAGCCAAGGCGCTCAAGGGCGACGCCGACGCCGCCTACAAGGCTGCGGAGATTTTTGCTCAGGATTCCGGCGAGGACGCCTCCATGATCGCCGCCTTAAAATGGTTCCGCGTTGCGCAGGTGCTGGGCAATCCAGAAGCAGCCTTGGCCGTTACAACGCTCGAACGCAGCGCGACCCCGACTCAGATCGAAAAGGGTATGGCCCAGGCCATGGCGTTCAAGGTTCAAGAGTAATCCATAGCTATTTTTCGCACCCGGCGGACGGTATCCGCCGGGTTTTTTGTTGTTCGGAAAGGCCCTCATTGCACGGCGTAGATGATCTACCGGATGCGCCATCGTCTCGGACGCCGGCGTGGAGAATACGGGGGCCATCGCGGCCGGTGGGCCACGAGGTTCTACAACTCCAGATCGTGCCAGCTTTTGGTCAGGAACACGTTGCCGCGCAGTGCTGAAACTAGCGGAATATAGGCGTCCAAAGGACTGATCTGATCGTCCTCCGTCCGCAAGGAAATCCCGATGAAACAGACGTCCGACCGATCCGAATGGGTGCCGATCACGGCGAGCGGCGGATCCTTTGAGACGAGGATGTTGCACTCGGCGTCGATGCGCGCGTTGTCGAGCATCTCCTTCATCGCGGCGTCCGCGCGGGATCGCCCCGCCTCTTCTCCGATGATTCGCATGACCCTCAACTTGTGGTCGCGAAAATCAGGGTTTGCCTGCAACAGGTGCGCCAGCGTGAGCATGAGCGAGCCGTTTTCCCTGGCCCGCCACCATACGTCGATGCGTTTACGGAGCTGATCCCGCTCCAGGTCGGTTTCGCTGAACACGACGAGGTTCTTCTGCAGCTGAAGGATGCGACGGATCGACCGGCCGAACACCGCCTGTTTCACCGCGTCGTCGCTCCAGCCCATGAGCACTGTGTTCGGCTGAAGCGGGCCGACTCCCGTTACCTGGGTCAACGTGCTCACGCCGTGCTCAAAGTCCTCCGCAAGCAACGTAGTCGGCACGGCGGACAGCCGTTTTTCGCGGATGAAATCTTCCAGTGCCTTCTGCTGTGACACCTGGAATTTCACTAGGTTCTGCCACGTGCCAGTGAGGATCTGTGCAAGAAAAAGAAGGCCGCGATGCGCCTCAAAACACCGTGCAAATTCGACCATTCCACCGCGGGTTTTCGGGTTGCCGATGAGCACGAGCAGCACCGGTCGCCAGTTGCGGACATGTTCCCGCGACATCGCCAACTGGAGCAGCCCCAACCGCGTCACGGCGAACCAGAATCCGCTTCGTACGTCGCCCCAGCCAGTCTGATACTGACGGCGTTTCAACATCGAATACACCCCCGAGATAACAATGACTGCGGCGAGCGTCGCCAGCGGATCGAGAACAAGCATGACAATCACGCAGCCCACCGCGCCGAGGATGGACGGAAGCCAATGCACCTTGAAGGTCGGCCGGTAGCTGGGGTTGAAGACCCATCGCTCCAATCCCGCGACGAGGTTGATTGTGCCGTAGGTCGCGAGAAAGAACATCGAGATCACCGGGGCGATCAGATTGAGATCACCGAAGTAGACGCAGACCCCCGCGAGAAGCGCGGAAACCACCAGCGCGATCTTGGGTTCGCGATTTTTGCCACTGCCCCGCGCAAGAATTCGCGGCACGACCCCATCGTTCGCCAGCGCCTGGAGCGTGCGGGGCGCCGCCAGCAGACTGGCCAGCGCGGAGGACAGTGTCGCCGCCCACAGCCCCACGAAAATCAGGGGCCCAAACACCGCCGTGTCACGCATCACCAGGGTATTCTCAACGAGCTCGGTCCGTGGAGAGTTCATCGCCAGCCACAGCATCTGTGCGGCATAGATTAGAAAGGTGACGCCCACGGCCCAGAGGGTGCCGCTCGGGATGCTCTTCGAGGGGCTCTTCAAATCACCGGACATGCTCACGCCCGACATGATTCCGGTGACGGCGGGGAAGAAGATGGCGAACACCGTCCAGAAGGCCTGTTTGTCCTCGTATGCGGGTGACAGGTTGTTCTGCCAGTCCGGGAGCGGATTGAAACCGGCGAAGAAAGATACGAGCGCTACGATGAGGCAGAGCAGGATGAGATACTGGGTTTTGACGACCAGGCTGGTTCCGATCCAGGCGAGCACGAAGAGGGCGAGCAGTACGATGCCCGATACCACGCGCACGTCGAGCCCCGGCCAGATGAAGTCCAGCGATTCGACAAAACCGATGATGTAGAACGCCACCGCGATGCCCTGCGCGAGATAGAGCGGCAATCCTATGCTCCCGCCGATCTCCAGACCGAGGCTGCGCGAGATCAGAAAATAAGCGCCGCCACCACCGACCCGCGTATTCGTGGCGATGGCCGAGAGTGAAAGGGCCGTGAGAAACGTGAGCGCGTTGGCTATGCAGAGAATGATGAGCGCGTTTTGAAGGCCGGCGTTTCCGACAACCCAGCCGGTCCTCAGGAACAGGATGACGCCGAGAATGGTCAGGACGTTGGGAACAAAAACGCCCCCGAACGTCCCCAGTTTTCCGGTGTTTTCAGTTTGTCCGCCAGTGGCCATGTATCAGTCCGTCGGGGGCGGATGCTGAGTGAGGCGGGATGAAAAGCAACGGAAAAGGAGGCGGCCCGACGATGAAAACCGATGCGCCACCGGGAGTTGAAATTCCGCCCTTAGCGTTTGACGGGTTCGGTCTGTGGCCGGGTATTTTTCCCGCCCAGTTCACCAATCGGAATCTCCGTGAGAATGGCTTTGTCTACCGGCGATTTAACCATTTCTGCGACGGAATCATAGACCCGCAGACCGGCGTCCGCGATGTTGGTGGCCGCATGAAAGTGCTCCACCTGCTCCACCTGCTCCACCTGCTCCGACGGCTCCGCTGCCATGAGCGAGCCCGAACCGCCGCGCGCATTGGCGTGATCAGGTCTCGCGGTCACCCAGAAAATGGAGCCGACCAGGAGCCCGGCCATCGCGGCGGCGATGCCGAGTTTGAGAATGTCCAAGGTTGCATGGTCCGGCACTAGGTTGACAACGTAGCTTGTGTTGCTCTCCGGTCCACCGGAGGTTTCCCCGACGCCGGCCAGTGCGTCACTGGTGATGGAGTTTGCCGCCTTCTTGAGGCCCTGCCAGCTTTGAATGCGGTCCGGCCCGGTCCCTTCCATCCGCCGAAGAATTGATTTCAACGCGCCCGCCCGGATAGTCGCGGGGGAGATCGCGTCGCGGACTGCGCGGGCGAGCGGCGTGCGATTGAGCGCGCACGGTGACGGTTTCTTCAGGCCGAAACGACGCCAGGTTGCTCAATCGCACGCCGCTACGGCTGTCCAGAAGAACGTCACGGGGCGTCAGCGGCAGATGCGTCTGATGCACCGAGCGGAGCTCGGCCATGGCGGGGCCGACTGTGCGGAGAACGTCGAGCGCCTGTGATTCGGTGAGATGCCGGTCGACGGGGGCCAGTTCATCCAGCCGGGTCGCTTCCACGCGTTCGACCGTGTAGTAGTAGACGCCCTCGGTTTGGACCGCCTTGGTCACCCGCAGGAATGCCGTGTCGTCCAGGTCGGACTTGGTGGTGGCTTCGGCGACGAAACGTTTCACCTCCGCGAGGTTCGAATTGAGCGCCGGTGGAAGAACGCAAACGGTCAGCTCCAAGCCGGTCGAATGAAGGTGGGCGATGTAAACTTCCTCGGTCGCCGACTTTGAAACCTCTTTGGCGAACTGATACGGACCGACGCTGCCGCCCACCTTGACCTCCGCCTTGGGCGCCGGACCCTCCGCCGCCTGCTCGTCCAGTTTGCGCATTGATTCCAGAATCAGGAAATTCCAGTCCGTATCGATCGTCCTCCGTTCGGCAATGATGCCGTCCGCGATGGTGAACTGGCCGGACTTCCAGGCAACGATGCGTTCGACCGCCGGTTCCCCTTCCAGATCGCCGCACACCGAGTGAACGATCTGACCTTCGTAGAAATAGATGACTCCGGACTGGGTGCCCTTCGAAACCGACATGCTGCCGGTGCGCTGGCTGAGGCAGCAGAGCTGGATGATTTCATGAAGCTGGAACTGGGCGAGCTGGCCCGTGAAGCCTTCGTCCGCAATCAGCCGGTTCAGTTTCTCCAAGTCCTGCGCGCCGCCCGCCTCGGTCAGCACGGTCTTCCCGCCGTTGCCTTTTGACAGCGTGCGGCTTTGTTCCGCCAGTTGGATCGCCGCGACGATCTCGCGGACGTTGACCGGTTTACTGAATACGCGGCCCGGGCGGACCCGGAAAAAAGTCGTTTCCGCACCGTGGTTGCCCAGGTAGTAGGTGCAGACGGTGGGGTACATGCTCTCGATGAGATTGGTCAGGGACGGGCCGCCGGCTTCGTTCGTTTTTAGATCGGCGAACACCAGATCGAGGTCCTTGGTTTTCTGGGCCGTAAAGTAACCCTCCTCATAGCTCGCGGCCGTCAGCCACTCGTGCTCGGGAAAGTACGACTTCAGAGTGCGGACCAAAAGATCACAGGCACTCGTCTCAGAATCGATGACCAGAATTTTCATCGGGTAAAAATCAGCAACGCAAACTGCACTTAGCAATTCGGTTGCCCAACCGTTGACAATTTGTTTGCCCGATATTCGGAGCCTTTTCGTTCGCTCGGAGAGGACAGCGGGGTCCCATTTCACCTCATCAGTATGGTTCCGCCTGCGTGTGGGTTGGACGCGGTGGAAACCGGCCTGCCCGCGATCAGTGTTTGAATTTGGTGCACTGATCGCCATGATCTCATTCATGCCGAAACGACCGGGAATTGCCTCAGCCGGGATGCTTGCAATTGCGATTGCCGTTGCGGTAATCGTGGCCGGAGTGTTGAACAGTCTGCCCGGTGTTCCGCGTGAAGCGGCGTTGATGGGTGGAATCTTCGTGCTGGCCGCCGGATTGTGGGTAACCGAGGCGCTGCCGCTGTTCGCCACCTCATTGCTCGTCGTCGGACTAGAGATCATTCTGCTTTCCAATCCCGGCGGCTGGAGCGGGCTGGGTTTCGAATCCGGCGACTCGCCCAACTACCGGCAGTTCATCTCGGCAGCGGCCGATCCGATTCTTCTACTATTCTTCGGCGGTTTTCTGCTGGCGCGGGCGGCGGTCAACGAGGGGGTGGATCAGGCGATGTCAGCATTACTCCTGCGTCCGTTCGGATCGAATCCCATGATGGTGATGCTGGGATTCATGCTGGTAACCGCCACTTTTTCCATGTGGATGAGCAACACCGCCACCACCGCCATGATGATCGCGCTGGTCGGGCCGATGCTTGCGACCATGGACCCAACCGAGCCGTTTCGGAAAGGCTTGGTGCTGAGCATTCCTTTCGCTGCCAACATCGGAGGAATGGGCACGCCGATCGCATCACCGCCGAATGCAGTCGCTGTGGGATTTCTCAATGAACAGGGCTTCGCCGTTTCATTTCTGGGCTGGATGCTGGTCGCCGTGCCTCTGATGGCCGTCCTTCTGTTCTTTGCGTGGCAGCTCATCTGGAAACTCTATCGCCCGAAAACCGAAGGATTGGAGTTCAAACCAGAATCGAGGCCGCTGCCCGCGCGGGGCTGGTTCGTGGTGACCGTGTTCAGCATCACAGTGCTGCTCTGGATGACCGACAAATGGCACGGCCTGCCGTCGGCGGTGGTCGCATTGCTTCCCGCCATCGCCTTCACCGCCACAGGCGTGATCAAGCGCAGCGACGTAAATTCACTCGACTGGCATATCTTGATCCTGATCTCCGGCGGAATCGCGCTGGGTTTCGGCATTCAAGAAACCAGGCTGGATAGAATTCTCGTCAGCTGGCTGCCGCTCGAAGAGGGCACCCCTGCGCTGGTAGTTACCGTCATCCTGGTCGCCGCAACATTTGTGCTCAGCACCTTCATGTCGAACACCGCCGCCGCGAACCTGCTGTTGCCGATCAGCGTTTCCACGGCCACCGTTCTCGGAGGAAACGTACAGGGGCACGCCGTCCAGTTTGCTCTGAGCATCGCGCTCACGGCCTCCGTGGCAATGGCGTTGCCGATTAGCACCCCGCCGAACGCGATCGCGTATGGGCGCGGCGGGATGGAGGTCAGGGACATGGCAAAAACCGGCGCGATTATCGGGGCGGCCGCATCGGCTCTGATCATCCTTCTGCTCGGACTTCTCCTGAAAATCAACCCCGCGCTCGACTAGCCGACATGAAACCAAATGCCCTCCAGAATAGTGTAAATTATCGGCACGAATAGTTCGCGCAACGCGGGCCGCGCTGCTGGCATTTCGCGCGGTACAAGGTTTGTATGATGTTCCCCAACTCGATCCGGCTCATCACCGCGAATTATTGGAAGGACCTCAAAACGCTCATCGAGAAATACCGCGAAACCTTCGCCATGGATGAACTCGAAATGCTGGATCTGACGGTTTCAGTTTGAACATGCCCTGACTGCTTGGGGTTCCCGATCTAACAGTTTCCTCCTATGGTTTCCCCCTCATCCTCCAACTCTGAACTTGCCGGGGCAACGGGCTCTGCGATGGTTTCGCCGTACCGAGTGTTCCGAAGGTTCCCGATTACGAGATGTTGCGTCACATCGGTGGCGGCGCCTATGGCGACGTCTGGCTCGCGCGGTCGGTGACGGGGCGGTTAAGGGCGGTCAAGCTCATCTACCGTGATTCCTTTGAATCGGAGCGCCCGTTCGAACGGGAATTTGCCGGCATTAAAGAATAGGAAGGCATCGCCCGCCGACACGCCTCGCAATTGGAAGTGCTGCACGTCGGGCGGAACAACGAAGACAGCTTTTTCCACTACGTCATGGAACTGGTGGACGACGCCGAAGCTCAGGCAGATGTTGGTGGCGGCCATTTCATTGATCCCGGGAAGTATTGCCCCCTGACCTGAATGGCGCTTAGATAAGGCAGGGTTTCGATGGTTTTTAGTGGGCGTTTTGATGTGGCTTGTCTATGATGACCCATGCCATTTAGGACTCCGTTTCTTCCCGGGATTTCTCACCTTCTTTGCGGTCGTTCCACCCGTTCGGCATGTGATGAACTGCGTGCCCGGACCGAGCGTTTGAGACGCGCT